>Ga0207895_1000068_pt1 | contig 69355 bp, 64 predicted proteins | sample MalvirmetaMSP112_FD_184230 | JGI IMG/M metagenome (GOLD analysis project Ga0207895, IMG submission 184230) | Marine viral communities from the Deep Pacific Ocean - MSP112 (SPAdes) | ecosystem: Environmental > Aquatic > Marine > Oceanic | place: Pacific Ocean | collected 2011-05-24 | reverse complement strand
GTAGCGGGTCGGCACGGTAAGCCGACCCTTGGCATCTAGATTGAGCGCCGTACGCCCGTTGAACACTGGCCTTCCCCTTGCGTTGGGATCCGTCCCACTTTGTGCGTTTCTGGCGGCGGGATGGAGGATTTTTCCCACTTCATCCCACTTTCCACCACAATGCGACACTCTAGGTCCACGGGAATTACCAAGTCAAGCTCGGCGAAACCGGCCAATGTAAAAGAAAGTCTTTGCAAATCAGTTTGTTAGCTGCGTCACACTGGGGGTGAGCAAGGCGGGGGAAGAGGAGTTGTCAACGTAATCAGGGCGCTGCGGGGCGCAGCTAAGGAATCACTTTAAGAGTTAGACTATTTTGGAATAAATAGGACGCAATAAATGAAGGGAATGCCATATTCAGGGTGAGTGCTGACTCTCGCCGCAGCCCACTGATGGCGGCGGGGGCGCCTTGTAGGAGCGGGCCCGGCCCGCGAAAGGCAAGCAAAGCTTGCCGGCAGGATGCCAGAGACCTTGGTTCGCGCATTATGGAGCTCTCTGGAATCCTGCCGGGTGGCAGAGCCACCCTTTCGCGGGCAAGGCCCGCTCGCACAGGCCCGCTCCCACAGGGAGCGGACTGTCGCTTCGAATAAGGTGGATCGGTCGATAAGCCGGGTTCTGTCGTGGACAGCCATTCATCTGGGACCCGCGTCGCCACGGGCCTCAAGCGACCTACCCGGACCCGGCGCGGGCCACGCCCATGGGTCCCTATTTGGTCTTGCTCCGGGTGGGGTTTACCCTGCCACCGCTGTTGCCAGCGGCGCGGTGCGCTCTTACCGCACCTTTTCACCCTTACCCGGTGGCTCGAAAGCCGCCGGGCGGTACCTTTTCTGCGGCACTTTCCGTAACCGCGCCGTCACCAGCGCGGCCCCCAGGCGTTACCTGGCACCCTGCCCTATGGAGCCCGGACTTTCCTCCAGCGGCTTGCACCGCCAGCGGCTGCCTGACCGACCCGGGGCGGATTCTAGCGGAGACAGTGAATAGTGAACAGTTAATAGTGAAGAGTTCGCGGGTGGGGCCGGGGTGTCGTGGAGGCCGTGCCCGCGCTCATTGCGTGAGCGCAAACCTTCGATGCTAATACGCAACCAGCGCGGAGCGCACTGTTTTCGCTATTAACTATTCACTGTTAACTATTAACTCCTTCCAGGTAGTTGTAGAGCTCCTGCCGCTTCAACCCCGTGTGGGCGGCGAGGACGCGAGCCGCACGAGACACCGGCAGTTCCGCCAGCAGGGCCTTGGCGAGGGCGCGGTCCTGTTCGCTGAGCTGTTCGCCGCGGGCGGCGGGGGACAGCACCAGCACCAGTTCGCCGCGGCGCTGGTCCTTGTCGCCGCGCACCCACTCGAGCAGCTCGGCCACCGGGCCTCGGCGCACGGTCTCGAAGCGTTTGGTGAGTTCCCGGCAGAGGGTCAGTTCGCGGTCGGCGTCGACCAGGCCGGCCAGGCTTTCCAGCAGCGACACCACCCGGTGCGGCGCCTCGAAGATCACGCTGGTGACGTCCAGGCCCGCCAGGCGGCGCAGGGCGTTTTCGCGGGCGGCGCCCTTGGACGGCACGAAGCCTTCGAACAGAAAGCGATCGCTGGGCTGGCCGGACACCGCCAGCGCCGCCAGCAGCGCGGACGCGCCGGGCACCGGCACCACCGCCACGCCGGCGTCCTGGCAGGCGCGCACCAGCCGGTAGCCCGGGTCGCTGACCAGCGGCGTGCCGGCGTCGCTGATCAGCGCGCCGCTTTCGCCGTCGCGCAGGCGAGCCACCAGTTCCGGGCTGCGCTCGGCTTCGTTGTGGTCGTGGCAGCTGATCAGACGGGCCTTGATGCCCAGATGGTTGAGCAGCGTCTGGCTGTGCCGGGTGTCCTCGGCGGCCACCCAGTCCACCTGGCCGAGCACCTCAAGGGCGCGACGGGACAGGTCGTCCAGGTTACCGATCGGTGTGCTGACCACATACAAAGAGCCGCTCATGGGGGGCGTTTTCCTGATTGGGTGTAAAGAGTTGTGTGATGCCACCGATCCGTTCCGCAATCGTGGACCGTCGGGGGTGATTCGCGACTTGCAAAACGCCTACAATAGCGGCTTCTTTCCCGAAGTAGCAAAGGGGTTACCCTAGAGCCATGGAATTACGACAGGCCCGCCTGGCCGCAATGGCCCTCGTTCTGGTCCTTGCCGGCTGTTCTCAATTACCGAGCCCGAACGGCTCGACCGCCAAGGAACCGGCACCCCTTCGCGATGCGCCGCAACAGGTCGATAACGCCAGCGACCAGCTGGCCGAGCTGGCGGAACCGGTGCGCACCGACACCGCCCTGGCCTGGGCACGTTCTTACCTGGTCAATGAGCGCGCCGACGACGCCGGCGAATTGCTCGACCAGGTGGGCGACGGCGCCCTGTCCCGGGATCAACGCTTCCGCTGGCTGCAGTTGCGCGCCCAGTCCTGGATGGCCGAGCAGCAGCCGGACCGGGCGGTGGCGTTGCTGGACGACTACCGGAGCGATATCGACGGCTTCGACGCCCAGCGCCGCGCCAAGCTGAACCTGCTGCGCGCCGACGCCCAGGCGCTCAACGGCGAGTTGATGAAAAGCCTGCGCCAGCGCGTGGCGGTGGACCCGCTGCTCAATGACGACGACCAGGAATACAACCGCCAGCTGACCTGGGAAGCGCTGATGCGCTTGCCGCTGGAAACCCTGGAAGCCCGCGCCGAGGACACCTCCGGCGAGCTGCGCGGCTGGCTGGAGCTGGCGCTGCTGTACCGCGACCCGCAGGCCAACATCGACAGCCAGGTGCAGCGCCTGTCGCGCTGGCGCGAGGACTGGCCCGACCACCCGGCCGCCCGCCAGTTGCCGGAAACGGTGCGGGCCCTGCAGCGCGCCGCCCGCGAGCGCCCCCAGCGGGTCGCCGTGCTGCTGCCGGAGAGCGGCCCGCTGGCGCCCGCCGCCGAGGCGATCCGCGACGGCATGATGACCGGCTACTACAGCGCCGAGGAAGCGGGCAACCCGACCCCGGACCTGCGTTTTTACGACGTCAGCGACGCGGACGTGCGCTCGGTGTTCCAGCAGGCGGTGGACGACGGCGCGCAGTTCGTGGTCGGGCCGCTGGCCAAGGACAACGTGGCCGAGCTGGCCCGCATGGGCACGCCGCCGGTGACCGTGCTGGCGCTGAACTATCTGGATCAGGACAGCGAGGACGCGCCGATCTTCCAGTTCGGGCTGGCGCCGGAGGACGAAGCCCGGCAGATCGCCCGGCAGAGCCTGGAAGCCGGCGACCGGCTGGCCGGCGTGCTCTATCCGCGCAGCGCCTGGGGCCAGCGCGTGGCCGAGGCGTTCGTGGCCGCCTGGCAGGACGGCGGCGGCCGGATCGTGGTGGAAAGCTCGTTCACCGACGACACCATCGGTGAAACCGTGGAGAGCCTGCTGGACACCGCCCGCGCCGAAAAAGACCTGCGCCGCGACCCCTCGTTCTCGGATCTGGACTCCGAGCGGCCGGAGGAGTGGCCGCAAAGCCTGGATTTCCTGTTCCTGGTGGCCGACCCGAACGAGGGCCGGCAGATTAAACCGGCGCTGAATTTCCATTACGCCCGGGACCTGCCGGTGTTCGCCACCTCCCATCTTTATAACGGCACCCCGGCGCCGCGCCGCGACCAGGACCTGGACGGCGTCTACTTCCTGGACATGCCGTGGATTCTTTACGAAGGCACCAAGCTGCACCGTATGGCCGAGGAAACCTGGCCGGACGGCCACGGACGCTACGCGCGTCTGTTCGCCATGGGCGTGGACGCCTACCGGCTGCAGGCGCGGCTGTACCTGCTGCGCAATCTGCAGGACAGCACCCTTCCGGGCGTCACCGGCACTTTGCGGCTGGACGGCGCGCGGCTGGTGCGTGAGTCGGACTGGGCGGTATTTCGTAACGGTGAGGCGATACCGGTGCCCCGCGTCGGTGAAGGGCGGGTGGACAGCACACAGTATTAGGATCGGGTGGCTGTAAGCCACCCTTTCGCGGGCTGGGCCCGCTCCCACAATAGGAGGAAAGGAGGCCTCTATGTACTGGCGCAAGGAACGCGGCCAGCGGGCTGAGCACCGGGCACGACGCTGGCTGGAACAGCGCGGCCTGGTGCCGGTGATCGCCAATTATCAATGCCGCCTGGGCGAGGTGGACCTGATCATGGACGACGGCGAGACGCTGGTGTTCGTGGAGGTCCGCTGGCGTGCCTACAACCGCTACGGCGGCGCCCTCGCCTCGGTGGACGGGCGCAAGCAGCGCCGCCTGATTCTGGCGGCGCGGCACTATCTGGGCCGCTACCCTTATCAGGCACAACGGCCCTGCCGCTTCGACGTGCTGGGCCTGGAACCGGATGACGACGGCGAAGTCCGTTATCATTGGGTGCAAAACGCATTTTACGGAGACCAGTAATGAGTGTGGACCGCATCAGACAGTTGTTCGCCGAAAGCATGGAAACCAAGGCCAAGGCCGGCGAAGTGCTGCCCGAGGTGATCGCCGCCGCCGGCCAGGTGATGGTGGAATGCCTGCTCAACGGCGGCAAGATTCTCAGTTGCGGCAATGGCGGCTCCGCCGGTGACGCGCAGCATTTCTCTTCCGAGCTGCTCAACCGCTTCGAGATGGAACGCCCGGCTCTGCCGGCGGTGGCGCTGACCACCGATTCCTCCACGCTCACTTCGATCGCCAACGACTACAGCTACAACGAGATCTTTTCCAAGCAGGTGCGCGCCCTGGGCAACCCCGGCGATGTGCTGCTGGCGATTTCCACCAGCGGCAATTCCGCCAACGTGATCCAGGCGATCCAGGCCGCCCACGACCGGGAAATGAAGGTGGTGGCGATGACCGGCAAGGAAGGCGGCGAAATGGTGAACCTTTACGGCCCCGGCGATATCGAAGTACGGGTCCCGGCCACTTCCACCGCGCGCATTCAGGAAGTGCATCTGCTGGTGATCCACGCGCTTTGCGACTTTATCGATCAACAGCTTTTCGGAGGCTCTTGATGCGTCACCCTGCCCTGCCGGCGTTGCTTGTGATGCTGTTCGCCCTGTCCGGCTGCGCCGCCCTGACCAAGAACATGGCCCAGGAACCGGTCGACCGGGACCACGGCTCGCGCACCTTCGGCGCCTTCGTGGAAGACGGCAATATCGAGCGCAAGATCAAGGTCAATCTGGCCCGCGCCAGCGAGGCCCTGGACCAGAGCCACATCGTGGTGGTGAGCTTTAACGGCAATGTGCTGCTGGCCGGGGAAGTGGGCAGCGACGAGCTGCGCGTGCAGGCGGAAAACATCGCCGCGCGGGTGCGCCATGTGCGCCACGTGCACAACGAACTGAAGCTGTCCGGCGACAGCGGGGTGTTATCCCGGGTCAACGACGGCTGGCTGACCACCAAGCTGAAAACCCGCCTGTTCGTGGACGGCGATGCGCCGGGCATGCGCACCAAGGTGGTGACGGTAAGCGGTATTGTCTATCTGATGGGGCTGCTCACCCGCGACGAGGCCGACGCCGTGGTGGCGCAGGCCCGTGAGGTCGGGGGTGTGCAGAAGATCGTTAAGATTATCGAGTATATTGATTAATCACTTCACGACTTTGAGGTGGCTGCCTTTGGAGGGTTTGTCGTCGTCGCTGGGGTCCGTCGGGGTAGGCTCCGGGGGCGGGTCCTCCGGCTCGAAGGCCATGCCTTGGCCGTTTTCGCGGGCGAACACGGCCATCACCGCTTCCACCGGCACGCGCACCGTGCGCGGCACGCCGCCGAAGCGGGCGGAAAAGGTGATTTCCTGATTGCTGGCCTCGAAATTGGTCACCGCCCGCGGGGCGATGTTGAGTACGATCTGGCCGTCCTGCACGAATTCCTGGGGCACTTCCGCCCCGGGAAAATGGGCGTCCACCGCCAGATGGGTGGTCAGGCCGTTATCGCAGATCCATTCGTGCATCGCCCGTATCAGATACGGGCGATTGGGGGTCATGTCATCATTCATGGCTTACAGCTGGCGCAGTTCGCGCTCTGCTTCGGAAAGGCTGGCCTGGAAGGCGTCACGGTCGAACAACCGCTCGGCGTAGTCCAGCAGCGGCTTGGCCTGCTTGGGCGGCAGTTCAATGCCCAGTGCCGGCAACCGCCACAGGATCGGGCCCACGACGCAATCCACCAGGGTGAATTCTTCGCTCATGAAGAACGGCAGCTCGCTGAAGATCGGCGCGGTGGCGATCATCGCTTCGCGCAGCTCTTTACGACGCTTGGTCAGGGCGGCCTCTTTCTCGTTGCCCGCCAGCAGGGCGTCCACATGGGCGCACCAGTCGCGCTCGACGCGGTGAATCAGCAGGCGGCTCTGCGCCCGGGCCACCGGGTACACCGGCAACAGCGGCGGATGCGGGAAGCGCTCGTCCAGGTATTCCATGATCACCGTGGACTGATACAGGGTCAGTTCCCGGTCCACCAGGGTGGGCACTTCGTTGTAAGGGTTCAGTGAGGCCAGATCTTCCGGCTTGTCACCATTGTCCACATCGACGATATCCACGGTGACGCCTTTCTCCGCCAGAACGATCCGCACGCGATGGCAGTAATGATCGTTCGGCGAGGAAAAGAAAGTCATTGAGGAACGTTTTGTCACCACACCCATGGTTGAATCATCTCCACGCTACGTCTCTATATAACACAAACAGGGTAGCCGCTCGCGCGGGTACCCTGTTGCTCGCCGAAAAGCGTTCCGAGCGGTAATTTCCGCTTAGTGAACGTCTTTCCAGTACTCTTTCTTCAGCAGGTATGCCGGAATCAGCAAAATACCCAGGAACACCAGCACGTACACGCCGATGCGCTCGCGGGTGGGAGCCATCGGCTCGGCCGCGTAGGTCATAAAGTTGGCAATGTCGCCCATATTGGACTTGAACTCTTCCTCGCTCAACTCCTGCTGCATTCCGGCCATCACGTGGGGCATACCCACGTTGGGGAACACATGGTTGTTGTAACCGAAGGGCCGTTCCTCGTCCTCGTAGAAGCTGATCAGGTAAGAATACACCCAATCGGCGGAGCGGTGGCGGGCGGCCAGCGTCAGGTCCGGCGGGGTAACGCCGAACCACTGCTTGCCGTCTTCCTCGGCCATGCCGTTTTCCATCGGGTCACCGATCTTGTCGCTGGTGAAGTTCAGGTTCTCCAGCACCAGGTCATCGGGGATGCCCAGATCTTCCGCCATGCGCCCGTAGCGCAGGTACTCCATGCTGTGGCAGCCCATGCAGTAGTTGACGAACAACTTGGCGCCGTTCTGCAGGCTCACCTTGTCCTGCAGGTTCACCGGTGCGTCCACCACGTATTCATTGTTGCCGCCGCCGGCGGCGAACGACATCACCGGCAGGCAGCTGAAAAGCATTACCGCGACTAGCTTTCTCATCAGTGACCCCCCGTTACGCGTTCAGGAACCGGCTTGGCTTTCTCGAATCGGTGCGCCAGCGGCAGCCCGATAAAGAAGAAGGCGAAGTAGTACACCGTGCCGATCTGCGCCAGGGTCTTGGCCAGGCCCGAAGCGGGCTGGGTGCCGAGATAACCGAGCATCACGAAGTCGGCGGCGAACACGAGCAGCAGGAGCTTGCTGAGCCAGCCTTTGTAGCGAATCGACTTCACCGGGTGACGGTCCAGCCAGGGCAGCAGGAACAACACCACGATACCGCCGCCCATGGCGATCAGGCCCCAGGCCTTGGACGACATGCCGAACCAGTCGATGGTGGTGGCCCGCAGCATGGCGTAGTAGGGACCGTAGTACCACACCGGTGCGATGTGATCCGGGGTCTTGAGCGGATCCGCCGGCACGAAGTTGGGCTTCTCGATCAGATAGCCGCCGCCGGTGGGGAAGAAGAACACCACCACGGCGAAGATGATCAGGAAGATGATCACGCCGGGCAGGTCTTTCACGGTGTAGTAGGGGTGGAACGGGATGCCGTCACGCGGGATGCCGTTCTCGTCCTTGTTCTGCTTGATTTCCACGCCGTCCGGGTTGTTGGAACCGACTTCGTGGAGCGCAAGAATGTGCAGGAACACCAGCGCCACCAGCACCAGCGGAATCGCCACCACGTGCAGGGCGAAGAACTTGTTCACCGTGGCGGTGGACAGCAGGTAGTCGCCGCGCACCCAGGTGGTGAGGGCGTCGCCGATCTCCTTGGCGTCCTTGGCGTCGATGAACGGCAGGATGTCGAACGGAATCGCGCCGGCCAGGGAGATGATCACCTGGGCGCCCCAGTAGGACATGTTGCCCCAGGGCAGCACGTAGCCGAGGAAACCTTCCGCCATCAGGGCCACGTAGATCAGCATGCCGAAGATCCACACCAGCTCGCGGGGCGGCTTGTAGGAGCCGTACAGCAGGCCGCGGAACATATGCAGGTAGACCACGGCGAAGAAGGCGGACGCGCCCACCGCGTGCATGTAGCGGATCAGCCAGCCCCACTGCACGTCGCGCATGATGAACTCGACGGACTCGAAGCCCTGGCTGGGGGAGTAGAACATGGTCAGCCAGATGCCGGTGAGCAGCTGGTTGACCAGCACCACCATGGACAGCACGCCAAAGTAGTACCAGAAATTGAAGTTCTTCGGAGCGTAGTACTCCGACATGTGCTTCTTGTAAGCGTTGACGACGGGGAGACGCGCATCCACCCAGTCGATCAGACCGTTCACCATTCTCATCATGCCTTGGTCTCCCCTTCTTCAGAGCCGACGATAACCACGGACTCGCTCAGGTAGGAATGGGGCGGCACCACCATGTTGGTCGGCGCCGGCACGCCCTGGTAGACGCGGCCCGCCAGGTCGAACTTGGAACCGTGGCAAGGGCAGAAGAAGCCACCCTCCTTGAGTTCTACGGTGGGTTCTTCTTCGTACAGAGGAGAACACCCCAGATGCGTGCAGATGCCGATCAGGATCAGATATTCTTTTTTGATCGAGCGCCACAGGCTGGACGCATAGGCAGGCTGCTGGTCTTCTTCGGATTGCGGGTCCTTGAGCTGGTCGTTCAGCTTGTCGAGCGCCGAGACCGTCTCTTCGGAGCGGCGGATCACCCACACGGGCTGGCCTCGCCATTCCTGTACCACGCGCTGGCCCATCTCCAGCTTGCTGATATCCACCTGGACCGGGGCCCCCGCGTTTTCAGCTTTGGCGCTGGGCTGCCAGGATTTAACAAAAGGAACCGCCGCGCCTAATGCACCCGCGGCGCCGACTGCTGAGGTCAGGCCGATCAAAAAGGTGCGGCGGCTGGTGTTTACGCCGTCATTGCTCATTGAGAAGTTCTCCCCTTAAATCCCACGCTCGGGGGGTGATCCGAGACTCGAGGTCGGTCCTCGTGCTCCGGGCGGAGTAAGGCGGCGCAAATGTTAATGAAAAAGCCCACATCTGACAACCGGTTATTCCCCACGGGCAAACCGCTAAACCCCTGATTTGCACACAAAAAAAGCCCAGCAAAGCCGGGCTTTTTTCGGGCGTAAAACGGCTCTGAACGGCCGTCTTAGCGCTTGGAGAACTGCGGACGCTTACGCGCCTTGTGCAGACCCACCTTCTTACGTTCCACGGCGCGGGCGTCACGGGTGACGTACCCGGCGCGGCGCAGGGAACCGCGCAGCTCGCCGTCGTACTCCATCAGCGCACGGGTAATACCGTGACGGATGGCACCGGCCTGGCCGTTGTTGCCACCGCCGCTGACGGTCACGTAGACGTCGAACCGGTCCAGCGCGTCGGCCAGCTCGAGGGGCTGACGCACCACCATGCGGTTGGTGTCGCGACCGAAATAAACGTCAAGCGGACGACCATTCACGGTGATGTTACCGCTGCCCGGACGAAGAAAAACACGTGCGGCGGCCGTTTTGCGGCGACCTGTTCCGTAGTCGGCGTTTGCAGTTGCCATCGACTGACCTCTTAAATTTCCAGCTGCTGCGGCTGCTGAGCAGTGTGCGGGTGCTCGGTGCCGGCGTAGACTTTGAGTTTGCGCAACATGTCGCGACCCAGGGGGTTACGCGGCATCATGCCTTTAACGGCTTTCTCGATCACCAACTGAGGCTTGGAATTGATCAGCGTCTCGAAGTTGGCTTCCTTGATGCCGCCCGGGTATCCGGTGTGGCGGTAGTACATCTTATCGGTGGCTTTTTTGCCAGTGACCGCCACCTTTTCCGCGTTGATCACAACGATGTAATCGCCGGTATCAACGTGCGGGGTGTATTCCGGTTTATGCTTGCCACGCAGCCGGGTGGCGACTTCTGAGGCCAGCCGGCCCAGCGTTTTGCCGGAGGCGTCTACCACATACCAGTCGCGCTTTACGCTTTCCGGTTTGGCGCTGTAGGTCTTCATGGGAGTCTTCCCTAAAAATTGTGCCCTGAATTCATAACGTTACGGGTAATACCAACCCTCCGGCGAGAGCCCGCCGGGCAAGAGGGTGCGAATTGTACTGAACGCCCCCGGCAAAGACAAGCGTAAAGACGCCCTTTCGCGGGCTGGGCCCGCTCCCACAATCGGGTATAGTCACCGTTTTGCCGAAGCAAACCTATTATAGGAGGGAGAGCATGGAATACCGTCCGCTGGGCAACACCGACCTGAAGGTGAGCAGCCTCTGCCTGGGCACCATGACCTGGGGCAACCAGAACAGCGCCGAGGAAGGCTTCGCGCAGATGGATCTGGCCCTGGACCGGGGCATCAACTTCTTTGATACCGCCGAGATGTACGCGGTGCCCGCCAGCGCCGAGACCTCCGGGCGCACCGAGGAGATCATCGGCCAGTGGTTCGCCAGGACCGGCAACCGCGACAAGGTGGTGCTGGCCACCAAGGCCGCCGGGCCCGGCGACTACGTGAAACACATCCGCGGCGGCCCGCGCCTCAACCAGGACCACCTGGAGCGCGCCGTGGAAACCAGCCTCAAGCGGCTGCAGACCGACGTCATCGATGTTTACCAGCTGCACTGGCCGGAGCGCACCACCAACTACTTCGGCCGCCTGGGCTACAAACACCGTGAAGACCAGGACGCGGTGCCCATCGCCGAGACCGTGGCCGCCCTGAAAAAGCTGGTGGACAGCGGCAAGATCCGCCACTGGGGCCTGTCCAACGAGACTGCCTGGGGCACCATGGCCTTTATCCGCGAGGCGGAGAAGATCGGCCTGGCGCCGCCGGTATCGATCCAGAACCCCTACTCCCTGCTCAACCGCAGCTTCGAAGTGGGCCTGGCGGAAGTGGCGCACCGCGAGAACGTGGGCCTGCTGGCCTATTCGCCACTGGCGTTCGGCATGCTCACCGGCAAGTACCGGGGCGGCCAGTGGCCCGCCAACGCCCGCCTGACCCTGTTCAAGCACTTCGCCCGCTACACCAACGACCAGGCCACCGACGCCACCGAGGCCTACTGCCGCCTGGCCGAAGAGCGCGGCGTCAGCCCCACGCACCTGGCGCTGCAGTTCGTCACCACGCGCCCGTTCGTGACCAGCAACATCATCGGCGCCACCAACCTCAACCAGCTGCGCGAAAACCTGGACAGCGTCGACATGGCCTGGGACAAGGATCTGGAGAAAGAGCTGGAAGCGATCCACACCCGCTTCCCCTACCCGGCACCCTGATCGGTGGGTGAGAGCTTGTGCGAGCGGGCCTTGCCCGCGAAAGGCAAGCTCTGCTTGCCGGCGGGATACCAGAGGCTTGGTTGAAGCCCCGCTTTCCAGGGTCTCTGGGATCCTGCCGGGAGCTTCGCTCCCTTTCGCGGGCCGGGCCCGCTCCTACGAACCTCACTCTTGACCGGGCGGCTGGATTGGGCGAATGTGTACGCTGTACACTTCAAGGGAGCGCCCCGACCATGTCCAGCCCGCAGCCCAGTTCCATCCGCATCGGTCGTCGCTATCGGGCCAACCGCCTGGACGGCCCCTATGACGTCCTGGTGATCGGTTCCGGCATCGGCGGCCTGTGCGCCGCCGCCTGCCTCAGCAAGCTGGGCAAGAAGGTGGCCGTGTTCGAGCAGCACTACACCGCCGGCGGCTTCACCCACAGCTACGAACGCAACGGCTACGAGTGGGACGTGGGCGTCCACTACATCGGCGACATGGGCGCCCGCCACACCCTCAGCCGCCGGCTGTTCGACCACATCACCGACGGCAAGCTGCAGTGGGCGCCCATGGACGCCTGCTACGACCGCATTTTCCTCGGCGACCGCCACTACGACCTGGTCGCCGGCCCCGACGCCTTCCGCGCCGAGCTGAAAAAGGCGTTTCCGGACCAGCACGGCGCCATCGACGCCTATATGAAGGCGCTAAACAAAGCCGCCGGCGCCATCAAACCGTTCACCGCCAGCAAGCTGCTGCCCGCGCCGCTTACCCGTGTGGCGCGGCTGGCGCTGAACCGCGGCGCCCTGGGCCGCTACAACCGCCCCACCCGCGAGGTGCTCGCCGAGCTCACCGACGACCCGGAGCTGATCGCGGTGCTCACCGGGCAGTGGGGCGACAACGGCCTGCCCCCGGCCCGCTCCAGCTTTTTGATCCATGCGCTGATCGCCCGCCACTATCTGTACGGCGGCTACTACCCGGTGGGCGGCGCCTCGGAAATCGCCCGCAACGTGATTCCGGTGATCCAGCAAAGCGGCGGCGAAGTGTTCACCTACGCCGATGTCACCAACATCCTGATCGAAAACGGCCGCGCCGTCGGCGTGCGCCTGGCCGATGGCCATGAAGAGCGGGCGGCCACGGTGATCAGCGACGCCGGCGTGTTCAACACCTTCACCGAGCTGCTGCCGGACACCGCCCCGCAGCACGCGGCCTACCGGAAACAGCTCGGGCAGGTGCGGCGGGCCATGGCCAGCGCCTGCCTGTACATCGGCCTCAACGACACCGCCGAGAACCTGGGGCTGCCGAAAACCAACTACTGGATCTACCCGGACAACGACTACGAAGGCCAGCTCGACCGCGCCCTGGCCGACCCGGACCACCACGATATCCCGCTCACCTATATCTCCTTCCCCAGCGCCAAGGACCCGGACTTCACCCGCCGCTACCCGGGCCGCGCCACCATTGAGATCGTCGCCGCCGCGCCGTTCGAGTGGTACCAGCGCTGGGCCGACGCCCCCTGGGGCAAACGCGGCGATGACTACGAAGCGAAAAAAGAAGATTTTTCCCAGCGGCTGCTGGAAAAGCTGTTCGAGAAGCACCCCCACCTGCGCGACCACCTGGACTATTACGAACTGTCCACGCCGCTCTCCACCGCCCACTTCTGCCGCTACCCGGAGGGCGAAATCTACGGCCTGGACCACGATCCGGAACGCTTCGAGCAGGACTGGCTGCGCCCGAAAACCAAGGTGCCCGGCCTCTATCTCACCGGCCAGGACATTCTCACCTGCGGGGTGGGCGGCGCCCTGGTCGGCGGCCTGATGACCACCCTGGCGATCAGCGGCCGGCGCGGGCTGCCGCTGGCCAAACGCATGCTGGTGTGAGGCCGGGGACACCATGCGCTTCTGGTTGATGTGCCTGCTGCTGGCGCCGCTGCTGTTCGTTCAGGCGCGGCGCGCCCGCCGGGACACCCCACGCCTGCCGGAGGCCGGCGGCGCCGACCGGGGCCGCGAAGGCAGCGGCGACGGCCCGCCGCTACGGCTGCTGGTGGTGGGCGAATCCACCGCCGCCGGCGTCGGCGTCGCCGAGCACCGCCAGGGCCTGGGCGCGCATCTGGCCCGTGCCCTGGCGGCCCGCCATCAGAACACGGTTACCTGGCAAGTGATCGGTGTGAACGGCATCCGCGCCCTGGGCCTCAACCGGCATCTGGGCGACCGGCCGCCGGCGGAGGCGGACCTGGCCGTTATCAGCCTGGGCGTCAACGACACCACCGGCGTCACCCGCCCGAGCCGCTACCGCCAGCACCTCACCGACCTGATCGGCACACTGAGACGGCACCGGCCCGACCTGCCGGTGTATCTGCTCGCGGTGCCACCGATGCAGCACTTCACCGCCCTGCCCCGGCCGCTGCGCGACCTGCTGGGCCAGCGCGCGGCCCAGCTTGATCGCACCCAGCAAACCCTGGCGGCGCAGCTCCACGGCGTGCACCACCTGGCCTACCCGGCGATCGCCGACCCCGCCTGCCTGGCCGAAGACGGCTACCACCCCTCGGAGAAAGGCTACGCCTACATCGCCGACCAGGTCGCCGGGCAGCTGCGCCCGACGACGGTCAGCGGCGCCGGAGCGGACATCACGAGGTCACCGTAACCGGCACACGCCGGCGCACTTTCACCACCGGTTCGCGGGCGGGCTCTTCCCCGTCGCTCCCGGAAGGCGCCTCGCCAAAGGCGCACACCACGCTCGCCGATTCCGCGTCCAGCACACCCTGCGGCACACCGTCCTGGTTGTCCGGGTGCGCGCACCAGATTCCGGGTCCGTAGGGCGTGCGTCTCGCCCTGGCGTCGCCGTACCGGCAGCCGCTGCAACATTTCAGTTTCATCCCTGGGCTCCCTTCCTTGCGCTGCTGCTATTCATGGTTATCCGTCCCCATTTTCACGGCGAAGATCGCCGCTTCAGGGGAACCCCAAGAGTCGCAGAGCGTGGCAGGCGGCGTAAAGCGGATGTGCGAGTTCGGCAAGGAAAGGGTTATCGAGAATACTGCTGATACCGACAGTGTTCTGATGTTGGATGGGAGGTGCGATTTATCGAGAAGCGCTGCCGGGAAGCCGGCACGCGCCTTCCACTATTGGCGCACGCTGAAAGTCCACCACAGCCGCCCTCAAACCCTATCAAGGCTTCCAGCCGGCACCGCCGGCCGTGCCCCGCGTGCTCTTGAGAGGACACTGGCTGAGCGAAGCGGGCTTCGGCGCGGACACGTTGCTGGACGTGGAGGTGAGTGAGGGCCGGATCGTGCTTACCGCTGTGGTGAGCTGAGGGAGCGACCAGTGTGCCCAGGCGACACAAGCCGGCGCCTGGGCAATTTTCCGACCATCCAACCGCACACGCCCTAAAACCTGTTCATCAGGGGCGAGCCAACACGCCTTATCAGAACTTTCATGCTGCCTATTCGGCAGTAAAGACCTACGCCGCCATCTTCCATCCGGGGCTTTCTGAACTGCCTGTGCGGCAGCGAACCTGCCCGGGCCGGTGGCGGTGGTGGAGCTGGTTTTCTTAGCTGCCTGTGCGGCAGCGAACATCAGGACGCCGATAAGGTGCTTCCCCTTCGTTTTCTTAGCTGCCTGTGCGGCAGCGAACATGTGCCCTACGGCCCCGAGGAATACGCCTCGTTTTCTTAGCTGCCTGTGCGGCAGCAAACAGCGCGAGATCCAGCGGCAGCGTGGTTTCACCTTTCTTAGCTGCCTGTGCGGCAGCAAACGGTGACGTCGATCTGGTCCCCTTTTTTGCACGTTTCTTAGCTGCCTGTGCGGCAGCAAACGCCGACACCATCATGGATGGCGAGGTAATGCTTTTCTTAGCTGCCTGTGCGGCAGCAAACTTGTCCTTGTGGTCGTTGTTCTGGTTGCCATTTTTCTTAGCTGCCTGTGCGGCAGCAAACCTGTCTTTCGCGGCCCGGGCCCGGTGCCACTCTTTCTTAGCTGCCTGTGCGGCAGCAAACGCGATCACCATCACGCCCTCGCTGCGCTCCGTTTTCTTAGCTGCCTGTGCGGCAGCAAACGTGCGGATCCGCAAGCCGGCGGCGATCGCCCGTTTCTTAGCTGCCTGTGCGGCAGCAAACGACGTTCTCAACGCTCACCGTCCGCTCGGGATTTTCTTAGCTGCCTGTGCGGCAGCAAACACGAGGCCAGCAACGCCCCGATCCTGATGATCTTTCTTAGCTGCCTGTGCGGCAGCAAACATGACCGAGCTGGCCAAGGTCTACGGCCCGCATTTCTTAGCTGCCTGTGCGGCAGCAAACCAGCCACTGGGCTGCTGTCGCCGGATGCTGCTTTTCTTAGCTGCCTGTGCGGCAGCAAACTGTACCGGCGTATTGCCGGCCATCAGCTCGACTTTCTTAGCTGCCTGTGCGGCAGCAAACGCCTCGCCAAGGTCACCCGCTTCGCGCCGGAATTTCTTAGCTGCCTGTGCGGCAGCAAACGATCGCCAGGGCGGCGACGCCGTACTTGAGCATTTCTTAGCTGCCTGTGCGGCAGCAAACTTACCTGAACGCCCGCAACAGGCTCGGCCTTATTTCTTAGCTGCCTGTGCGGCAGCAAACAGATACCGGTTGCTGACCTGCGTCCAGTGGAGTTTCTTAGCTGCCTGTGCGGCAGCAAACTCCTTTCGTGGCAGAGGGCCGCTCGCGGGATGTTTCTTAGCTGCCTGTGCGGCAGCAAACACGGCCACGGAGGTGGACGATGCCGAAAGTTAATTTCTTAGCTGCCTGTGCGGCAGCAAACGGCGGCTGCTGATGTGGCCGCTCGCCGCGCTGTTTCTTAGCTGCCTGTGCGGCAGCAAACGCGCTGGGCGGTGGAGAGGCCGCCAATAGCGATTTCTTAGCTGCCTGTGCGGCAGCAAACTCTAGGTGTCACTTTGCAGACCGTAACCACGTTTTCTTAGCTGCCTGTGCGGCAGCAAACCAGTCCGCGCACTATGCGCGCCGGCTCAAAGTTTTCTTAGCTGCCTGTGCGGCAGCAAACCCCGGCGGACGGTACGACGACCAGTTTTTCATTTTCTTAGCTGCCTGTGCGGCAGCAAACGACATGCTGGCCGACGCCAACACCGAGGCCGATTTCTTAGCTGCCTGTGCGGCAGCAAACTAGAGCTTATAAACGATAAGTCCCTGATTTTTAAAGAACAAGAGAGATATAGGGCACGCCACCCCTCTTTTTGAGGGGCGGCGTAAGTCATTGATTTAAAAGGCTGGCCTTCATTGCCTTCAGGAAAGGGTCAGAACCAGGGCACCGTGGCCGACTGGCTTAGGCCGTAGCTGTTGAAGACGCCGGCAGTGGCCTCGCCTTGGATCGGACCATGCGAGACAAATAAGGCGAAGCGCTGGTCCGTGCTGGCGCTGCGCAGCGTGACGAACGGTAGCGATACTGACTGTTCAACAGAATCCGGTATCAGGCGGCGGGCTTCCTCCGCGCTGACATCATGCCGACGCTGATACCGGCGGCGAAGGCGTTCCGCGTTGGTCTTCGGTTGTACTCGTCGCACCACCCGATGGCCGACCACCTCAGGCAGAGGCTGCACCACACTTACCGTCACGTGGTCCGACATGCCGGCAAGCCAGCGCCCCTCCATAAAGCCGCCGAGCTCACTGGCAGCACCATGCAGACGCAACCTTTGTCCCAAACTACGCGGCTTGTCGGTATTGTCGGGAAAACTGATGCCAATAGCGCTGGTCTCCGCAAGCACCAGCCCGCGATGCAGCTTTCCCATAAGCGCATTAAGCAGCAGTTGCGGCGCAAACTCCGGATCAGGTCGCAGTTTGATCTCGACATAAGAGTCCATACTCACCCCGCATCGCCGAACACACCACCCCGGATCAGCGTTGCCATCACAAAATGCTGGTCTGTCTGACTAGGGGTTTTGTCCTTGAGGATCCAGTTATCCAACAACGAATAGAAGTCTGCCTTCTGCTTTGGTTGCCGGTAGGCTTTGCCCTGGGTGGTCACTGAACCGTAGGGTTCCACGGCGATAGGCCCAAGATCTTCACCCTCTTCCGCCGGATACCAGGTATCAATGGTGCGCAACGCGTTGCCCAGTTTTTGGGAGTGGATGCCTGCGACCTCGCCGACCTTATAAAGCGTCTTGCTCTTATCGCCACGCCCTCGGTCCAGAATCAGTTCTTGGGAGGGGAAGACCTCCTGGCCGTTACCTACCCGGGCAAAGGCAATTACTTCCAGCAGCGTATGTCGCTCTCCAGCAAGTCCTCGTGCCATACACCCAGCAAGCTCACCGAGTGCCTTCTGAGCACCCTTATCGGCTTCAAAGTGCCGCAAGGAAAGTGACAGGGCATCAAACGTCCAGGTACTTACCGCCTGGCCGTTCTGAATGTGGCGAACCCGCACTTCCACTTGCTCGGCACCCACTCGATTACGCCAGAGGAAGCGGCCATTGGCGAGATTGTAGGCGTAACGCTGCGCCAGGGCATCGAAGCCCTGCGAGGCCACATAGCCCTCGACGGTGTCTTGAAGCTTGCTTTGGTAATCCGCGTTGTTGCAGGCGGATGGCGTGCCCGCACCACCGAGCACCCGCAAGGTGAAGCGCACCATTAGCGTATCCTCGGTGCTGGGCAGGGTTGCCACATCCACGGTTTGCAGGTTGGGGCTTTCGATTGCCGCGTCGAGCTTGGCGGCGTCCTGATCTTTGGCTTTCAAGCGGTTGGAGATGGTGCCACGCACCGATTTCTCGCGCACGGTAACGCTGGGCCAAGCGTCCAGGTTATCGCGGTCGTCCCATTGCCCGGCGAAGAAAAGGGCGTCGGAGGGGTCCAGTTTGCGCTCGAAGGCGAGCACCGAAGCGGTTTTGAGGGCAGTAGCCATAAGAAAGCTCCTTCTGTCTTGTTTTATCCGTTAAGAGAGGGTTGGTAATCGTTACATAGCCGGTAGAGTCCGGCGTCCGGGTCGCTGGTTGGATACCAGAGCAGGTCGCCGGGTCGATCGAGACGGTGCGGGCTGATCCATTGACCGAGGGAATACAGGCTTTCCACGAAGCGAAACGGCGTGGTCGCGTCCCGGGCGTTAGTCACGGAGCCAGGCTCGTAGCACGAGGAGAGCGCGCCGTAGCCCACTGGAATCGGCACCACCCAACCCGGTGATTTGCGCACTTGCCAGGCAAAGGTCGGCCCCTCCCGCTCGCCGTTATCCTCACCTTGACCTTTTCTGGTGGTGGGGCTTTCGAGCGCGTAGTGCAGGGTCAGCCTTGAACAATCCAGCCAGGCATCCAGTTCGGTGGCGTTTGGGTCTTCCTCCTGCAGCTCGGCAAAACGCTGGGCGAGCAAATCGTCGCGACCCACTAGCGCAAAGCCCGGCAGCCATCCACGGCGCAGTCGCAAGAACTGCGTCGCGCGTTCCTCGTCATGCTCGGACAGAACGGTCAGTCGGGCACGTTGTCGAGAGTTTTTCTGCCCCGGCAAAGCGGGCATAACACTGCCACCCGCAATGCGCATACCCGATACGATTCGCATAACCTCCTCTGCTACCGCCTCGCGGTCTTGCGGATCACCGTCACAGGCAGCGCCTTCCACCGCCAGCACCAGGGTGACATCCAGATGCACCCGGCCCTCTTCCACGATAGCCGCCGTCCCGCCGTCCTTACCAACCGGGTTCCGAGTCAGCAGGAAGCTTTTGGTGAAACCACCCTGAGTGGTCTGGGCATCAAATCCGTGGCAGACCACACCGACACCGGTGAAGACTAGATTCAGGTGCTCAGGTAGCTTGCGCTCCAGGGCATGCATGGCGCCCACGAACGCGCTCATGGCCGGGAAGCCCCAGGTCATCGGGCTGGAAATGGCATTGGCATTTTGAATGCGCAGATGCGGAAGCACCAACAGAGCTTCAGGTTCAGACATGGGGCAGTACCTCCTGCAGCGCGTCGAGTTTCTTCTTCGTGTAGGCCGTCCAATACTGGTGTTCCGCATCACCCACCGGCAGGCGGCGGTGAAGCTCCCGGTTCAACCAGTTGGCGAAACGATGGCGGACCTCGGCGGGCCAATCTTCACTCTCGCGCCTTGCCTCGAAAGCCTCATCGCTTTCACCCCGGTAGAGATCAAGCCACAGCGCTTCGGCTTCATGCAGCCGACACTCTGATTTGGCGCTCCAACCGGGTTCGAGCACATGGAGCTCACTGGCGAACAGCACCAACTCGTCAATCAATGCATCCATGTAGGCGTCACGGCGGTTGCGAGTGGCAACCACCGGGTCCGGCCCTTCCTCAAGAAATCGGCGCAGGCCGCTTACCAACCAGCGCACTTCCTTACGGCGGCCAAAACGGGGGAACACGGAGTCGCTGCGCAACGGTTCGCGCACCTCCGGGCTTTCCCACACCGGCGGCAGCGACGCCAGCAAGTAATTATTACCGCCGCGCTCGCTGTTCAGTTGGGAGATATTTTGCGGCTTGGTGCCGCCCATCTTCTGCACCGCCAGGTTCGGATAATCCCGATAACCCCAATCGCAGGGCTTTTTGTCCCGGCGCGCCTTTCGGGCTTCCTTGGCGGCCTCGCTGAACCGGTCTTCGTTGATGGTCAGGAACACCCGATGAGCCAGGGAAGTGGCATACAGCGGCGCCAAAAGGTGGAAATGATCGTCACGAGCCGGGTCGTCACCTACCAACCAGTACATCTGTTTGGCTTTGGTGTGCGAGGCAGCGCCCTCGCGGGGCTGAACCAGGCCTGCGAAGGCGTCCATCCAGGCCTGGGCTTGCTCAGTATTGTCGCTGAGCGCGGAGGCTAGCTCCGCATTGCCCTCAAGCACGCGTTCCAAAATGGATTTGCCGTCGTGCTCAACCTTGAGGAATTTGTACACATCCAGGGCCGCGGCGTTGCCCACCACATCCCCTTGGAAGGCATCGCCCAACACGCCACTGCTCACCAGACCGGCATGCCCCAGTTCAGAGGGCTCCACATAAAGGTTGGTGCCCTTGGCGTCCGGGTGAATCGGTTTCAGAGAATGGGTAACAAGCTGAATTTGGCTGGCGCGCTTGGCGGCACTACTCACCCAGGCTTCAAACTGAAATTGAGCCTGCAATGCCTCCCGCTTGGGGTCGTCATCGGCGAGCTTTTCGAGCTTGCCCTGCAGGCGCTCACTTAGAAACTGTTCCATGGCCGTGCGTAAGCCAGCCCTCCCCGCTACATTAGTGGCATCCATTTCTTCTTCCTCCTACCGGTTCTTTTAATGTTGAGCCAACCTCCATCACCGCTGTTTCACAAACCCTAACGCCGGGTGAAACCGCCAACCCTGGTCGCTTTCCGGCAACGTGACGGTGCCGAAGCGCCGGGCGCAGCTTTCCAGTTCTTGTCCCAGGTCGTCCGCCAGCGAGGCCAAGGCCTCCAGGTAGTCGGTATCCCCCCAGGGCGTCACGCTCGGCGAGGCCAGCGCCTGGTCCGGGATACGATGGTGCAGGCTGGCGTCGATCTCCACGTATAAGGGCGCGCGCCGGCCACGCTCTTGCCATATCTGCTGCAGTTCATAGCGCTCCCCACTGTCGTCGGGCATTAGCACCAAGTCCACCCGCTTGGTGGTGTCTTCACGAAAAGGCTGCTGCTGGGGCAGCACGGCGGTCAGCGAAGTACGGGGCAGGCCGTACCAGGTATAGGCCCCGAGCTGGGCCGGCGCTTCGGCTTTACGTCGTTTGTTGCGTTCCCGTGGGGTTAGCGGCACGTCGGCTGTATCGGGCGCGGCAGCCGCCGGCGGCGCGACCATGCAGCGCTGGAGCCGGGCGTGCTCCAAGTCGACCAGGCTTTCCCTCGGGCGGAGGTCCGGGCGGGTAAGAATCCTAGGCCTGGCGTCAATCACCTCCCGCTCTTCCTCCCCAAGCAATGTCTCTAGCTGGTGGCTGCGCAGAAGCCAGTCGCCCCGCCCTTCGAAGCCGGGACGGCAGAACGCCGGCCCCTCGGGCTGTGCGAGATGGCGGAAGTTGGTGTTGAGCAGTACCAGGTTGGCCCGGGCGCAATCGCCGTCACGGTGACGGCGCACCCGGCCGGCCAGTTGAATCAGCGAACGCATGGACGAGGGCTCCACCACGGCCCAGTCGTAATCGTGGTCCCTACCGACTTCCGTGACGGGAGAGCCCAGCACGATAAAGATCTGATCAGGCTCCGGGCGGGCATCCAGCCGTTGGCGAATGTCCGGGAGCCGAAATACGGCCATGGCATCACGCCGGTTCAGGGCCTGGTCCAGTCGCGCCTCGATCGCGGACCGAATCAGTAACGGGTGCTGGGAGTGGTAGACGCACAAGTGAACGTGTTGATCAGAGTTCGCGCCACCCTTATAGAGCGCCAGAGCGACCTCCACCAATGGTTCGATGTTGGCCATGCGGATCAAGCCGAAGCTGACCCGCTTACCGGTGTCCGGGTCGACCGTATGGTGCTCCCGATGCAAATCCCGGGCATGGCCCATAACCTGAGCGGCGAACTCGCTGGCGATTTCCTCACGGCGCCGGCTGGATGCCGCCAGCGGCGCCAATTGTGCCCGGCGGCGCACCGCCGCCTTGCCCAAACGGGCTGCCCGTTGCTCGGCGAAGCGTTGATGGGCCGCCACGAAGCTCTCGCTGTCAGCGCAATCCTGGTGGGCTCGGTCGTGCTCATCAAACCAAGCGCAGCAAATATTCACCGCCGCCCCGGCCACGCCCCGGTTGCGCTGATAGTGCAAGCGACCGTCCCGATAGGCGTCGTAAAGGCCTTGGATCAAGGAAGGCGGCAAGGTGGCAGACGACAGCAGCACCCGCGAGCCGAGCAAACCCGCCCAATGCACCAGCCGGGTGAGTGCGGGCAGATCATCAAGATCAAAGTCATCCGGCTCGTCGAGCACCAGATCACCACTCATCAAACGCAGCATGGGCGCGATTTGCCGGCCGCCACGCTGGCTCTCCGTAGCAGGCGTTAAATGGTCCACGGTACAGACCAGTATCGGCGCGGCGATCAAGGCCTTCACGGCCGGATCGTGCGCCACTCGGTGCAGTACAGGATGGCTATCCAGGTTGCCATCGAAGCGCACGTAGCTGTCTTCGGGCAACAAGCTCTGCACCGAGGCGGAGCCGCTTTGCTCAGCCAGTTCTTGGTGATACTCAAACAAAGCCCGGCTTGCGCCACCGCCGACACGAATGGCGAGGTCATCGTCACCCAAATTAAGCCGGTCCCGATACGCTTGGCCGGTTTGCAGAGTCAGGGTCCGCAACCCCAGGGCAATGGAGAACCGAGCACCGATATCTGGATCCGCCAGCGCGTAGAGAATGCGAGCGTTGGCCAGCGTTTTACCGCAGCCGGTAGAGGCCATGTTCACGCCGAAAAAACCATGGTTTTGCGAGCGCTCACGCAACCCGACGGCCAAATCATAGGCTCGGTCTTGCCATCGGAACCGGGCATCCGGGCTGCGCTTTCGAAACCCCTGATGCCGGGCCAAACGGGGCAGATGACGCTCCATGCCCGGCAGCGAGCGGCTGACAGCCTGGCTGTGCTTTTCCACACCCAGCAGATGCTCATCCAAAGGCTGATTGGGCTCGCCAGTGCTGCGCAAGGTATTGGCAAGCAACGGGTAGTCGGGTTGGCCGCGCACCCTTTGCCGTGGATCGCTGAGGCTGGAATAGAAATGGTCGGACAACATCAGGACCAAGCGCGCCAAGTGCATGACGTAAGGATTGTCCAGGCAGGGCTCTAATGTCTTTCGCTGACTCAGGCGCTGAGCGAGCTGCGCGGCGCGGGCGCGCCATTTGGGCGTGGTCACCGGCAAACCTTCCGGGAAATCCCAGTAGGGCTCAATCCGTTTAGGATCCTGGCTATCGCACGTCTCATTCCAGGCGGCGGTAATAATGCCGGGCAGCCCCAACAGCTGACGCGCCTGAAAGCCAGTAACCTTGGCGCCCAGCCAGGCGGCGCTTCCGTCGTCACGCCGCTCGGCGGGCATAACCGGCAATCGATGATGGGTCAAGATCAACCAGCCGACAGCGGAAGCCAAGGGTGGCAGGTGTTGGAACGGCGTGGCATCACGGGCGTCGATACCGTCTTTATTGAGGCGAGCCAGCCAAACGCTATCATCGCCACTGTCGATACCGGCGAGGCGAGCCAGCCAGGAGGCGTCGTCGTCATCACCGACGAAGGCCTCAAACAGCCGCAGGGAAATCCATTCGTGTCGATAGAGATTCCGCTCCAGCGGCGCCCCTGGCTTAAGTTTGGCCTGAAAGCTGGCACAGGCTTTGCCCAAATCGTGCATCAGCGCTGCGAGCCCGGCCAGCAAGGTTATATCTTCGCCAGTGTGCCAATCATTTTCGTCATTTCGGCGCAGCACATCGCGCCGAGTAGTGTTGGTGGGTACAGCCCCCTGTGGATTGAAGCGGCTGGCGTCGCCGACAATCCAAACCAGCTCACTGTGATCGCGGCCACGAATCCAGTGGCAAGCCACCGCAGTATTCCTACGGGCATTCTTACGCAGCATCCGGCGTAATGTATCCAGACCTTGTCGGGTAATCGGCGTCTGCCAGGTTCGATCACCACGCCGCTCAGCGAACTGGTCAAGAATGCGGCGGGTCTCCTTTAGGGCGTTCTTGTCGCACTGGGAAACCAGCAGAACGTTCACGGCCCAGCCTCCGCTTGCCGCAACGCTACGTCCTTGATGGTATCGATCATGAAATCCAGCGCTTCGGCACGGGTGAGCGACTCAATACACGCCTGTCGGAACGTTTGCTCGTCGTCGCCCCGCATCGCGCAGAGAAACGCCTGTGGGAGAATAATGGCGTCCTTGGCCAAATCAGCCACGTCGAACACCAGGCCACCTCGGCGAGTTTTGCCATGCAGAATGGCGAGACCATGGGGCAAACCAAGCACCCAGGTAGCGGTAGCCGCCAGCCCGTAAGCCAGATAGTTGCCATGATCCAAGAATCGATTGGCCGGATCCGTGCCAGTGCCCCTTTTTGCGCGCCTGAATTCACCGTAGTCCACCGCGCCGCAGGCTAGCTTGAATAAGCGCTTGGTAAGGCGGGCCTCCACGGTCAGCAGTTCCATGGTGTCGTTGCTGGCTTCGATATCCTCGACGCCCTTCTCCAGTGCGGCACCAAGCGCCGAATCGGAAACCTGAAACCCGGCGTCAATCAGCGTTCGCGACCCTAGCCAATGCGCCTTTATGCGGTCCAATCTGGCGCGCTGAAACAATTTTGCGGCCTGCAGGCGGCGTTCATCGTCGAACCAGAACTGTACCCAGGCTTGCAGATATTCCGTGGGCCGGTACTCGCTTTGCGGGCTAAACCAGGCCACTTCCACATCCACTTCATTGGCACTGAAAAGCGGTGTACCACCACCGCCGCAAAAGCCCACCAACACGCCGGCCTTGGCCAGCTCCCGCATAGCCGCCTGGGTTACTGACGTCCCCGTCCCCAGCAGCACCGTTGTGGTATTGGCTATCGGTATGTTCCAGTACAGCGACTGTCGGCCTTGATCGGTGACATATTCCACACGACCACCATTCACCAGCACCCGGCAGTGTTGCAGATAGTAGATATTGGCTCTTTTCGAATGGAGAATCGTTTTCAGATCCGTGGGGGAAAGATCTTCCATGCCCCGTCCCTTAATTGATGGGATCATCCCTTATTAATCATGACGCCCAGCTATCAAGCGGATAGCGACAGCAGCTTAGGCACTTATTATTGCCTAAACCTTATCTAGTTGTGACAGATGTCACAACACTCAAGCTTCTGCGGCTGCCGCAATAGGCCCGACTCCAGGCCAGAAGCTCGCCCACCTCCTTTCACCTGACCACTCAGCGGGACGGCCACGCAGGCTTGGTAGGTTTATTAGCTGCCTATGCGGCAGCGAACCCCGAGCAACCGGTAAGCGATCCTGACGGGTTTTTCTTAGCTACCTACGCGGCAGCGAACACACCCATGAAGGGACCGTTTCAATTCAGCCTTTTCTTAACTGCCTGCGCGGCAGCGAACTAGCCGTACTTGCGCTTGCCGCCGTAGACGCTTTTCTTAGCTGCCTGCGCGGCAGCGAACGTCGTGCTCTGGAAGCTGTGCCTGGTCGCACTTTTCTTAGCTGCCTGCGCAGCAGCGAACCGGCGAGCGGCCGGCGGCGTGACCGCAGCGATTTCTTAGCTGCCTGCGCGGCAGCGAACTTGGTCTATTACAGCGCACCCACCGTGGATCTTTTCTTAGCTGCCTGCGCGGCAGCGAACTGTCGTCGGTGTTGAGCTGGTGCGTGTCCAAATTTCTTAGCTGCCTGCGCGGCAGCGAACGGACACGGCGGCCACGCCCAGCCTGAAGATTTTTTCTTAGTTGCCTGCGCGGCAGCGAACCTTGTCGGCCCCGGAAGCCGAGGCGAGCCTTTTTTCTTAGCTGCCTGCGCGGCAGCGAACACGGCTCCCCCCGAACGGTCAACCGATGACCATTTCTTAGCTGCCTGCGCGGCAGGGAACAAGGAGCCACCCCCGGCGGAAGGCGGTTCTAATTTCTTAGCTGCCTGCGCGGCAGCGAACGCGGTGCGCGCTGAGGCCGCTGAGACGCCGCTTTTCTTAGCTGCCTGCGCGGCAGCGAACGGTCAGCGCCATGTGATCGAGGAGCTGGGCGATTTCTTAGCTGCCTGCGCGGCAGCGAACCACCCGTATCGAGTGTCGGCCGGGGGCAGCTCTTTCTTAGCTGCCTGCGCGGCAGCGAACGTCAGCGCCTGCGCCGGCTCAGGCCGGTTCAATTTCTTAGCTGCCTGCGCGGCAGCGAACGTAACGAATCCGTTGGCGACCTCGGTTTTGAAGTTTCTTAGCTGCCTGCGCGGCAGCGAACTAGAACATAGTGAGCATAACCCCTTGATTCCATTACAACAAAGCTCAGATCGCCCCAATAACCCTATTCTTCACTTTAGAGCCAAGCCATTGATTAATATAGATTTTTCTAGGGCACTGGAAAAAGGGTCTGAACTGAACGGGGAACCAATGGTTGATTCGACGCTTAGGCTGGGCAGCTCAACTGCGCGCGGATAATGTTGGCGTCGGATCGGCGATGAAAGTTTTATATACTGCTGCTGGCTGGCGCATGTGCCGCCCCCGGCTTTAGGGCCACCAGGTGCGCAAGCTACCTACGGGAGCCGGCCCGTGGGATCTCTCCTGATGATTTCACCAGATAGTATGGGCGTGCCTGTACCTACGAATCTTGTCGTCGGCTGTGACCAGTGGGATATTAAAATGCCGGGCCAGCGCCACGATGATGCGATCGGCGGGATCCTTGTGGAACTCACCCGGTAAGCGAGTTGATTCCACACCGATTTCGTTATCCACGGGGACGAATCGGACGCCAGGAATTTCCGCCACGGTTTCCAGCCAGTCGTCGACATTCATGGTGAGAGTCAACCGGTCGCGGCCGACCAACATGGCGATCTCCCAGGCGGAGATGGACGACACCAGGATAATGCCATCCTCCGAGGCCTGCTCACGATTGATCGCCGCCGCGGCATCCGTGGACAGCTCGCCCCCGCCGTTAACCCACCAAACCAACGCATGGGTATCGAGAACGATCACTGCAACGCTTCCCAGTCGTCCTCGGCCACCGATTCGGTCGGTCGCTTGAACTCCGCCACACTGTTCCTGAGCGCCTCCAGGGGAGAGCGCTTATCCGTGCGATAGCGGCGGATCTCTACGGTGGGCCTGCCGTGGTCGGTCACCACCACGGACGAGCCGGAATCCTCGATCTTGCGGAAGAACTCCAAGGCCCGCGCCTTGAACTGCGATTTCGTCACCTGCTCCGTATCCACTGATAGATCCTGGTCACTATATGTAGTCATTAAACATACAGAGAGAAAATGACTAGGTCAAATAGTCATTATTGGGAATCTAAAAGCCAGGATGGTCATAACGGCGTCCAAACCCGCAATGTTTAAAATCTGCCTACTCGGCAGCGAACGGCCGGCCGGACAGGGCGGTATCGACATTTGATTTCTTAGCTGCCTATGCGGCAGCGAACCACCTCTACCCTGGCATTGTCCGCCGTCGGCATTTCTGAGCTGCCTACACGGCAGTGAACCCGTGGCCCGTTTGGGACTCTGACTCGCTCATTTTCTTAGCTGCCTACGCGGCAGCGAACCTGGCCGAACTCGCCCCAGGGCAGCGGGTCCATTTCTTAGCTGCCTACGCGGCAGCGAACCTCAGAGCCGATAATCACATATCCGGGGGTGGTTTCTTAGCTGCCTACGCGGCAGCGAACCTCTGGAGTACGCGGAGAACCCCCGCGGGCGTTTTCTTAGCTGCCTACGCGGCAGCGAACAGGACAGGCTCGCTCTCGTCGCCGCTTTCGTATTTCTTAGCTGCCTACGCGGCAGCGAACCCGGCTATCTCCCGCTCATCCGGGGCGGGGGCTTTCTTAGCTGCCTACGCGGCAGCGAACCCATGGCTCGCCACGTCGCCCTGGACGGCCTCGTTTCTTAGCTGCCTACGCGGCAGCGAACGGCCGGTTTCATGGGCCGCTCAGCACGCGGCATTTCTTAGCTGCCTACGCGGCAGCGAACTAGGCCAAGAAGAGCATAACCCCTTGATTCTATTACGCCAAAGGCCAAATCATCTCAGTGACCCTATTTTTCCAACCAAACCTAATTCTTTGATTTTATTACTTTTTATTCGATCGCCAAATAAAGGGTCGAAATGACTCGGTGCTCAAGACAACTCCAGCCGCACTCTACTCATTGCTTGGCGGATGGCGGGCCGGACTGATGGGTCGCGCATAGAAAAAACGGGCCCGAAGGCCCGCTTTTTGTCTTGCCATGCAGCCTGGCTGCGACGCTTAGAACTGGTAGTTCAACTGCGCGCCGATGATGTCGGCGTCCAGCTCGTAGGTACCGTCCAGCACCGCCGGGGCACGGCCGTCTTTATAGATGTCGGCGTCGTCCACGAAGATGTGCGCGTAGGCGACATCGATGCTAAGGTTTTCGGTCGGCTTGAAGCCGGCGCCGATGGTGGCCCAGATGCGGTCGGAGTCCGGTGAGATGGCGGAGCGGTTGTCGCTGCTCTGGGTGGACTCTTCCTTGGCCAGGCCGAAGCGCAGCACGGTGTCGTTCTGCAGGGTGTGACGCACGCCCGCGGAGTAGCGGGTGGTGTCTTCCCAGTTGAACTCTTCGATGGCCGGGTTGGGCAGGCTGGCTGTGGCACCACCACCCACCGGTACCTGCTGGGTGCCGGAGTGGTCGATGACCAGCCGGTCCAGGCTGCTCCAGTCGGTGCGTTCCACGCCCAGAAGCAGCTGGGTGCGGTCGGTCAGGTCACCGGCGTAGGAGAGCTGCAGCACGGCGGGCAGGTCCAGGCCGGTTTCACCGGAGTACTGGCCGGCCAGTTGATCGACGATAGCCCCAGGTACGCCTGGGAAGGCACCGGGCTTGAAGGTGATGTCGCCGTCGATGTCGTAGCTGATCTCGGAGCGGTAGGCCACGCCGAAGTGGTTGGACTCGTCCGGGCTGTAAGTCAGGCCGACGTTCCAGCCGAAGGCGTCGTCGTCGCCTTCCAGGCGGGTGGCGGCGTTTTCGATGTCGGCGTCGATCTGCTGGTAGTTGACGCCGGCGCCGAGGCGCAGGTTGTCGGTGATCTGGATGCCCACCGCCGGGTTGATGTTGATGGTCTGCACATCAGAGGTCTGGGCGTAGAAGTCACCGGAAGCGGGTACGCCGGTCGGGGACAGGGCGTTACCCCAGTTGTCTTCGTATTCGATCTTGGTGCCGAAGGGGGCGTTGATGCCCAGGCCGAAGGTCACGCGGTCGTTGAAGGGCATGGCCAGGAAGGCGCTGCCGACGAACGGCTCCACGTCTTCGAAATCACCGGGGCCGGAGGCGCCGTTGGCTTCAAAGGTGGTGTCGATCCATACCTGGTGGGCGGCGATGGACACCTCGGCGGTGTTCAGGCCGGCCAGGGTGGCGGGGTTGTACCATTGGTTGGTGGCGTCCTCGCTGAGTACCGCGGAGCCGGCATAGGCGGTGCCCATGGCGGATACGGACTGATAAGACACGCCAAAACCTGAAGCGGCGGCGGTACCGGATGCCAGTGACAGCACGGAACCGGCGATCAATGCGCCTCTTATTTTCATAATGTTCTCCATCAAATCGAGCCTAAAACGGTGCCCTGCCCCGTCATTCCGCTGGCGCGGGGCACCATAAAATTACCGGGTTTTACACCGGTGGCGTAAGAATAAACTCGCACCTCGGTAGGGAGAAGGCAGGGAATGTAAAACTGGTGGTTTTTGATCAAATAAAGGCGACCGGTCGGTCGCATTTTTGGAAAGGCGGTGCCGCCCGCGGCCCCGGGACGGGGCCGTGGGCGGCGCGGCATCAACCGGCCAGCAGGGCGCGGGCGATGATGGTTTTCATGATTTCGTTGGTGCCGCCGTAAATACGCTGTACACGGGCGTCGGCGTACATACGGGCGATCGGGTATTCCCACATGTAGCCGTAGCCGCCGTGCAGCTGCAGGCACTCGTCGATGATCTCGCACTGCAGGTCGGTGACCCAGTACTTGGCGCCGGCGGCGGTGGGGATGTCCAGCTCTTTCTTGAGGTGCATCTCCAGGCAGCGGTCCACGTAGGCGCGGGCCACGTCGAGCTTGGTGCGCAGCTCGGCGAGCTTGAACTGGGTGTTCTGGAAATCGGCGACGCGCTGGCCGAACGCCTTGCGCTCTTTCACGTAGTCCAGGGTGTGTTCAAAGGCGCTTTCCGCCATGGCCAGGCCGTTGATGGCGATGCCGAGGCGTTCCTGGGGCAGTTCCTGCATCAGATAGATGAAGCCCATGCCTTCGTCGCCGATCAGGTTTTCCGCCGGCACTTTCACGTCCTGGAAGAACAGCTCCGAAGTGTCCTGGGCCTTCATGCCCACTTTCTTCAGGTTCTTGCCTTTCTGGAAGCCTTCCATGCCCTCTTCGACGATCAGCAGGCTGGTGCCCTTGGCGCCTTTGCTGGGGTCGGTCTTGGCCACCACGATCACGATGTCGGCGTTCTGGCCGTTGGTGATGAAGGTCTTGGAGCCGTTGAGGATGTAGTGATCACCGTCCTTCACGGCGTTGGTCTTGACGCCCTGCAGGTCGGAGCCGGCACCCGGTTCGCTCATGGCGATGGCGCCGATCAGCTCGCCGCTGACCATCTTCGGCAGCAGGCGCTGCTTCATTTCCTCGGAACCGTAGTGCTCGATGTAGGGCGCCACGATTTCGGTGTGCAGGCCCCAGCCGATGCCGGTCAGGCCGGCGCGGGAGATTTCCTCGCTGACCACCACGCTGTAGAGGAAGTCGGCGCCGATGCCGCCGTACTCTTCGCTCACCATGGGGCACAGGAAACCCTGCTCGCCGGCCTTGCGCCAGAGCGCCTTGGGCACCTGGCCGGTTTGTTCCCACTCTTCGTGATGGGGGACGGCTTCGTTTTCCAGGAACTTGCGGACGGTGTCGCGGAACGTCTCGTGGTCGGAACTGAACAGGGTACGGGGGATCATTGTGCTCTCCGGTTGACTCGAACTGGAGACAGAGTGTCTAGCCCCCGGGAACCGGGGGCAATGACCAAAACGCTCAGGCCAGGTGCTCTCGCGCTAGGTACTCCTGCGATTGCATCTCCAGCAGGCGCGAACGGGTGCGTTCGAACTCGAACTCCAGACGGCCGCCGGCGTAGAGGTCCTCGATCGGGGTCTCCGCGGCCACCACCAGCTTCACGCCCCGGTCATAGAATTCGTCGACCAGATTGATGAAGCGGCGCGCGCGGTCGTCGCTGCCGGCGCCCATGCGTTCCACGCCGGAGATCAGCACGGTGTGAAACTCCCGGGCGATTTCGATGTAGTCGTTCTGGCTGCGCGGACCGTCGCAGAGCGCCCGGAAGTCGAACCAGACCACGTCGTCGGTGGATTTCACCGTGGCGATCTTGCGCCCTTCCACCAGAATGTTGCCCTGGTCGCGGTGGCGGCCGTGGCCCGGCGCCAGCGCGGCGAAACGCTCGGCCATGAAACGGTCCGCCTCGGCGCCCAGCGGGCAGTGGAACAGCTCCGCCTGCTCCAGCAGGCGCAGACGGTGGTCGTGGCCGCCGTCCACGTTCATTACCCGGGTATGCAGCTTGAGCGCTTCGATGGCGGGCAGGAAACGGGCGCGCTGCAGCCCGTCCTTGTACAGGCCGTCGGGCTCGATGTTGGAGGTGGTCACCAGGGTGACGCCCTGATCGAACAGGGTCTGCATCAGGGTGCCGAGAATCATGGCGTCGGTGATGTCGGTGACGAAGAACTCGTCGAAACAGAGCACCCGGTAGCGGGCCGCGAATTCCCGGGCGATGCTGGTGAGCGGGTTTTTCTCGCCCTGCCGGTCGCGCAATTGGCGGTGCACTTTCTGCATGAAGCGGTGGAAGTGCATGCGTCGCTTTTCCTCGAACGGCAGGCACTCGAAGAATACGTCCATCAGGTAGGTTTTGCCGCGCCCCACGCCGCCCCACATATACAGGCCCTTGAAGGGCTGACGCTTGCTCTTGCGCAGGCGCGCCAGCAGCCCCTTGGCGGGCCGGTCTTCAAGCAGGCGGTGGTACAGGTGATCAAGCGCGCGGACCGCCTCTTCCTGGGCCGGGTCGCGCACGAATTCAGGGCGGGCCAGATCGGCCTGATACTTCTCGAGAGGCGTCATGATGTCCCGGGATGATGAACGGCGGGTCAATGTAGCGTTCCCGGGCACGGGTGACAAGACGGCCCGGGACGCGCCGGCTCAGGGGAGCCGCGAAGCGGCCACCTCGCGGAGATTGACCAGCTGGCCGTGGAAGAAGTGGCCGCTGTCCGGGAAGCGGATCAGATCCGGGGCCAGCGCGGTGCTTTCCGCCCAGCGGAACACTTTGTCCGCGGGCACCACCTCGTCGTCCTCGCCCTGTACCACGGTCACCGGGCAGCCCACCTTCTCGATGCTCTCGAAGCCGTAGTGATGCACCGGCGGGGCCACCAGGAACAGGGCCGCCGGCGCCTCGCCGTTGGCGGCCAGCACCTCGGCGCCGCGCGCCGCCACGAAGCTGCCGAACGAGAAGCCCGCCAGCCACAGCGGGGTGCCGGGGTACTTTTTGCTGAGCCAGCGGTGCACGGCGATCAGGTCTTCCACTTCGCCGATGCCGTCGCTGTAGGCGCCCTGGCTTTCACCGACGCCGCGGAAGTTGAAGCGCAGGGCGGCGGCGCCCGCGTCCCGGGCGGCGCGGATCAGGGTGGTCACCACTTTGTTATCCATGGTGCCGCCGAATTGGGGGTGAGGGTGGCAGACGATGGCGATCATGGCAGGGTTCTCCGTTTCCCCTTCGAGCACCGCTTCCAGGGTGCCTTCCGGACCCTCCAGGGCCAGCCGGTCACGACTCATGGTTTCCTCCCGATACAATTTCCGGGCCGCTTTTCTTGGCGCGGCAACTAGGACTGTGCTGCAATGTGCTGGCTAAGGAGTATGACATGGATATGCTGACAACCCACCTGCTCTCTTTCCTCGCCGGCCTGGTGGCCGGCGCCGGTGTTTTATACTGGCTGCTGCCCGCGCGGCGCCAGGGCAGCCAACTGATTCGCGAGCGTGATGAAGCCCGCAACGCGCTTAATCACTACCGGGACCAGGTGGACCGCCACTTCCTGGAAACCGCCGATCTGGTCAACGACCTGACCCAGTCCTACCGGGCGGTGCATCAGCATCTGTCCCAGGGCGCCCACGGTCTGTGCAGCGAGGCGGGCCGCCGCAAGGCGGCGGCGAAGAACCTGGACGCGGCGTTCGAGCCGGACACCCCGGCTTCGCAACCGCTGGATTACGCACCCAAGGCCCAGGGCACGCTGTCCGAGGACTTCGGCCTGGGCAAGAAGAAGGCCGACGGGCCCTACAGCCCGGTGGGCCGGGACGAGGACGAGCCCGCCGCGGTGGTGGCGCCGCCGCGGGATTACGCGGATGTGGGCAATGATGATGATGACAGTGATAAGCCGCGCTGATTTAGCGATTTAGAGAGGGCTCTGGGATCCTGCCGGCCGGCTGTGCCGGCCTTTCGCGGGCTGGGCCCGCTCCCACAGGGGCCCGCTCCCACAACTCTCCGCTCCCACAGCGGAGGCATAAAAAAACCCGGCTCAAAGCCGGGTTTTTTATTTGCCTGAAGAGCGCGGGGCTTAGCGGGCCGAGTGGCCTTTCAGCTCCACCTTCACTTTTTCGTGTTCCTGCAGGCCCTGGTAGTAGTTGCGCAGCACTTCCAGCACTTCCGGGCGGCTGAAGTTGTCCGGCACGTCGCCGCCTTCGCTGAGCAGCTTGCGCAGCTTGGTGCCGCTGACCAGTACGCGGTCGTCGGCGGTGTGCGGGCAGGTGCGCATGCTGGCCATGGTGCCGCACTTGTCGCACCAGAAGGTCCAGTCGATCTTCAGCGGCTGGGTGATCAGCGCGTCGTTGGGGATCTCGTCGAAGATGTGGTGGGCGTCGAACGGGCCGTAGTAGTCGCCCACGCCGGCGTGGTCACGGCCGACGATCAGGTGCGAGCAGCCGTAGTTCTGGCGGAACAGCGCATGCAGCAGCGCCTCTCGGGGGCCGGCGTAACGCATGTCCAGCGGGTAGCCGGACTGCACCACGGTGTTCTCCACGAAGTAGTGCTCGACCAGGGTGCTGATCGCTTCCTGGCGCACTTCCGCCGGGATGTCACCGGGCTTCAGGTTGCCCAGCAGCGAGTGCACCATGACGCCGTCACAGATTTCGATGGCGATCTTGGCCAGGTGCTCGTGGGAGCGGTGCATGGGGTTGCGGGTCTGGAAGGCGGCGACGCTTTTCCAGCCGCGCTGTTCGAACATGGCGCGGGTTTCGGTGGGCGTCATGTAGATGCCCGCGTACTTCTCCGGGAAGTCGCCCTGGCTGAACACCTTCACCGGGCCGGCCAGGTTGACGTCGCCCTGGGCGAGCACCATTTTCACGCCCGGGTGCTCTTCGTCCGTGGTCTTGAACACCTGCTGGCACTCGTGGGCCTTGTCGATGGTGTACTTCTCGTTGACCACCATGGAGCCCATGATGTCGCCGTTGTCATCCACCAGCGCCACTTCGGCGCCGTCGGCCAGGCCGTCGGCGGTGGCCTGGTCGGTGGACAGGGTGATCGGGATCGGCCAGAACACGCCGTTGGCCAGTGCCATGTTGTCGCACACGCCCTGCCAGTCGGCCTTGCCCATGAACCCGTCCAGCGGGGTGAAACCGCCGATGCCGAGCATGATCAGGTCGCCGCGCTCGCGGGAACTGAGGGTGATTTTCGGCAACGCCTCGGCGGCGGCCAGCGCGCTTTCCCGTTCCGCGCCTTCCAGCAACAGAATGTTCAGCGTCTCGCTGCCGTGGGGTTTCACCAATTGCGACATGTTCACTCCCTAGATGGTCGGTTGTGTCTGTGATGGCGGCGGATTATACCGGCCCGCGTCCGGGGCCCTCCACCGCTGCTAAGAACTTTCGGTTTGGTGCTTATAGCCGCAAGCTCTGCGCGTTACGCCCAGGGCACGCGCAACTTGACCGGCGCCGGCTCCAGTTCGATCTCGGCGGGCAGCCAGCCCAACGGGTCGCCGTCCGCCTGCACCGGCTCCAGGCCGGGCGCGGTGACGGTGACCTTCTCGGCGCTCAGCGAAGCGACACCGTCGACCCGCTCCATGCGCCCCACCACCAGCGCCGCCAGGCAGCGCAGCAAGAAGCCAAGGCCCGGGCGCTGGAACATCAACACCTGCAGGCTGCGCTTGGCCAGGCCCGCTTCGCGGCTGAGCACGAAGCTGCCGCCGTAGTAGCGGCCATTGGTGATCACCGCGGAAAAGCAGTCCAGCGGGCGGCCGTCCACGGTGATCCGGTACTGCACCTGACCGTAGCGGAACAGTTGGCGGATCATGCTGATCACATAGGCGAGCTTGCCGACCCGGCGCTTGAGAATCAGGTCCACCTGATCGACCACCCAGGCGTCGTAGCCGATGCCCGCCATCACCATGAAGCGGCGGCCGTTCAGCCGCGCCGGGGTGACGTTCAGGGTGCGGCCGTCGAGCACCACCTTGGCGGCGGCTTCCGGGCGGCGCGGAATCGACAACTCCCGGGACAGCACATTGGCGGTGCCGATCGGAAACAGCGCCAGCGCCACGCCCGGGTTGAGGCCGTTGATCACGTCGTTGGTGGTGCCGTCACCACCGGCCGCCACCACCACCTCGCCCTGATCGGCCAGGCCGCGCAGATAACGGGTGGCGTCGCCGGGCGCGCGGGTGTGGTAAAGCCGCACCTTGCCGCCGCCCTCTTCCAGCGCGCGCACGAAATGGCGCAGCCGCCGCTCCCTGCCGCCCCCGGCGGTAGGGTTGTAAATCACCGTGATGTTCATGCGTTCCCGTACTGCCGAAGAGATGCCGCCCTAGACCGGGTTATCGATATCGATGAAGGTATGTTCCAGCCCGTACTCATTGGCGAGCCACTCCCCCACCGCCTGCACCCCGTAGCGCTCGGTGGCGTGGTGGCCGCAGGCGAAATAATGAATGCCGGTTTCACGGGCGAAATGCGTGGTGGGCTCGGAAATCTCACCGCTCAAGTAGGCGTCCACGCCGAGCGCCTGGGCCTGTTCGATAAAGCCCTGGGCGGCGCCGGTGCACCAGGCCAGGGTTTCGATTTCGTCCTCGCCGTCGCCGATGTGCAGCGCCTCGCGCCCCAGCACCGACTCCACATGGACGGCGAAATCGCGGGCGCTCATCGGGTCGTCCAGACGCCCCACATTGCCGATGGAGAGCGGGTTGCCCGCTTCCATGCCGCCTTCGACGCGCAGCCCCAGGCGACGCGCGAGTTGCGCATTGTTGCCCAATTGCGGGTGCGCATCCAGCGGCAGATGGTAGGCGAACAGGCTGATGTCGTGGCGCAGCAGGCTCTGCAGCCGCTGCTTTTTCATGCCACGAACGCGCTGGTCCTCGTTTTTCCAGAAGTAGCCGTGATGCACGAAGATGGCGTCCGCTTCTTCGACGATGGCCGCGTCGATCAGCGCCTGGCAGGCGGTGACACCGGTCACCAGCCGCCGCACCTGCTCGCGGCCTTCCACCTGAAGCCCGTTGGGGCTGTAGTCACGGAAACGGTGAGGCTGCAGCTCGTCGTCGAGCACACGCAGCAAATGATCGCGTTTCAGCATGGAGGTCTCCCTGCTACTATTGCGCGCAGTCTACATGATTCGCGGGGGCGGAGGCTTGGATAAGTGTTAACAGGCCCGTTATTAAAACTGTTTCGATTTCTGGCGTTGCCGGTGGTCGCCGGCCTGGCCGTGGGCCTGTCGGTGCTGTGGTGGTACGAGCACGGGCCCGGCGCCCGCGACGCCGGCGCGCCGGCCACCGCCACGGCGCCCCGCGCGGACAGCTACTCGGACGCGGTGGCCCGGGCGGCGCCGGCGGTGGTCAACGTCTATACCACCCAGATCGTCACCCGCGGCGGCGAGCAGCTCAGCGACGACCCGCTGTTCAACCGCTTCATGGAGCGCCCGCGCCGCGAGCGCGCCCTGGCCAGCCTGGGCTCCGGGGTGCTGGTGTCCTCCGAGGGCTATGTGCTGACCAGCTACCATGTGATCCGCGACGCCGATGAGATCCTGGTGGCCCTGCGCGACGGCCGGGACGCCCCGGCGCGGGTGGTGGGCACCGACCCGGAAACCGACCTGGCGCTGCTGCAGATCGCCCTGGAAGACCTGCCGCAAATCGAACTGAACGGCCCGCAGCCGGTGAGCGTCGGCGACGTGGTGCTGGCCATCGGCAACCCGCTGGGCGTGGGCCAGACCGTGTCCATGGGCATCGTCAGCGCCACCGGCCGCACCCACCTGGGCATCGCCACCTTCGAGAATTTCATCCAGACCGACGCGGCCATCAACCGGGGCAACTCCGGCGGCGCGCTGATCAACACCCGTGGTCACCTGATCGGCATCAACACCGCCATTCTGTCCTCGGACGGCAACTGGCAGGGCATCGGCTTCGCCACCCCGGCGTCGATCGCCAGCGAGGTGATGTCCGACCTGATCGAACACGGCCGGGTGATTCGCGGCTACCTGGGCGTCACCGTCCAGGACATCAACCCCACCCTGGCGGAAACCTTCGGCATGGACGACGTGGTCGGCGGCGTGGTCACCGAGGTGGTGTCCGGCAGCCCGGCCCAGGACGCCGGCCTGCAAGCCGGCGACGTGCTGATCGGCATCGACGGCAACACCATGAAGGACGGCTACGAAGCGATGAACCGCATCGCCGGCACCGAACCGGGCACCAAGCTGACCCTCAACGTGCGGCGCAATACCCAGGAGCTGGAGCTGGACGTGACCATCGGCACGCGCCCACCAGCAAACGAAAGTTAATAGGTAACAGTTAACAGTGAACAGTTAATAGCGAACCCCCTTCCGGCGCTCAGGCCTATCTGATAGGTGGTTTCGCTGTTAACTGTTAACTATTCACTATTAACTGCCGAGGATTTCTTCCAGCGCCTCAGTAAGCTCCCGATTCTGATCGGGGCGCCCCACCGTTATCCGCAGGTGGTCGGCGATGCGTTCGGGTTTGCCGAAGTGGCGGACGATGATGCCGCGCTCGCGCAGCGCCGCCGCCAGGTCGGCGCCGGGACGGGTGGCGTGGCGGCAGAACAGGAAGTTGGCCGCCGAGGGCAGCACCTGGAAGTGCATCGTTTCCAGCGCGTGGCGCAGGGTTTCGCGCTCTTCGATCACCAGTTCGCGGCCGCGTTGGAAAAAGTCGTCGTCCTCGAAGGCGGCCTTGCCGGCGGCGATCGCCAGCCGGTCCAGCGGGTAGGAATTGAAGCTGTTCTTGATCCGCTCCAGCCCGTCAATCAACTCAGGATGGCCCACCGCGAAGCCGATGCGCACACCGGCCAGTGACCGCGATTTGGAGAGCGTCTGGGTGACCAGCAGGTTGGGGTAGCGGTCCACCAGGGCGATGGCGCTGTCGCCGCCGAAATCCACGTAGGCTTCGTCGATCACCACCACCGACTCCGGGTTGGCGGCCAGCACGGCTTCAATGGCGTCCAGCGGCAGCAGCCGGCCGGTGGGCGCGTTCGGGTTGGGGAAGATAATGCCGCCGTTGGGGGCGGTGTAGTCGGCCGGATCGATGGCCAGGTCGTCGTCCAGCGGCACCGGCCGGTAATCAATGTCGTAGAGCCCGCAGTACACCTTATAAAAGCTGTAGGTGATGTCCGGGAACAGCAGCGGCCGGTCCTGCTTGAACAGACCAAAGAAGATGTGCGCCAGCACCTCATCGGAACCGTTGCCGACGAACACCTGGGCGCGGCTGACGCCGTGGTAGGCGGCGATGGCGTCCTTGAGCTCGGTGGCGTCCGGGTCCGGATACAGGCGCAGGCGGTCGTCGGCGGCCGCACGGATCGCCTCGATCACCCTGGGCGAGGGGCCCAGCGGGTGCTCGTTGGTGTTGAGCTTCACCAGCCGCGCCATTTTCGGCTGCTCGCCGGGCACGTAGGGCTCCAGGTCGCGGACGAAGGGGCTCCAGAATCGGCTCATAGCGGCTTCTTGATCCTCATTTCGGCGCTGCGGGCGTGGGCGGTGAGACTCTCCGCGCGGGACAGCACCGAGGCGATTTTACCCAGCTCGCTGGCGCCCTCCGGCGAGCAGCCGATCAACGAGCTGCGCTTCTGGAAGTCGTACACGCCCAGCGGCGACGAGAACCGCGAGGTGGCGCTGGTGGGCAGCACGTGGTTGGGCCCGGCGCAGTAATCACCGAGCGCCTCCGGGGTGTGGCGGCCCAGGAAGATGGCGCCGGCGTGGCGCACTTTCTTCGCCCAGACCTCGGCGTCATCCAGGGACAGCTCCAGGTGCTCCGGGCAGACGCGGTTGACCACCTCCATGGCCTGGTCCAGGTCGTCCACCTGAATCAGCGCGCCACGGTTGGCCATCGAGGTGCGGATCACGGCTTCCCGCTCCAGGGTCGGCGCCAGGCGCTCCATGGCCTCTTCCACCCGGGCGAGGAAATCCGCGTCCGGGCTGACCAGGATGGATTGCGCTTCCTCGTCGTGCTCGGCCTGGGAGAACAGGTCCATGGCGATCCAGTCCGGATCGGTCTTGCCGTCGCAGACCACCAGAATCTCCGAGGGCCCGGCGATCATGTCGATGCCCACCTTGCCGAACACCTGGCGCTTGGCCTCGGCCACGTAGATGTTGCCGGGGCCGACGATCTTGTCCACCGCCGGCACCGTTTCGGTGCCGAACGCCAGCGCCCCCACCGCCTGGGCGCCGCCCAGGGTGAAGAAGCGCTCGACGCCGGCCACCGCCGCCGCCGCCAGCACCATGTCGTTGAGCTCGCCGTCCGGCGCCGGGCTGACCATGACGATTTCGGCCACGCCGGCGACCCGGGCGGGCAGCGCGTTCATCAGCACCGAGCTGGGGTAGGCGGCCTTGCCGCCGGGCACGTAGATGCCGGCGCGGTCCAGCGGGGTCACCTGCTGGCCCAGCAGGGTGCCGTGGGCGTCGCGGTAGTGCCAGGAATCCTGCTTCTGACGGGCGTGGTAATCGCTGACCCGTTCGGCGGCCGCTTCCAGGGCCTGGCGCTGCTCGGCGGGCAGACGTTCAAGAGCCGCTTCCAGCTGCGCCCGCTCCACGGTCAGATCCGCCATGGAGGTGGCGTCGCGGCGGTCGAAGCGGTTGGTGTACTCCACCACCGCGGCGTCGCCCCGGCCGGCCACATCACGCAGGATACCGCGCACCCGCTCACCCACTTCCTCATCGCGCTCTTCGCTCCAGGCGGTGAGCGCCATCAGGCGGGGAACGAAATCCGCGTCGTTGGCGTTTAAACGGTTGGTCTTCATGCTGTTTCCCGGCGTTGCTCCACGGCCTGCTCGAGTTTATCAAGAATCGCCTGAATCGCGGCGTGACGGGTCTTCATACTGGCCCGGTTGACCACCACCCGGGAGGAAATGTCGTCGGCGATGGTTTCGGTGGGCTCCAGGCCGTTGGCGCGCAGCGTGTTGCCGGTGTCGACGATGTCCACGATGCGGTCCGCCAGCCCCACCAGCGGCGCCAGTTCCATGGCGCCGTAGAGCTTGATGATCTCGGCCTGCTTGCCCTGCTGGGCGAAATACTGGCGCGCCACGTTGACGAACTTGGTGGCCACCCGCAGGCGCCCGCTCACCGGCGGCGCGTCCTTGAGCGCGGCCACCATCAGCTTGCAGCGGGCGATTTCCAGATCGAGCGGCTCGAAGATCCCTTCGGCGCCGTTTTCCATCAGCACGTCCTTGCCGGCCACGCCCATATCGGCGCCGCCGTGCTGCACATAGGGCGGCACGTCGGTGGCGCGGATGATGATGATCTGCACGTCATCGCGGGTGGTGTCGAAGATCAGCTTGCGGGACGCGGACGGGTCCTCCAGCAGCTCGATACCGGCGTGCTTGAGCAGCGGCAGCGTCTCGTCAAGTATGCGGCCCTTGGAGAGGGCGATAATCAGCGGTTTTTCGGACATGTCGGTTTCCATCGGCGCCACGCTTCAGCCGGGTACGCGGCGAATCACGGCGCCCAGCGATTGCAGTTTTTCCTCGATGCACTCGTACCCCCGGTCGATATGGTAGATACGCTGCACGGTGGTGTCGCCCTCGGCGACCAGGGCGGCGATCACCAGAGACGCCGAGGCGCGCAGGTCGGTGGCCATCACCGGCGCGCCGGTGAGGCTGGCCACGCCGCGGCAGATGGCGGTGTTGCCCTGCACTTCGATGTCGGCGCCCATGCGGTTCATTTCCTGCACGTGCATGAAACGGTTTTCGAACACCGTCTCGACAATGGTGCCGGTGCCTTCCGCCACCGTGTTCAGGGCGGTGAACTGGGCCTGCATGTCGGTGGGCATGGCCGGGTACGGCGCGGTGCGCAGGTTCACCGACTTGGGCCGGCGGCCTTCCATGTCCAGGCTGATCCAGTTGTCGCCGGTCTCGATCTTGGCGCCGGCTTCCTTGAGCTTGTGCAGCACCGCGTCAAGCAGGCTCGGGTCGGTGTCCTTGCACTTGATGCGGCCGCCGGTGATGGCGGCGGCGATCAGATAGGTGCCGGTCTCGATGCGGTCGGCGATCACGTCATGGTGGCAACCGCCCAGCTTGGGCACGCCTTCCACGGTGATGGTATCGGTGCCGGCGCCGCTCACCTTGCCGCCCATGCGGTTGATGAAGTTGGCCAGGTCCACCACTTCCGGCTCGCGGGCGGCGTTTTCCAGCACCGTGGTGCCGTCCGCCAGCGCCGCCGCCATTAGCAGGTTTTCGGTGCCGGTCACGGTGACCGTGTCCATCACGATGCGCGCGCCCTTCAGGCGGCCGTTGGATTTGGCGTGCACGTAGCCGTTGGCCACCACGATCTCGGCGCCCATGGCCTCCAGGCCGCGCAGGTGGATGTCCACCGGCCGCGAGCCGATCGCGCAACCGCCGGGCAGCGACACCGAGGCCTCGCCGAAGTGGGCCACCATCGGCCCCAGCACCAGGATCGAGGCGCGCATGGTTTTAACCAGCTCGTAGGGCGCGGTGAGCTCCTGGATGGTGGTGGGGTTCACCTCCACGTTGAGCTTGTCGTCGATCACCACATGCACGCCCATGCGGCCGAGCAGCTCGATCAGGGTGGTCACGTCCTGCAGGTGGGGCAGATTGCCCACCGTGACCGGCTCCGCGGCCAGCAGGGTGGCGGCCAGGATCGGCAGCGATGAGTTCTTGGAACCGGAAATGCGGATTTCGCCGTCGAGACGCCGACCGCCAGTGATGATCAATTTGTCCATGGAGCTTCCTACGCGGAAAAGACGGTACGGTCAGGCAAGGCCCATTTTCTGGGCTTTTTCCCATTCGGCACGGGTAAAGGTCTTGATCGAGACGGCATGAATGGAGTTATCGGCGATCTGCGGGTTGATGCAGCTGTACACAAGCTGCTGTTTCTTCACCGGCATCAGGCCTTCGAAGGCATCGGATATCACGCGGATCAGAAAGCGGTCGCCTTCCCCTTCCACGGCCACATCGGCATCCTCGAAACCGGCTTCCACCAGCGCCTTCACGTCTTCCGATTTCATGATCACTCCTCGTTTCAATGAACGGGTAATGATACGCGAGGGCGCGGTGGCTTGTCATTGCGGGGCCGGCCATCCGGGGGCCGGCCATCCGGGGGCCGCCCGGCGGCGGGGTCAGGCGCCGCTGCCGGTCTCCACGTCCACTTTCTCTTCCAGGTCGGCGCTTTCCGCGGACCAGCTGTCGATCACCTTGTCCAGGTCACCGAGCTGCTGCATGGACTGGGCGAACTGGGCCCGGTACACGTCGCGCAGATCCAGGCCGTTGACGTAGACATTGACCACTTTCCACTGGTCGTCGGACTGGAACAGGGTGAAGAACACCGGAATCACCTTGCCGTCGTTGGTGGTGCCTTCCAGCCGCACCCGGGCGTAGTTGCCCTTGCGGTCCTCCTCGCGCATCGGCAGCACGCGGATTTCCTGGCCCTGGTAGAGGGTCACGCCGGAGGCGTAGGTGTTGATCAGGCTGTTCTTGAACACTTCCAGGAACTCATACTTCTGGTCCCGGCTGGCCTGGTCGAAGTGCTCGCCCATCACCATGCGGGTGATGCGCTTGAAATCCACCAGCGGCACCAGCTCCTCGCGGACCAGCTCACGGGCGTAGCTTTCGTCCTTTTCCAGCCGCTCGCGCTCGGCGTCGATACGGCTGGTCATCCGCTCCACGGTCTCCTGGACCAGATCGCGGGGGTCCTGGGCGGCCTGGGCGAAGCCGGCCGAGACCAGCATAAGCAGCGCCAGCGTGGCCGCCAAGCCTTGTTTGAAGATCATACGTCACTCCCTGTCGTGTCTGAGGATGTTCGTTTCTACTGCCTTGGTCCCGACCTGTCCAGCCAAGGCCTCTACGAAGCACGTTTTGTGCGAGCGGGCCCCGCCCGCGAAAGGCAAGCAGAGCTTGCCGGCGGGATACCAGAGACCTAATCAATTGGAACATCCGAACGCTTAAGGGTTCCAAGGGCAGTCAGCGGCGCTTCGGCCAGTGTATAATCTCCGCCAGCGAGGAGACACGAATCATTATGAGTCATAACCACATCGCCACCGCCCGCCGTGTTCTGGACGTGGAAGCGCGCGCCGTGGCCGCGCTCGGCGAGCGCGTCAGCGACACCTTCGAGCAGGCCTGCGAGCTGCTGCTGGCCTGCAAGGGCCGGGTGATCGTGACCGGCATGGGCAAAAGCGGCCATATCGGCAGCAAGCTGGCGGCCACCCTGGCGAGCACCGGCACCCCGTCGTTCTTCGTCCACCCCGGCGAGGCGTCCCACGGGGACCTGGGCATGATCACCACCGAGGACGCGGTGCTGGCGCTGTCCAATTCCGGCGAAACCGGCGAAATCCTCACCATTATTCCGGTGATCAAGCGCAAGGGCGCGGTGCTGATCAGCATGACCGGCCGCCCTTCGTCGTCCCTGGCGCAGCTCTCCGACGTGCATCTCGACGTGGGCGTGGAAGAAGAGGCCTGCCCGCACAACCTGGCGCCCACCACCTCCACCACCGCCGCGCTGGCCATGGGCGACGCCCTTGCCATCGCCCTGCTCGAGGCGCGCGGCTTCACCGCCGAGGACTTCGCCCTCAGCCACCCGGGCGGCAGCCTGGGCCGGCGCCTGCTGCTCAAGGTCGACGACATCATGCACGCGGAAGAGCGCCTGCCCCGGGTGAGCCGCGACGCCAGCCTGTCCGACGCTCTGCTGGAAATGACCCGCAAGGGCCTGGGCATGACCACGGTGGTGGACGACGACGGCCGCCTGATCGGCATCTTCACCGACGGCGATTTGCGCCGCACCCTGGAAAAGGGCCTGGATATCCGCCAGGCCGGCATCGCCGACGTGATGTCGCCGCGCCCGGTGACCATGCCGCCCGGGCACCTGGCCGCCGAGGCCCTGCAAATCATGGAGACGCGCAAGATCAACGGCCTGGTGGTGTGTGACGCCGACCAGCGCCCGGTGGGCGCCCTCAACACCCAGGACCTGCTGCGCGCGGGGGTGATGTAGTGACCTTGCTGGTGTCCAGCGCCGACGCGCGCAACCTGAAACTGATGGCCTTCGACGTGGACGGCGTGCTCACCGACGGCCGCCTCTACTACGGCCCCGACGGCGAAGCGCTCAAGGTGTTCAACACCCTGGACGGTCACGGCCTCAAGAAACTGGCCGCCAGCGGCGTCACCCTGGCGCTGATCACCGGCCGCGACACGCCCATGGTGGCCCGCCGCGCCGCCGAGCTGGGCATTCAGCACGTGATCCAGGGCCGCGAGGACAAGGGCGTGGCGCTGGCCGACCTGGCCGCCTCGCTGGGCGTGACCGCCCGCGAAACCGGCTACGCCGGCGACGATGAACCGGACGTGCCGGCCCTGCAGTGGGCGCAGATCGCCTTCGCACCGTCCAGCGGCCACGACTGCGCGCGGGCGGCGGCCGACCACGTGACCCGCGCCCGAGGCGGCGAAGGCGCGGTGCGCGAGATCTGCGACGCCCTTCTCGAACACCGGGGTGACGCGTGAAACGCCAGGGCCTGCTTAGCGCCTCCGGCATCCTGCTGCTGGGGCTGATCGTGCTGATGACCCTGCACGAGTGGGACAACCCTCTGGAAGAAGACCGCGAGGCGTTTCTCAACGCGCCGATGATCATCGCCGACCGGATCGTCGCCAAAGCCTACGACGAAGAGGACGGCCGGGTGCAATACCGCCTGGTGGCGGATCATCTCGAGCAGTACGAACGGGACGCGCTCACCACCCTCACCGAACCGGTGTTGCGCATGGACAACAGCAACGGCCTGTGGACGATCCAGTCCCGCCGTGGTGAAGTGCGCGACAACGGTGACCTGATTGTCTTCACGGACCAGGTGGAAGCGCGCAGCGAAAGCAACGGCGTCACCCTGGACACCGAGGAACTGCAGTACCACAACGACACTAACCGCGTGGTCTCCCCCGGCGAGCTCGCCATGCGCCACCGCGACGGCCGCACCCGCGCCGGCGCCATGGAAAGCGATCTGACCAGCGGCGAAATGACACTCAAGCAAGGAGTGGTAAGTGAATTCACAGGCAGCACGGAATAGGTCCGCCCTGGGCAAGGCTCTGCTGGCTCTGGCGTTGACCGCGCTGACCGCCGGCGCCGCCGCCCAGCAGCCCACCGGCCCGGTGGAGGTGAGCGCCGATGAGGCCACCTTCGAACAGAGCGCCGGCACCGGCGTGTATCGCGGCAACGCCGAGCTGGTCCAGGGCAAGCGGCGCCTGAACGCGGATGTGATCCGCCTGTTCACCGAGAACAATGAACTGATGCGGGTGGAGGCCACCGGGTCGCCGGTGCGCATGGTGGAAGGCAAGGAATTGAACGCCCGCGCCGACAAGCTGGTCTACGACCTGGCGCAGCGCAGCTTGGTGCTCACCGGCAACGCCCGCGTCACCCACCAGGGCAACACCTTCGAAGGCGCCAAGGTGGAGTACAACCTGGATTCGCGCCGAGTGGACGCCAGCAGCGAAGGCGACAAGCGGGTCCGCCTGGTGATCCCGGCCAAGAACGCCGAGCAGGCCAGCGAGGACGCCGAGCCGGAGGAGCAGGACAACGGCGAACCGGCCCAGGACGCCCCGGCCGCGCAACCCGACAATGCGGAGACCCCCTGAGATGGCACATCTGAGCGCCCATAACCTGGCCAAGAGCTACAAGAGCACCCGCGTCATCGAGGACGTCTCCCTGGAGGTGGAAGCCGGCCAGATCGTCGGTCTGCTGGGCCCCAACGGCGCCGGCAAGACCACCTGCTTCTATATGATCGTGGGCCTGGTGGCCGCCGACGCCGGCCGCATCGAGATCAACGGCAACGACATCACCCACCTGCCCATGCACGGCCGGGCCAAACGCGGCATCGGTTACCTGCCCCAGGAGGCGAGCATCTTCCGCCGCCTCACCGTGGAGCAGAACATCATGGCGATCCTGGAAACGCGCAAGAGCCTCAGCAAGGCGGAGCGCAAGGAGCAGCTGGAGAAACTGCTGCAGGAATTCCACATCGACCATATCCGCGACAGCATGGGCATGAGCCTGTCCGGCGGCGAGCGGCGGCGCGCGGAGATCGCCCGCGGCCTGGCCACGGACCCGGACTTTATTCTGCTGGATGAGCCCTTCGCCGGGGTCGACCCGATCTCCGTGAACGACATCAAGAGCATCATCCGCCATCTCAAGGACCGCGGCATCGGCGTGCTGATTACCGACCACAACGTCCGCGAGACCCTGGATATCTGCGACACCGCCTATATCGTCAGCACCGGCCATATCATCGCCGACGGCGACGCCGACACCATTCTCGGCAACCAGCAGGTGCGCGACGTCTACCTGGGCGCCGATTTCCGGCTCTAGTGGCGACAAAAGCGGCGGCGGGCGCCGCCGCGCCTTGCGCACCGCCCAAACCCTTGCATATAGTGGACGCCTTCCCGCCGCATCGCCCTACACCCTTCCGCCGGACAACACAATAGCTGGCATGATTATTGCTTAATTTCGATTGATGCTGCTATGCTCCAACCCTCGGGATCGAGCAACCAGACACGCAGCATGAAACCCTCCTTACAGCTTCAAATCGGCCAGCAGCTGACCATGACGCCCCAGCTGCAGCAGGCAATCCGCCTGCTGCAGCTGTCGACGCTGGACCTGCGCCTGGAGATCCAGCAGGCGGTGGAGACCAACCCACTGCTGGAAATGGAGGAAGGCGCTGAGGATTTCAGCGCCGATGACGGCGAGTACGACGCCGACGCGGACCTGGATGTGGAGCGCAGCGACGCCCTGGAAGACCTGGTGGACGGCCCGGTGGAGACCGACAGCGACTGGGACGACCTCTACGTGGGCCAGAGCAGCCCCGGCGGCGAGAGCGAGGACGCCGACGCCTGGCAGCAGCGCCACGCCAACCCGGACACCCTGATCAGCCACATGGAGTGGCAGCTCAACCTGACGCCGATGAGCGACCGGGACCGGGTGATCGCCCAGATCATCATTGAAGCCCTGGACGAGCGCGGCTTCGTCACCGTGCCCCTGGAAGACCTGGTCACCACCGCCCATAACGAAATCGCCGACCCGGACGACCCGGTGGAAGACGATGAAGTGGTGGCGGTGCTGCACCGGCTGCAGCAGTTCGACCCGGTGGGCGTGGCCAGCCGCGACCTGGCCGAGTGCCTGGGCGTGCAGCTGGCCCAGCTGCCCGAGGACACCCCGCATCTGGACCACGCCCGGGCGGTGCTGGCGCACCAGACGCTGCTGGAAAAACACGATTACGCCGGCCTGCGGCGGGCGCTGGGCGCCACCGAGGAAGCGCTGCTGGCGGCCATGGCCCTGCTGCGCGGCCTGGACCCGGCCCCGGGCCAGCAGATCGGCGGCGAGAGCGCCGATTACGCGGTCCCCGACGTGGTGGTCAGCGCCCACAAGGGCGGCTGGCGGGTGGCGCTCAACGAGGCGGTACTGCCGCGCGTCAATCTTCACGCCCAGTACGCGCAGATGGCCCGCCAGGTGGGCGGCGAGGACGGCCAGTACCTGCGTAACTGCATGCAGGAGGCCAAATGGTTCCTGAAAAGCCTGCAAAGCCGCCACGATACCCTGCTGAAAGTGGCCAGCCGCATCGTCGAGGTGCAGCAGGACTTCTTCAACTACGGTGAAGAGGCGATGAAACCGCTGGTCCTGGCGGACATCGCCGAGGCCGTGGGCATGCACGAGTCCACCATCAGTCGGGTCACCAACCAGAAATTCATGCTCACGCCCAAGGGCGTGTTCGAGCTGAAATATTTCTTCTCAAGTCACGTCGACACGGACGGCGGCGGTGAGTGTTCCTCCACCGCCATTCGTGCCATCATTAAGAAGCTGGTCGCCGCCGAGAGTCCTCGCAAGCCGCTCAGCGACAACAAGCTGGCGAGCTTGCTGAATGATCAGGGGATCAAGGTGGCGCGCCGCACGGTCGCCAAATATCGCGAGGCGATGCGCATCCCGTCCTCGAGCGCCCGCAAGCGTTTGGTGTAGGCGCGCGGAGGATGGGTCTTAACGAGGTATAGGAGCCAGCCATGCAAATAAACATCAGTGGTCACCACCTGGATATCACCGACGCCCTGCGTGACTATGTGGACGAAAAGTTCGCCAAACTGGAGCGCCATTTCGATCAGATCACCAGCATTCAGGTGATCCTGTCTCCGGAGCCCAAATCCCACAAGGCCGAATCCACCATCCACATCTCCGGCGCCGACGTGTTCGCCACCGCCCACGCGGACGACATGTACGCGGCCATTGATGCGCTGACCAACAAGCTGGACCGGCAAATCCTCAAACACAAAGAGAAGACGGTGGACCGTAAACACGGTCATTAGCCCTATGCGAGTACGTGAATTGCTCAGCGAAGACCGCACCTATAACGACGTGTCGGTCACCAGTAAAAAACGGTTGCTCGATCAGATCGCCCAGCTGGCCGCGGCCAGCTGCGGCGGCCTCAACGAGCAGGAAGTGTTCGACGCCCTGGTGGCCCGGGAAAAACTCGGGTCCACCGGCATCGGCGAGGGCATAGCCATTCCCCACTGCCGGCTGGGCCACTGCGAGGGCGCGGTGGGCCTGCTGTTGAAACTGGAAGACGCGGTGGACTTCGACGCCGTCGACGGGCGCCCGGTGGATCTGGTGTTCGTGCTGCTGGTGCCGGAGCAGAACCCGGAACAGCACCTCAAGACACTCAGCCATCTGGCCAGCCTGTTCAACGACGATGACTACCGCAGCGACCTGCGACGGGCCCACAGCAACCAGCAGTTGTTCCAGGTGGCGGTGGAATCGGAAGCGGAACTACGCCTCGCGTCCTAGCCCTTACCGGTTGCCCCCTTATGAAGCTCACCATTCTCAGCGGCCGCTCCGGGTCGGGTAAAACCACCGCCCTGCAGGCCCTGGAGGACCACGGTTACTATTGCGTGGACAATCTGCCCCTGGGGCTGTTGCCCACCCTCACCGAACAGCTCGACACCGAGGAACACGCCCCCGAGCGGGTGGCGGTGGGCGTGGACGCGCGCAACCTGCCCCGCCAGCTGCTGGCGTTCAAAAGCATCATCAAGGCACTGAAAAACCAGCAGGTGGAGACCGAGGTGATCTTCCTCGACGCCGACCCGGGCACCCTGCTGGAGCGCTTCAGCGCCACCCGCCGCCGCCACCCGCTGAGCGACGACGACCGCACCCTGGCCGACGCGATTGAGTACGAAGCGCATCTGCTGGCCGACATCCGCATGCTCGCCGATCTGGTGATCGACACCAGCAGCCTGGACGTGCACACGCTGCGCAACCTGATCCGGCAACGGGTGGCGCGCCGCGACGTCAATCTGTCGCTGCTGATCGAATCCTTCGGCTATAAAAACGGCCTGCCCCGCGACGCCGACCTGGTGTTCGACGTGCGCGCCCTGCCCAACCCGCACTGGCACAACGAGCTGCGGCCGCTGACCGGCCGCGACGAGCGCATCGCCGAATTCCTGCGCGGGCACCCGGAGAGCGAGCTGATGCTGGAAGACATTTTCCACTTTCTGAACCGCTGGCTGCCCACCTACGCGGCCAACGACCGCAGCTATGTGACGGTGGCCGTGGGCTGCACCGGCGGCCGTCACCGTTCGGTCTATATCACCGAGCAGCTGGCCCACCGGCTGCGTAACCAGGGCGTGCCCTTGCACGTTCGCCACCGGGAGCTGGATGGATGATTGAACAGGACCTGGCCATCACCAACAAGCTGGGCCTGCACGCACGCGCCGCCGCCAAGGTGGTCAGCGTGGCTTCGCGCTACAGCTGCAGTATTCAGGTGATTCACGGAGAACGCCGCATCGACGCCAAGAGCATCATGGGGCTGCTCACGCTGGGCGCCGCCAAAGGCACCACCCTGCGGGTGTGCGTGGACGGCGAGGACGAACAACCGGCCATGGACGAACTCACCGATCTGTTCCAGCGCAAGTTCGACGAAGGCGAGTAGGCCGCTTTTTTAAAGCTTTGATCCTCCGGTAATGCGCGGTGGTGTAAACTGGCGCGCCTAAGGAGGGAACCATGACCGCAGAACAAACCCGCCACCGCCGAAATCTGAAAACGGTCAACCGTGCCCTGGCCAGTGGCACCTTTTCGGAAGTGCGGCAGGTGCTCAACAACCTGCCCGGCGCCGAAGCCGCGCACCTGATCGAGTCCTCCCCGCCCCGCGAACGCGAAATCCTCTGGCAGCTGCTCAACCAGGAGCAGGAAACCGAGGTGCTGCAGTATCTCGGCGAGGAAGTGCGCGTGGAGCTGCTGCGCGACCTGCCCACCGAAGAGCTGGTGGAGCTGATCGAGGACCTCGACACCGACGATCTGGCCGACCTCCTTCAAGAACTGCCGGAACAGGTCACCAGCCGCGTGCTGGCCGGCCTGGACGCGCAGAACCGGGAACGCCTGGAACAGGTGATGAACTACCCGGAGGACACCGCCGGCGGCCTGATGAACACGGACGTGATCACGGTGCGCCCGGAGATCACCTTCAGCGTGGTGCAGCGTTATCTGCGGCGCCTGGGCGATATCCCCAAGACCACCGACAACCTGCTGGTGGTCAACCGCAAGAACCAGTTCGTCGGCGTGCTGCCGCTGACCCGCGTGCTGATATCCGACCCCGGCACCTCGGTGCGCGAAGCGATGATCACCGATGTGGAAGCGATCCCCGCCACCCAGGACGCCCACGAAGTGGCCAAGCTGTTCGAACGGCTGGACCTGGTGACCGCCCCGGTGGTGGACGACAACGGCATGCTGGTGGGCCGGATCACCATTGACGACGTGGTCGACGTGATCATGGAAGAAGCCGAGCACTCGCTGATGGGCATGGCCGGCCTGGACGAGGACGAAGACACCTTTGGTTCGGTCTGGCACACGGTGCGCCGCCGGGCCCTGTGGCTGGGCATCAACCTGCTCACCGCCCTGGCCGCCTCGGCGGTGATCAGCCTGTTCGAGGATACCCTGGAGAAAGTGGTGGCCCTGGCGGTGCTGATGCCGATCGTCGCCAGCATGGGCGGCATCGCCGGCAGCCAGACCCTGACCCTGGTGATCCGCGCCATGGCGCTGGGACAGGTGCAGGCGGGCAACACCCGCTATCTGCTCACCAAGGAACTGGCGGTGGGCGCGCTCAACGGCCTGCTCTGGGCGCTGGTGATCGGCGCCACCGCCGCGCTCTGGTTCGACGACCCGAGCCTGGGCGTGATCATCGGCTGCGCCATGATCCTCAACCTGGTGGTGGCCGCCGGCGCCGGCGCCCTGATCCCGATGGTGATGAAACGGATGGGCATCGACCCGGCCCTGGCCGGGTCGGTGGTGCTGACCACCGTCACCGACATCGTCGGCTTCATGGCCTTCCTCGGTCTCGCCACCCTGCTCTACGCCAACCTCGTGGTCTAAATATCCGGGGTGGCTTCCGGCTCATCGTCCGCGCCGAAGATATCCCGGAACGAGGCGTACACCGACACCGTCAGCACCGCCATCAGGAACAGGCCCAGCACCAGCGCCAGCAGGCTCAGCAGCACCATGGCCAGCGCCCCGGAGACACCCGGGCCCAGCAGGGTGCTGGCCAGCACGAACAGCAGCGCGAGCGCGCCGCCCACCGCCAGCATCACCAGCAATACCACCACGCTGTACCAGAGCATCGGCGCCCAGTTCTTGAGCACCGCCATCAGGCTTTCACCCAGCGCCCTGAAGCCGTTGCGCCCGCCGAAGTACACCAGCGGCGCCTGGAACCAGATCAGCGCCATATAGGGCAGCGACAGCGCCGTCACCAGCAAGGCGGTGAGCGCCATCTTTACGCCGTCCAGACCGGCGCTGATCTCCGGCACCGGCTCCAGGGCGCTGCCAAAGGCGGAACTGAAGAAGGCGGCGATATCCGGGCCGAACGCCACCCACACCAGGGCCGCCATCAGCGCGGTGAAGCCGATCTGCAGCAGCAGCTGCATCAGGCCGGCGAAAAACAGCGCCCCGGTGCGGTTGGAAAAGCCGGCGAACAGATCGCCGAACTCGAAGTCGTCGTCGCCCCAGCGCCGCCAGGCAAGATGGAACAGCCCCGCCGCCAGCACCGGCGAAAACAGGGTCGGCACGAAGCTGCCCAACACCGGCACGAACAGGCTCAACAGGCTGATGCCCAAAATCACCGCGAAGAACACCAGCACGGCCAGGCACCAGAGCACCCAGTTGGTGGCCACCAGCGACCAGGCCCGCTTCCACCACAGCCAGCCGTGCCCCACGGGACGGCGGCGGGCGCGGCCCACCGTCGCCTCGCCGGGGCGCGGCGTCTCCAGCAACGCCGCTTGTGGCCCCTGGTAGGGGTTATTCGGGTCCATGTTCGGCACCGTCGGCGGGGTTGGTAAGCACCTGCCGGAACGACACATAGTAAGCGCCGGCCAGAATCGGCATCACGAACAGCAGGCCCAGCAGCAGCGGCAGGGCCGCCACCATGATGATCAGCATCACCACGATGCCGTAGACGATCATCGGCAGCAGGTTCTTCATGCAGGCGCGGAAGCTGACCCCCATGGCGCCGCCCAGGCCCATGCCGCCCAGCATGATCAGCGGTACGGCGAAGTAGAACAGGAACATCACCAGGGTGAACACGATCAGGAACAGCGGCAGCGTGATCGCCATCATCACGCCCATGCCGCTGCTCATCGCCTGCGGGTCCATGGACTGCAGCGACATGGAGCCGCCCAGGGAGATCGCCATCAGACCGCCGACCACCAGCAAGGCGCCCAGATAGACGCCGATCTGCACCAGCGCCAGCAGCAGCAAAGGCCCGGTGCGCTCGGAAAAGCCGGCGAACAGATCGCCGAAATCGGAGCGCCCGTCCGTGGCAATACGGTGGAACAGCTTCACCAGCCCGGCGTACAGCAGGGTGGTGATAAAGGGCTGCGCCAGAGGCCCCAGGAACGGGATCAACTGCAGCCCCATGGTGATCACCATCACCAGCACCAGGGCGCCGATCACCACGCCCCAGTGGCCACTGAGCATTCTCATCCCGTCACCGAGCCAGCCCAGCGCCTGGCCCACGGTGACTTTGTGCGGACCGCCCAGCGTAAAGGTCCCCTCGCCTTGCGGGCTGGTCACGTTGGTTTCCGGTCCTTGGTAAGGATTCACTTCCGTCATGAATATTCCCCTGAGTTTCAAACGAATTAACAACCAATAGAAAAAATGGCGGGTGACGCCGCCGGCGACCTCAGGCGCCGGCGATTTTCATCGGGCTCAGCAACAGCGAGCCGCACGCGATATTGCCGCGGCGGTCCACGTCCGTGCCACTGCCCTGGATGCCGGCGAACATCTCCCCCAGATTCCCGGCAATGGTAAACTCCTGAAGCGGTTTGCGTATGACACCGTTCTCAATCCAGAAACCCGAGGCGCCCCGGGAGTAATCACCGGTGACCAGATTAACGCCCTGGCCCATCACCTCGGTGACCAGAATACCCCGGTCGATGCGCCGCACCAGGGCGTCGAAATCCTCGCCGGTATCCGAGATCGACAGGTTGTGCACGCCGCTGCCGTTGCCGGTGGGCGCCATGTCGAGCCGCCGCGCGGCGTACAGGCCCAGCGCGTAGCGGCGCAGCACCCCGTCTTCCACGAACGCCTGGTCCCGCGTCGCCAGGCCATCGCCGTCGAACGGCGCCGAGCCGTTGGCGCCCGGCAGCAACGGCTGCTCGCGCACATCGATGCCTTGCGGGAACAGCCGCTCTCCGAGCCGGTCGCGCAGAAACGAGGCGCGCCGGTAGAGGCTGCCGCCGCTGATCGCGGAGATAAAATGGCCGAGCAGGCCGGCGGCGATCTCCGGCGCCAGCAGCACCGGCAATTCGGCGGTGTCGGGGATTTCCGCGCCCAGCCGCGCCAGCGTGCGCTCGCGGGCCCGCTCACCGACCTGCTCGGCGGAGGCCAGCAAATCCGCGCGGCGGCCGGCGTCGTACCAGAAATTACGCTGCATGCCCTGGTCGTCCTCGGCCACCACCGCGCAACTGCGTGAGTGCATGGTGCCGGCGTAGCCCTGCAGAAAGCCGGCACTGGTGCCCAGCACCCGCAGGCTGCTGCCGGTGGACACCGAGGCGCCCTCGGAATTGACGATGCGCTCGTCGTCGCGGGCCACCGCCTCGCAGCGCAGGGCGTCGTCGATGGCCTGTTCGGTGCTCAGCGCCCAGGGGTGGTACAGGTCCAGGTCCGGTATCCGGTCGGCCAGCTGCTCCGGGGTGGCGATGCCGGCGTACTTGTCCTCTTCGGTGTGGCGGGCGATGGCGCAGGCGGCGGCCACCGCGTCGCGCAGACTCTGCGGGCTGTCGTCGGAGGTGGACGCCTGGCCCTTGCGCTGGCCGAAGAACACCGTCACCGCCAGGCCCCGGTCGCGGTGAAATTCCACCGTCTCCACCTCGCCCAGACGGACGTCCACGGACAACCCCTGGGCCAGGCTCAGCTGGGCTTCGGCGGCGCTGGCGCCCTGGCGTTTCGCCTCTTCCAGCACCTGTGCCACGGTGTCGCGGGCGGCCCCCAGATGCTGCGGGCCGAGATTCGCTGTCACGCTGGCGTTTTCGGACATAAAATACGTTTTCCATTCAATGCATTATTGGAAGCGCTGCTTCCCTGGAATCATGACCGAGTATAACGATACCCCCGCCAGCAAAACACGCCGCAAGCAGGATATGCAGGCACTCCAGGAAGTGGGCTTGACCCTGATGGGCCTGAAACCGGAGCAGCGCGCCCGCCTGCCGCTCACCGACGGCCTCGAGAAAGCGCTCGACGAAGCGCGCCGCATCACCAACCTGGACGCCCGCCGGCGCCATGCGCTGTTCATCGGCCGCTTGATCTACGACGCCGACAGCGACGCCATCGTCAGCGCCGTGGAGGCCCTGCAGAACCCGCTGCGCCAGCAGCGCCTGCAACACTGGACCGAACAGATCGCCGCCTGCGACGGCCCCAAGGAGGCGGAGCCGGTGCTGCAGCAGGTGCTCACCGAATACCCGGAGGGGGATCGCCAGGCGCTGCGCAACCAGGCCCGCAATCTGATCAAGGCCCGGCCCGCCGACCCGGACGCCGCCGACGCCGACCAGCGCGCCCGCTTCAAGCGCGAGCGCAAACGCTTCCAGAGCCTGCTCAACGACCTCGAAAAGAACGCCCCGCTGTACTAATTGTGGGAGCGGGCCCAGCCCGCGAAAGGGAGCGAAGTTGTGCGAGCGGGCCTCGCCCGCGAAAGGGGCGAAGCCCCGGCAGGATACCAGAGACATCTCTAACGGCAGCACAAACAGCGTCTCTGGAATCCCGCCGGGTGGCTAGAGCCACCCTTTCGCTTGCAAGGCAAGCTCCCACAAGGCTGGTTAGCCCAGCGGTGGCATGAACTGGGCGAGGCGGGACGAGGTCTGGCGCAGGTTGTCGCACAGCAGGCGGGCGATGTTTTCCATCAGCACGGCGGCGGCGCGCGGTTCGCGGCGGCGCAGCTGCTCGAAGCCCTTGCGGGTGAGCACCACCAGGGTGGTGTCCTCGGCGGCGCGCACCGTGGCGGAACGGGGCTGGTGATCCACCAGCGCCATTTCGCCGAGGGAATCGCCGGGGTTGAGATGGGCGATCACGGCCGCCCCACTGGCGTTTTGCGCTTTGAGGATGTCCAGGCGGCCGCGCACCACGAAACAGAGGAAGTCACTGCGGTCGCCCTCGCGGCAAACGGTGTCGCCGGCGGCGGCGCGGTTGACGAACACCAGCTTCTCCGCCACCGCCAGCTCGTCGGCGTTAAGACCGTCGAACAGGCGCATGCGCGCCAGGACTTCCGGCACCGACACCGGCATCAGGCGGTGCCGCCCACCGTCAACGCGTCCACCCGCAGGGTGGGCTGGCCGACGCCCACCGGCACCGACTGGCCGTCCTTGCCGCACACGCCGATGCCGCTGTCCAAGGCCAGGTCGTTGCCGACCATGGAGATGCGGTTCATCACTTCCGCGCCGCTGCCGATCAGGGTGGCGCCCTTCACCGGGCAGACGATCTTGCCCTTCTCCACCAGGTAGGCCTCGCTGGTGGAGAACACGAAGCGCCCGGAGGTGATGTCCACCTGGCCACCGCCGAAGTTCACCGCGTAGATGCCCCGGTCCAGGCTGGCGAGAATCTCTTCCGGGTCGGATTCGCCGGGCAGCATGTAGGTGTTGGTCATGCGCGGCATCGGCAGGTGGGCGTAGGATTCGCGGCGGCCGTTACCGGTGGGCGCCACGCCCATCAGGCGGGCGTTGGTCTTGTCCTGCATGTGGCCGACCAGCTTGCCGTCCTCGATCAGGGTGTTGTAGCCGCCCGGGGTGCCTTCGTCGTCGACGGTGAGCGAGCCGCGCCGGTCCGGCAGGGTGCCGTCGTCGACCACGGTGCACAGGCTGGACGCCACCTGCTGGCCCATCATCTTGGCGAACATGGAGGTGCCCTTGCGGTTGAAGTCGCCTTCCAGGCCGTGGCCCACCGCCTCGTGCAAGAGCACGCCGGGCCAGCCCGGGCCCAGCACCACCGGCATGGTGCCCGCCGGCGCCGGTTCCGCGTCCAGGTTGAGCAGCGCCTGGCGCACCGCGTCGCGGGTCCAGGCTTCCAGGCGGCCGTCCTGGCGCAGCCAGTCGTAGGCCACCCTGCCACCGCCGCCGGCGCTGCCGCGCTCGCGGCGGCCGCCCCGTTCCGCGATCACGGAAATATTGAAGCGGATCAGCGGCCGCACGTCCGCCGCCAGGGTGCCGTCGGTGGCAGCCACCAACACCACGTCCTGCTCGCCGCTCAGGCTGACGGTGACTTCCTTCACCGCCGGGTCCAGGGAGCGGGCCAGGCGGTCCATCTCCTGCAGCAGCGCCACCTTCATTTCGCTGCTCCAGCCGGGCAGCGGGTCCAGCGCCGGATAGCGGGCGGGCATGGTCTTGGCGGCGCCGATGCGCACCGATTGATCCTTGCCCTGCCGGCCGATGGCGGCGGCGGCGCTGCCCGCCTGGGTGAGCGCGTCGAGCGAGATGTCGTCGCTGTAGGCGAAGCCGGTTTTGTCGCCGCTGACCAGACGCACCCCGGCACCGCGCTCCAGGTTGAAGCTGGCGTCGCGCACCAGGCCGTCTTCGAGAATCCAGGCCTCGTGGCGGCTGTGCTGGAAGTAGACGTCGGCGTAGTCGGCGCGCCCGGCCAGCTTGCCGCCCAGCAGGCTCTGCAGCTGGTCGGTGCCCAGTTGGGCCGGGGCCAGCAGAATGTCCGAGGCCAGGGAAAGCCGTTCGCTGTCGGAGGTCCGTTGGTTAGAGATCATAAGGACCGTTCACCTTGAATCGTTGATGGGTGTGCACCGGCAGGCCGGAGCGTACTTGATCAAGCACGGCGGGGTCGACGGTGCCGAACACCACGCCGGGGCGGTCCGCCTGGTCGCCTTCGGCGCCGGCCACCACCCGGCCCCAGGGGTCCACCAGCATGGAATGGCCGAAGCTGGCGCGGGTCTCGCTGTGCCGGCCGCACTGGTTGGCGCCCAGCACGTAGCAGCCGTTCTGCACCGCGCAGGCGCGCAGTAACAATGCCCAGTGCGCGGCGCCGGTGGTGGCGGTGAAGGCGCTGGGATAAACGATAAGACCGGCGCCCCGGTCCGCCAGCACCCGCGCGTGCAACGGAAAACGCAGGTCGTAGCAGATCGCCAGGCCCACCTGCAGGCCGGCGGCGGTGGCCACCACCGCCTGCTCACCGGGCTCGAACACGTCCGATTCCCGGTACCGGCCCTGGCGGTCGCTCACGTCCGCGTCGAACAGGTGCAGTTTGTCATAGAGGGCGGTGATCTCGCCGTCAGGGCCGGCCAGCACGCTGCGGGTGCGCACCCGGGGCGCCGGCACCGGTTCGCCGCCGGGCCGGGTCAGCGCCGGGATGCTGCCGCCGATCACCCACAGGCCCAGGGTGCGGGCGCGCTCGATCAGCCAGCCGCACAGCTCGCCGTAGCGCTCGCCCAGGGCGCGGTAGTCGACGCCGTAGCCGGCGAAGTTCTCCGGCAGCACCGCCAGCTCGGCGCCGCCCTCGGCGGCGCGGGCCAGGGCCTCGCCGGCGGCGCGCAGGTTGGCGTCGGTGTCGGCGCCGCTGGTCATCTGCACGGCGGCCACGCGACAACGCGCCGTTGCGTCCTGCCTGTTACTCAAGAAAGCCCTCCGTCTCCTTCACCTGGGGATCCTGCCAGGGGCCGGATACCTGGTATGTGATGGTGGTGGTTTTATCCAGCTTATCACCCCAAAGGCGTTCCACCACAAAGATACCGGCGCACACCGCCGGGCCGGCGATGCAGCCGGCGTAGAGGTTACTGGACAGCGGCAGCGTCATGGCCACTTCCTGATTGAGGGTCTGCGCGGCCAGATCGGCCTGGCCGTTGATCTCGAAGGCGGCGGACGGCGATTCGATGGACACGTCGCGGGCGGTGAGCGCGGCGCCGTCGAACACGAAGTCGCCTTTGATCGAATCGCAGCTCAGCCCGTCCTGGTAGAGGTCGGAGAAATCCAGACGCAGCCGGCGCTGGATGTTGGCCACGTTAAGCACCCCCAGCACGCGCAGCACCGAGGTGCGCTTTTGCGGATCGGGGATCAGGCACTCGCCGATGTCGAGCCGGGCGTCGCCGGTCAGGGCCAGATAGTCCGGGCTCAGCGGCCAGTCCGGCCAGGACAGATCCAGGGTGGCGCGGGCGTCGTCGCTTTCCAGCAACACCGGCAGGCCCCAGGCGGTGAGGGTGTCCTTGAGATCGCCCGAGACCACACTGCCCTGGTAGCGGGTGCGCTGGGCGCCCGCGCCGGTCTCGGTCCAGGTGAGGTTGCCGTCCACCTGGACGCCACGCCATTCGCCGCGCAGGGCCTCGGCGCGCGCGCCGCCGTCCACCGGGCGGATGCGGGTGGACCAGTCGCCCAGCACTTCGCGCCCGATGCGGGCGTCGGTAAGGGTCACGTCCATCACCGGTACGTCCGTGGGCGACGGGCGCCGGCCGTTGTCGCCCGCCTCGCCGTCGGCGCCACCGGTGAGCGGATTATCCGGCAGCCGCAGCCGGCTGATGGACAGCGTCATCGGCCGGTCGCCCCGGGGCCGGTAGTTGGCGGGCAGGCGCAGCGTGCCGGCCAGAGCCGGCGCCGCCATATTGAATTCCCAGCCGCTCTGGTGGGGCGCGGCGATAAACCGGGCGTCCGACAGGGCCACGCCGAACAGGTCCAGATCGGCCACCGTGACCGCCACGCGGCGGACCAACGACGGCGACACGGGGCCACCGTCGCCCTGCCCGCCGCCTTTGTTCAGGCCCTGCACGAAGTCCAGCCAGTCGGCGGCCCTGGCGCGCTCCGCCCAGCCTTCGATCACCAGCCCCCGCTCGGGCAGCGCCGGCGGCGCCACGCCGCCCAGGCCCAGGGCGCCGGCGAAGTTGTCGCCGGTGCGGAAGCGGCCGCGCGCCACCTCGCCGTAGTTGACGCTCAGGCTCTGCTCGCGGCCGGCGCGCCACACCAGCCGGCTGCCGCGCACGCTGCCGGCGCTTTTGCCCAGGGGCGCGGGGGCGTTCACCTTGACCCCTTCCAGGGTGGAACGCGCCTCCACGCGCAGCGGCATGCCCCGCCAGGGCATGCCCAGGTCCAGCTCCAGCGGCAACCGCCCGCTCACCGGCACCGGCCAGTCCATCCCCGACCAGTCGCGCAGCCGCGCCACCGGCAAGGCGCCGGTGAGCTGCATCTGGCTGTCCGGCCCCCGCGTCAGCCAGGAGCCGGTGAAGCGGCCGCCCAACGCCTTGCCCTCCAGGCTGGGCATGTTGATGCCTTCGCGCAGGTGGAAATAGACCGGCGCGGTGACATCGGTGACGGTGAGATCCAGAGACTCATTGGCCAGCGTGACGCCGTCGCCCCGGCCGTCGACAATCACCATCGGATCGCTGCCGTTTTTGGTGAGCGGCAGATCCAGCAGCAGGTGCCCGCCCACCTGGCCGGCGCGGAACCGCCAGTCGAGCAGCCCGTCGGGCAGCTGCCCGGCGAGCGGCGTGTCGTGGAAAATACGGTCCAGATCGGTGGCCGGGCCCTGCACCTGCCCCTGGATCACCAGGTGCCGGCGCGAGGGATCGTCCACCGCCGGCAGGTCCACGGTGACCCGGCTCAGTTCGCTGTCGAACAGGCGTCCACCGGCGACCCGGCCGCTGACTTCGCGGCCGTCGATCAGCACGTCCGCCTGAATGCCGGTGGCCACCGGCCAGTCGGGCAGGAAGGACAGGGCCATATCCCGGCCCTGGAAGCGCATCTGGAAGGTGCGGTCCTGCTGCCGTTGCGGGTCGATTTTAATCGGCCCCCGGTAGAGGAAACGGCCTTCGTCCAGTTGCCCGCCACGGAACGCCTGGGCCAGCCATTCACTGAGCGGGTCGGGCAGCCTTTCCATGGGAATGTAGTGCGCCGCCCGCGCCGCGTCGCCGTCGTGCAGGTCCGCGAGCAGGCGCAGCTCCGGCACCGGCAGGCCGTCGCCGCCCTCCAGCCGGAACATGGCGACGCCACGGGCGTCGGCGTTGGCGGCCATCAGGGTGCCGGTCTCCACCGACCAGCGGCCGGCGTCGCTGAACCAGCGCAGCACGCCGTTGAACCGGGTGCTCAGGGGGTGATCGTAGAGCCGGGGCACGGTGAGCTGCAGCGGGTCGCCGTTGACGCGCGCCACGCCGTGGCGGGGGCCGCCGGCCACCCAGCCGTTCAGGCCGCGGGCGCCGGGCACCCGGTCCAGGGCGTCGGCGGCGAGGCCGGCGAAACGGGCCTGGATGGCGTCCACCCGGCCTTCCACGCCGGCCAGATAGAGCTGCTGCAGCACCCCCCGGGGCTGATGCTCGCGCAACCGGTCGCGGATCGTGCCCAGCCCCTCGGGCAGCACGAACGGCCACTCCGACAGTTGCCGGCTGAGCGCGTGGATCGCCAGGTCCTCGCCCTGGAAACGCCAGTGCGCGCCGCCTTCGCCGATGCGCCAACGGAGCGCCACCGGGCCCGGTGCCACCGCGCCGGCCGGCGTCTGGCCGCTCAGCGCGGTCACCGACAACTGGCCGTCGCCGTTGGGCCGCCGGCTCAGCTGGGCGTCCAGATTGATATCGGTGAGCGGCCACGGCTGGTCGCCGTCGGTAAGGGTGACGGACGGCGCGCCCAGGCGCACCTGGGCGGAGCGCACCTGCCCCCCGGAAATGGCGGTCCAGGCGCGCACCCGGCCGTCCAGCCCGGCCAGATCCAGCGGCCAGTCCCGCGCTTCGGGCAACCATTCGTGCAGGCGCTCGCCGTTGACGTCCAGATAGCCGCGCGCATTGAGCTGGTCCAGGCTCAGCGGGTCGCCGTCCACGCGCAGGCGGGCGTCCACCGAGAACGGCCGGTCGCGGGCTTCCACCCGCACCGACACCGCATGGCCGTCACCGCTGTTGTCCACGGCCAGGGTCAGGGAGGACGCCGCCAGCGGCGGCAGGCCGGGCCAGTCCAGCGAGAAGCGCGCGTCTTCCACCAGAATGCGCTGCTGCCGGTAGAGCGCGCGCAGGCTGTCGGCCGGGTCGCCCTGCTCCCGGTCCTGCAGCGCTTCCAGGCCGCGCAGGCGGATGCCGCCGTCCTCGCCCCGGACCAGGTGCACGTCCACGCCCTTGATGCGCAATTCCCGCAGGTAGAGATCGCGGTGGAACAAAGTGGGCAGAATCGACACGCTGGCGGACACCTGGTCCAGGCGCAGCGCCGGCTCCCCTTCCGCGTGCGGCAGGGTCAGGCCGCGCACTTCGAAGCGCGGGGTGAGGCCGTCCATGCTGCCGTCCAGCTGCTCGATCACGATGGCGAAGCCGAGATGCTCCTCAAGCACCGCTTCCAGCTCCTGGCGGTAATCGGGCACCAGCAGCATCAATTGGCGCGCCACCACCACGTAGGCCGCCAGCAACAGCACTGGAATCGCCACCAGCCACCATAGCCGGCCACGCAGGGGGGATCTCCAGCGAGGGCTTTCGTTTTTCACCGTGGCCTCAGTCGATCAACAGGGTTGCCAGTAGGGCACGCCGGCCCATTCCAGGAGCGGCACCGTTTCTTCCAGGGGTAAGCCGACCACCCCACTGTAGCTGCCGCTCAGCGACGCCACCAGGGCCGCGCCCAGCCCCTGGATGCCGTAGGCACCGGCTTTATCGCGCCCTTCGCCGGTGGCCACGTAGGCGCGCAGGCGCTCATCGTCGAGCGCGCGCAGCCGGACCCGGGTCTCGGAGAGCGCCAGGCGCGGGGTGTCGCCGGCCATCACGCAGACCGCGGAGAGCACCCGGTGTTCCCGGTCCTGCAGGTCGCGGAGCATGGCCAGGGCCTGGTCGTCGTTGTCCGGTTTGCCCAATACCCGCTCGCCGAGCACCACCGCGGTGTCGGCGCCCAGCACCGGCTCCGGGCCGGGCGCGGCGGCCCGGCCGGCGGCGGCTTTTTCCCGCGCCATGCGGGCGACATAGTCGCGGGGGGCTTCGCCGGCGTGGACGGTTTCGTCAATGCCCGGTGCTTTCAGCACCGTGAAGGGCACGCCGATTTGCGCCAACAGTTCCGCCCGCCGGGGCGAGCCGGATGCGAGGTAAAGCATGGAGCGCTCCTTGGTTCCGGGGGCTCAACGGGGCCGCGCTGTCAGCGCACCAGAAAGCGGTGCTGGGTCCAGCGCAGCGCCGTGCACAGCGGCCGCCAGAGCACCGCGCTGGCGGCGGCGGAATAGAGAATCGTATAGGGAGGATACAGGGTCCGGCCGACGGACTCCTGCACCAGGTAGGCGATCAGATTGGCGGAGCCCACCAGCAGGAACACCACGGCGCTTTGCTGCAACAGCGGAAACACCCGCATGCGCTTGTAGGCGGCCAGCATGAAGTAGGCGCCGAAGGCGTAGGACAGGGCCCACTGGCCGAGGGTGGCGCCCACCAGCACGTCCAGGTAGAGCCCCACCAGAAAGCCCCACAGCACGCCGATGCGGTGCGGCAGCGACAGCACCCAGTACAGCAGCACCAGCAGCATCCATTCCGGGCGCACCCAGTCCAGCGTCTGGTTAAGGGGGATCACTTCCAGCAGGGCGGCGACCACGAAGGTCACCAGAATCACGCCGGTGCCGGCCGGCCGCTCGTTATTCATCATCGGGCAGCTCCTCGGGCGTCGGCTCATCGGAAGGCGACTCCGGGGCCACGTCCGGGATCGATACCGGTTCCATGGACTGCACCAGCAACACATGGCTGACCCGGTCCAGGCGGGCGGTGGGGCGCGCCTCGATGTCGGCGAAGGCGGCGCCGGACTGGTGGCTCACCCGGCTCACCCGGGCCACCGGGTAGCCGCGCGGGTAGAGCTGGCCGAGGCCGGTGGACACCAGCAGGTCGCCCTCCTTGATGTCGGCGGTATCGGGCACGTACAGCAGCCGCAGCCGGCTGCCCTGCCCGGTGCCGGCCAGAATCGCGCGCACCCCGTTACGGTTCACCTGCACGCTCATGGCGTGGCTGGCGTCGGTGATCAGCAGCACCCGGGCGGACAGCGGCCCGGCTTCCACCACCTGGCCGATCAGCCCCTGGGATTCCAGCACCGCCTGACCCTGTAGCACGTCGTCCTGGCCGCCCTTGTTGATCACCAGCTCCTGGCGGTTGGGGTCCGGGTCGACGCCGATGATCTCCGCCACCAGCACCGACGCGTCCAGATTGGCGGAGGAGTTGAGCAATTCCCGCAGACGCACGTTTTCGGCCTGCAGCACCGCCAGACGCTGGACCTTCTGCTCCAGGATCAGCACCTGGCGCTCCAGGCGCTCGCGGGATTCCATCAGGTTGGAACGGGTTTCGGACAGGCGCCCCAGCCAGCGGGCGGAGTCCACCGGCAGGTGGGCCAAGTAATGGACCGGGGCGGTCAGATAGCCGACGCCGTAACGCAGCGGCTCCACCCACTTACTGCGCTGGTCCAGGGCCATCAGAACGACGGCCAGAACCAGCGCGATCAGCAGGCGGTAGGTGGGGTTGGCGGAATACATCTCGGGCGGACCGGGCGGGCCTTAGCCCATGGCCAGCATGTCCAGACCCTGGGTATCCATCAGCTCAAGGGCCTTGCCGCCGCCCCGCGCCACGCAGGTCAGCGGGTCGTCGGCGATGATCACCGGCAGGCCGGTTTCCTCGGTGAGCAGGCGGTCGATGTCGCGCAGCAGCGCGCCGCCGCCGGTCAGCACCAGGCCGCGCTCGGCGATGTCCGACGCCAGCTCCGGCGGCGAGGCTTCCAGCGCGTTCTTGACCGCGTTGACGATCACCGAGAGGGGGTCCTTGAGGGCTTCCAGGATCTCCTCGGAGTTGAGCGTGAACTGGCGCGGCACGCCCTCGGCCAGGTTACGGCCGCGCACGTCGATCTCGAGGATCTCGCCGCCCGGATAGGCGGTGCCGATCTCGTGCTTGATGCGCTCGGCGGTGGATTCGCCGATCAGCGAGCCGTATTCCTTGCGCACGAAGGCGACGATGGCCTCGTCGAAGCGGTCGCCGCCGGTGCGCACGGATTCGGAATAGACCACGCCATTGAGGGAGATCAGGGCGATTTCGGTGGTGCCGCCGCCGATATCCACGACCATGGAGCCGCGCGCCTCTTCCACCGGCAGGCCGGCGCCGATGGCGGCCGCCACCGGCTCTTCAATCAGATAGACGTCACGGGCGCCGGCGCCGAAGGCGGAATCCTGGATCGCGCGGCGCTCCACCTGGGTGGATTTGCAGGGCACGCACACCAGCACCCGGGGCGCCGGCGGGAAGAAGCCGGTGTCGTGCACCTTCTTGATGAAGTACTGCAGCATCTTCTCGGTGACGTCGAAGTCCGCGATCACGCCGTCCTTCATCGGGCGGATGGCGGTGATATTGCCGGGGGTGCGCCCCAGCATCCGCTTGGCGTCGGCGCCCACGGCGGCGACGCTTTTCTGCGCGCCATGATGACGAATGGCCACCACCGAGGGCTCATCCAGTACGATACCGCGCCCGCGAACGTAAATAAGGGTGTTGGCGGTGCCAAGGTCGATGGAAAGATCGGTGGAGAACATCCCCCGAATGCGCTTAATCACGGACATCCTGGCCTGTTTCCTGAGGGTCGTGGAGAAAAGAGGGTGTTGCCGGCGGGCCTGTTCACGCCCTTGCAACAGAATGGCGCAACTCTAGCAACGGCGCCGGGTTTCGGCAAGCGAACCCGGTCCCATACGCTCTTCACGGTTTGTCCGCGCCCCGGTCTGTGGTAATTTTGCGCCCTTCCCCAGCCTTTGCGGAGAACGCCCATGGCCATTGATTCCAAGGTGGTGGCGCGCGCGGCCCACCTGGCCCGCCTGCGGGTGGACGACAGCGAGACCGCGGAGCTGTCCGCCCGCCTTAACGACATCCTCGGCATGGTCGACCAGCTCCAGCAGGCGGACGTGGACCAGGTCGAACCCCTGGCCCACCCCCTCGAGGTCAGCCAGCCCCTACGCGACGACCGGGTCACCGAACCGGACGTACGCGACAAGGTCCTGCCTCTCGCGCCGGCCAGCGAGGACGGCTGTTTCCTGGTACCCCGGGTGATTGAGTAACCACATGCACGATAAAACACTGACCGAACTCAAAGCCGGCCTGCAAGCCGGGGACTTTTCCTCCCGGGAGCTCACCGAGCACTTCCTGGAGCGCATCAAACGGCACGACGGCGAGCTCAACAGCTTTATCACCGTCACCGAGGAGCAGGCCCTGCGGCAGGCGGACGCCGCCGACCAGGCGATCGCCGCCGGCGACCATCGCCTGCTCACCGGCCTGCCGATCGCGCACAAGGATATTTTCTGCACCGAGGGCGTGCGCACCAGTTGCGGCTCGCGGATGCTGGATAATTTCATCGCCCCCTACACCGCCACGGCGGTGGAAAAAATGGCCACCGAAGGCGCGGTGATGCTGGGCAAGACCAATATGGATGAGTTCGCCATGGGCTCGTCCAACGAAACCAGCTTTTACGGTCCGGTGAAAAACCCCTGGGACACCGAGCGGGTGCCCGGCGGTTCGTCCGGCGGTGCCGCCGCCGGCCTGGCGGCGCGGCTGGCCCCCGGCGCCACCGGCACCGACACCGGCGGCTCGATCCGCCAGCCGGCGGCGCTGAACGGCGTCACCGGCCTCAAACCGACCTACGGCCGGGTGTCCCGCTGGGGCATGATCGCCTTCGCCTCCAGTCTGGATCAGGCCGGCCCGCTGGGCCTGTCCGCCGCCGACTGCGCGCTGATGCTGCAGGCCATGGCCGGCCACGACGAGAAAGACTCCACCTGCCTGAACGAACCGGTGGACGATTACCTCGGTGCTCTGGATCAGAGCGTGGACGGCTTGAAAATCGGCGTGCCGGAAGAATTTTTCCCCGACAATCTGGACGGCGCGATCGCCGATAACGCCCGCGAAGCCATGCGCGAACTGGAAAAACAGGGCGCCAAACTGGTCAAGCTGTCGCTGCCCAGCATCAAACTGTCGGTGCCGGCCTACTATGTAATCGCGCCGGCGGAAGCCAGCTCCAACCTGTCGCGCTTCGACGGCGTGCGTTTCGGCTACCGCTGCGAGGATCCCAAGGATCTGGAAGACCTGTACAAGCGCTCCCGCTCGGAAGGCTTCGGCGCCGAAGTGAAGCGCCGCATCCTGGTGGGCACCTATGCGTTGTCCGCCGGCTACTACGACGCCTACTACAAGCGCGCGCAGAAAGTACGCCGTCTGATCCGCGATGATTTCTCCCGCGCGTTCAAGGACGTGGATGTGATCATGGGCCCGACCTCGCCGGAAACCGCCTTCAAGCTGGGCGCCAAGGCGGACGACCCGGTCAACATGTACATGGCCGACGTCTTCACCATCGCCGTGAACCTGGCCGGCCTGCCGGCGCTGTCCATGCCCAGCGGCTTTATCAACGGTCTGCCCGCGGGCACCCAGGTGATCGGCAACTATTTCCAGGAAGGTCGCATACTGAACGTGGCGCACCGCTATCAAATGGCCACGGACTGGCATCAACAGGCGCCGGGAGGTTTCGCATGAGCCATTCAGGAAACTGGGAAGTGGTGATCGGCCTGGAAGTGCACGTGCAGCTGGCCACCCAATCAAAAATCTTTTCCGGCACCAGCACGCAAACCGGCGACGAACCCAACCGTCACGCCAGCCTGATCGATCTGGGCATGCCCGGCACCCTGCCGGTGGTGAACAAGGAAGCGATCCGCAACGCCGTCCGTTTCGGCCTGGCGGTGAACGCGGACATCGCCCGCCGCTCGGTGTTCGAACGGAAGAATTATTTTTATCCGGACCTGCCCAAGGGCTACCAGACCACGCAGCTGGCGGAGCCCATCGTCGGCGCCGGTGAAGTGGAAATTCAGCTCGAGAGCGGGGACAAAAAGGTGGTGCGTATTCACCACGCGCACCTGGAAGAAGACGCCGGTAAGTCTTTGCACGAGGACTTTCATGGTCAAACCGGCATCGACCTTAACCGCGCCGGCACGCCGCTGATCGAAATTGTCTCGGAGCCGGACATGAGCGGCGCCGAGGACGCGGTGGCGTTCGCCCGCAAGCTGCACTCCATCGTCACGTCTCTGGGCATCTGCGACGGTGACATGTCCCAGGGCAACATGCGTTTCGACGTCAATATTTCCGTGCGCCGCCCCGGCGAGCCGCTCGGCACGCGTACCGAAACCAAGAACCTGAACTCGTTCCGCTTCATGGAAAAAGCCATCGCCCTGGAAGTGGCGCGGCAGATCGACGTGCTCGAGGACGGCGGCGAAATCGTTCAGGAAACGCGGCTCTATAACGGCGAGACCAACACCGCCCGCTCCATGCGCACCAAGGAAGACGCCAACGATTACCGTTACTTCCCGTGCCCGGACCTGTTGCCGGTGATGGTCAGCGAAGAGGACATCCAAACCCTGCGCGATGAGCTGCCGGAACTGCCGGACGCCCGCAAGGCGCGCTACATCGAGCAGTATCAGCTGTCGGCCTACGACGCCGACCTGCTGTCCGGCTCCATCGCCACGGCGCGCTACTTCGAAACCGCCGCCGAGCACGGCGGCGACGCCAAGCTGGCCGCCAACTGGGTAATGGGCGAGCTGGCCGCCAAGCTCAACGCGGAAGACAAGGACATCGCCGACAGCCCGGTGTCCGCCGAGCATCTCGGCGAGCTGATCCAGCGTCTCAAGGACGGCACCATCAGTTCCAAGATCGCCAAGCAGGTGTTCGAAGCCTGCTGGAACGGTGACGGCAGTCCGGACCGGATCATCGAGGCGCAGGGCCTCAAGCAGATGAGCGACAGCGGCGAGCTGGAGAAAATCGTCGACCAGGTGATCGCCGACAGCCCCGCCCAGGTGGAAGACTATCGCAACTCCGACGACGCCAAGCGCAAAAAGAAAATCGGCTTCTTCGTCGGCCAGGTGATGAAAGCCACCCAGGGCAAGGCGAACCCGCAGCAGGTCAACCAACTATTGCAGCAAAAGCTGTAGCTGAATGTGGGAGCGGGCCTTGCCCGCGAAAGGGCGGAGACCGCCCGGCAGGATACCAGAGACGTCGTTGAAGCCATTGCTATAGACGTCTCTGGTATCCTGCCGGCAAGCTGCGCTTGCCTTTCGCGGGCAAGCCCGCTCCCACAGGCGCGCCCTTTCAGCTTTGAACTTGCCGTCCCCAACAGGAGCTGCCATGAACGAATCCCGCGTCACGCTCTCGATCAACGACCACATCGCGACGGTATCGCTGAACCGCCCGGAAAAGTACAACGGTCTTGATCTGGAGACGCTCCAGGCGCTGGTTCGCACCGCCAAGGTCGTGAAGAAAAACCGCGACGTGCGGGTGGTGATTCTGCGCGGTGAAGGCAAGGCGTTCTGCGCCGGGCTCGACTTCGCCACCGTTACCAAAACGCCGCTGAAAATGCTGCTGGCGTTCACCAAGTTCGGCGTCAAGAAA
>Ga0207895_1000067_pt1 | contig 71331 bp, 70 predicted proteins | sample MalvirmetaMSP112_FD_184230 | JGI IMG/M metagenome (GOLD analysis project Ga0207895, IMG submission 184230) | Marine viral communities from the Deep Pacific Ocean - MSP112 (SPAdes) | ecosystem: Environmental > Aquatic > Marine > Oceanic | place: Pacific Ocean | collected 2011-05-24 | reverse complement strand
GGTGGCTGAGAATCATATTAGACAGGAAGCAGACAATGAACGACGAATTAGCGCACTTAGAAAAGGACTTGCTTGGGCAACTGAGAAAAATGCAAGACTACCTGGACGCATTGGAGGCACAAAACAACGAACTGACTTTGCAAAACAACTCTCTGGAAGCTCAGAACCTCTCATTACATACTGCACAGGACAGTCTCATAGAACGGCAGCTCGAGTTGACGACACAAAACGATGCGTTGAAGACGCAAAATCAGGCATTGCTTGGGCAGCTAAACGATGCGAAAACCTACCAAAGCGATGTGATGATACAAAACAAAGAATTAATGGCACAGCACAAGCAAATGATAAGCTCACACAACGAATTGACGACGCAAAACAAGCAATTGAGGGAATCACTGAAGCTATCAGAAAGTCAGATATTGAAATTAACAAAGCAACTGAGCGAAGCGCAAAACCAAACCCCAGCCCCTTCGATGACAACGCACGACGAACAAGAGCTGCTCGACTTGATCGACAGCAAAGACAAGTTGATCGAGACACTCGAGCAAACCGTCACAAAGATGAGAGAATCTTTGAGTATGCTGAACGTATGAAGCTGCACTTAGCCATGCGTTTAATTCAACGCCATCACAATTCAATGGCAATCAGCTGGGCACAAGGAGAAACGATAGAGGATGCCCCTGATAAATTTGATCAACGTCAAGTTGCGATACTTAGCGAGTTTGCAAAGCGCCTTGGTATTGAAGATAAAGATAAAGCGCTAGGGTTTAGAGATCACTTACAGCAAGTGGGCAAACGTTTTGATTACACGCTGGTTGAGAACAACAAATCCATTATCAAGCTTTTGCGTGATCCTAAAGCTGAACGAGAGCGGTATCTGGCGCTTATTAAGCATTTTGAGGACTTTAGGGACGATATTGATCAAAAGCGTGCGACATTTAAAACTAGTATCATCAATAAGCTAGGCGGTAGCGCAGGAGACGTTGGTAGACTGACTCGAGACGTTGTCTCCTCATTCAACTATACAGAATGGTTAACTGATTATATTGATAATGATAATCACCCAGCTGAGGCGAGGAAATGTGCTAAAGAACATTTAGCAGATACCTTGGATAAAACCTGTCAGCAATTCAAACTTGCGTTGCGCGATGTTAACTCCCTACCAACAACCCAGCGTAAGACCTATTCAGAGGCTCTTAAATCCACTTTAGAGACGTTTACTGAGCAATATGGCAAAGATCTGTCTGAAAGCCAACACAGAGCCCTACAGGGCGGTTTAGAGTCGTACCAACATCAAGTTAATAAAGCACATTCACCTAGCAGAGGATTTAGCCCTTAATCTACTCCTCAAAAAACCGTTACTGAGGGATAAATTGCTTAGGCAAGCTACGTTGTTTAAATGATGATTTTTCACTTATCCACAAAAAAGTTTATCACCCGTTTCTTTAAGGGGTTTATTTAATCCTGTTTACTCCTGTTTACTCCTGTTTAAGAGCCTTTTTTCACCTTTAAAATCAATACCTTACAAGAAAGAAAAAGAGTAAATGAGCAGAAAACAGAGTAAATGAGCAGAAAACAGAGTAAATGAGCAAAAAACAGAGTAAATGAGCAAAAAACAGAGATAAATAAAAAACACTCTTTTTATAACTCTATTTTATGATAATATCTTGTTAAATGTAACTATGGGCGCAGAGTTGAAATGGAAAATAACTTAGTTGTTCAGTCAAATGATTTAATCCTAGCAACGTACACAATGCAAAAGACGGATAAAGAGCTCATGCTTGCTTGTATTAGTCAGATTGATAGTAGGCCTGATGCACCAAATGTCACGCAAGACACAGAATACAAAGTAACAGTTGATGATATTAAATCATTGTTTTTTGGTAAGAAGTCTAAGAACGAACAGAATGTTTATCGTGACATAGAGAACGCAAGCAAACGTTTATATGACGTCGATATTGTTATGAGCTTGCCCGAGAATAAAACGCTTCAAACAAGGCTTGTTAGTAGTATTGTCTATGATCCGGATAACGGAGAAGTCGTATTATCATTCGCAAATAAAATACTGCCATATTTGACGCAACTTAAAGCTAATTTCACTAAATACAAGCTATTAGAAATAGGTGAGTTATCGAGTATTCATTCAATAAAAATGTATGAATTGGTGGTAATGTGGGTTAATCAATACCAGTACAGCAAAGAGTTTACGATAGAAGAGTTTAAACACGTAATGTGTGTTAAAGATAAGTATAAGCAATTTAGTGAGTTGCGAAGATATGTTATTGAAACAGCTATCAATGATATAAATGAAAATACGAATTATAAAGTCAGTGTAGAGTATCAAAAAAAAGCAAGAGGGAAGGGCTATAAAGGCTTAAAGCTCAAATTTCACAAAAAGTTATTAGATAAAATTGCTGGTAAAGACGGTAAATTGTCAGAAGATAAGATCAAATCAATTGTTGATAATGTGCAGTTTATGAACGACTATAACGATCACCCAGGTTTAAGCTATGACGGTAAAATGAGTACTGATAGTTTTAAGCGTGAAATGATTAACATCATACAGCGGGAGCCTGAAAGCTTTAACAAGCCAAACAAAGCGCTTGAGAGCTACTTACCAAAAGTCAGTCAAGGTAAGTAATTACTATGTTTACTACCAATTATGATATATGGCTTACTTAAGAGTCAAAGGCCAATGCTTTTGCAGTGTTTGAAATCTATGGCCTGAGGTTATACGCATTATCTCTGCCAGGCGTGCCACAAAGATTGAAAGGAGACAATATGAACAAGGTTAGTTATCACATAGATAAGTTGCCGCCATTAACGGCTAAGCAGCAAGCGGACTTAGAGTACTTAGCAACGCTTAGCGATGACGACATTGATCTATCGGACATTCCAGAAATCACCGACTGGTCAGGCGCGATCCGTGGCAGTATCAAACCACAAACGCTTACTACAGAAGCCAGTGTTATCAGCCCAAGCATTCTTGCTAAGTTTAAGGACAGAGCCAAGCAGACAGGCGGTAACTATCAGGACATGATCAATGATGCCCTAGAAGAATACCTAACTGATCATTAAGTCTTAGCCAACAAGTTATAACCTCAAGACGACTTGGGGTTTTTTTACACCTTGCATTGTAGTATGTTGTATATTGTATTATACTATATACAACATACTACAATGCACTATCAAGGAATACAAAATCATGGCACTCACCACACAAGATATTCATGCAGCAGCTGACCGATTACAGGAGCAAGGGATAAAGCCGACACTGGCAGAGGTGCGTAAGGCGCTAGGCGGTGGCTCATTCACTACCATTAGTGATGCGATGCAGAGTTGGAAGCGAGAACAGCAGGAAGAGCAAGAGCTGCAACAAGTGGATTTACCTAGCGGTATCACTGAACGCTTGCACACGCTTGGCGCTGATATGTGGCAGACAGCTATTGATATGGCGAACGATAGGCTGTCTAAGGAGCGTGAAGCTCTAGAGGTGGTTAAGGTTAAGGCACAAGCAGAGACGGACGAAGCGCAAGAAGCAGTTAAAACCTTAGAGGGTGAACAAGCAGATCTACTACAGCAGCTGGACGAAGTGGCCACTACTGCGGAGACAGCAACTAAAGCGGCTCAGCAAGCCACAGCTGACCATGATGCTACCAAACAGACGCTATCAGATACTAAGCATCAATTAGAGCTTGAACGAACTAAAGCAGAAACAGCACAATCACAGCTTGTAGAGACACGTAGCGCATTAGATAAGCAATCTGTAGAGCTTACTAGTAGTCTTGGTGAGGTAGCCACGCTTAAAGCTACAGCTGATAGCGATAAAGCAGAGATTGCACGTTTAAAGGCGGAGCTTAAAGCCACTAAGTCAGAGCTAAAGACGGTCACAGCTGAACGCAATGAGATACAAACTGCTACCGCAGAGATCAAAGGAGAGCTAAAGGCGGTAACCTTTGAACGTGATAAGCTATCAGGACTTTATGAGCAGCTGACTCAAATACAGGCTAAACTTGAAGCTGAACATAGTATATTGAATAAGCAATATGGCGAGCTATCGAGCCGTCACCTATCAGAACAAGAACAAGTGACTGTGTTACAAAATAAACTCAAGAAAGCTCAAGATAATCTAATACTTATTCAAAACAAAGATAACGCCTTGGATGTTGATTAAATAAAAGTATTCAAGGTTCCAAGATAAAGAATAGTTATGAGCTAGGAAGAGACTTTACCTAAAGCGTAGATCTCGTTCTATTCACACTAAGCTTATGAATCAACCATGACAATATCGACTCACTGAATAAGTGACTGCTGTATAATAACTATTCTAAATTTTTCTCTGGACTCTTATAGTATATAGCCGAGTGGGCTATATACTACTTAAATTAGCCTAAGTGAATTTATGCTGATTTTGGAGCCTTGAGCAGATTTCAAGGAACACTCACCCTAAAGCGATTATGAGTAGATAAAATACTCACAATCGCTTTAGTGCATTCCTTGGATTTGATGTGATTAGTCATGCCGACTTCATCGCCCATCGCGTCATCAAGACCGTATCACTGTATCAAGCTACGGTTGTTAAGATTACGGCTGATAGCACCGCCTAGACACGCTCTTAACCGCTACTGTGCTGTCATACGCTAGCAAGGGCATAAACCCAATATACCGCTACGATATGCACGAGTAACCACTCATTGCGTTGCTCAATATGTCTAGAACCCCCTGTCGAGAGCTTACCCCTGTGTCAAACGCAGTCGTCGCCGAGGCCTGCCACCCATTTGACGGGTAACGGTTATAAAGAGAGCAGCACAAGGATGTAACGAGCGAACAAGCAGTTTTTAAAATGTATAGTGAATAAGGTTGATATGAAAGCAGTTTTTGGATAAAATGACCCTAAACGGGCATTTAATGCTGTTCAAATAACGCAGTTCAGGTGCTTATTTGTTCGTTACAGTGTGCGTCAACACGCTGTAACCGTTAGCTATATTTAAAACTAAATGCCTCTGGGAGTCAACTCCCAGAGGCATTTTTTTGTTTGTCATGTAGATTGGGTTTTTATTATCTACTTTTTCATTAGATTGCTTAGGCTTTTTTTGTCGTCATTTAGCGTAGGTATTTCAACCATTTTGAAGTTAGCACTTAGTACATCCTCACAAGACGTTAAGTTTCTGACAATACTGGGATAGTTTACTATGAAGACCGGCTTAGTCGTCAGATGCAAGGTTTTACACGCGCTGTTAAGAAGCGGTAAATCATCTTTCTGAGAGAATACGATAATGAAAAGACAAACCTACACTCCTGAGATTAAAGAACGCGCCGTTCGTATGCTGATTGAAGCATTAAACGATTACACCTTTATGTGGTCATGTCATAAAAAGCACACTAATGAAACTATACTAACCAACATTCAAGACTAAGCTACACATACTAAAGAGCTTGAACATGAGAACAAGAAGCTTACGTAAGCCAGTTAGATTACAGTAAAATCCGCTTTTTTCGCCCAAGGAGAGATAGGACACACAATCAAGTTGTGGCTCAGTTTATTGATAAAAATAAGTGGGTCTACGGTATTAGAGCAATATTGACTGTGCAATATAGAAAATATGCAATAAACTTATTTTCTACCTTTAATAAAATGCAGCAACCTAAACAAGGGTAAATTATGAGTAATTCAGATAACCACAGTCATCAAGCTCCAGACCCTAAAAATATGAATAAAGCTTTTTATATTGGGATTGGTCTAAATTCTGCATTTACGCTCATCGAGTTTATAGTGGGCTATTCAACTAATTCATTAGCTTTAATCGCAGACGCTAGCCACAACTTAAGTGATGTTGCCAGTTTAATAATCTCGTTAATTGGAATGAAATTAGCACAGAAAGCATCTACTACGCTTTATACCTATGGCTACAAAAAAGCTTCTATAATGGCGTCTCTTATTAACGCCATATTGTTAGTTACAATCGTTATAGGTATTGCGTATGAGGCCTTGGGTCGATTTGATACGATACCGGAAGTTGCAGGAAAAGTTATTATTATTACAGCTCTAATAGGTGTATTTATAAATACTGTTACTGCTTTTGCATTCTACAAAGGTCAAAAAGACGATATTAATATCAAAGGTGCTTTCTTGCATCTAATGGTAGATGCATTGGTCTCTTTAGGTGTCGTTATCTCGGGCATTATTATTTACTATACAAGTTGGAATATCGTTGATCCTCTAGTTAGCTTGATTATTTCAGTCGTTATACTGTTATCGACTTGGGGTCTACTAAAAGAGAGTATCAAGCTTGCTATCGACGGAGTACCTCAAAATGTTGATCTCAGTAAAATCACTGCTATCTTAGAGAGCTATAATTTTATTCAAAACTTTCATCATTTACATATCTGGGCTTTGAGTACCACTGAGAATGCTCTTACAGTTCATATTGTACCGAAGACCGATATAACGTTTGAAGAGACTATTACTATGAAAGAAAACATCAAGGAAGATTTGGCGCATCAGAATATACAACATGCAACTATTGAATTTGGTACTAAGGCAGATGACAATCAAAAATCGCGTGCATTAAATGAAAGTATCAACTAAAAGATGATAGACCGTATATAGCTATCTCTTTTTAAGTATGAGGCGCGTGCCTTATGTCAACATAATTTTTTCAATCAGTTCTTATGTGATCAATAGTTTAAAACTTTTATATTTACGTGCGTTAGGACGTTACCTAGAAAAAATAAAAAACTTACGCTGATTAAATTATTATGATTAAGTTTACTATTACCCTCGTCTTCTAAGTGTGGTTAGACCTTTGCCAAAATAGCTTATTAGTAATAACAGGGTTATTATTATCAAGATAGGATAATTTCCCATAAGCATAAAGGGCGTGTTACCAACCCGTGCCTGTATCTCACCACGTAGTACAGTACGCTCAAACTGCGGTGCGCGTTTTACAATACGACCTTTATGGTTAATGATAGCGGTAACACCAGTATTGGTCGCTCGAATAAACCAGCGCCCGTTCTCAAGCGCGCGCATTTGTACCATTTGCAAATGTTGCAATGGTCCTGCTGAAGTGCCAAACCAGGCATCGTTAGAGACGGTCAACAAAAAGTCAGTATCGATGGCATTTTTACGCGTGGTATCTGGATAAGCTACCTCATAACAGATAGCCGTCCCTATATTGTGTTCACGCACCTTTAGCGGTGACTGCTGATCACTACCACGACTATAGCTCTTAATATCCTGACTACCGGCCAAACTTGGGAAAATATCGAGCACGCCTTCAAATGGAATATACTCTCCAAAAGGCACTAGACGCTGCTTCTTGTATAGGCCTTCCGCTTCTACACCTCGAGCAATCACGCTATTGTAAAATGGGGGATACTTATCCGTACTGGCATTGAATGCCGCTTTATCCTTATAAGGGATACCAGTTATCCATGTCGTATTGGTCGCATTGGCCATTTCTATCATTTCACTAATAAAGCCCGCAGCCTCATCCTGAAACATCGGAATAGATGATTCAGGCCACACCACCACATCACGTCCCCACTCAGTGCGCGTTAACTTCGCATAAATCTTTAGCGTTTCTACTTGATATTGCGTCAGCCACTTTATATCTTGTGAAATATTACCTTGAATCAATGACACTGACAGATCAGGTGTGCCCTTAGGTTTTGTCCATTGCGGATTGACCAGCCATAATGATGTGCTAATGGCTAATAACAGTACAGAAACGACGGCATAACTACTGCGTCGAAGCAGTAGCTCTACTAAACTTGCAGCCAATAGTATGGCAACAAAAGAGACGGCAAAAACACCAGCAACGGGTGCTAAGGACGATAACCAATACTCTTCAGTAAATGCATAACCAACAAATAGCCACGGAAAGCCTGTGAATAACCAAGTTTTTAACCATTCTTGTAGCACCCAAAGAGCAGCAAATGAAAAGGGTTGTTTGCCTACCATACGGTTAAAGACTAGTGCTAAAAATCCATGAAACAGTCCCATACCGAGACCCATCAATCCAATCATAATCAATGCGAGCCACGTTGGAGTATCGCTATAATCATGGATGGCAGTATAGAGCCAAAAGCCGCCGACGCACCATAGCCCCATACCGTAAGCTTCACCGATAATAAAAGCGCGACGACCACTCATATTTGGTACCAACAGCGCATATAAAATCGCTGGTGACACTATTGCTAGCGGCCAGAACCCATGAGGCGCTAGCGCAAATAAAAAAATAGCCCCTGCAAGCCATGCTGCTACTAGCGTAAACCATAGCGGTAATTGATTTGAGTGAGTACTCAAACGCTTTTGTAGATTAATAGTAGACAGGCGCATCGCAAATTATCCAAAATTATGAGTTTTGAATTTTTAGTCAAAATCCAAAACTCGGATAGACCTGTTAATACTACAGGCAGCATTTCAAAATGAAAACTGCTTATGATACCAGTCCGCACTGCTCAATGGATAAATTTACGTACTCCGTTTGATGGGTTATTATGCTACATTACCAAACGATATGAAGTGTTACTTGACCTTCTATAGCTCACAATATCTACAGTACATGAGAGAGCACTATGACCCCCTTAAAAATAAAATCCAGTCTTATATTCAATCGTTATCTGTCTAAGGGGTTGCGTAGTACGTTAGTATTACTTGCCGCCTCATCACTATTTGCTTGTAGCCAACCGAGTAGTGGCGTATCTGATGCAAGCACAACATCGGCATCAACTGAAGATGTTTTGGCTGTTCCAAAGACAGCTGAACCAAACGTTATAAATAATTCTATGATGACATCAGTAAGTAAACCAGACTTACTAAAAAACGTATCAGCCACTGTCTATAAAGATGCCAATTGCGGCTGCTGTAAAGAATGGATAAGTCATGCAGAAGATAATGGTCTAAGTGCAACCGCGCAAGATGTTGCGGACTTAGCCGTATTTAAAGAGCGCTACAGCGTTCCAAATGAAATGCGTTCTTGCCATACTGTAGTCACTACGGATGGTTACGTCTTTGAAGGTCATGTACCCGCTAAATATATGGCGCAGTTTTTAGAAAATCCGCCAGTACAAGCTATGGGTCTTGCCGTACCTGGCATGCCTATTGGTAGCCCAGGTATGGAGTATCAAAATAAATTCATGCCCTATCAGGTTATGCAGCTCAATAAAGACGGGACAACCCAAGTTTATGCTGATATTGAATCGGTAGAGCAGCAATTATAGTGTGTTAGCAGTTAAGAATACTTTGATTATAGTGTTAGCGTTAAAAGTAAATGAGGTAGGTATAAGACTGTTCTATTGCTTATAAAATGATTCTTCATCAAAAAATTCATTAGCTATTGCGACTTTAAAATTAAAAATAACTTTGAATTTGTAACTTTTGATGACAATGTAAGCGAATTTATCGGTTATTAACCCTTAAAATAGATAAATAATTAAGGGTTAATACAAGAATATACAGGATGTATCGAAACAATTACGTAATATTACATAAGCCAGTAGGGAATTAACATCTATATTAATATTATAAATTATTATATTATCTTAATAATTAGTTAGACCCTATATAGGGTAATTACTTCATCCAATAAAAAAACGTCTGAGGGTTAAATCTGTAATTTAGATTTAACCCTCAGACGTTTTTTTGCTTATAAAACAGTAGAAATTGTTGTCAATTTAGTCAGCTATATTCTGTATATGTTACACAAACTTACATTGTAAAATGTGGAATATTAGCAATTTTTTCAACATCAAAAAAGTATTTTTGGGGTTTTTAAGGGTGATGACAGGCTAAACAGCCTATGCTAAAGTCGGCTTTGTGTTTTGGCCAGCAGCTTGATTTGTAACAGCTTCGTAAGACTTCAATGATGCTGTGATCGCCAATAATTATTTTTTATATGAATAATATGCAGCAGAAGTATCAGTCACTATGACGTATATATACTTGTGTTGTTGAGATTTAATTGACTGCGCTGTTGTTGATAACAGACGATTTTGAATTAACCGTAGGTATTAGATTTATGAAACAGGCTTTATTGATTTTGTCAGTACTGGGTATGGGCATAGCACAAACGAGTGGTGCTGCTATCACAATCTCTCAAACAAATAATACCATCACCAATACTTCTGTGGCATCAAACTACGGTTCATCAAAAAACATCTATAGCACTAGCAGTGGTGCTTATGTTTCTAGTAATGATGAAATTAGTCAAGCAATTAGCAACCTAAGTGCGCAGGCCAAGCAAAAAGAGAATCAGCTTTCATCATTAAACAGCCGCTTATACGCTGAAAAACAACAGCAGCAAGTCAATAAGGTTCCTGACAGCAATTCAGCCCCCGCTATCGCTGCGGCTCGCGCCTCAAAAGTGGCTTTATCTGGCAGCTCTGGATATTGTGCCCGTTACGTACGTAAAGCACTACAATCAGCTGGTTATGAATTTACACCCAATCCTTCAGCCTATCAGTACGCCACTCGTGGCACGCTTGAGAAAGCAGGTTTCAGCAAAATCAGCAATGATATGCCAACCCAAGTAGGTGATGTTATTGTCTATGATCGCTCATCAAAGCGTCCACATGGCCATATTCAAATTTTCGATGGTACAAATTGGATTTCTGACTTCCGTCAGAACAGTATCAGCCCATACAGTGGTGTCTATGCTTATACGACATGGCGCGATTCAAAATACGTGGATGACGCATCCGCATCAGATCGTAATATCCACCTTGCTATGAATGATAAATAAGACTTTCTAAGTCAGCACAACATAGTTGTTATTTCCTCCAACCCAGTAGTGATCTTAATATCATTGCTGGGTTTTTTTGTGCTTAACATCAGGGCGTATTTAACCTTTCATGATTTGATCCGTCAGAAATGAACACTACTGATATCATTACTCATGACAGGAGTTATCGACAAGCGCGTTTAAAATGCCACATGATGACGCTGGTGCACTACTTGCACATTTCTGGCGCAAAACGGTCAAGTGATGCTTTAAGTGCATCAGTTCTTCCATTCGTATTTCCACAGCATGAATGTGCTTATCTAGTAAGGAGCTCACATCACCACAGTCTTTATCAGGTTCCTCCCAAAACTCAAGTAAGATTCGTACTTCGTCTAGAGCCATGTCAAGCGTACGGCAATGTAGGATAAATTGTAGACGCTCAATGTGCTCTTCATTATATAAACGATAATTCCCTTCGCTACGAAAAGGCTCAGGTAATAAGTGCTCCTTTTCGTAATAGCGAATGGTTTCCACTGTGGCACCTGTGCGTTTAGCGAGCTCACCAATTTTGATTGTCATAATAACCTCTATGATTTAAATAATTAAAGTGGCTGTAAAGACTGGCGCTAGAGAAATTGAATTTACAAAACTGTAGATAGACAACCTTGACTCTAAAGCCACTATAGGGTTCATAATATCATTATTCAAAGGGTAAATTATTATGAAATATCATATTGAAGGTATGGACTGTGCCAGTTGCATCGGCAAGATTGAAACAGCTTTGAAACGTATGCCTGGGGTTTCTGATGTTCAGCTGAATTTCGCTACAGAAACGCTAGAGCTAAGCTTGGCCCCTGGTGCGCCGACTCAGGCTAGTGATATCGAAAAAACAATCAAAAGCCTAGGGTTCGGTATATCTGCCAATACTGGTCAACAAACTGTATCGGCTATTGATATTGACAGCGACAATCAGATGGCTCCGCAGGATAAGCGGTGGTGGCAAACTCAAAAAGGCAAACAGGTTGTTGGTCTCGGTATTTTGATGGGCAGCGCTTATGCACTGTCACTACTGTTCCCCGCTTATGGGATATGGGTGTTTGCCATCGCTGTGATTGTAGGCGTTTTTCCATTTGCACGCAAAGCCTTAGCACTGGCTAAAACAGGTTCATTCTTTTCAATTGAAACGCTGATGTCCGTCGCCGTGCTTGGCGCACTTATCATTGGTGAAGCTGAAGAGGCCGCAGCGGTTGTCTTTTTGTTCTCAATCGGTGAACTGTTTGAGAGTATCGCTGCTGATCGCGCTCGCGCTGGCATCAGAGCCTTATCATCGCTGGTTCCGAAAAGTGCGATTTTACTTGATGCTCAAGGTGGGCAGCGTAACGTTCCAGCGACTTCACTACAAGTGAATGACCTTGTGCTGGTGCGTCCTGGAGATAGGGTATCTGCTGATGGTTCCATTGTTCAAGGTGCGTCCAGCCTTGATGATTCGCCCGTGACGGGAGAGTCTGTTCCTGTTGCCAAGACGATGGGTGACAATGTATTTGCAGGGTCAATTAACATCGATGGTGTGCTCCAAGTGCGCGTAGAAAAGACAGCCGCCGATAACACTATTTCGCGCATTATTGATTTGGTAGAGCAAGCGCAAGCTTCCAAAGCACCCACTGCCCGTTTTATTGAGAAATTCAGTCGTTACTATACACCGGCTGTGATGGCTATTGCCGCCCTAATTATCATCGTCCCACCGTTAACCATGGGCGGAGATTGGTCAACTTGGTTATATCGAGGTCTAGCCTTATTATTGATCGCTTGTCCTTGTGCTCTTGTGCTCTCAACACCAGCTGCTATCGCCTCTGGTCTAGCGGTCGGTGCGCGCCGCGGCTTGCTGATCAAGGGCGGTAGTGCTTTAGAAACCATCGGCCAAGTGAAGACAGTCGCTTTTGACAAGACAGGCACTTTAACTGAAGGCAAACCACGCGTGACCGATGTTGTTGACATTACACAAGAGTATTCAAGTGTTCAAGGTCAGGATTCTCAGGATCAGGGTTCTCAAGGTAAAGATAAGGTATTGGCGCTCTTTGCCAGTGTGGAGACAGGTTCTAGTCACCCGCTTGCTGAAGCTATTGTCAGTCATGCCAAAGCCGCCAAAGTTGTCATACCTGTGGCTTCTAAAGCTTCTGCTACTGCGGGTAAAGCGGTACACGCAACTATCGCTGGGCGCGCGCTAGCTATCGGTTCGCCTGTTTATGCCGCAGATGAGGCATCAATTTCAGCCGAGCAACAGGCACAAATCGAGGCGCTGCAAAATGAGGGCAAGACCGTCTCAGTTCTTTTCGATGAGCAAAGTCGAGAAGTGCTTGGATTGGTCGCACTAAGAGACGAGTTACGAGACGACGCTCATGAAGGTGTGGCTCAACTTAAAGCGATGGGTGTGCGCTCCGTCATGCTAACAGGCGACAACCGCTTAACCGCTCAAGCACTTGCCAGTAATTTAGACGTGGAATGGGAAGCTGAGCTGTTGCCTGAGGACAAACTGCGCTTGCTTAACGAGATGAAGAATAACAGCAAAATAGCGATGGTGGGTGATGGTATTAACGATGCGCCAGCACTAGCAACCGCTGATGTTGGCATCGCGATGGGTGGTGGTACCGATGTGGCCATTGAGACGGCCGATATCGCATTATTAAAAAGTCGTGTTACAGACATGGCCCATCTGATTGCACTTTCGCGTGCCACCATGCGCAACATTCATCAGAACGTCATTTTCGCTTTAGGTCTCAAAGGCGTCTTTCTGATCACGACCGTATTCGGCATTACTGGACTATGGATTGCGGTTCTAGCTGATGCTGGAGCAACAGTGCTCGTTACTCTCAATGCGTTACGTTTACTGCGCTTTAAAGGCGCGCCTCCACTGGTAACTCCGCCTAAAGTAGTTAAATAAAACCCTTCGAAATCAATTAAAAACTAGAGATAGCAGCAGATTTCGGGGGTGGGTTCTAATAATAAAAATTCCACCGCTACAGTAAACTGCAACCGCATTAGAGTAAATAAGGTTAGACCGTATGTTGATTACAGAATTGGGCTATTTTGCCTTGCTTACCGCTTTTGTATTGGCGTTATTGCAGGTAATTCTGCCAACTATTGGTGTTATTCGTAACCAAGTTGCTTGGCAACGACTAGCCCCTAGCTTAGCTTGGGCACAGTTTGCCGCCATGATAACGTCATTTGGCGCTTTGATAGCAGGTTTTTATTATAATGATTTTAGCCTCAGTTACGTCGCGCAGCATTCCAATACGCTGTTGCCTTGGTACTATAAGTTATCGGCGACATGGGGCGGACACGAGGGCTCTTTGCTGCTATGGATGACCATCATGGCCACATGGTGTGCACTGGTATCATACTTTAGTCGCGGCTTGCCGTTATCAATGCGTGCGCGGGTATTAGTTATTTTGGCCGGTGTACAGTTAATGATGCTAACAATGCTGATATTTACCTCGTCACCGTTTGAGCGTACCTTACCCAATCTAGCGGTCGATGGCGCTGATTTAAATCCTGTCCTACAAGATTTCGGTCTGATTATTCATCCGCCCATGTTATATATGGGCTATGTGGGTATGGTAGTGCCTTTTGCATTTTGTATGGCGGCATTGTGGGAAGGGCGTTTAGATGCTGCTTGGACACGCTGGTCACGTCCATGGGCGCTGGCGGCTTGGGGATTTTTGACCATTGGTATTGCACTGGGCTCGTGGTGGGCCTACTACGAGCTTGGCTGGGGCGGTTGGTGGTTTTGGGATCCGGTAGAGAATGCCTCGTTTATGCCTTGGCTTGTCGGCTTAGCATTGCTGCATTCATTAGCAGTCACTGAAAAGCGCGGGGTGTTTAAAGCATGGACCATCATGCTGGCTATTTTCGCCTTTGCCTTAAGCTTGCTTGGCACGTTCCTGGTACGCTCTGGAGTCCTTACCTCAGTGCATTCGTTTGCCGCTGATCCGACGCGTGGTTTGGTTATCTTAGCTATTCTTGGCATTATCATCGGTAGTGGTCTATTGATGTTTGCCGTTCGCGGTTGGCGTTTAACCGTTGAAAGTCAATATCAGCTGATTTCACGTGAGTCCTTTTTAGTGATCAATAACGCCATCATTTTGATTGCAACCTTAGTGGTGCTGCTCGGCACCCTCTATCCTATTATCGCTGATGCCTTTAGTCTCGGTCAGGTATCTGTAGGGCCTCCATACTTCAATGCGCTGTTTGTGCCTTTGACATGGCTGTTGTTAATCGCTATGGGTATGGGCTCTAATATTCGCTGGAAACAAGATAAGCGTCCGTTACTAGGGGTGGGTATCGCCATTGCCGCTAGTAGTATCGTATTGGCTGCTATTATCGCCTACTTTACCAGTCCATCTGCTATGTTCAATATTGGCGTGACTTTAGCGGTGAGCTTTTGGGTACTGCTATGGATGATCGTTGACTTTAGAGACAAAACCAAGAACGCCCCTAATTTCTTTAAAGGTCTGCGTCAGCTGCGTCTTAGCTATTGGGGTCAACAGACTGCTCATATTGGCGTATTGGTTGCTGTCATTGGCATAGCCTTTACTAGTAGCCTGAGTATTGAGCGTGACGTAGCAATGGGTATTGGCGATACAGTCAATGTTCAAGGTTACGATTTTGAAGTAACTGAATTTTTTGAAATAAAGGGTAGTAACTTTGATGCAACGCAAGCGCAAGTGGTGGTATCCAAAGACGGTCGTGAAGTGGCGAAACTGACTCCAGAAAAGCGTACTTATATTATCAGCACGATGCCAACAACTGAAGCTGCTATTGACCCCAGTCTTATGCGCGATGTTTATGTCGCACTGGGCGAACCTATTGCCGATGGTAGTAACCAATGGGCATTAAGGATTTATGTAAAACCATTAATTCGCTGGATTTGGTTAGGGGCAATTATCATGGCTCTAGGTGGATTAATTAGTATGCTTGATAAACGATACCGCATCAAAAAAGTTAAAGCTCCGTTGCTAGTTACTGGTAGTTTGGCTACTGATGGAGTCAATGAGGTAGCTATTGAGCAGGCAATCTCAGTATCGACGATGTCGACACTAAAGGAGAAATAAATGACTATGTCGAATAATACTCCTGAGCAAAAAGATAGCCAAAACAGTAAGCAGCGTAACCCAAAGACAATGAAAAAAAAGCAGACGAAGCTATGGTTCTTAATTCCGCTTATCCTCTTTTTTGGTTTGGTAGTTATATTGTACATGCGCTTAGGTAAACCAACAGACATTGTGACCAATACCGCTCTTGAGCGTCCGGTTCCTACCTTTGAGCTGCCGTTATTAGCAGATACTACCCGTACTATCACCAATGATAATTTGCCGGATAAGCCGTTTTTACTTAATGTTTGGGGCTCATGGTGCCCAACTTGCGTTATTGAGCATCCGTTTTTAATGCAACTAGAAGAGCGCGGCGTTGATATCGTTGGTGTGAATTATAAGGATGAGATTGGTAATGCGCTCAGTTACTTAAACCGAGGCGGTGATCCATTTTCTATGTCTATTCAGGATTCATTGGGTCAGTTTGCTCTAGACTTAGGCATAACTGGTGCGCCCGAAACCTTTGTTGTGGATGGAGATGGCATCATTCGTCAGCATATTGTTGGTGAGATTAATGAAGCCAATTGGCAACAGCGTGTTAAGCCGTGCCTGACAGTACTTAATAAGGCTAATAAGAACAACGATAGTCCTGATCTCATTCAGGTTGAGGAGATGTGCAAATGAACGTTACTCGAATAAGAGCTCCTCAACTAAAACCCAATATAGTTTTAAAACTAGCAAGCTTAATACTAGCGTGTCTGCTTAACATGACGGCAAACGCAGCTATTGACGTATACGATTTTGACTCACCACAGCAAGAAGCTCAGTATCGTGGATTAATAGAAGAGTTTCGCTGCCCAAAATGCCAAAATCAAAACCTTGCAGCCTCTGATGCACCGATTGCACAGGATCTAAAGCAAAAAGTCTATGATTTAATTAAAGATAGACGTAGTGATGCTGAAATACGCGTCTATATGCAAGAGCGCTACGGTGACTTTATTAGCTACAAGCCGCCTATGCGACCATCAACATGGATCCTATGGTTTTTTCCACCACTATTATTGCTCGTCTTAATTATTGGTTGGTTTTGGCAAAGTAAGCGTCGCCAAGTTGTTGCCCGTGGTCAAAGCGGCGTCACAGTGAACAGTACTGCTGCCTTGACCTCTACGGAAAAGGCTGAGCTTGATCGTCTATTATCGCAAGCTGAGAGTGTCGACCACGACATTACTAGCCTAGAGGACAAAAAATGACTCTATTTTCTACTTTTGGCTTATTTGTAGCTCTAAGCTTGCTGATTGCTCTTATATTTGCGCTAATTGCTATTATGCCATGGCTACGAGCACCGCGTTTGCAGTCCAAACCAATAGACAATCAACTGCTAGATATTAATGTTGCAGTATTTCGCGAACGTTTAGCTGAGCTACAAACAGATAAAGACAGCGGTACTATTAATAATAGCCATTATCAAAATCAAAAGCTGGAACTGGAGCGTCAGCTATTGGATGCCCAGCGTGAAGTCACGCCGATGGTCACCCCTGGTATCAAAAGCCGCTTGATCCTCATGGTTTGGGTGCCTGTATTGGCTGCGCTGGCGTATCTGATGGTGGGTGACCGAACGCCTGTGTTTGATCTGTGGACAAGCGAGGACAAAGTAGGACAAGTGGCTGATGACCTATTGACGGCTAAGATTGATAAGCCACCTGTATGGGCAATCGAAAACGGCCAGCAGCTTATCAGCGCGATGCAGACCAACGTTTATCGTCATGCCGATGATCCTGATCGCTGGATGCGTTTGTCAGAGCTGTTTTTATCGCTTGAAGCTACCGACTCAGCGATTGAAGCTTTGTCACGCGCTTACCGTCTGTCACCAGACAATGAAGAGATTGCGACCACTTATGCGCAGATTAGCTTTTTTGCCAATAAAGGTCAGCTTGATGCCAGTAGCCGCCGTGTATTACAAGGTGTCCTTGCCAAAAATCCACAGCATGAAGGTGCGCAGATGCTAATGGCAATGGGTGAGGCACGTGGTAGTAACTTTGCCCAAGCGCAAGGTTGGATTAAACGCTTACAAGGCAGCATTGTGGCCAAACCAGGTGATCATACTAAAGCTTTAGCAAGCTTAGACGAGTTAAGCAACTACGTTAGCACGCAAGAAAAGCAAGCGCTAGAAGGTATTGACGTGACAGTGAAAATTAACGCTAATTTATTACCGTTAGTGAAAGCTGATGATGTGTTGTTTGTAGCGATACGTGATGTGAAAGGGGGCCCTCCGTTTGCCGCCAAACGTTTACCCATTAGTATTATCAAGCAAGGTGAGGCTAGTATCCGCTTAAGCAATCTTGATGCGATGATGCCAGATCGCACGTTAAATTCAGCTCGTAGTGACAAAACTCAGTTAGCAGTCGTTGCTCGTATTAGTCATAGCGGTAATGCCATAGCAGAATCAGGCGACTTATCGGGTAATCCTATAATGATTAGCGTTGAACAGACTCAGGTTAATGTTGAAATCAATCAACAGATTCCCTAATAAAAAATTATTACCGTAAGTTTCATAATACCAGAGCGGTAAGTGGAGCCGTTTATGAAAGTGGCGCGATTAATAATCGTATACCAAAAACATATACGTTTAACATTGTTCATTGTATAAACATAGATAAAGGAAACAACTATGACTGAATCTACCGACAGATTAGATAGTACTAAATTGAATAGCGTTGAATCGGCTAGTACTAATATTGCTGACAAGAAGGTACCTATAGCTGTGAGTAGTACTCATCAATCGATTGACTCTAAAACCATAAATCATACGCCTAAAGCTATGTACGTGACTTCAGGCAACTCAATAACACCTAAAGATAAGTTGGACAAAATACCAAAAATGGTTGCCAATGGCAGTCGCGCTTTTATCTGGTATTTGTTGGCGATAATGGTATTAATACTTGATCAATGGACTAAGTGGTTGGCCCAAACCACATTAGCGTTCAATGACCCCGTACCGGTCATTGAACCATTTCTCAACTGGACACTCGCTTATAACTATGGGGCAGCATTTAGCTTTTTAGCCGACGCTGGCGGTTGGCAGAAATGGTTTTTCTCAGGCTTAGCTTTTGTAATGGCTATCTTTTTAACGGTTTATTTAATCAAAGCGCCACGTGCAGCCAAGCTATTATCTATGGGGTTGGCCTTAATGCTTGGTGGTGCGATTGGCAACTTAATCGATCGTTTAAGAATTGGTAAAGTGGTTGACTTTATCCATGTGCATTATGCTGATGTATGGAATTATCCTATTTTCAATGTTGCAGATATAGGTGTCTGTGTCGGTGTCGCATTGATTATAATTGACATGATATTTTTAGAAAGTAAGCGTAATAAATAAGCACATTGATGCCGATTATCACAAACAAAATGAACTAGCGTCGTAGTCACTCTATACGGAAACATACTTTTTATACTTGAGTATGTTTATAAAATGTGAACTGGAAGATAATGTATGACTGGTATAGGTACTCACTCATTTTAGGTCTTAAAACTCAATACTTAAAAGCTCTGCGTAGAGCCATTATTATAGAGACATTGAATAATCCATAAATTCTTTATTGATCATAACAAAAGGAAAATACAGTGTCACAGGCTCAGCCAACTATTGAAAAAATTCACAGCCTTAGAAAAAAACAAGAGACAGCGTTAAAAAGTCTTACCCTTATAGGCTATCTAGAAGGCACCTCTTTCTTATTATTGCTCTTCATCGCCATGCCACTAAAATATATGATGGACATTCCAGAAGGTGTGAAATACATCGGTATGGCACACGGTATGTTGTTTATTACCTATATCATAATACTTATAGGCTCAGCTATCAAAATGAAAATGCCTCTTTGGGCAATACCTGCGGGCGTACTCGGCTCACTCTTACCTTTTGGCCCATTTATATTCGATCATTTACTAAAAAAGAACTTGCAGGAAAATGTAAGTAAAGAAGCCTAGAACAAGCTCTGCTACAAATGCCACAAACGTATTGTAGTGGCATAATGAAATAGGGCAGTAGATAAGAGGTTATACTATCACCAAGACTGGAGAGAAGATATGACCACCAAACGCGGACGCTACAGCCAAGAATTTAAGCTAGAAGCCATTAAACTGGTTGAAGATCAAGGCAGGAAGATACCAGAAGTAGCCAACTCATTAGGTATCGGCAAAACCACCTTAGAGAATTGGGTATATAAATACCGTAAAGAACAGCAAGGTATCATGCCATCAGAAGGCAAAGCCCTAACGCCTGAATTACGGCGTATACAAGAGCTTGAAAAACAGGTCAAGCAGCTTAAGATGGAGCGAGATATATTAAAAAAGGCATCTGCTCTGCTAGCCCAAGACAATCTCAGCGTCTATCGCTAATAACCAAGCTTGCAGAGCATCATAAGCATATTAGCAAACACAAGCTATGTGAACTGTTTGGGGTTGTTAGAAGCAGCTATTACAACAGTACTAAATCTAGGTCTATAGACATTGAACTTATAAGGCTCAAAGCCTTAATCAGAGAAGTATTTGAGCAGTCAAATGGCTCGGCTGGTGCAAGGACGGTATCTGCTATCGTCACGCATCAACATGACATTAAACTCACACGCTACAGAGCAGGTAAGCTGATGGCACTAATGGGGTTGATTAGTCGACAGATAAAATCACATAAGTACAGGCGTTGTGAAAAATTCCATAAAGTTTATGGAAACATACTAGACCGTCAGTTTGCGCCCACTGCACCAAACCAAGTGTGGACAGGTGATGTTACTTATATTCGTATCAAAGGCGGATGGTGTTATTTAGCCATCGTTATGGATTTATATGCTCGACGTATTGTTGGTTTTGCCTTGTCAGATAGCCCGAATACCCAGCTGACCACATCTGCACTAAAAATGGCATATCACATAAGACTTGAGCCTAAAGGCGTGCTGTTTCATTCAGATCAAGGCAGTCATTATACCAGTGAAGAGTATGCTAAATGCGTAGCCAAGTGCAATGGTATGTCGCATAGTATGAGCCGACGAGGCAACTGTTGGGACAATGCACCTACAGAGAGGTTCTTTAGAAGCTTTAAGACAGAGTGGATGCCAAAAAACGGCTATGACAATATTGATGAGGCTCGGCAGGCAGTAAATGATTATATTTGGGGCTATTATCAAAGTGTAAGACCACACAGCTTTAATGAGTATTTAACACCGAGCGAGAAAGAGAGACTTTATTTCAACAAAAACCTCTTAAGTACTGTCTAAAAATATTTGACCACTACATATCTTATTACTCAAGATTATTTTTCCTAACTAAATCACAAGCCGCCATCACTCATCATGGCGACAAATGAATAACATTGAGCAGAAATTAATCACAATAAAACTTTAATTCAGACCCAGTATGAATAGCCTCACACTCCAGTTACTTTTCGAACTTATCTTACATACTATCGACAAACCCGTCTTGTTTAAAAGCTAAACAGGTTTTGTCATTCGCGATGGCTTTCCTGCTATCGTAGGGTATACCCCAAGGGAACCATCTAAAAGGCATCAAAAACCGATTAATAGACGACTTAAAATAGACTGCTGTAATGGAACTACTTATAACAGACTATTGTACGTGTTTATGTTTATCAGAGCGTGTCTACGAGCGTCTACCAAAGAATAAGATGCCAAGCGTACCAAAAACGAGCTTATACAGTTTGCTACTGATCATGATCACAAAATTGCCGCCTTCTATGTCGAAAACGAATCAGGCGCAACTTTAATACGTCCACAGTTAATGTAAGTGATCGATGATGCCTATGAAGGCGATATAATTTTGGTAGAGCAGATTGACCGCTTAGCACGTTTAAACCAAGCTGATTGGGATACTCTCAAAAGAATGCTATTAGAAAAGAATCTGGGGTAGTATCAAAAGAGCTACCGACCTCCTATATGACGCCTCAATCTGAGAGCAGCACTGAATTTATGAGCAGCGTATTACAGTCCATTAATTCGATGATGCTTGATATGCTCGCTGCTATTGCTAGAAAGGACTATAAAGACCGACATAACCGTCAGGTGCAAGGTATTGCTCATGCTAAGACAGAAGGTAAATATTTAGGGCGTAGGAAAGATACCGAAAAGCGTAAGATTATTGCTAGCCTCCTAAAATCTGGGCATAGCTATTCTGAAATACAAGCTACAGCTGAGTGTTCGCGTCAGCTGATAGCTGTTATAGCTAAACAAATACTCAAATACTCAAATACTCAAATACTCAAATACTCAAATACTCAAATACTCAAATTTTAGGAGCTGTAATAATTCTTGTCAAACAAAAGTAATCTGTTATCAAAGTTCCTTTAACATATTCTATTTTTAGTAGTTTATTAGCTTGAATAGGGTCAAGAAAAATATTGATTACTTTTCAGGCTACGGTATTTTCGCCGAATCGTTTTACAAACGAATCATCATTGGAACGATAATATTGAGACTAGCTTGAGCTTGATTATCAAGGCAGACTTTCCTGCGTATAGCAGGGTTCGTCTAACTATTCAAACCATCTGCTTCATCTTTAAAGGTCTCTACAACGATAGAGAAAATATCGTCCCAAACCTCATCATTTGCCAAAAACGGATAATCCTTCAGTAGCTTATTACTTTTAGCACCCTTATTTTGTAGCATGCTGCGAATGATTCTATCGGCATAGCTGTTGGGCATCTCAACAATCTCTTTTATCGCCAGTCGTGCATGGTCATGCTTTCTTAGGTACTGTGATTCGTTATGCATCTCTTTTTCAATAACATGAGCAATCAGTCCTGATAAGTACTGAACGTGAGGCGTTAGATCCATGAAGCGCCATGCAGGTTGAATCAGGTGAGTATTTCCAAAATTTAAGTTTGAGCGAATACCATCAGGGTAGGTAACTGCCTGTTTATCAAAGCTGTAATGATCACGGATTTGCTTCATGAGCGGCACAGAGACACGGTCTAAAATCTTATCATAGGCATGCCGGTCTGAGGGATGCTCGGCAATGGCTTGTGATATAGGTAGGATAATCGGCTCATGAATGACCTGGTCTCGCCTGAGGACGTCATTAATTAAAAAGCGATGTACACGGCCATTGCCATCCGCCAGCGGATGAATATATACAAAGGCAAAGGAGGCAACCGCACTACGCATCAGTGCTGATTGTCCCTCAGTCTTTTCCATAAATACCTGTAATCCTTCTAACTTATCAGCAATGTCATCAGCTGGTGGAGCAATATAATGCACAATTTCTTTAAAGCCATTGACCTGAGTATGCGACACAAAAACTGGTGATTGACGGACACCATACTGCTGGATAACCGTTTTGCTACCGAGTATCTCTTGTTGCAACTCTGCTAGTGATTCAGGATCAAGCGGAATGTCACCGGTGCCGGTACGCCGTGCCATCACATCGGCAAAACGTTCAATGCGTTTTAACTCTTTTCCCTCACCTTCTATAGTAAAGCTGGCTTTACTCTCTCGTAGGGTCATCCATACGGAGGCGCGCATCAGTAAGTCTTGCCCAAATTCATCGTTAAGTTTGTCAACCATTGTGGCAATATCGAGTGCAGCTGCTTGCGTAAAGGCCTCTGTTTTTACCAGCATCGGACAGAAATGACGGGTTCCTGCTAGATTGTCATTGATACGCCAGCGAGCGTTCTTGATGACCTGCGAAGGACTTGAAGTAACCAACTTCTTGGTAACCAAAGCATCCACATAGTTACCGCCTATATTACTCGGTACCTCTAAATGCTTATCCATGAGCCACTCATACAAGAAAGCCATTCTACGGGCATAGCTGCCTGTCGGCTCAGCGTTTACCCATGCTTGCACGTCATTTGCCCCTATCTGCTCAAATAGACGAACCAGTAACTCTAAATTCAGTACTTCATGACGCATGTGAAACTGTAAGTGCGCAATGATAGTGTCCAGTGGACGTGCGGTTTCCTGATAAGCGTTATGAATGACGTCACCGTCTTTATAGGTTTGCCTGCGCCCACCGATACTACTGCTGACATATAAAGGCGAAACCAGCTCTATGCTGGCATAACGGACAAGCCATGCTGCGCCAATAGGATCTGAGATAGGGGTATTCATCATGAGTGGCTCAAGCGATTATAGATAAGCCATTTTGCGCAAAAACAATTATGAATGCAATATAATGATTATTATAAAGCCTTATTGCATTAAAACGATTTTCTTATGACGTTGCGATGCCTTTAAATCAAGACCAAAGGTCACGTTGAGTCGATATTTAAAATACCTCAGCTATTGACCTGCTTTAAGACACGATAAACGGTAGCTACGCCAACACCAACCGCCTTAGCGATCTCTTCTTTTGTCATATTGTTTTGACTAGCCAATGCTTTAATACGATTGTGTTTTGCGGTATTGGCTTTCTTACCAGTGGGTTTATAGCCACTGTTGGCCAATCCTTGTTTAATGCGCTCTCTACGCTTGTCATTATCAAGCTTTGCCATGGTCGCTAATAAATCGATCAGCATATCGTTAATCACTTTTAGGATCTCACCTGTCATACCGTCACTCATCGTATGTGTGGTTGGTAGATCAGCCACCACCAATCGTAAGCCCTTATCTTTAATACGCTGCTTTAGAATCGAAAAATCATCTTGAGATAGTCTGCTTAATCTATCCACGCTTTCAACCAATAAAATATCGCCTTGCTCGGCGTCCTTTAGCAACTTAGCTAAGATTGGTCTATCGAGCTTTGTACCACTGAAGTGCTCAACGTAATCAACATAGCTATCACCATAGCGGCTACTGAAGGCAACCAAATCTATTAATGCTCTAGTAGCGTCTTGATCCTTAGTGCTGGCTCTCACATAAATACGAACGGTCATAATACCTCTTTGTATCAGTTAGACTTAATAATTGATGTTCATTGATAATAGCAAGATATTACTATCATTTAATATCAAATAAAAGTCAAATGATAGATAGGTTGTCGTTTAGAAGTTTTATGTTTTGGGTATAGGCTAATGATAGGAAAAAAGCACAGCAACCAGTCCTATAATTCTAAAGTCTGTTATAGATGGTTCCATATTAACAGTCTATTTTGAGTAGTCTGTTAATATGTTTGAAGGGTAAAATAACTGGTTTCCTTGGGGTATACCCTAGCGAACCAGTCAAATGCTTCTACTGGTTCGGTACCCTAGTGAGGACTTGAATATTCGGTTGTACGCTATTGTTATCATCACTCCTAGTTATTTATAGTATCTCCGTGTACACAGTAGTGTCCTTTTTAACATGAAATGGCGGTATATCCATTTCATGTTAAGTCACTGTAGACCATTAAGTATAAGACGGCCTTTAAACCACCAGGCTCCTGATCAACGTTCGATGACTTAAATTAATCTGTATACCATTGTCGTTCGCCTACTTAGCACTAGCACCGATGACTTTATGACTTGAGCCAGCGTGCCATTTGTCTTATTGGGTTTGTGTTAAGCACGGCAAATTGTACGTGTTCTAGCGAAAATCAAAAAACTCATAATGAATATTTTTGGCAGGAATACCATTTTCTTTCATTAACTCTTGTACTTTTCCTAAAAGCCCTTTTGGACCGCAAAAACTAATCTGAATCTGCTTTGGATTAACTTCACTGGCGACTTGCCGAATGGTTTCAGCCATGGCATTACTGCCACTTGGGTTGGCTACGAAATCTACTCCAGACTGTTCTGTCATCTCCTGCATACGCTCAACACTTGGAAAAACACGCGCAGGATCGAAGCAATATATCAGAGTGGCACGTTCAAAATGACCGATAGTTTTATCCTCTTGCCAAGAAATAAAGGGAGAGATTCCTACTCCGGCACCAATCCAGATTTCACGCTCTGCATTTGATATACGTTTAAAATTACCATGAGGCGCATAAATATCAGCCAACATACCCACTTTGGCTTGTTCATTTAGCTTTTTTGTATAATCACCCAATGCTCGAATCACAAAATGGATGCGTCCATTATCAGAAGGTGCGTTAGCTATGGTAAAAGGATGCGGCTCGCGTAAACCTGCTTCTTTAAGAGAAATAAAGGCAAATTGCCCAGCTTTGAATGGAAACCTTTTATCTACTGGCTCAAACTCCAAGTGTACCGCCGCTTTGCCATGGGAGATAGCGACTAACTTATATTCTCCAGCTTTGGCAATGAAGGGGTAAAACACCATTTTGTACAGTGCTGCAATCACGCCGACAGAACAAAGTAGTGCTAACCAAATACCTGCTGGGCTAGTCAGTGTGATGGGAGACTCAAAGCTCAGCCAATGTAGTATAACGATTAAAAAAAGTGGACCTGAGAACTTATGCAACCAACGCCAGTTGCCATAGGGGATTTTCCGATTCAGTGCCAGTAGTATAATCAGACCTAGCGCGACAAGGCTAAGTTGACGCACCATCCGCGTCCAATATTTGGATAATTCTAAAATTGGTGCAAGCTCCCAAGAGTCTAGCTTGGCTTTGAATAAAAAATGATAGACAGCGAAAATAAGTGCCCATATAGCAATCCACTTATGCGCTTCATAAACCCTGTCCAGACCGCCAAAGAGCCTTTCAATACCGTGCCAACGGCTAGCGAGTATGCATGAGCTTGCCATGCACGCTAAAGCCGAAGCACCCATTATCAAACTGACTGTTGCTGATGTGATCCACGTTTCAGAGGAAATTTGCATGAGTACAGTGATTGAAGTGATCAGTACGACACTACCGATCACTTGCCATGACTTTAAAGCCATAAGAATCTCCCGAAAAATTATTTTATTGCCGTTAAGAAAGCTTGATTTAACAAGTAGGTATTTATTGAGAAGTATGGCTAATAATACAGCCTGATTCTTAAATAATTCTTAAGTGGTGTATATGGCACGACGTAGGCTACCGGTTCGCTGCACAATGATTTACCTGTTTTAACGTCCTAAGCTCACCTTAAGATTTGTTTGTTGTAATAGCGATAAGGCAGATGATGTGATATCTCGTCTGCTTACGATATCTTGCTGATTTTCAGTGTTTAGCAGCGGGTGTTGTCAATAAACAAACAAATGATTAAGGAGTGACAACCATGAGCCAAAAAGACATCATTAATTGGGACGACTCTTCTGCACATGTACCGAACATGCCTAAAGCGAGGCAAGTAAAAGTTTGGGACCTATTAGTAAGAGTGACTCATTGGACAGTCGCAGCTGGTATTATTGCTAATCTGTTTTTTACCGAAGATGGTGGTGAGTGGCATGAGTATGTCGGCTATACCGTTTTGGGACTGGTGGTCATACGTTTACTTTGGGGTCTGGTTGGCACGCGCTATGCACGCTTTACTGGCTTTTTCCCCACACCAAAACGACTCAAACGGCATGTATCAGATTTAAGCGTTCGACGCGTTGATGAGCAGAATCTTGGTCATAACCCCTTGGCCGCACTGATGATGTTATCGTTATGGGCTGTGACTATAGGGTTAGGACTAACCGGTTATCTGATGGAAGCAGGGCTGTTTGGTGATAAAGAAGTGCTTGAAGAGATTCATGAGTTATTAGCAAACAGCTTATATCTACTGGTTCCTCTACATATCATCGCAGCGATTGCCATGAGTTACTGGCAACGCCAAAACCTCATTAAATCAATGATAACGGGCAAAAAAACGGTGACAGACAAGCCGACTACTATGAAATAAGTCAAGCGATGGAGCACTTATGGCACGCATATTATTGATAGAAGACGACAGCACCATCGCTGATGGAATTGTCCTTGGCTTAAAAAGTCATGGCATGATGGTGGATTGGTTTGGTGATGCCAAGCAAGGTGAGATGGCGCTGCAAGATGGCATGTTTGATGCGGTACTGCTGGATTTGACCTTGCCAAAAGGTGATGGCATGACCGTCCTAAAAAACTGGCGGGAAAAACACATAGATACGCCAGTATTGATTATCACCGCTCGCGATGCGATTGCCAATCGTGTGGCAGGACTCAATGCCGGCGCTGATGATTATTTGGTGAAGCCATTTGCATTAGATGAGGTGATTGCCCGTCTACAAGCATTGATGAGACGCAGCCAAGGTCGGTGTCAACCTGAAGTCCGTTATGGCGAAGTGGCCTATCAGCCTCAGAATCAGCAAGTCTCTTATCAAGGCAAAATGGTAGAATTAACCATCAAAGAAGTGGCAATCTTAGAGCAAATGCTGACCCACCCTAAGCAAATCCACAGCCGCGCAAGCTTAGAAGACAAGCTATATGGGTGGCAACAAGATATCGAAAGCAATGCCATTGAAGTACACATTCATCATTTACGTAAAAAACTGGGCAATGATTTTATCTTGACCAAACGCGGTATTGGCTACTATCTCAATCCAGTCCATAACCACCATTAACCACCGTTAGGCATTCAACGGTCTGTTTTTGGTGCCTCCACTTTGTCTGCTACTTGGTGAGCCTATGAAAAGTATTCAGCAACGGCTATTAACATCGCTACTGATTGGTTTACCTTTGCTGTGGGTGCTTACCTCAAGCTTTATTGCGTGGAAGCTTTGGCACGAAATCAATGAGATGAATGACACCCAAATCACTCAAGTTGCCCGTTATTTAATAGGGGTCGCCCCCAAAGAAGAGGACGATAAAGACCATCATAGGCAAAGGGATGATAACAAAAAGCACACGCCCAAAATCTATGCGTTAAAAAGTAAGCAGCTATCAGGTGATCTTGGTGAGGCTGAGGATGACTATATGGGCTTTGCCATTTGGGATAAAAAAGGCCGTCTATTAATGGCTGATGAAAATGGTCAATCATTTGCTTTTTTGCCAGACCAGCATGGGTTTTTAGAAGAGCATGATTCTGCCTATCAGCGCCTCAACCCTTTTAGTAAGCGCTGGCGTTTATTTTACGTCCATGATGATCATGACTATGAAGGTCGGGTCATTGCCGTCGGACAGAACCTCAAATCTCGCCGAGAGATGATTACTGATGCCATGTCCGTGCAAGTGCTGCCGATGTTGATTGGGCTATTTGCATTTATGGGTTTGGTGGTGTGGCTGATCCGGCGGGGGTTTATGCCGTTAACTCAGATTAGTAGTGCGCTTGAACAGCGTCAACCGCAAGATGATAGCCCCATCACAGCGGACGTGCCCAAAGAGATCCAACCGTTAGTGAGCGCCTTAAATGTCTTGTTTGTAAAAGTCGCGGATACCCTAGCACGTGAGCAGCGCTTTACCGCCGATGCCTCACATGAGCTTAGAAGCCCGCTTGCGGCGTTAAAGCTACAAGCTGATTTGTTACAGCAGCAGATATTGCAGTTATCTGGCGTAGAAGACGATAATCAGCTGTTCTATCATGCCCAAAACATTAGCAATGGCATTGAGCGGGCCACTCATTTGGTCGATCAACTGCTGATTTTAGCCAAAATAGAACCGCAACAACAATTACCTCCTGAGCAATTAGAAAGTCCGGATTGGTTGATGCTAACGGATATTGTACTCAGTGATGTCAATCGGCTGGCTCGTGAAAAGCACATGCAATTAAAACGCACTGTGAACTGTGACAATCCTGCTGATATTCTACCCATCCTTATCAATCCAATTTTATTCAAACTGCTCATCCGTAACCTGTTGGACAATGCCATTCGCTATTGTCCCGAGGGCGCTTTGATTGAACTTCAGCTCGACACCAATGCTATTAGAGTGGTCGATAATGGCAGTGGCGTCGAGCCAGAACAACTGACGCGCTTAAGCGAGCGCTTTTATCGCCCAGCAGGTCAAAGCCAATTAGGTAGCGGTCTTGGGCTATCCATTGCCAATCGAATAGCAGAGCTGCACGGTCTGACGTTAGAATTTGCTAACCGCTCTCAACCAGAAACTGGCTTTATCGTCACGATAAGACATAAAAAAGCGATATCAAGCATCTGATAAAACGATAAAAATTAATCGGCGTGGGCTTAAGGTTGAGTTAATATTTACCCCGTATGCTAGTTGTATTCCCTAATAATATAGACGGAGTACAATCTTATGAGCCTACCTCTATTAAAACCCTTATTATTGACTGTTGGTGCAACCTCATTAGTGTTTTTTGGTGGCGTTATCGCCTTATCTGTCCAGTCGCCCAGCGCTGATGACGCACTATCAGCTGCGAATGCCATGAGTCAAAATACTGACATTACCTCTATATCCTCTGATTTATCGTCCTTTAAAGCCGTGGCAAACCCTCTCACGCAATCCCCATTTGCCAATCCATCACCTCTGGCGGCACTCACAGCCACGCAAGCAACTGCGCTTGCGCAGCAAGACGCGCCCAATTCAGTATTGCAGGCTTCACCCGAGCTCGTCAATTATAACGGCACCGTCGCTTATGAGGTGCTATTAGACAGCGGCGCTACTTATATTGATGCCAGTGTCGGCACTGTACTGAATCCGGTTGCGACCAATGACTATCGTGCTGAGAGATTTGACGATGACGATTATGAAGATAAGCACCACGATGATGATAAACGTAAAGAGGATAAACATCGCAAAGCACACGATAAAAAATACTATAAAGAGAATGATCGCCTAATCGCCATGAGCTATCAGCAACATGATGAGGAGGAATACGATGACTAATACCAAATCACATTCGACACCAGCCGTCAAAAAAACGGCTAAAAAAGCAGATCCTTTTGCCGCTCTTAAAAGCAGCATTATGATGGTCTCGATTGCAGGTACTATGGCAGGATGGCTGGTACTACTCAATCAAGAACAAAAAACTGCCCCTGTGAGCACTGCCATTATAAGCACTGCTGTTGCTGAGTCTGATGAAAGGGCAGTCACGCCAACGCCCATCGCTGATATCAATCAATTGCGACAGGTCAATGCAGTCGCACCTGTTGAGGTAATAAGGGTTGTCGCTCGTACGCGATCTTCTCAATAAATAAGAAAAACCACAGATTATTTAGTTTGAATGTTTAGTCAAGGGAGGGCTTTGAATGCACACAAATATGTCCAATCAAACAACACCGCAACTGGCAACGATTAAACTGTTTGCCATGGGTTGTCACATTCAAATTAGCTTAAATACCACAAGACTGAGCGCGCAACCTTCACAAATGAGAATAGACCAACAAGTCGCTTTTTTGACAAACGATATTCAGCAGCGCTTAGCTGACTGGGAACATATCTTCAGTCGTTTTGATGACAGCAGTGAGCTTATGAGACTGAATAACCGTGGCGACCAATGGTCTGAGGTGAGTTCAGAATTATTTGAGGTGTTGCAGCGTGCCATTCACTTTGTCTCAAAGACTCAAGGCTTAGTAACACCAACGTTATTGCACCCTCTATGGGACGCAGGCTATAAGCATTCATTTGAGACCTTGCCCAAAATGTCTGTGCCATCATTACCTGTTACTAGCGTAAGCACCCCTACAAACGTGCAAGACACGACAAGTGCTAACCATGCCAATCAGCAGATAGAAGGTATTCAGCTTCGCCAGTTAGCTGACAGACAACATCAAGTATATCTGCCAGCTGGCATGGCACTGGATTTGAATGGATATGTCAAAGGGTGGTGCGCCATGCAGTTGGCGGAAAATATTAGCCGAGTTCATGACTGGCATATTCCCTGCTTAGTCGATATGGGTGGGGATATCGCGATTGGTGTTCCAAAAAACCCAACAGATAAACCGGTGTCTTGGGGAGTGGCTGTTGCCAAGCCGTATTTTGCCAATAGTGAGCACGTTCACAATGATGAAGATGTGGCGATCCTCAAGCTCAGCTCTGGGGCTGTCGCCACATCTGGGCAAGATTATCGTCGCTGGTTGCACGACGGCCGCTGGCAACATCATTTGATCCATCCGCATGACTTGCGTCCAGTAACAAGTGACGTCCTAACTGCAACGGTACTGGCGAAAGATGCGATGACGGCGGAGGTATACGCCAAATACTGCGTGCTTCTTGGTGTTAAAGCAGCCGTGGCGTGGCTCAACAAACACCATATTGCGGCGTTGTTAATAGATAGGGATAACAAAGTGATGGTGACTTCTGCCATGCGTCCAAACCTGCTTGCTAGTTAATTTATCACGCGACATGCGCTAGATATCAATACATTAAGTAAAGCCATTCATAGGAGCATAGTCATGCATACAGACCATCCTACCAGCAGTCATACTGCTTCCAATACTAATGTTCTCACTCAGGCTCTATGGGTTGGCTTAACGTTAAGCATTGCTATCGGAGTTGGTGGTTATGCGTCGTTAACTTGGGGAGAGACGGTATCTCAGCTACTGACCAGCACAGATAAACACTTTTGGTATTTATCACGGGCAAGCGGTGTTATCGCTTATACGTTATTTTGGTTGGCAGTCATTTTTGGCTTGTTGTTAAGCACTCGTTTAGGCAAGCGCTTTAATGCAGCGCGGGTATTTGTCTTACATCAGTATCTAAGCCTGATTGCCGTAGGCTTTGCCGCGTTTCATGCTGGTATCTTATTAGCAGATAATTTCTTAAATCTGAACTTATGGCAGGTGCTAATGCCTTTTGGTTTTCAGACTGAGCGTGTGGGCGTGGCCTTGGGGCAGTTGGGGTTTTGGTTCTTATTTATCTGTGCGTTTAGTTTTTATATTAAGCAGTATATTGGTCAATCAGCATGGCGCTGGCTACACTTTTTGACCTTTATGGCGTATATGTTCATCAGTATTCATGTGTTTATGGTGGGCTCAGACAGTCGCGCGCTGCCTTTGTTATTATTTTATGCCGGCAGTCAAACAATAGTCTTTTTACTAATAACCTATCGAATAATCGCTTTAAAGCAAGCAAGGTAACTATGTGGAAATTGGTGTGTCATTATAGGCTACACTGACATATTCTAATTTATGTCTAAATCGTTTGAGGGTATCTATGCTATGCATCATTCTATTCACGACGAAGCTCATCTAAGCAATCGCAATCATTGGCTTAGGGCAGCAGTACTTGGTGCCAATGATGGACTGATTTCAACCGCGAGTCTATTAGTCGGTGTCGCTGCAGCAAGTGCAAATAGTCAAACACTGCTATTGACAGGGATGGCCGCGTTAACCGCAGGTGCTCTATCGATGGCAGCTGGTGAGTATATTTCAGTATCGTCTCAAGCTGATACCGAAAAAGCGGATCTGGATAAAGAGTTGCATGAACTGACTCATAATGCTGAGCGCGAGCTATTTGAGCTCACCAAAATTTATGAGAAACGTGGACTGGATCATGTCTTAGCGCATCAAGTTGCCATAGCTTTGACTGAGCATGATGCACTAGAGGCGCATGCCCGAGATGAGATTGGTTTGACAGATCTGAGTCAAGCTAAGCCGATTCATGCGTCAGTTGCTTCTGGATTGTCATTCATTGCGGGCGCCATATTACCGATTATTGGTATTTTACTTTTGCCAGCACAAACACTGGTTTGGTCACTCGCGACTTTAACGATAGTAGGCTTAGCGCTACTTGGCATAATATCAGCGCGCTTGGGCGGTGCCCCTGTTATTCCTGCTACGTCTAGAGTTGTGATATGGGGTGTGCTCGCTATGGTCGCAACATCATTGATTGGTCGGTTGTTTGGGGTGGCAGCATTATAGGGGCCTCATAAAACTGGTCAGTAAATAAGGGTATACCCTAAATAGAACCATCTAATATTTTATGCATAGCTTAAGTATTATGACGTGTGATTATAGGTGTTAATAATAAATGTAGTTATCAACTTATCAAAGTATTAGACTCAATGTTTCTGCCTTCATAAATGGTTGCTTTTTTGAATAAGAAGCTGGCAAATGTACAAGTTGTTGTCAGTGACAGCAGCATTGATACCAGCGTATGGCTAAAAAAGTGATCGCCAAAACTCATTTTATACAGCCCCATCGTCCAGCCTAAAACAGTCACTACTGTAAATATCCTATAGCGATATTTGTGTAGACTAGGTAAAAAAGCCAGGCCATATAAAGAGAACCCTGCACTGGCATGGGCGGCTGGGAAGCATTTGGAATCGGTTTTAGCGGTTATGTTTTGCCAAATATTCAGATAAGGTAAGTCCCCACCAAACAGCGTTAAATGATTGGGGCAACTGACATGAGTGACACTCTTTAATAGGGCAACAGTAGAAGGTACGACGATAAGAATAATCAGTAGGTAGCTTATTTCACGTACTGAAAAGGGAACCATAAATTGATTGATACTTCTATTCTTGATGATAGAAACATTATTCGAAGGCTGTCTGTATTTAATAATTAACACAGTGATTAAGTAGAGGGCTAGCAAAATCAATAATGCTTTAGGAGCATCATAAAAGATGAAAGCATAAGGCTGTGCGCCCTTTTGTATAAGCCATTGCCCATTAGTATAAAAAAGCTCGCTGATGTGAATATCAAACTGGCTATGTTCAAAGATTAACGCTGTAATGATCGTTAAGCAAAGCAGCTTAAGCCACATCCAATCAGATGAGTTATTTTCCAATGCCATTGAAATACCTTTCAATATATTAATTTGCAAAACCTCAAGTGCTATTCGCTATAAGACGTTAAATAATGCCATCAGCCATAAAACAAACAATAGCAATAACGCCAAAAACTGGGCAGCAGAACCGACATCTTTAGCTATTTTAGCGAGCGGATGTTGTTCTGTAGAAGTATGGTCAACGCAGGCTTCGATACCTGTATTGAATAGCTCGACGATAAGCGATAGAAACGAAACTATTAACAGCAGCATTTTTATATAGATAGCAAAAGGCATAAATATTAAAACGATAAGTAGTAAAAAGTTAAGCCAAATAACTTGCCTAAAGGCCGCTTCATATTTATAAGCCGCTTTAAAACCATCTATCGAGTAGCCCGTCGCTTTTAAAATACGAGACAGCCCCTTTTTACCTTTAACTTCACTCGCAAAGCTATCAGCTACCAGTAGAGAGCCAGTTGTTTCTTTAAGTTTATAATCAAAATCTGCGGCTTCATTATCGAGAATAGTAGGTTTGCGAGTACTCATGTTGATTGCTTAATAGTCATTAAAGTTAGAGGGTATGGCAAGCTTTGGGAATAAAATAAAAAGTGCAATCACCGATATAATTCTTGTTGTAATGATCCCAGTGTAGGAGGGCACTGGTTAGCACTTAGGTATCATTATAAGATTGGTATCGTTAAGAAAGCGTTAAGATAAAACCCTGAAATTAAATTTATACCGTTGCTTAAGTAGGGCAATTGCGGGTTTTAGACTTTTGATATAGCGTCTTTACTAAGCTTAATACCTAAATACTGGACAAACCAAAAAGCAGTAACTAACACCTGTGCTATTGAGGTGTCGGCTACTGCTTTGACTAAAGCTATATAATTGGGCTTATCGTTCGATAGCCTTAACGATAATAAATACTAAAGCTGCTGCCCCCAGTTTTATTGGCTTGATGGGTTAATTCCCAATCCATATGCGTCATAATACGCTGCACGATACTAAGTCCTAAGCCCGACCCTTCAACCTTATTACTAAATGCCTTATCTGTGCTCGAATTGTCATCCGTTTTGCCATCCGTATTGCTATGCTCTAAACGCTCAAAGCGCTCATACAGCAGCGGCATCATACTCTCAGGAATACCAAGACCCGTATCAGTAACGACTATTTTGTCACTATCGATAGTTATGATGACTTCGCCATCATCTGTGTATTGAAAGGCATTTTTAATGAGGTTACCTAGCGCCATTTTTAGCAGTTCAGGACGCACGTTTGTAAAATACACTTGTTCAGCGATTATTGTACAAGTGACTGACTTATATTTGAGTAGATAGTTTAAGCGCTGCGCCTCATTTATAGCAATACTATTAATAGAGGTTTGCGGGGCATCCAGTTTTTCAGGGGCACGAGAGAGTAGTAATAAGGCGCTGATAATCTCAGTGGTCTCCTTTGCAGTCGTGTTGATACGGTTAGTAAATTCGCTTAAATAGCTGTCGTGCGCTAATTGGGAGGCTAATACCTCGGATGCGCCCATTATTATGGTTAAAGGGGTACGCAATTCATGGCTGACATCGCCTGTGAATAATTGCTCACGCTTTAGATACTGCTCAAGGTTATTATTTTTCTCATCAATCGCTTGTGCTAACACCCCAACTTCTGAGGGTAGGTGGGTTAATTCGGTTAAATTTTGATTATCGGTCTCTACCGCTTTTTTTAGATCTAATAAAGGCTTGATGATTTGCTTAGAGGATAAATAAGAGAATAGCGCAGCGATTAGTAAGCTCAAAAGGACCGCAATTTTTAGTGCATCAGCAAATATATCTTCTAGATTCTCAAAGATTGCTAAAACAGGATAATTCTCCATCGCCATTTCAGACCCTTCTAAGTAGGTCAAAATATAGTTTTGCTCATTTTGTGGATAAGCAAAAAAATGCAGATTAGTTTCAGTTTTACCCGCTTTATTATTTACGGTTACTCGCATTTCTTGAACGGTTCCGTTGGCTATTGTTTTTAAATTCTCAGGCGCACTATCATAACGATAAATTTTAATACCCGGATTTGCTGTATAAACAGCCTGTTCACCATATTTTTCTTGACTGATTTGTAGCTGCTGTAAAAGTCGCCCTTTCACTAAGTCCTGTTCAATTCGCATCTCAGCATACATAAAAATGCTGACGAAAGCCGTGCAAAGCAATAAAGCGAATACAAAATAGGAGATTCGAAACTTATTGGCGATTGAGTCTATAGTGAACATGGCAGACGCTTATTTAGTGTAAGGCAATAGATAGCGTAAGAAAAAATATAGATATGACTGCTTATAATAGACTCTAATCTGTAAATCGTATTGTGAAATTTTAGACTTTATCAGGGTTGATAATCTGATAGCCAACGCCCGCTATGGTCATGATCATCGGCTCAATAAACGGTTTATCAACTTGAGCGCGCACACTATGCATATGCGTACGTAAAGCATCGCTGTGAGGTATATCTTCACCCCATAATTTTTCCTCAAGCTCATTCTTATTGACGACTCGAGGTGCGGCGCTCATCAGGGTATTCAGTATTTTAAACCCTGTTGGCGTGAGCTTGAGTGATTTACCCTCACGAGTAACCGTGTGCTCATCGGTATTTAAAGACAGTTTGCCAACGGTAATATTATGTTGAAAATGATCGTCTTGATGCCGACGAATCAAAGCTTTAATACGGGATTCTAATTCGACGAGCGAAAAAGGCTTGACCAAATAATCATCAGCGCCACTATCAAAACCTGTGACTTTATCCAGAATCGTATCACGTGCCGTCAGCATGAGCACAGGTGTTTTATTATGCAATTCCTCTCGAAGCGCCTTGCACAATTTGGTGCCATCCATGCCAGGCAACATCACATCTAGTAAGATAACGTCATAACGATTATTTGAAGCTAGCGTTAAGCCACTAATGCCATTATGAGCATTGTCTAACTCAAAGCCTTTAGTCTCAAAAAAAGCGTAAATGTTGGCGACGATATCGGGATTGTCTTCAATAATAAGTATTTTATACATAATGGCTACTACTCTATAAAAAGCGTGAGGCGGATAAAAAATAATTTAATGGGTATACTGGAAAAAAGTAGGTTTTGATAGCATCTCGTCGGTGGTAATACCGAAAAATTTAAGTAAAGTTGGGGTAATAAAATCGTGTGATACTGGCTTATCAAGCATAAGGCTGTTTTTATCAATACTATTATTAGTAGGCGACCAAATAATGACAGGCACCTGCTTTTGCGCAGCGGGTGCTATAGAGTAAGGCAGGCCGTGCAAGTAGATATTATTCTCACCTAAACTCTCACCATGATCGCTAATATATACCATTACCACATCATAATCGGGCTCGTAAGTTTTTAGCGTATCAATCACGTTATTCAAGAAGTAATCGGTATAACGAATCGCATTGTCATAGCCGTTAATAACTGATTGGTCATCGCACTTGGATAGCTCATTGGTCATACAGACGGGTTTATATTCTTCAAAAGCCTTAGGATAACGCTTGTAGTAAGCGGGACCATGATTGCCCATTTGATGTAATAAAATCAGTGTATCTTTAGCAGAAGCGCCTGTTTTTACAAGCTTATCAAAACCATCAAGCATACCGATATCGCGACATTCATCATCGCAATTTGGATTGATATCGCTCGTTTTGTAGTCTTCAAAAGTCACTCGATCCGCCACGCCTTTAGAGCTTGAATTATTATCGCGCCAAATAACGTTTACGCCTTGTTTATTGAGCGTATCTAGCACGTTTTCATTATAGTCTGCTTCATCCGGATTATAGTCTGAACGATTAGCATAACTGAACATACAAGGCACTGAGTAAGCTGTAGAAGTACCGCAAGAGGTGGCATTTTTGAAGCTATAAATATTAGATTGCTTGGCAAGTAGTGGCATCGTATCGCGCTTATAACCATTTAAGCTAATATGGTCAGCGCGCACTGTTTCACCAACGACAAATACCATGAGTTTTGGTTTTGCTGTACTACCATTAGCAGCGTTACGTTTGGCATCAGTTGCGTGCAGTATCATCGTATCAGGACGGCGTAGCTCATCAATATAATCAGTACCGAGTTTGATGACTGAATAAATAGGAGTAATAGGATTGGTATAACTACGCACCATTTTATGCTGACGAAAAAAGGTGGCGTATTGATCACCAAAGGGCAATAAGCAAACGCCTACTAAGGCAATAGCCGCTATCAAAGTAGCTGTCTTTTGTAGTATCGAGCGTCGTAAGGAAGTAGGTTTTATTTTTAATTTGCTAATAATAACAGCAGGTACAACACCTAATATTAGCAGCCGAATAAAAAAGCTTAGCGACATCAGTTCCATCGCTTCTGCTTGATCAGTCTGTAAGCTATTAATTAGCATATTAGTATCAAATATGGTGCCGTAAGCATCGGTAAAATACCCGCACACAGCTGCTATCAGCACTAAAGCAATCAGCACTGGTTTGGCAATGGGTCGATAGCATAGCAACTGAACGATTAGCCACATCAAGCTAAATAATAAGCCTGAGAGAGACACTATAAAGCCAATGTTTGTGCTAAGTGGATAAACACTTAACACTTGCGTAAAAAAGCCAATATTGGCAGTAGCTATTAAATAAAGCACGACAATGATAATCAGAAAGCTAAGATTAATCTTGCGATCAAAAATTTTGCTTGCAAAGCTTTTTTTCGTATTAGCTTGATTACTAATAGTGCTAAGTGCTTGAGAGGGTAACATAAACGGGATTCTCAACAGGATCGTAAGGAATATGATTCCTTACGATAGCAAGTAGCCTGTTAAGAAGACGTTAAGGGGATTGAATAGGAGTTTGTGTTTTAGTGCTACTATTGAAATTTTTCAGGTATGTAGGATCAAAACCCCATTATTAACCACATCACCTAAGAAGAGTGAGTTTGAAAAACGTTATTATGATCTTTTAACCCTGTCAGGCAGCGATGCCTGACTCAAGTAAATCAACCTTCGATATAGTCGGGGCGTTTTACTGCCATGTACACTGACCTGCTATAAATAATGTAGGCTATTGTTATCACTAGCCTACACCCTAAGATTCAAGTCCTCACTAGGGTGCCATCCTTATGGCTATAAGAATAACTATGCTAAATACTCAACGCAACTGAACTTAATTCGCTCTATTTATCTTATTGACGCTTAGCTATTTACTTACATGGCATTTCCGATTATTATACATCAAATTGATGATAATATATCGGAAATGCCATGTTCTCTTTACAACCATCGTTTGATGCTATTTCAGACAAATTTATTGATGAAAATTCTGAGGTCGTTAGCGCTCTTGCTGCCATTCACCCCAGTCTTACAACTCAACTAGTTTACGAGGTGATTCTGGCCGCTAATGAAAAAACTCAACATGTTGGAAGCTCTTTTCCAGCTAATGCTCCGTTAGCAATGTGGCAATTTCACATTACAGGTTTTCTTAGAGAAAAACTATGTGCTCTTGGTTGGACTAAAGTTGATGGTAAAGGTGGGGTTGCATACGTAATATCGCCGTGTAAGGAGCATGCAATTCGTGTTTTTGCAGGTAACAAGTATGTAGGTTTACGAGATGGAAACGTAAGCAATAGATCAATTAAGGGAAATACCCTTAAAGATGATATTTATCCGCTATTAAACTCTGATAAAGGAACGACCATTTGGACTTTACTTCATTACCGATTTGGTGAGTTAATGAGATTAGAGCTTTCGCAGCCAAAATCATTTGCAAAAGGTAAGATCAATGACTGGGGTACGCGGATCAAAATCCCTGATGTTAAGTTCAACATTCCTACAACACCGCGTATGAAAGAAAAAGTTGAGGTAGGAGTAGTTCCTGTCAAGCGTAAGAAAAAAGCTTAATCAATTCAAGGCTAATATATGTTTAATCCAAATCGATTACAGTTTGCAATCGATAGGCGAGCTGTGAGCAAAGCTGAATTAGCAGAAAAGCTAAATATTACTCCTAGAACATTAACAAATTATCTAAAAGGAAATACTGAGCCTAATTTAGTTGATATTTCAAGGGTGCTAAGCTTCCCTATCGATTTTTTTAAAGGTAGTGACTTACCAATCATTGATGAACATAGTGTTAGTTTTAGATCTCGTTCTAGAATGACTAAGAAAGTCAAAGCCGAAGCTTTAACTTATGGCATTACTGGCTTTATGCTTAATGATTGGTTTGAAGAGGAGTTTGAACTTGTTCAATCAGAACTTCCTGATTTATCTCATCTATCTCCTGAAGAAGCGGCTAATTCGCTCCGTTACGACTGGGGCCTGGGTGATAAACCTATTGGGAACTTAATTGCTCTATTAGAGTCAAAAGGTATACGTATTTTTTCTATTTTTGTAAAATCGGAATATATTGATGCTTTTAGCGTTTGGTATGATGACACACCTTTTATCTTTCTTAATAACCAAAAAACTATGGAGAGAAGTCGTTTTGATGCATGTCACGAACTAGGTCATTTAGTTAGAGATATATACAGTATGAAAATGTCTGAAAGTTTTAGTAAATCACTTGATGAAGACTTGGATTCAAAAGTAGTCGAAAGATGTGCAGATGAGTTTGCATCTGCGTTCTTGATGCCCGAAGTTGCATTAATGGAATATAGACATGTAAATCCTACCATCAACAATCTTATTGAGCTGAAAAAAGTGTTCGGCGTATCTTTAGTAGCACTGGCATATAGAATGCATAAGCTAGGGTTCATAAGTGAGTGGGTTTATACAAGAGTGCTCTGCCCAGAAATAGCAAAATATAATTATCGTAAGTCAGAGCCTTATCCAATGGATAGAGAGACTTCCCAAGTACTCAATACAATAACTAGTGAGTTAACTTCAGAAGGAATGAGCCTAGACGATATTGCTAAAAAAATTAATCTTAGAAAAGCTGATATAACTCCATTGCTATTTCAACTTGCTGAAAGCACAAAGCCTTTTCATTTATTTCAAGTTTTAAAATAATGTGTAAAAACATGAGTAAAGTTTAGCTACTAGTTTGATCAGCTAAACTGAGACCATCCCAGATTCTGTGTAACTGCCATTTAGATTAAATGCTTACTGATACGATCATCAAACATAATCATAAAACGATTCAGAGCAGACGTCCAGTTACGGATTGGCATCGACCACCTTGACGATGCCTGCTGAGTTGCTAGGTAGACTACCTTGAATGCCGCCTGATCAGAGGGGAACACCTTACGCTTATTCACCGCCGTACGGATAACACTGTTTAGCGACTCTATCGCATTGGTAGTATAAATCGCTTTTCTGATGTCTTTCGGATACTCAAAGAACACCGTTAAGCCTTCCCAGTTATTACGCCAAGACTTGATGACATGCGGGTACTCTGTGCCCCAAGTCTCATCAAAGTGCTCAAGGTTGGCCTCTGCTATCTCAAGCGTATCAGCGCCGTAGATGGCTTTTAAATCAGCCGCTATTGCCTTCTTATCTGTCCAAGGTACAAACTTCATCGAATAGCGCACCATATGCACGATACACAGCTGAACCTTGGCTTTGGGATAAACGGTATTGATGGCATCAGGGAAGCCCTTTAGACCGTCAACACAAGCAATGAGGATATCTTGTACCCCGCGGTTTTGTAGCTCAGTGAGAACGCCTAGCCAGAACTTAGCGCCTTCACTCTCTGAGAGCCACATGCCAAGCAGCTCTTTTCTACCATCAAGTCCCACACCTAGTGCCAGATAAATAGCTTTGTTAATGATCTGCTTGTCTTGGCGCACCTTGACGACGATGCAGTCTAAATAGACGATAGGATAGACGCTGCTCAGTGGCCTGTTCTGCCAAGCGGTGATGTCGTCTAAGATATTATCGGTGACTCTTGAAACCAATGTACTTGAGATATCTACATCGTAGAGCTCTTTGATGCTCTCTACAATCTCGGTAGTGGTTTGACCTTTGGCGTAAAGGAATATGATCTTGTCATCAAGGCCTGAGATACGGCTTTGATGCTTACGCACTAACGCAGGTTCAAAGTCACCATCACGGTCTCTTGGGGTGGATATCTCAAGATCGCCTGTGTCACTGCGGACGGTCTTTTTAGTGTGGCCGTTGCGCTTGTTAGGCTTAGCCGCCTTTTCATGCTTGGGGTAGCCGAGATGGTCTTCCATCTCAGCTTCTAGTGCAGTGTCGATAAAAGATTGCATGAGCTGCTTTTGGAAGTCTTTAATGTCATCGAAGCTTTTCATGCTACCAGCCATCTGCTGGGCCAGTTTTTTAATGTCAGATTGAGTCGTCATTGCTTATTCTCCGGTTAAGGGATTATAAGCAGTTACACAGTTTTTAGGAAACTCTCAGAAATGTTAATGGAGTGCCATTAATAGCTGTTATTTCAAATAATTTTCTAGCGGTTTTTTCTCAAAATCTGAGACCTTCCTAAATTTTGTGTAAGTATTTAATCTAAACGTCAGTTACACAGAATCTGGGATGGTCTCCATAACAGTACTTATAGAAATCAAAAATAAGCTAATTCACTCTCGAAAAACTCACTGGATGTACACAACGAAGTACACCGATGTTGCTTCAATAACTCAAACTATTGCTATCATTAGCATACAGTCCAAGATTCAAGTCCTCACTAGGGAACCGAACCAGTGAAAGCACCTGACTGATTGTGCTGCGGTATACTTACAGTAGATTATAGTTTCAATAAAGGATTTTTATTATGGAATATAAATATTTTACATTAGGAAAAGCACCTAAAGTTGGTGAAAATATTCGAGTAAATGGACGTCATGCGAATGTTAGGTTTGTTAGTGAGAAAAGGATATTTATTAGGAGGCCTTTAATTTTAAGACAACCTGATCTAGCAATACATAGTGGTTTGGCAGCTGTTCGAGTTGGTTTTGAGTTTATAGATTAATACCTATTTTGACTGGGGGTCAATATTTACTTACTTTAAAAACTCTCCCTGAAATAGCGAGGCTATCTGTAACTCAACGTCTACTTTTAATCCAAGTCTTTATCCAACGCCGCTTGCATCTTCTCAAGCTCTATCGTCAATGCACTGCTCTTTTCTTGCTCAGCGCTATAGCTGGTCGATATCGTCTCATACTGCTTAACTAACAGCTGATAATCCGTGTTAAGCGTATTCTGTCTTTGCGTCAACTGCTCATGAAGCCCTGATAGTTTATCGCGCTCAATGGTAACCGCTTTTAACTCCCCTTTAACCTCTGCAGTAGCGGTTGCGATCTCGTTGCGCTCAGTGGTGACTGCTTTTAACTCTGTCTTAGCTGCTTCAAGTTCTGCACTTAAACGGGCAACCTCTGCTTTGTCACTCTCTGCTGTAGCTTCAAGCGTGGCCACTCTCGATATGTTGGTGTTCAGCTCTTTTGCTTGCTGATCAAAGCTACTACGCAGATCTGCAAGCTGCCCCTGAGCGGAATCTGTTTTGGCTCGTTCAAGCTCCAACTGGTGCTGAGTATCGCTGAGCGTCTGAGTTAGGATGTCACGTTCAGCAGTCACTTGAGCTGCGGTGATAGCCGTTGCCTCTGCAGTTGCTGTGACCTCATCGAGCTGTTCTAACAAATCAGCCTGCTCACCTTCTAAGGTCTTAACCGCCTCTTGCGCCTCGTCCGTCTCAGCCTGTGACTTGGCCTTAATACTCTCTAGAGCCTCCCGTTCTTTAACCAGACGATCATTGGCAATATCAATGGCCGTCTGCCACATATCTGCACCAAGCGTTTGTAAGCGTTCAGCAATGCTACTTGGTAGCTCAACCTGTCTTAGCTGCTCTTCTTGTTGGTTATCCTGACGCCAAGACTTCATGGCTTCACTGATGGTGGTGAATGAACCACCCCCAAGCGCCTTACGCACTTCAGCTAAAGTAGGCTTGATGCCTTGTTCTTGCAGTTGATCCGCAGTGTTATGAACCTGTTGGATAGTAAGCGCCACAGTCATTGTCCTTAATTTTATATAAGTAGATATGTAATGTTTGTATGATATTGTATGTAGTATAATACAATATACAACATAATACAGTATAGAATACAAAAATACCTCAGGTGATTTGAGGTGTCTTTTAATGTATTGAGTTGATAGTTGGCCGCAGACACGGATAGAGCATTAGTATTTGCCAAATGGTGAGGTTGGTGCGATAGTTACTCACTGAACGTTCTGAACAGTTGCACTGTACAGGGGCTAAAAACGTACTTGAACACTAGGTGAACAATGAACATATCTGTGACAAAAGCAGCAAAACATTGGGGTGTATCAAGAACGACGATCTATCAGAAAATCAATGATGGCGAGCTTTCCAGAACCGCTGATAAGAAAATTGATACCTCAGAGATGATCCGAGTGTTTGGTGAGCCTGTCACTAAAAAACGTACTGAACAATCAGTGAACACTAGCAATAGTACGTCCGTGAACAGTCAAAACGTACAGAACAGCACAGCACTTGAACACCAGTTAGCACTTGAAAAGATGAAGAATGAACACTTAGAGCAGCAAGTCCGTGATCAAAAACAGCTGATAGCGAATTACCAAGAGCAAATAAGTCAGCTCAACAAAACACTAGAAAAAGCCAATGCCAGTATTCATGACTTAACGCAGATCCGACTGCTAGAGTTTAAAGGTGCTGACTCTGAGCATAGCGATCAACAATCACCGTTAGAGCCAGAGCCGCTATCTGAAAAAGAAGCCGCAGCTGCGCCCACACCTACCAAGAAAAAGAAATGGTGGAGGCCTTAATTGTTTAACAACACCGTCAAACGACTATGGCCTTGGTCCACTGTATGAGCGCTGCGGAGTCGGCACCTCTACTTTAGGTGCGTTATCTTGCGGCTCCTTAGAGGTCACATGGTTATTAACAAGCGCTAAAGGCTCAGGCGCTTTGATATCACCATATAACTTCTCGTGATACTCTTTCTTGATCTCCATACCTGTAGTCCACGTTTTTAAGTCTCGATGACCGCGAGACTCACTCGTTCTCTCATAATCTCCTTGACGACCCTCAATAAGGTGCGCTTGCTGCGACAAAGCCTTAAAATCCTTCTCATAGATAGTGCCTTTGAGCCTAACATTTCGTGTCATAGCAGGATGCGCCACGCTGATGCTGCTATTCGTTGCTCTCTTAATCGTTAACCCCATACCTTCTAGGGCATAAAGCACACTACTGCGGCCATTAAGACTACCCTCTGCTAGCCTATGCCGCATTCTTCGATCAATGGCTTCTTTCAGAGCAAAAGTGCTCTCAGGATTAGCGATGATCTCATTATCTTCTTTTTCCTGCTCCTTCTCTTTAGACTTAGGCGGCCTATCATATGGAGTTGGCCGTGGCGCATTATTCACATAAGGGTTGATTAGCCGCTTACGCTCTGGGTCATTAGGATCTGTTAGGCCATATTCTTGATTGATGATGTTCTTAAACGCATTGACTCGTACCAGATCAGCGCCAGCATAAAATGGCTGCAGCCGCTTACCACTTCGTAGCTCTTGGCAAGGGATCACAAAGTTCAGCTCCAGCCGTCCACCCTTATCAGTATGTTCAACCCACAATATATCGTACTGATCGGGCTCAAGCCCTACAAACAGTGTCTCTTCAAAGCGCTGCATAATGTCTTTTTTCTGCTCATCAGTAAATTGTGTCGCATCTTCCGTAAAAGATAATACCCCTGACTTATACTTTTGCTTGAATGGTGTGGTATTAATCAGCTGCTCAGTGAGCCTAGGATCGCCGTAGAGCACCTTTGCACCCTCCCTAGGGGTATCCTTACCGCCCAATAAGTAATTAAGCGGCCCTGCGCCTGATCCTTGCCCTCGCCTAAAGAATTTAACAATCATGACTCACCTCGCAAATGCTCATTAAGCAGCGCATCGATAGACACCCTAATCGCTTTAATCTGCTCAAGTACGTTTTCATCTAATGCCTTATCGATGTTAACGTGCTTAGTAACCTGATTGAGGTTAGAACCAATACGGCCAAGTGCGCGAACCAACTCAGGGTCAGCTGGCTTCATTGGGGTTACCCCTAAGCCTAAACCTCGCATCCATCCTGCCATCGTCGTTCCCTGTTGCCGCTTCTTTAGCGCAGCCAACTCATCCTCAGTGACTCGAATCGCAATCTCTTTAGTTCTTTTTTTACCGCTAATTGGTGGCATAAGACTGGCTCCTGTTCTAGGTATAGGGGTGGTTGGGGGGTCAAGGGGGCGATAGCCCCTTTGTCAGCACCTAAGAGAGGATATTGTAGCGAAGCGAAAATAGCCCCCTCTTAGGACTGCTGACTTAAAATAATATCATAAATGTGTATATATGATAGAAAATATATGTCTATATATAATGAAAGATATATGTGTATATATGATAACGACATATGTCTATACACAATATAATTAATGTCTATATATACTTATATCTATGTCTATACATACGCTGTATACTAAAAAAATAAATGTGTATATATGCAAATACTGAGGTATGATCAGCACTCTATAGAAGCAATAAGGAGTAGTTATGAGTGAAGTGCCGTACTCTAAACGCAAGGTAAACATGATGCGAGTGAACGCTATAAGAAAGGAGGGATCTATAGCTAAGAATTTATTTATAGCCTTTATTAGCGGTGTTCATATTCTAGATTTTGATAGCGAAGATGCTAAAAATTACCCTATAGACTACTACACATTTAAGAAAATAATAGAACATACACCAAGCATCGAAAAGCTTCACGATCAGATAAACACCTATCGAGCAGCTCAAATATTGGAACTACTGGGTACGAGTGTTGACAACAAGAAACTGAGTTTTTTAACGGCACATAAAGATCCGCTTAGTAACACGTCAGCTCAAGAGATACTAGATATTATCAAAGCAGACTTGAACAATTACAAATTGCTCCTAGATGCGTTTATTTGCTATAGGCATCGTAAAGCTGTAAGAAATTTACGACTCAAAGTCAAAAAAGAACTTGGTATAACTAACGAAGAAGTAAAGGTCTATAAGATATACATGAAAATACCTGATAGCCTTCGACCTTTTATTAATAGCTATAAAAAGCAGCAGCAAGAAAAACAGTAAAAATTTCAAATTTTTCTTTTTTTTTTGAATCTTTCCTCTCTCTCCCTCTTAATCAGTGTGCCCACTAGAGTATGCCCACAGCGTATGTCCACATAAGCAGCAAGGGCAACAGCGCCTGAGCTACTCCTAAAGGGCTCCGCGCTGTTGCCCTTGCTATGTGGACAACCCTGATGGACAACTCTGTGGACAACTGCTTGGAGGGAGAGAGGTTGAAGTTTTGGGCAACACTCACCCTAAAGCGCCCACAAGTAAAAACTTGCGAACCCTTTAGAGTATTGCCCTGACAACTGCCTGTCGGTCGATCGGCATCGTCTCGGGAAGTCATCACTGTATCAAGCTGACTCTGTTATGATTACGGCTGATAGCACCGCCTAGACACGCTCATAACCGCTATATAGCCGTTTCTACGCTAGCAAGGGTTAACACCCAATATACCGCTACGAATACGCTAATATAACCTCTCATTGCGTTGCTCAATATGTCTAGTAACCCCTGTCGGGAGCTTGCTTGTCACCCACGCAATGCAGTCGTCACTGAGGCCTGCCACCCATTGCTAGGGAACAGTTAAAGAGCGTTGATAGGGCGAAGGTAGCGAGCAAATAGGCGGTTTTACTGAGTAAAATTGGTAACTTACAGTAGTAATATGAGTAATTTGATTGCAAAGTAGCCTAGATTTGGCTTAAAATAGACCCTAATGGGCTTAATTGCTGGTCAAATAACGCACTGCGTATGCTTATTTGGTCGTTACAGGCGTCGCCAAACGTCTGTAACCGTTAATGAACATTAAACGATAAACCCCCCTATTACGTCAAGTAGTAGGGGGGTTTATTTTTTATAATTTTCAAAATTCGTAGATTATGAGACCATCCCGAATTCTGTGTAACTGCCGTTTAGATTAAATGCTTGCTGATACGGTCATCAAACATAATCATAAAACGATTCAGAGCAGACGTCCAGTTACGGATTGGCATCGACCACTTTTTTTGGGAAACTCTCATGGAAAATTGCCTTTTGAGTTTGAAGCAATGTACAATGATAAGATTAACCCGTTAGGTCAGGTGGCCTAACTTAAATAAAAAGTCTCCGACAAACCCGGTACGGTTCAGATGATGCGTTCTACTACATGGATTACAGTCTTGGTTGGATTGTTCATGTTCCAAAGCTTTTGGAATGTGGCGGCGGCCTTTTGTGTCCATGAACAACAGCCTCAATCACAGCAGAGTTATCATTTTGGTCATCACCAAAATACCTTGTGTGCCAGCGATAGTCGTCAACACGATCATAATGGACAGTCAGAAAACATAAAAACATTCAGTAGCGATTTAGAAATCGGTGAAGATCATCAAGATCATCTACCATCGATGATGCATTTGATTGTACAAAATGAAAAAGTAGATGTGTTTCATCCAAGCTCTGAAGTTAAAGTGAATCCACAATTTCATTGGAAAAACAGCTATCAGGCTCCTGACCTGTTTCAACAAAGCCTACCTCCCGAATTTTCCCCGCTCATGGTGGGGTAGCCTAAAACATTCCCACCACTTTTATTATTTAAATAAGTGGGAAAAATCATGTCTTCACAATCAATTATACTCTTGCGTCATAGCTTGGTTGCTTGTATATGTGCAGCGGCTATGCAATATAGCTATGCTGAAAACGTTACCAGCTTTGAATCCGCTTTAGCAAAAGTACAAAGTTACCAGACTCAAGACAAGCCGTGGCAACAAGTTCAGCAAATATCTGAATTGAATATTCAGCAAAGTCGGTTATGGCAGAATCCAAGTATAAGTTTAGAACAGTCTGGCTTTGGCTCAGGTCAAGAACAGGAATTCAATGTTGGCGTTAGTCAACCTCTAGATCTATTTGGTCAGCGTAAGCTGAACCGGGTGATTGCCAATACCTCGAATCAACAAATCCAATTGCAACAGCAATTATGGAAGGCACAAAGCCAACTGATTGTTAAATTTGCATGGTCGCAATTTGCACTTGCTGAGGTTGAGCAGTCTGCTTATTCAGTACAGTTAAAAACAAGTAAAGCCAATCTGGACAGTGCCCAGAAACGCTATCAGGCAGGCAGTATTGCCCTGGTTGATTTTGAGCGTGCCCAAATTGAAGCGCTAGAAATCCAACGACTTTATGAGCAAGCGATGCTGAATAAACAAGCTGCCGGTCGTCAGCTGTCTAATTTGTGGGGGGGAGAAACATCTTCACATCTTCAATTGAATAAAACCGCTATCCCTTGGCCAGAGCAAAGTCTCCAAACTGTGCAACGGTATATTGCTGAAGGGTGGCTAGAAAAACTCTATGCCTTGAACATTCAGCAATCGGATCATCAAATTGAAAATTTAAGAATTCAGGCACGTCCCAATCCGACTTTAAATGTAGGCATGAAACGTAGCAAAACCCCTAATGAAAGCAACGATACGACTTTAGTAATCGGCGTGGCTATTCCACTGAATATTTTCAATCGCCAGCAATATGCGATCCCGATGGTCCAGCAACAGCAAATATTGCTGAACCAACAGCAGCAGCGTGAGCTGAAGCAACAAATACTCGATATTGCCAACAGCATGCATCAGCTCAAAGGTTTACGTAGCCAGTTCGATGCCACAACAGCACAAGTTACTTTGGCGACCAAAGTTCAGAGCCGTACTTTACTAGGGTTTCAGGCAGGGAAACTGTCCATTACCGACGTTCAGCAAGCAACCACCCAACTGCAGAATCTTCGATTGGGTCAATTACAAACTCTACGTCAAGCTTGGCAAACTGCCCTAGCAGCTGAGGCACTCAGTATTGGCACAAGTTATGAAGAAATTAGCCGTTCGGATGCCTATACACAACTGAATAAAAAGGCAGTCGAAGCATCGCAAAATTTAATCAATGGGGGAGCACGATAAAATGAACGCCAAGCAAAACGGAAAAATATCCCAGTCTCTCATGATTGCAATTTTGATTCTGATTACGGTCTTGGTCAGTCTGGCTATTTGGTTAAGTTCAAAAAAAACTGAATCTGAGGGGCAGGGTTATGATGAGGGAAATGCCGAATATTCTGATGAAGATAGTTCTGAAGAAGGACATGCTGAAGAAGGCGAAATACAACTGACCAGCCAACAAATGGTTGAACAAGGTTTAAAAGTTGCTGTTGCATCCACAGGATTGGTTGAAAAGCTGACAACCCTGCCAGGTAAATTGGTGGTGAATACCGATCAACAAGCGCATATATCGCCTATTTTTAGTGGTTATGTCGAGCAGATCAATGTGGCTTTAGGACAGAGCGTGCAAAAAGGACAAACGCTGGCTGTACTAACCGTGCCTGAACTGATCGACCAACAGGCAAATCTGCGTATGGCACAGGTGAATCTGGATTTGGCCCGTAAAGATTACCAGCGCGAACAGCAACTCTGGTCACAGGGGGTTTCTGCCAAACAGGATTACCAGCGTGCCGAAAATGCCTACCGTCAAGCGCAGATTACTGTCCAGTCCTCACAAGCACGTTTAAATGCATTAGGTGCAAGTGGCAATAACAATGGGCGTTTTCTGATTAAAGCACCGATCTCTGGGGTGATCAGTCAAAAAGATATTGTGGTCGGTGAAAATGTGCAACTGGCTAATCAGCTCTTTGTCATTGAACAGCTGAAAGATTTATGGCTTGAGTTTAATTTGCCGAATCAATTCTCAGGTCAACTGCAAGCCGGGCAAAAAATTGACTTTAAAGTGAATGATTCAGATCAAATCTATAAAGCTACTGTACAAAGCTTAACCTCTCAGGCAGATGTACAAACAGGGCGTCTGGTGGTGCGCGCAAAACTCGATGCGCAAGCTACTGAGTTGCGTTCTAATGTGTTAGTGAGAGTGTTGATTCCGGAAGCTACAGCAAAATCAGCCCTTCGGATTCAAAAGTCTGCGCTGCAAAGTATTGAAGGTGAAGACAGTATTTTCATCGTAGATTCAGAACAAAAAGGTCAAGTCCACTTAAAAGCACAGAAAGTGCAATTGGGGCAGGCTTCAAGTGATGGACAATGGCTTGAAGTGATTTCTGGGCTGACTGAAGGGCAGAAGTATATCGCTCAAGGCAGTTTCTTGTTGAAATCTGAATTAGAAAAAGACGAGGCAGGCCATGGACATTAATTCTGATCTACCAAAACCAGAAGGTTTATTCGAACGAATCATTCAGTTTTCCATACAAAATGCGATTTGGGTGTTGCTCTTTGCCTGTACCTGGATTGCGGTCGGGGTGTATAGCTATCAGAAACTCCCGATTGATGCTGTACCCGATATTACCAATACCCAAGTCCAGATTAATACTCAAGCCAAGGGTTTTACTGCGCTTGAAGTCGAACAGCTGATTACCTATCCCATTGAAAATGCCATGGCTGGCATTCCGGATCTGGAGCTTACCCGTTCCATATCCCGTTATGGACTCTCTCAAGTCACCATTATCTTTAAAGATGGGACTGATATTTATTGGGCCCGTCAGCAGATTAACCAACGGACACAGGAGGCGCAATCTGAGTTGCCTGCACAAATCGCACCGACGATGTCCCCCGTTTCTACGGGTCTCGGTGAGATTTATCAATGGGTACTGAAGGCAGATCCGAATGCGAAAAAGCCGGATGGAACTGCATACACGCCGATGGATTTGCGTGAGATTCAGGACTGGATTGTGCGTCCTCAACTGCAACGTGTTAAGGGAGTTGCAGAGGTCAACAGTATTGGTGGTTTTGAAAAAACCTATGTGGTCTCTCCCGATTTAAACCGGATGCAGCAACTGAATATCTCATTAGAACAACTGCAACAGGCTTTAGCGCAAAATAATGAGAACCGAGGTGCAGGTTATATTGAAGACAATGGTCAGCAACTGACGGTACGTGTACCGGGTACATTCAATGGGCTTTCTGATATTGAGAACACCATGCTGGGTAGCCCAAATGGCAGCCCAATTCGGGTTGGTGATATTGCGCAAGTCTCTATTGGGCATGATTTAAGAACCGGTGGGGCAACCTATAACGGCAAAGAAACCGTTTTAGGGATTGTCATGATGGCGATGGGTGGAAATAGCCAGACTGTTTCTAAAGCTGTGGATGCCAAGCTTCAAGATATTCAGAATAGTTTGCCTAAAGGGGTAGTGATTGAAACGGTGTACGACCGTACTATCTTGGTTGAGAAGGCGATTAAAACCGTTCAGAAAAACTTGGTAGAGGGAGCAATCCTGGTCATCATCATTCTGTTCCTGTTTTTAGGGAATATCCGTGCTGCCTTGATTACTGCCTGTGTCATTCCACTCTCTATGCTGTTTACCTTAACCGGGATGGCACAGCAAAATATCAGTGCCAATCTGATGAGTTTAGGTGCACTCGATTTCGGCATCATTGTCGATGGTGCTGTGGTGATTGTCGAAAACTGTATCCGGCGTTTAGCCCATACACAGCAACTGTTAAAACGACCTCTCACACAAAGTGAACGCTTTAAGGAAGTTTTTCTGGCTGCCCGCCAAGCACGTCGTCCTCTTATTTTTGGTCAGCTTATTATTTTGGTGGTGTATTTGCCGATTTTTGCTTTAAGTGGTGTGGAAGCAAAAATGTTCCATCCGATGGCATTGGCAGTGGTACTCGCCCTTGTTGCAGCCATTATTTTATCGATCACCTTTGTGCCTGCTGCTGTGGCATTGTGGGTCAAAGGCGATATTCAAGAAAAAGAAAGTCGTTGGATGTTATGGCTAAAAGCTAAATATCAGCAAACTCTTGATATTTCGTATCAATACAAAGCAGTTGTGCTGACTTTTGCACTGTGTTTATTAGTGATTACGGGATTTATCAGTACCAAACTCGGCAGTGAATTTGCACCACAGCTCAGTGAAGGAGACTTTGCGATACAACAGTTACGTTCACCAAGTACAGGCTTAGAAGAGTCTTTACGTATTCAGGAGAATACTGAAAAACTTCTTTTAAAGAGTTTCCCTGAAATTAAGGCAGTATTTGCCAGAACGGGTACAGCCGAGGTTGCAACAGATGTCATGCCACCCAATATTTCAGATGGCTATATCATGTTAAAGCCTCGTTCAGAATGGCCAAATCCTAAAGAAAGTTTAGATGAATTACGTGGCCGTATGGTGACGTATTTAGCCACGATTCCAGGCAATAATAGTGAATTTTCACAACCGATTGAACTCCGATTTAATGAATTGATCTCAGGTGTGCGTAGTGATGTTGGTGTGAAAATCTTCGGTGATGATATGAATGTCCTCAATACTGAGGCGACTAAAATCTCCAAAATCATTCAGCAAATATCGGGTAGCAGTGCCGTGAAAGTTGAGCAGACCTCAGGTTTGCCATTACTGAATGTCGAGGTAAATAAAACTTTGGCTGCACAATATGGTTTGAGTGTGCGTTCAATTCAAGACCTTGTGGCAACCAGTATTGGTGGACAAAGCGTGGGAGAGATTTTAGAAGGCGATCGTCGTTTTGATTTTGTTATCCGTCTTGGAGAGCAAGACCGTAGTGTCGCATCTGTTTCCCAGTTACCTATTCAGCTTCCAAATGGTGGCAGTATTTTATTGTCGGATGTCGCGCAAGTCTCGACCATTGAAGGAATCAACCAAGTCAGTCGAGAAAATGGTAAACGCCGAGTTGTGGTTACAACGAATGTTGAAGGGCGTGATTTAGGGTCTTTTGTTTCTGATGTACAGACACAGCTCAAAGCATACACTTTGCCAAGTGGTTATTGGATAGAATATGGCGGTCAGTTTGAAAATTTGGCTTCAGCCAAAGCACGGATGCAAATCGTGATTCCACTGGCTTTAATCACTATCTTTATTTTACTGATGGCGGTCTTTCACAATGTCAAAGAAAGTCTATTGGTCTTTACCGGGATACCCTTTGCCTTGACCGGTGGTGTGCTGTTCCTTTGGCTAAGGGATATTCCATTATCGATGTCAGCTGGAATTGGCTTTATTGCCTTATCTGGTGTTGCAGTCCTCAATGGACTGGTAATGCTGACCTTTATTAAGGAATTAAGGGACAAATATCCAGTGCATAAAGCCGTGTGGCAAGGGGCTATTTTGCGCTTAAGACCAGTGTTGATGACAGCTTGTGTGGCTTCACTGGGTTTTGTACCAATGGCGCTGGCAACCGGAACAGGGGCTGAGGTTCAACGGCCACTGGCAACCGTAGTGATTGGCGGGATTATCTCTTCAACATTACTAACTTTGGTGCTGTTACCCGTGCTTTATCGTTGGATAAATGAAAAAAAAGTTTCTTAATCCAATAGATTAGTCGATTTACAGCAGAGATATTGGCTGTTATCCAATATCTCTGCTCATCATAAATAGAATAAGGAAAATATTTTATGTCAGAACATCATGATCATAGCCATGCGGTTGTTACTGAAGAAAATAGTAAGAAGTTAATGGTTGCCTTAGGTTTAACGACTACTTTTTTAATAGTAGAAGTTGTCGCTGCTTTTGAGACCATCCCGAATTCTGTGTAACTGCCGTTTAGATTAAATACTTACACAAAATTTAGGAAGGTCTCCCAGATTCTTATCAAAGACTTCATCATCTATTATTCGCCAAACGGCAACTTGCTGATGGTCTTTGGTGGTGACTAGATTTAAAGTTTGTTCAATCATTGCTTGAGGTCTCATATCCTTATGATGTTTATTTGCTTCAAACCCAGTTACTTTACACTTAGCGGTTTAATTAAGCTACTTACTTGAGCTATTTGCTTCAGTTATTAGGCTTGGCTACTTACTCAACTTCAATATTCTAAAGGCGCCCTGAATAACTAAAGCAAATACGATGCTACCAATAATCAAATCAGGCGTACTAGAGTGTAACCAATTAACCAAAATCCCTGCAACAATTACCCCTAAATTGATAATCACATCGTTTGAAGTGAAAATCATACTGGCTTGCATATGGGCTTCTTCTTCTTTGCTTTTCGATTTTTGTAGTAAATAGAGGCAAATCAAGTTTGCAATTAGCGCAAGAATCGATATGACTATCATGGTAGAAAAGTCAGGTAACTGCTCATTGCCAAAGAAACGTCTTAGTACTTCTAAAAAACCAAGAATCGCTAGCGTAATTTGAAAATATCCGGCAATTCTAGCAATCCGTTTTTTCTTAATGACCGTTCCACCGACCGCAAATAAGCTAATTCCGTACACGAAGCTATCTGCTAACATATCTAAGCTGTCGGCGACCAACCCCATCGAACGAGAAATCAGTCCCGTGCTCATTTCAATAATAAAGAAAGCAAAGTTAATGACCAGCACTATCCATAGTAGCTTTCTTTGCTCAGCATCTTTTTTGTGACTAGAGTCAGCATCAATTTTAAAATTATTGTTGGGATCAGAGGGGTCAATGGTTTCGGTCGAGAGTAGGGTGTCTCCTAATTTTAGGTCATGAATAGCAGTCTCTATCCCTTCTATATTGTCATGATGAAACACAGTTAATTGACGGTTAGGAATGTCGAACTCAAGATGTTCAATATTCGAGTGGCCCTCTAATTTCATTCGGATTAGGTTTTCCTCCGAAGGGCAGTCCATCTTCGATATTTTAAAAGTTGTTTTATTCATAGCTACATTTATATCCGGGTGGTGGTTCAAAAAGTAGGCTGAAAAAAAACAGGCTGAGAAATTGATAAATAGTGAAATGCAAATGACACTATACATCAAATGCCCAGCCTGTCTAAGTGACAATATAAAGAAAAATGGTTTCAAAAGCTATATCCCAGCGGAACCATCTGAAAAGGCTCATTAATCAATTAATAGACTACTCATAGTAGACTGCTGTAGTGGAACCACTTAATGAGTACTGAGCATCTTCGGTCTTTCCTTGGCTACATCAGCGATCAGATGCCGTGAGCACTTGGTCATTTTTTGAATATCAGAATAGCTATGACCTGATTTGAGCAGACTAGCGATGATCTTGCGCTTTTTCGTATCTTTCCTACGTCCTGAATACTTACCTTCTGCCTTAGCACGAGCAATACCTTGCATCTGACGGTTACGGCGATCTTCATAGTCTTTTCGAGCAATGGCTGCGAGCATATCCAGCATCATCGAGTTAATGGCCTGCAATACACTGCTCATAAATTCTGTACTGCTTTCAGATTGAAGCGCCATATATGAGGTCGGCAGCTCTTTTGATACGATAGAGAGCTTTTTCTCTGATAGCATTCTTTTTAGCGTATCCCAATCAGCTTGGTTCAAACGCGCCAAGCGATCAATCTGCTCAACTAAGATCACATCGCCCTTATGAGCGTCTTCAATCAGCTGCATCAGCTTTGGTCGCGCCAAGATAGCGCCTGATTCGTTTTCGACATAGAAGGCAGCAATTTTGTGGCCATGATCGTTGGCAAATGCTATGAGCTCGCTTTTGGCACGCTTAGCATCTTGTTCTTTGGTAGACGCTCGTAGATACGCTCTGATAAACATAAACACCTAAAATAGTCTGTTATAAGTGGTTCCATTATAGCAGTCTGTTTTAAGTGGTCTGTTAATACGTTTGAGTGGTGAAATAGCTGGTTCCCTTGGGGTATACTCATGTAGAACTGCATGTAATAACACTAATTTGGACTTTGATAATGAAAAAGGATAAACCATACATTGTTGTGGTTTAATATTGTTGTAACAACGGTAACTTTACTTATTTAATAGAAGAAAAAACAAAATCAATTAGCGATGTTTAAACTGGTATTCATTGATGGTCACTTTAATTAGATATAAAGTAAGTAAACAAAAAGTCAGTAAGGTAATTGATAACGTGTCTAAACGAACCATAAGTATGTTGGCTAAAGAACTGAGTGTAAATGTCGAAACAATTCGCTTTTATGAACGCAAAGGCTTAATTAAACAACCACCAAAGCCTATGCAGGGCTATAGACATTACCCGAAAGAAACGGTAAATAGAATACATTTTATCAAGCGTTCTCAAGAATTAGGTTTTACGCTAAATGAGATTGAAGGGTTACTTGCGTTAAACGATAGTCCATGTAGTAAAGTACAAGAATTAGCTAATAAAAAACTGATCGCAGTACAAAAAAAGCTGGCTGACTTGTTGTTGTTAGAACACGCTTTGGAAGAACATTTAGGACAATGCCAAAATAATGATGACGATAGCCACTGCCCAATAATTGATTCGTTGCAACCGAAGTAAATGATTCACTTAACTACCATTTCCCACTAAAACAGCATATCCAATTTTACTTCTGCGCCTTAATTCAAGTTAGCTTATTCCCCGTATCTGTCGTAGCAGATTATCAAAGATAAATTTTTTATAAATCACCCTTGACTCCGTACTTAGGTACATGCAATACACTTGCATTATCTAATGAGGTATCTATATGAATCAAAAAGAATCAAACCTTCCAATGATAGGAGGCATCATAGCAGCATTAGGCGCAGGCGTATGCTGTGTAGGTCCTTTGCTCCTGTTATTACTTGGGGTAAGTGGCTCATGGATTGGTAATTTAACTGCATTTGAACCCTATAGGCCATTATTTATCGCATTTGTAGTGTTGTTGTTTGGTTACTCAGGTTGGAAAATTTACCGTCCTGTAGAAGAGTGTGAGCCGGGAACGGCCTGTGCAATTCCTAAGAAACAGCAACAACGAAAAGTCATTTTCTGGCTGAGCGCTATAGTTGCGACAATTTTAGTGACCAGTAATTATTGGATACTTTTGTTTGCTTAATATACAGATCAAGAAATTTATAACATTTTAAAATTTGGAGCTAATTATGAAAAAATTATTATTAACCGCACTGCTTTCACTTTCTAGTTTTGGTGCTTTTGCTGAAGTAAAAACAGTTACACTGGAAGTGCCAACGATGAACTGTGCGACATGTCCAATCACAGTTAAAAAGTCATTAGAAAATGTTGATGGCGTTGAAAATGCGAAAGTTACCTACAAGCCTAAGCTAGCTGTTGTTTCTTTTGATGACACTAAAACCAACATCAATGCATTAATTGCAGCGACTACCAACGCTGGCTACCCTTCAAATTTAAAAAGTGAAAATAAGTAATATTTAGCCCCTTAGAACTAGTTACGCGTATCGGAGATAAAGCAGGCTCTATAGGTGCACTTGTTTCGGCAATGGGATGCGCCATGTGTTTTCCCGCGATAGCTAGTCTTGGTGCGGCAATTGGGATGGGATTTCTTAGTCAGTGGGAAGGGGTATTTATCAATACGTTGTTACCACTGTTTGCAGTATTAGCGCTGGCAATGAATATCTTAGGCTGGTTTAGCCATCGTCAATGGCACCGTAGTTTTATCGGTTCAATTGGCCCCATTTTGGTTTTACTCTCTTTATACCCTTGGTTCCAGTACGGGTGGAGTTCATACGTTACTTATACGGGGCTAGGACTAATGGTTGCTGTATCAATTTGGGACATGGTTTCTCCTGCGAATAAACGCTGTGATGATGAAACTTGTACCGCTTAACTTTTTAAGATGAATAAAATATGTCAACGAATAGTTGTTGCTCGCCAAATGACATCCAGCCAGAACAATTACATGTAGCCATTATTGGTAGTGGTTCAGGGGCCTTTGCCAGTGCGATTAAAGCAGCAGAAGGCGGAGCAAGAGTTACTATCATTGAAGGAGCCGATGTAATCGGAGGTTGCTGTGTAAATGTCGGCTGTGTTCCTTCAAAAATATTGATCCGTGCTGCGCAATTAGCGCATCAGCAACGTACTAACCCGTTTGATGGTTTAGAAAATATTCAGCCACAACTTAGCCGCTCCTTATTAGCACATCAGCAAAACGCTCGCGTCGAAGAACTACGCGATGCTAAATATCAACGTATTTTAGAGAGTAATCCCGCGCTATCTTTACTTAAAGGTTATGCACGTTTTAAAAATCAAAATACCTTGCTAGTTCACAAGTCTGATGGTAGTGAAGAAGAGCTGGTTGCAGATCGCATTTTAATTGCAACAGGCTCTACACCAAGCATTCCGCCAATTAAGGGTTTAGTTGATACACCTTATTGGACATCAACAGAAGCCTTATTTGCAGAAGAGTTACCGAGTAGTCTAGTTGTCATCGGCTCCTCCGTTGTTGCTCTGGAAATTGCGCAAGCTTATGCCCGTTTAGGTAGCCGTGTGACAATTCTAGCCAGACATACCCTTTTATATGCTGAAGATCCGTTATTAGGTGAAAAACTGGCAGAGTGCTTTGAAAAAGAAGGTATTAGGGTACTTAATAATACGCAAGCAAGTCATGTTTCTTATGATAGCAATGGTTTTTCATTGGAAACTAACGAAGGAACATTAATCGCTGAAAAATTGCTTATCTCTACGGGTCGCCATGCAAATACTGGAAAGCTTGGTTTAGAAAATGTTGGTGTTGAAACAGATAAAAGTGGTGCCATTGTTGTTAATAGTATGATGGAAACATCAACAGCTAACATTTATGCCGCTGGAGATTGCTCCAATATGCCACAATTTGTTTATGTTGCTGCTGCTGCCGGAAGTAGGGCTGGAATTAATATGACAGGTGGAAATGCGCAACTCGACTTATCTACCATGCCTGCTGTTATATTCACCGACCCACAAGTTGCTACGGTAGGTCTAACCGAAGTACAAGCTTCAGCGGTAGGAATAAATACGATAAGTCGTGTACTTGATATGGAAAACGTACCAAGAGCTTTAGCAAATTTTGAAACGGATGGTTTTATCAAGTTGGTAGCTGAAGAATCCACGGGAAAACTGATAGGCGCACAAATTTTAGCCCATGAAGGCGGAGAACTGATTCAAAGTGCGGCTCTTGCTATTCATAATAAAATGACAGTCGAAGAATTGGCAGGTCAACTATTTCCGTATTTGACGATGGTTGAAGGATTGAAGTTATGCGCTCAAACCTTTAGCAAAGACGTTAAAGAGCTATCTTGCTGCGCAGGGTAATCATTTAACGGTAATGTACTTACAGAAATGTGAGACCATCCCAGATTCTGTGTAACTGCCATTTAGATTAAATGCTTACTGATACGATCATCAAACATAATCATAAAACGATTCAGAGCAGACGTCCAGTTACGGATTGGCATCGACCACCTTGACGATGCCTGCTGAGTTGCTAGGTAGACTACCTTGAATGCCGCCTGATCAGAGGGGAACACCTTACGCTTATTCACCGCCGTACGGATAACACTGTTTAGCGACTCTATCGCATTGGTAGTATAAATCGCTTTTCTGATGTCTTTCGGATACTCAAAGAACACCGTTAAGCCTTCCCAGTTATTACGCCAAGACTTGATGACATGCGGGTACTCTGTGCCCCAAGTCTCATCAAAGTGCTCAAGGTTGGCCTCTGCTATCTCAAGCGTATCAGCGCCGTAGATGGCTTTTAAATCAGCCGCTATTGCCTTCTTATCTGTCCAAGGTACAAACTTCATCGAATAGCGCACCATATGCACGATACACAGCTGAACCTTGGCTTTGGGATAAACGGTATTGATGGCATCAGGGAAGCCCTTTAGACCGTCAACACAAGCAATGAGGATATCTTGTACCCCGCGGTTTTGTAGCTCAGTGAGAACGCCTAGCCAGAACTTAGCGCCTTCACTCTCTGAGAGCCACATGCCAAGCAGCTCTTTTCTACCATCAAGTCCCACACCTAGTGCCAGATAAATAGCTTTGTTAATGATCTGCTTGTCTTGGCGCACCTTGACGACGATGCAGTCTAAATAGACGATAGGATAGACGCTGCTCAGTGGCCTGTTCTGCCAAGCGGTGATGTCGTCTAAGATATTATCGGTGACTCTTGAAACCAATGTACTTGAGATATCTACATCGTAGAGCTCTTTGATGCTCTCTACAATCTCGGTAGTGGTTTGACCTTTGGCGTAAAGGAATATGATCTTGTCATCAAGGCCTGAGATACGGCTTTGATGCTTACGCACTAACGCAGGTTCAAAGTCACCATCACGGTCTCTTGGGGTGGATATCTCAAGATCGCCTGTGTCACTGCGGACGGTCTTTTTAGTGTGGCCGTTGCGCTTGTTAGGCTTAGCCGCCTTTTCATGCTTGGGGTAGCCGAGATGGTCTTCCATCTCAGCTTCTAGTGCAGTGTCGATAAAAGATTGCATGAGCTGCTTTTGGAAGTCTTTAATGTCATCGAAGCTTTTCATGCTACCAGCCATCTGCTGGGCCAGTTTTTTAATGTCAGATTGAGTCGTCATTGCTTATTCTCCGGTTAAGGGATTATAAGCAGTTACACAGTTTTTAGGAAACTCTCGCTAAACTTTGCTCGTTCTTTTAATCAAGTATTTATACAGCTTCTTTAGCATTCATTAAATCAATAAACGCCGCCTCAAGCACACCAATCGCCTCATCATCAACGATTAACCCCTCATCTATCTGGCGCTGTACCCATACATGAAGCGCCTCATCATTATAGAAAATCGGATTCACGCCCAATATTTTGGCCAGCTGTGAACCTTGCTGTATTTGTAAGTTTTCAATAAGTTGCTTGGTTAAAACCTTCACTTTGTGATCAAACCAAGATGACGTTGTTGGTTGCTGCGCTGACGTATACATAATAACCTCCTGTAGATTAATTAGATTTCTTAATTAACTAAATGTTCTGCTACAGGTAAAATTATACACGCATTTTGACTCATTGCAAGATAAAATAACCTACTGTAGGTTATTTTATGTGTTTAGAGATTAGATGTCTGAATCGTCAGTAAGTTCATATAGATCGCCTACCTCAATTTTAAAATAGCGGCATAGCTTTTCAATCACTTCTAAATCTACTCGAGTGGCCTCTTCATGATACATACGCGTGATCGTGCCTCTGTTGATAGAGGTATCTCTTGCAACGTCTGCAATTTTCAGGCGCTTCTCACCCATTATCGTTGATAAATGACACTTAACCATTACCATCTCCTATTTCAAATATAGTGCTATTAGCATACAAATTATTCGCTAGATACGCATAGTGCTATCAAGTAGTGCATTTTACTACGTGTCATATCGGTTTAATAGTAAGACCTATCCAATACTAATAAGCATAGTACTTTCGGTTGTACTTATTAGTGGTTTGAGATAATATACTTATATAAGTATTTACTCATTTGAGTGTATGAACACATAATCATCATAAGGCTTTTACCATGAAAGTAATCGCAGTACTGAACCAGAAAGGTGGCAGCGGCAAGACCACGATAGCCACGCATTTAGCGCGTGGATTGCAGCTTCAAGGTCATAGTGTGCTATTAGTCGATAGTGATCAGCAAGGCAGTGCTCGCGATTGGAGAGCCGTTGACGAAGACAATCCTGTACCTGTCATCGGCCTTGATAGACCAACCCTAGATAAAGACCTAAAAAACGTCTCTAATAAAGAGTTCGTTGTGATTGATGGCTCGCCACAAGCGACCAATCTGGCACTATCTGCTATCAAAGCCGCTGACTTCGTTCTGATACCAGTACAACCAAGCCCTTACGACGTGTGGGCTACAAGCGATCTTGTTGAACTTGTGCAGCAGCGCATCGAGATGACTGATGGCAAACTCAAAGCCGCATTTGTGGTATCTCGCGCTATCCAAAATACCAACATCGGTAAAGAAGTCGCCGCAGTGCTACAAGATTATAATTTGCCGGTACTTGATGCCAGAATCGTACAGCGTGTTAGCTACCCAAACAGTGCTTCAGTCGGCAAAACCGTATTTGAGACAGAATCTGCCAAGAGCAATGCCGTTACTGAGATCACGCAGCTGGTCAACGAGGTTAAAACGTTTTTTGATAAGGAGAGTGCACTATGAAAGCTGGCCGCCCAAGCAAAGATAAAAAAGACGCACTTGAGTTATCTGACGTCACTGATAAGTCCAAAAAAACCACACGAGTCAACTTCAATCTTGATGAAGACACCTATTTTGAGCTTAAACAGTACGTGCTCGATAATCGTACAACCGTCACTAAGCTACTCACTGAGATGATTGAATCACGGCTTAATGAGCGTTAACAGCACACCTATATTATTGATTTATAAAAATTAATTTTTAGGTGTATATACACCTATACACCTATACACCTATACACCTATACACCTAACGATGTTAATTTAGGATAATCATGAGTCAATCACAACAGCTTCAACAGTTAAAAAAGCAGCTTTGGAATATTGCCAACGATCTACGCGGCAAAATGGGCGCAGATGAATTTCGGGACTATATACTAGGGTTTATTTTTTATAAGTACTTATCAGATAAATTCATCCGCTTTGCCAATAATATCTTGGCTGAAGAAGATGAAGGCTTCGACAACTTTGCAAATTTTGACATCAGTAATCCTGAGCATCTTGAATATATCGAGGAAGTCAAAGAAAACGCCATTGATGAGATTGGCTACGCGCTTGCACCCAATCAGCTGTTTCATCAATTGGCCAAACGCGGCAAACAAGACCAAGCGTTCATTCTCGATGATTTGGCTCATACACTAAAAGCCATCGAGCAGGGCACACTAGGCACAGACTCAGAAGAAGATTTTGCCAACCTATTTGAAGACATTGATCTCAACTCAACCAAGCTTGGTAATAGTCCTGATGACCGCAATGAGCTGATCGTAAAAGTGCTTAGCCATTTAGATGCCATTGATTTTGATCTCAGCAACACCGAAAGCGATGTGCTAGGTGATGCTTATGAGTATCTGATCGGTGAGTTCGCCAGTGGCGCAGGCAAAAAAGCAGGGGAGTTTTATACGCCGCAAATGGTATCTACACTACTTGCCAAGATCGTCACTAGCGGCAAGGACACCATAAGCTCAGTCTATGACCCAACGTGTGGCTCAGGCTCTTTGCTGTTGCGTGTCAAGCGTGAAGCGGATGACGTGGATAGAATCTACGGTCAAGAGATGAATCGCACCACCTATAACTTGGCACGTATGAACATGATTTTGCATGGCGTGAACTTCACCAAGTTTGATATCAAGCAAGAAGACACGCTCAAGCGTCCGCAGCACGTCGGAATGCGCTTTGATGCTATCGTGGCCAATCCACCATTTTCAGCGAAGTGGTCCGCTGATCCTTTGCTACTTCAAGATGAGCGCTTCTCAGACTATGGCAAACTTGCGCCCAAGACCAAAGCCGACATGGCCTTTGTCCAGCATATGCTACATCACTTAGACGATGACGGCACAATGGCAGTGGTATTGCCGCATGGCGTCCTGTTTCGCGGTTCAAGTGAGGGCGATATTCGTGAATACATCATCAAAAACCTTAACGCCTTAGACGCAGTGATTGGACTCCCTGCCAATATTTTCTATGGCACCAGCATCCCGACCTCTGTTTTAGTCTTTAAAAAGAACCGCAAACACGATCAAGATGTCTTCTTTATTGATGCCAGTGAGTGTTTTGATAAGCAAAAAAATCAAAATATGCTGCTGCCCGAGCATATCGACACCATCATCAAAACCTATCAAGCGCTTGAAAATGTCGATAAATTCGCCCATGTCGCCTCTTTAAAGGATATTAGCGATAACGACTATAATCTCAACATTCCGCGCTACGTGGACACGTTTGAGGCTGAGCCTGAAGTGGATCTAGTAACCGTTGCCAAGGCGCTGCAAGATTTAGAAAAAAAGAGCCAAGCAACAGACGCCACCATCAACGGCTTTTGTAAAGAGCTGGGTATTGATTCGCCTTTTAAAGCGGCGCTGTAGAGCAAAGATAAGGATACGATGATATGGCAACACCAAAATTGCGGTTTAAAGAGTTTGAGGGAAGTTGGTTAACCTCAAAAATAGGTGAGGTTTTTGAGGTTACTTCAGGTGCTACACCTTTAAGAAGTAATAAGGAGTTTTTCAAAAATGCAAATATTCCTTGGGTCAAAACGACAGACTTAAATAATGCTGTCATTACACATACGGAAGAACAGATTTCCAAGATTGCTTTGGAAAGCACTTCCGTAAAAATGCTTCCTAAAGACACTGTATTTGTAGCTATGTATGGAGGTTTTAATCAAATTGGACGAACTGGGCTTTTGTTAAATGAGGCTGCTTGTAACCAAGCGCTATCAGCAATATATCCTAACGAAAATATCAGCTCGTTTTTCCTTCTAAGTTATCTAAATCATAATGTAAAAGAATGGAAAACTTTTGCAGCCAGTAGTCGAAAAGACCCAAATATCACTAAAAAAGATGTGTTGTCATTTCCTTTTAACTATCCAACATTAAAAGAACAAACCAAAATCGCTATAGTCAATCCAGAATAAAATTAGTACAACCCATATCATGAAACAGCTTAGGTAAATTATTCTCCATCCACCCTTGTCGTAGAAACTTAGCCTGTGCCCATTTTTTTTCAATAGGGTTTAAATCAGGGCTGTAAGGCGGTAGAAATAACAAGCGATGACCATGCCTGTTGAGTAATCTCTGAACGCGTTTATGAAAGCTGGCGTTATCCATGACGATTACGCATTTTATTTTAAGACTTGGTATTAGCGTGTTTTTGCACCAGTTGTAGAATATGTCGCCATTGATATTCTTTTCGAAGTAATCAAGTGCAAATAACGCTTTTTCATATAAGGCACCAATAACATTGGTGCGTTTTTTACCTTGCCAGTTATAGCTATCGATGCAAGGGGTACCAATAGGTGCATAGCCATGAGAGCGGATGGTCTCAGCCTCGAAGCCACTCTCATCCATGTATACAATTGCATAGCCTTGAGCGATGTAGTCGCCCAGTTTACTTAGATATTTAGCTCTGTTTAATGGGCAAGCTTTTGGATGCTCTAAGGTCTTTTTTTTGACTGATACCAAGACGTTTTAAAGCGGCCTCGATGCCCGACTTACTACAGCCAAAACGCTGTGCTCTCTCGTACATGTAATCGTCTGGATGCTGTTCAACATCTTTTAATAAAGCTTCGTTAGGTATTTTACTGGGTGGTTTATTGCGAGTGAGTTTAATACTAGGATCTTTGAGCCAATTCTGTAGCGTGGCCTTACTAATGTCATAAAATGCACAAGCTTGTCTGATACTCATATCTTGTTGTTTAACACTTTTAATCACTTGAGCACGGAAGTCTGCTGAATAAGTCATAATCTTTTTACTTTTCGCTTGTTTTAAAACTACTGTACCACTTTTATAAAAGATCTACTATACATTCTTATCAACTGTCGATACCAAAATCGATGAGCTGACCCAAAAGCATGAGCTACTTACCGATTATAAAAAAGGCATGATGCAACAGATTTTTAGCCAAAAACTGCGCTTTAAAGCCGACGATGGTAGTGATTTTGAGGATTGGGATGATATAACGCTAGGTGAAATTTCCTCGAAGAGCTTAGCAAAAAATAAAGACGAAAGTATCTCTGAAGTTCTAACAAACTCTGCTACTCAGGGAGTTATTAAACAAAGTGACTATTTTGAAAGGGATATAGTAACCACTTCAAACTTGAAGGGTTACTATGTGGTTGAGATAGGTGACTTTGTATATAACCCAAGAATTTCATCTCAAGCGCCTGTAGGACCAATCAAGCGTAATAAACAGTGCTTAGGTGTCATGTCACCTCTATACACCGTCTTTACTACCAATAAAGGTGATATAAATTACTTAGAATACTTCTTTGAAAGTAGTATTTGGCACGATTATGTCAAAAGTGTGTCTAATTCAGGGGCGAGGCATGATCGAATGAACATCAAGAATCAAGATTTTTTTGATATGCCTATTCTATATCCTTGTTTAGCAGAACAAACCAAAATAGCCAACTTCTTAAACAGTATCGACCAAAAAATTGATAACGTCACCGAGCAAATCGACCACGCCAAAACGTGGAAGAGAGGCTTATTACAGCAGATGTTTGTATAGGATACCTAATGACTGAGCAAAGTGAGTACCAACTCGAAGACAGCCTAATGACGCAAATGGAGCGCCTAGGCTATGATCGCGTTATCATCACCACCGAGGCGGCACTCCTTGCCAACTTAAAGACGCAAATCGTCCGCGCCAATCAGCTTGATAAGCCGTTGTCTGATGATGAGTGGAAACAGGTTATCAGTCATCTTGGCAGTGGCAGCGCCTTTGAGCGTGCCAAAAAACTGCGCGATAAGTTCAACATCAAGTTCGATGATGGCAGCTCACGCCATATTCAGTTTTTTTGGCCAGACGCCAAGGACAACATCTGGCAGCTGAGCAATCAGATTATGATTGACCACAGCAGCCAAAATGGACGCACCAGCCGCTTTGATGTCACTATCTTAGTTAACGGCTTACCTCTAGTACAAATCGAGCTCAAGCGCCGTGGCGGCATCGAGATTGCCGAGGCATTCCATCAGACCATGCGTTACTCAAAAGCCGCTTACAAGGCAGGACATGGCTTATTTGAGTTCATTCAGCTATTTGTCATCAGTAACGGCGCAAACACTCGCTACTATGCCAAAGGCACACAGCACTTTAATTTTACTTTTCCATGGGCAGATAGTGACAACAAGCCGATTAATGAGATCGTTGATTTTACTGAGGTGTTTTTAACCCCCACGCACCTTACCGAGATGATCGCCCAGTTTATCGTGCTTTATGAGTCCTCAAAGACCATGATGGTACTCAGGCCCTATCAGGTCCACGCAACCAAGCGCCTAATTGAGCGCGCCACCACCTCAGACAAAAACGGCTATATTTGGCATACCACAGGATCAGGCAAAACGCTGACCTCATTTAAAGCCAGCCAAATCATCATGCAACTACCTGATGTCGAAAAAGTCGTGTTTGTCGTCGATAGAAATGATTTGGACACTCAAACCGCCAATGAGTTCAACGCCTTTAAAGACGGCAGCGTAGACAGTACAACCAACACCAAAAATTTAGTCAAGCAGCTGGGCGAGAACCACGACAAGCTGATCGTCACCACCATTCAAAAGCTCAACCGCGCTATCAAATCAGAGCGGCATCAAGAAAAAATCCGCTACTTACAAGACAAAAAAGTCGTCTTTATCTTTGATGAATGTCACCGCAGCCAATTTGGGGAAACCCACCGAAACATCAAACGCTTTTTTCAACAATCGCAGATGTTCGGCTTTACCGGTACACCCATATTAGTTGATAACGCCCATAACAAAGCTGGGCTAAAACTCACTACCGCCTATCTATTTGATGAGTGCTTGCACCGCTACACCATCGTGGATGCCATTCGTGACAGAAACGTACTGCCGTTTCAGATTGACTACGTAGGTAAATTCACCAAAAGCGATGGTGCAGCCGATGAAAAAGTCACCGCAATTGATACTCAAGAAATCTATAACGACCCCAAGCGTATTGATGATATTGCTCGCTACATTATTGAAAAGCACGACACCAAGACCAAACGCCGCGAGTTTAACGCTATATTTTGCGTCAGCTCCGTTGATATGCTCACGCAGTACTACGACGCTTTCGAGCGTATTCAAGCGCAAAAGCAAGCTGATGACCCTACCTTCAAGCCACTCACCATTGCCACGATATTTTCTTACGCTGCTAACGAAGCCACTGATGCCAGTTTCGAAGAAAATGGGCTCATTGAAGAATCAAGTTTTGAAACTCCTGCCCAAGTCGATGAGACCAGCCGCGACAAGTTAGATCGCTACATTGGCCAATACAATCATACATTCGCTACAAACTTTGATTCAGGCAAGAACTACTATCCTTACTATCGTGATATTGCCACCAAAGTAAAGCAGCGCAAGATCGATATTCTTATCGTTGTGAACATGTTTCTCACAGGATTCGACGCCAAAACCTTAAATACGTTATACGTGGATAAGAACCTAAAGTACCATGGTTTGGTGCAAGCTTTCTCACGCACCAATCGTATCTATAACGACAAAAAACCCTTCGGTAATATCGTCTGCTTTCGTAACCTAAAGCAAAACACCGACGACGCTCTAGCCCTGTTTGCCAACAAGCAAGCGAAAGATATCGCCGTCATTCCTGAAATGCATGAGCTACGAAAGCACTACGATCAAGCCGCTAAGACCCTTTTAGACATCTGCGCTGATTATAAGGCCGTTGATACGCTAGAGACTGAAGATGAGCAGTTAGCATTTATCAAAGCCTTTCGTGAAGTGATGCGCTATAACGAGCAGTTAGGCACCTTCGTAGACTACGACCAAGCTGATACAGATCTGAATAAAGAAGACTTCGCCAACTTTGCCAGTAAATATATAGATCTATACCGCAATATTCGTACCCAAAATAAAAATAGCGAGGATAAAACCTCAGTACTAGATGACATTAACTTCCAGATTGAGATGCTGCACAGCGACCGCATCAACGTCAGCTACATATTAGAGCTACTCAAGCAAGCCAATAAAGAGCAAGACGAGGGTAACGAGGAAAAGGCAGCCCAGTACCAAGCCCAGGTGGACGACTTAATCATGAATGAGCCGACCTTCCGTGACAAGCAGGAACTTATCCAAAAGTTCATCAATGAGCAGATGCCTAAAATGCCAGATGGTCAGACTGTAGAGGAGGCCTTTGCACACTTTTGGGACGTAGAAAAAGAAGCCGCGTACCAAGAGCTATGCAAAGACAACAACCTAAAAGCCGACGTCATGCAGGAGATCCTCAGAAAATATGAGACTAGCAAGAGACTACCTGACCGTAACGAAGTGAAAGCGCTACCTAACTATAAAGTTAAGCTATTTGAGCGCAAGCCCCTTCACGAGAGACTCATGGGCAAGACTCGTGACTTTATCCAGAAGTTTTATGCTGATATGTAAAAGACTATCCATGATCCTGTGCAACTGCACTTTAATCTAAACCCATCACCAGGGCATCATGGTCAATACACGTTGGCCATTTATGTAATAGCTCATCAGCATCAAAACCTTCTCAGGGGGCAGAGTCAGCTCTTTAGTTGTTCCATTGAGATGAGTTATGCAAGTGATATCCTCTGTATAAACCTTAGTCTTTTTATCATAAAACCCAAAAATTCCACCAACTAGCCGAACATCACTCAAAAGCTTTGCATGTTTTTTATCCACTGCCTTACTTATGGTAAGGGTTCCTAATGGCTCATCAGCTATTAGCATCAGAGTAACGAACTGCATCACACGATCATATAATTTTGGATTTTCCATCATCTCATTGTAAAAAGCGTATGCTTGATCGCTTGTGCAGAAGTTTTCAAACAAAGTAAATGCACGAGCTACCATTTCCGCAACGCTATGATCATTTTCTGCAAATTTAATGGCTATCGTATTTCTTGCAAGTGGTAGCATCACAGATAAAGCGCCTTCACTATCTGCCACTACACCATCGACCATATACGGCTCTATATCTGCGTCAAAACTTGATAGCGCAGCTTTGTGGCTTTCAATAAACATAACCTATTACCCATGATAGTGTGGATTACTTCCACCAGTAGCATGACTATTGTCATCTAGTAGCGAATCCTGTTCTCTATAATTAGCCAGAGAGTCAGATTGCGTTTGGTTATTGCTATCAATATTTCTGCCTTCAACGCCTGTATTTTGAGCAGTAGCTTCTTTATTATTTTCTTTTACGTTGGCTAAAAATGGATCCTCTTCCTCACCCAATCCTATATCACCACCTAAACTCTCGATCATACTTTTGAATAAAAACTTATCTGACTTTCTTGTTAAAAAATCTGGAAAGTGAATGGCGAAGTAATCTCGAATCATTTGCTCAGTTTCACCTTCAGTTGCCAATACTTGACCCAAAAACGCCCCCATCAGAATTTTCTGCTTGTTCAGTCGTTTATCAAGCTTTACTTGTTGAACCTTAGCTTGACGTTTTAATTCTTCTAATCGTTGGCGTTCTTTTAACTCATTGGAATCTTGGCTATCGAAAATAGATGTAGGTGACTTACTACTAGATGCTGACATCAAACTTATCCTTAATGATTAATTTTATTCAGCATAGCAAGCACTAAACAACAATTCAATAAATTATGATATGCTTTAACACAGCTGTATCTAGCTCCTAGAATATTTTATTTTTGCGATTGATGGTGGCGTCTCCCTGACTAAGGGCGAAGTAACGACTCATTTTTTAATCTATCCACTTCGTTACTATACTAATAAATGAATC
>Ga0207895_1000066_pt1 | contig 71398 bp, 51 predicted proteins | sample MalvirmetaMSP112_FD_184230 | JGI IMG/M metagenome (GOLD analysis project Ga0207895, IMG submission 184230) | Marine viral communities from the Deep Pacific Ocean - MSP112 (SPAdes) | ecosystem: Environmental > Aquatic > Marine > Oceanic | place: Pacific Ocean | collected 2011-05-24 | reverse complement strand
GGGTTTAATAGAGAAGCGCTTCGCCGAGTTTCGGCAAGGAAATGCGCGGGTGTAGCTCAGCTGGTTAGAGTGCCGGCCTGTCACGCCGGAGGTCGCGGGTTCGAGCCCCGTCACTCGCGCCATTTCTTCGGAAATGAAAGTTCTATAAGCCCCTGAAATCATTGAACTTATTGGATTGGCCTCGTGCTAATTCGGGTTCGACGCCGGTGTTTGCACTACAGTTTGCACTACAGTTTGCATACTTTTTGCACTACAAATCGCGATGAAGAATTCAGGACTTGGAAGAAGATATCTTAAGGAACGCGGCGGCTGGTGGCACTATCAGCGGCGGGTTCCATCTCGCTATGGTGACATTGATGACCGTGGTCTTATCCAGATCGCTCTGCGCACCCAATCGATTGAAGTTGCCATGATGCGCCGCGACGGTCTCGCCGAAGCAGACGAAGCAATGTGGAATGCAAAGGCGCTTGAATTGATGGGGCCGAATGGAGACCGGACGGCTTGGCGGGTTGCAGACCATCGCCACAAGGCGGCTGTCTCGCAGGCCATGGCGCAGGGCTTTGTTTATCGGCCCGTCGAAGAGATAGCTGCACTTCCCGATCTAGAAGAGATTGTCGAACGCCTGAAGGCCACCGACAGAGGCAAAGCGCCAACAGAAGCGAAAGCTGAAGCGCTTCTCGGCGGCGTACCGGAACCGGAGGACAAGACGACCGTTTCTGAGGCGTTCGAGCTCTACGTGTCCAAGATCGCCTTCGACGATCAGTATAACAAGTCCGACGCACAGCGCCGCGCCTGGGAGAAAACTAAGCGGACCTCAATCGACTATTTTATTGAGCAGATTGGCGACATCCCGCTAACCGAGATAACTCGTGATGTCGCTACCAAATACCGAGACTGGTGGCAGTCGCGGATGCTGCCCCAGAAGGATGGTTCCAAGCCGATCACGCCGAACACAGCGAACCGGCACATCGGGAACATGCGGTCGCTCTACAAACGCTACTTCAAGTATCGCGGTGAGACCGATGTCGAAGATCCGTTTCGCGGGTTCTTCTTTGCAGGAAAATCCACTGTAAAGCGCGCCTCGTTCAGCGATGAGTGGGTCCGCTCGCGGATAATGGTCCCAGGCCTTTTCGATGGACTGCGCCTTGAGCTTCGGGTCATCATCTATCTGTTGATCGAAACCGGTGCGCGATTGAGCGAGGTTGTAAATCTCCGGCCAGAAGATATTCGCCTGGACCATGATGTGCCTCATATCCACATCCGCGCCGAGCAGAACCGGGAGCTGAAAACAGACGACTCCCAGCGCGAGATACCTCTTGTTGGCGTTGCTTTACCGGCCATGCGGTTGTGTCCAAGCGGCTTTGATCACTATTACGACCGTAGCACGCTCGTGTCGGCGAACCTGATGAAGGCGTTCAAGCAGCGCGACCTGCTGCCGAGCTCGGATCATGTGATCTATTCTCTGCGCCACTCATTCGAAGACCGTATGCTTGAAGGCGGGCTCGATTATGGCCTGCGCTGCGCCCTTATGGGTCATAAGAACAACCGGCCAGAATATGGTCAGGGCGGATCATTGGCGTATCGACGGGAACAGCTGGAGCGGATCGCGCATCCGTTTGACAAAGGGATTCTCGACTGAACGAGCTTCAACGGCGCCTGACGGTAAAGGTATTGGATTGGCCATTTTATGCGCTCGGTCAAAGCATCTGGGCATGACCGGAAACCCAAGAACCAGTCATTATCTTTGCGGCAGGAATTTCCTAATACCGGACATTAGGAATCGCTGGAAAACCCCAACCCTAGGAAGGTTGGGTTCGTCCGCCACGTGCGCAAAAGCGGTCATTGGGCGTGGAAAGAAGAACCGCGACTACTTTCGTTTGCTTGCAGATTTTTTCTGCGAAGCGTCAATTACGATAATCTCAGAGGCACGTTCACCTTTGTCGATTCGTTCTTTTCTGATCTTCAGAATTTTCGTCAATTTCGCGTCGAGATCGCCGTAGTCCATAACCACAAAAACGGCGAACTGCGTTCTGGAAGCCGTCTTGTAGAATTCAAGCTGTTTCTCATACCCGTGAACAACTGCACCGGTTGACCGCTTCAATTCTACTAAGACGCGAGAGTCGAAACCCCTAGAAAATTTAAAGTCGATTGGGCCACCGCCCATATTCGCTTCCGGAGAGATGTCCACGTCGTTTGCCATGCAATAACATTCAGCGATGGCGTAGTAGATGAGTTGCGCTGCCCGCTCCTTTTTGGGCTTGCCGTCGACCCAGAGCTCTTCCCATAGGTTTCCATTTTCGACGTGATGGGCGAATTGTTTTAGCGTCGAAAGCGCTAACTCCAAAACGTCGTCCGCTTCCTTGATCACATGTTTTTTTTGCTCGATCCAATCGGAAAACCCTTCAGCTAGGATCTTCACTAGCTTGTAGTAGCCAAGCGAGTCTCCCAGCTCATCATAAGACTTTGCATGCTCTTTAACGATCCCCAAAAATCGCTCAAAGTCTTCCGATGAAGAAAGCGCCATTTCTCGCATGGCTGCTTTTCTGTCAGCGACCGTTGGCTTAGTTATCCCCGCAAGCATTTTGCTAACCCGCTTGCGTAGAACCTGATTGTGAAACGTAGCGTTCTCTATTCCTGACCAATCATTCGCGATCGGAAGCTCTCGAACGATATCCTTGGGCACCAGTAGTAATTCGATTTCTTTCCCGCTCGCATTTATTGTCCGCGGAAGCCGTGCATCGGGTGCTATCGTGCTTTTCTGAGTTGGAATCTTGTTATCGTCGCAAAAGGCCTCCGTTATTTTCGCCAATTGGTCGGTAATAACTCTCGTCGTGTAGTCACTAATCGTATCAGGGCCGACACCCTCTTCAAAGAAACCCATTAGGGAGATCATCTCTGGGTCTTTTGACCCCAAGCGAATTATCTCTGAAGCTCTGCGCATGATCGCAAGTTGAATTTCTTCGGGGCGAGAACTTCCAGACCTTCCAGAGCTGCCGTACCCAAGACCATTCTCAGGCGGCTCTTTCAGATCGAAGAGTTCTCCTGCGGCTGACCAGGCAACATCATTCTCCGCCTCGGAAATATTCAGCAATCGAATGAAATTCTCAAAATGTTGCCGGAACGAGTCTAAAGCGTCTTCTCGGATTAGCTGAATCGACGATTTTTCCAAAAGGATCGGGTCGATAAAAAGCTGTGTATCAACGTCAAGGAGAGGATCGATCAATCCCGCTTTCTCTAATTTCTCAGCCGAAATGCCAAAACGTTGGGAGAATAAAACGGGTTTAGAAAAGCGAGCCATGTTCCCACAATAGAGAGTCTTCTCCGCATGAAAACAAGAAACGGAAATACTGTTTCAATCCAAACGCTCACTCAGGCGAGTCACGTCAAAGGCACAACAGTCGAATACTCGTATGTGACCCCAGCCTCGAAATCCAAAATCATGTATATGGAGTTTATGTAGAACTCGTGAGGTCTTGAGAATGGCAACAGAAAAGCAGAAGCTTGGTGATTGGGGCGAGAAGCATGTAGCATCGAGATGCGCTTGTCCGAGATGCAAACGTGAAAACACGATGAAGCTACTGCCACCCAACTTTCGGTGCGCGGATCTTGTATGTGATTTTTGTGGGTACCTGGCTCAGGTGAAAACAAGCAGGGTAAAGAGTGTCGAATTCTTGCCAAAAACGATTCTCGGCGCCGCCTGGTCTCCACAAAAAGAAAGAATGGACGCCGGTATCTATTTCCCACTGTTCATAGTGCTGGTGACAGGGGATTTTAAAAAGTCAGCCATTTATTTTTTGTCTGCTGATCTACAGACGCCAGAAATGTTCATCCCAAGAAAGCCTTTAAGCGCGAGTGCCAAAAGAGCAGGCTGGCAGGGGTTCTTGATCAGTTGCGTCAATGTTCGAGATCGTTTCGTGAGGCTATTTTAGAGATTGGGTGTCCTCTTCTTTGGACGCAACAGCGGTCGCCACCGACCGCATTTCGTGCAGAATTTCAACAGAAGAAAATCAAAATATTCCGAATAATTTGATGAATTTCACAAAGTTTATTGACTCATATGATGACCACCCCTACATGCATTTCAACTTGAAATTCAATGCGAGGGTCAAATGCCGAGTCAAAACGATAAGCGAGATAAATTCGTCAAACTTGCGGAAGGTCGGACGCAAGCGGCCCTAGATGCAATCCGAAAACTTGGGAACTTATCAAACGCGCGGGCCTATGAGTTCACACAAAGTGATGTGAAAAAGATCATCAAAGCGCTGCGTGAAGCGACAGCGGATGTTGAGCGAAAATTCGAATCTTCAGCGCCCGAGGGCGCAGGTAAGTTTAAGCTATAGGGGCGATTAGAATGCGGGCTGAACCACTCAATATTCGCAACGAGAAATTTCTCGTGAACCGTTTGATCGAACAAGCGCCCAAAGCCACGTTCGTCAGAGAGTTTTTTAAGAATGCAGACGAAGCCGCTGCCACAGCAAGGATGGGAAATCGCCGCATAGAGATTTTCCCTACTGTGATCGAAGGCACCCCAAAGCTCACATTCTGGAACACTGGCACAGGAATGGATGACCAAGAGCTGAGAACGGCGACTGACTTGTCCTCTTCCGTCAATAAAGAAATGTCGCTGGATCAGAATTTCGGTATTGGGGCCAAGGTCTCAGGTCTCAGAATGTCGCGCGACGGTATTCGTTATCGGTCTTGCAAGAATGGAACGGTCAATGAGGTCACCATAGGTTTCGATCCAGATGAACAAACGTATGTACGTTTTGCGGTCGATCTCGGTGAGGGCGTATCGGATACTGTTATCGATGTGACCGAAGCTGTTAAGGCTGAAGGCAAGCCGACCGATTTTGATTGGACAGAAGTGGTGCTCTTAGGCGAGAGCGAAAGCCACAACACCGTTGATGAACCACTCGGCGTGGGAAAGAACACGGAGCGCAGTTACATCCCTTCCACCATCTTCAAGCGCTTCGCCTCCTATAGCGAAGGCGTTGAGGTTCGGGTAGATGTCGCCATGACCAAAGGAGGCGGCAAAGGTCAAACCGGAACGTCCCGCCAACTCAAGACTTTAAACGATGTCGTGGTTTCCTTGCCTAGACATGAAAGGGTCTCCGAGCCGGGCGGAGCGCTCACAGTTCATTACATTCATGATCCGAAACACAAGAGTTACAGCCATTCGCTTAGCGCCCTCGCGAACCCAGCCACAAGCTCAACCACATTCTGTGCATTGGTTTTCAAAGGCGAACGCTATGATTTGAAGACCCGAAAAAGCTGGTCCTCGGTCGCTCCAAATTTTGGTATTCCGTTTGGGTCTAAGGTTCTCACTGTCGAAATTGAACTCTCAGACGAACTTGCGCTCCCCAACCAGTACCGCGACGGATTAACTTGGCCTGAAGACAGCTCTCCAATGGTCGCGGAGGACTTCGCGGATTTTGTCAGGGAATTGATGCCTGATTGGGTGAAGGATGTGATTAAGTCGGAATCCCCAAGATCAGACGACAATCTCGACGATCTGCAATCTGATTTGCAAAAGCTATTGGACGAGTTTCGAGTACCGACCGCGACGCTCAGCCCGTCGAGAAAGCCAAGTGCGATTCGAACAGACGAAAACACGGAGGGCACAGACTCGTCTGACCCTACCGACTTAGAGACACAGTTCCCCGAACTCGCTGACCAAACTGGCGGCGATGGACTAGACGAGAACCCCGCTCGGAGCCAACGAGCAAAACAGAAAAAGGTTCGAAAGGCTCCTGAGGGTTCGAAACTGTCTCGCTCAGCGCAAGCCCTAGAGCGTGTACCCAAAATCGAAATTCTGACCGAACCCGATCAAATTGCTGAGAAAGATCTTAAAGGCAGAGCGGGCAAGTACTACAAAGAGGCTCAGATACTCTTCATCAACGGACTCTACTCGGTTGTGGAACGGATGGGCGTTGAACTGGATGCAGAGATGAGAGGCTTGGATGAGCCAGAAATTGTGCGCTCAGCTATCTTGAAGTCGTGTCGCAAGTTCATGGCGTTCCGCGTAGGAAAAGCAACCTGCTACGCCATCAGTAAACGTTTATCGGATGATTGGAGCAGCGACGACTTAGACCGTGCTACATCTCCGGAATCTCTTTCGCTAGCAGCTGACGATTACAAACAAAGTTTGGTTCAAGCTCGAAAGTACGCCAAGGAACTCATTAAATCTGAGGTTTTGGAACAGGAAGCTCACACATCCGCTGTTGGAGCAACGACATAGCATTCGCAAAAGCTCAAGAACCCGACCTACACAGGGTTGCGATCTTGAGGCCTTTTTCGAGCGTCAGAGATGATGTTAGAGCCATCAGTGTTTATGTCTTTTCTGGGCGCAAAAGACGACTCAAAATATTGGTCTCCTCAACGGGCGAACAGGGGCACTCGCTTGGTCGATTAAATGCGAGCATCAAGCCTCGACGCATTGGATCGACATGCCCCCGACAATGGTTGATGGCTGAGTAGTGACTCATTGGAATATTTGTCAGCCCTAATAACCGCAGGATTCCATTGTTGAGCGAGTGTCCGCCTCGATTGCCGCGACTTTGCCTGCGCGCCCCTGATCCTCTGGAGCGCTCGCGATATCGTGCCATTGCGCCTCAGTCATTTTCTCGTCCATACAAGCGCAAGTTTGCATTATATTCGCTTCAGGGAAATCTGCTCTTTCTTCTTCTGCGATCCCAACAAGGCAAGCCGCGTACCAATCTTCAGATTCGCTTTCTGAGCACCCAGTCATTACCGTCAACAACGACACCACGAGGATAACTGTATTGACGCGATTTATCATTCCACAAAGGCCTTTGATTTCTAGTTGATATGCAGTCAGGTTACACGACGATATACGGTCCACCGGCATCGTTCTTGTCTGTTAGCGCCATGCTGCTTGTAGATGAGTGCAACTGGAGCAACGGGGGTTTTAGCCCCGTGTGCGACGGGTCTTGTCGAATTATTCTGCCGTTAGCCGAATAAGTAGTTCTTTTGCGTCGACGTCGTCGCCCGGCTGAACCAATACGACTTCAACTATACCATTCGAAGCTGATTGAAGGGTGGTTTCCATCTTCATGGCTTCCATTGCGATCAGAACATCTCCCTTCTTGATCTTGTCACCACTTTGCACCGCAACCGATACAATTCTCCCCGGCATCGGAGCGCCAACTTGATTGACATCCTCAGGGTCGGCCAGAGGACGGGAAGAAGATGCAACGGCAGCGACAACTTCTTGAACTTTTATTGTTCGCGGCTGACCATTTAGCTCGAAGAAGACGCTGCGCCATCCGGCTTCAGACTGTTTGGAAACACTGACCAAAGTTATTTCCAATGTTTTGCCTTTTTCAAGCTCAACTGAAATGGATTCGCCTGGATTCATACCGTAGAAAAAAACGGGCGTAGGTAGGGCACTCACAGGACCATATAGATTCAAGTGAGCGCGGTAGGTTGCGACAGTTTCGGGGTACAGGGTCGCGCTGATCGTTTCTTGATCGCTTGGCCTGCGACCGTCCTCACAATGAGCAAGGTTTGCTTCTATGGAAGAGAAATTGGCTGGCTCTAATTTCGCCCCAGGTCGTTCAAGGAATGGCTTGTGACCTTTAAGCGCTTTCTTTTGAAGCGTCTTGGGCCACCCTCCTTTGGGTTGACCAAGTTCACCGCGTAGCATGGAAATCGTTGAATCAGGAAAGGCGATGTCCTTCGCCGGGTCCTCGACATCTTTCCGACTGAGACCTTGGGAAACCATCATCAATGCCAAATCACCAACGACTTTCGAAGATGGTGTGACTTTGACGATGTCCCCAAACATCATATTCGCCTGGGCATAGGCGTCTGCGATTTCAGCCCACCGATCGAGTAATCCAAGACTCGCGGCTTGGGCTTGCAAGTTAGTGAACTGTCCGCCCGGCATCTCGTGAAGATAAACTTCAGATGCCGGGGCCTTATTCTCAGTTTCAAACGCCGCGTATTGCGACCGAACCGCTTGCCAATAGCTTGAGATCTCTCGCACCGCGTATGGATCTAAACCTGTGTCCCTGGGCGAGAACTTCATCGACTCTACCAACGAACCAAGACAGGGTTGAGAGGTGGTCCCGGATAAAGAGTCCATTGCCGTGTCCACAATATTGACTCCAGCTTCGCTTGCGGCAATCAGTGTAGCGGCCGAGAATCCACTTGTGTCGTGTGTGTGCAAATGAAGTGGTAATCCAGTCGCAGCCTTGAGTTCTCGGACCAGTAATCTAGCGGCATCGGGTTTCAATAACCCGGCCATATCTTTTAGCCCCAATATGTGAATGCCCTGCGATTTAAGGTCGATTGCTAGCTCGACATAGTAATCGAGGTCATACTTCGTTCGCGCCGGATTAAGGGCATCTCCAGTATAGCAAATTGTGCCCTCGCAAATACGTTCGCTCTCCAGCACCGCGGCAATCGCTACCTTCATATTCTCGGTCCAGTTGAGACTGTCGAAGACCCGGAACAAGTCGACGCCGGTCTCCGCCGCACGCGCGACGAACGCCTGCACCACATTGTCTGGATAATTCTTGTAACCAACCGCGTTTGAGGCACGAAGCAGCATTTGCAGAAGTATATTGGGCACTTTTTCGCGGATCCCGGTGAGCCGTTGCCACGGGTCTTCTTTCAGAAAGCGGTAAGCCACATCAAATGTAGCTCCGCCCCAACACTCGAGGGAAAATAGGTTATGCAGCTTGTCAGCATAAACAGGCGCAATCTTGAACATGTCATAGCTGCGCATTCGGGTCGCCAGTAAGGACTGGTGCGCATCGCGCATCGTCGTATCAGTGACCAAAAGCCGGGTTTCCCTCAGAACGTAATCAGCAACCGCTTGAGGCCCGCTTGTCTCTAGAAGAGTTTTTATTCCTTGGGGAAATGGCGACTGGCTCGGTTTCGGTACGTTTGCCAGGCGAGCAGCCCCGGGGCGCGGGCGGTTTTTGACGTCTGGGTGACCGCGTACCGTGGTTTCCGCGATATAGGTGAGAAGCTTGGTTGCGCGATCTTTGCGTTTAGAAAAATCGAATAGTTCAGGCGTCGTGTCTATGAACTTTGTCGTGTAGCTATCGTTCAAGAAACCAGGGTGCTTTAGCAGATTCTCGACAAAATTGATGTTCGTGCTGACCCCGCGCACGCGGAATTCGCGCAATGAACGATCGAGTCGCGCGAGTGCGATTTGAGAGCTCTGTCCCCAGGCTGTGACTTTGGCAAGCAGGCTATCGTAGAAACGCGTGATGACTGCTCCAGAATAAGCTGTTCCGCCATCCAAACGAATTCCCATACCATTTGCGGGCCGATAGGCGGTGATGCGACCATAGTCGGGAATGAAGTTATTTTGCGGATCCTCGGTCGTCACCCGGCATTGTATGGCATGTCCATTCAATGGTACGTCGGCTTGAATGTTGATACCGGTCGCCTCGGCTAGCGCGACTCCATTCGCGATCAAAATCTGAGCGCGCACAATATCAATACCTGTAACTTGTTCGGTGACGGTGTGCTCGACCTGCACGCGCGGATTCACTTCGATGAAAAAGAACTCACCCGAATCCATATCCATCAAGAACTCGACGGTTCCTGCATTGCAATACTTCACGTGGCTGCCAATTTTTTTCGCGAGCGCGCACACGTATTCTCTTTGTGTTTGATTCAAATATGGTGCCGGTGCTCGCTCGACGACTTTCTGGTTTCGGCGCTGGATTGAGCAGTCGCGTTCCCACAGATGAAAAAGGTCCCCGTCAGCATCACCTAAGATTTGAACCTCAACATGCCGCGCCCGTTCTATCAGCTTCTCGAGAAATCCTTCTCCATTTCCAAACGCCGTTTCAGCTTCCCGCCTTCCTTCAAGAATTTTGTTTTCCAGCTCTTCGGGCCCAGAAATCGCGCGCATCCCCCGGCCGCCTCCGCCCCACGACGCTTTCAACATCAGCGGATATCCGATCGATGCTGCTTCTTTTTCTATCTGACCAAAATCATCTCCCAGAACACCGCTGGCGGGAATGACCGGCAAACCTGCTTCAATCGCAATTCGCCGAGCCGATGCTTTGTTCCCGAGTTGACGCATGGTCTCGGATTCCGGTCCTATAAAGACCAGTCCTGCGGCCTCGCACGCATCTACAAAGTCAGGATTTTCGGAGAGAAAGCCATAGCCAGGATGGATCGCATCTGCGTTGGCGTGCTTCGCCACGCGAATAATTTCATCAACTTCCAGATAAGCTGCTACCGGCCCCAAATTTTCGCCAATTAGATAGGATTCATCCGCTTTGAAACGATGCAACGCGAGCCGATCCTCTTTAGAATAGACGGCGACCGTTTGAAGTCCCAACTCATTCGCTGCGCGCATGACACGGATGGCAATTTCACTTCGATTAGCAATCAGGATTTTTTTGATGGGCATGTATCAGTTTTCAAACTTTAACGAACGCTGCGGCGTCTAGGACACGCTTGGCTATTCTAGTGACGAAGAAGAGGTAGGAAGAGCACCAACGGAAAGGACTCGCCGCTTCAATTTCGGGCGGAATACAACGGTTGGCTGTGTTAATCAGGCGCATTAGCGGTTCTGACGATTATCGATCAGGTCCTGGACAACTTCGGGTTCGGCGAGGGTTGAGGTGTCTCCGAGGTTGTCGAAGCTGTTCTCTGCAATTTTGCGCAGGATGCGACGCATGATCTTGCCGGACCGGGTCTTGGGCAGACCGGTGGCGAATTGGATCAGGTCAGGACTGGCGATCGGGCCAATCTCGGCCCGGACATGGCGGACCAGATCGGCTTTCAGATCATCATCGGCAACCACGCCAGCGACCGGAGTGACATAGGCGTAGATGCCCTGGCCCTTGATCTCGTGCGGGTATCCGACGACAGCGGCTTCTGCGACTGCGTCATGGGCCACCAGCGAGCTTTCCACTTCGGCGGTGCCCATGCGGTGACCGGAGACATTGATGACATCATCGACGCGGCCCGTGATCCAGTAGAAGCCATCCTCATCGCGTTTGCAGCCATCGCCGGTGAAATAGGTGCCTGGATAGGTTGAGAAGTATGTATCGATAAAGCGCTGATGGTCGCCGTAAACGGTGCGCATCTGGCCCGGCCAGCTATCAGTGATGATCAGATTGCCTTCCGTCGCACCAGTCAATTCAACCCCATCGGCATCGACCAACTTCGGTTGGACGCCAAAGAATGGATGGCTGGCGGCGCCTGGCTTCTGATCCGTCGCCCCCGGCAGCGGCACCATCATGCAGGCGCCGGTCTCGGTCTGCCAGTAGGTGTCAACGATGGGGCAACGCGCCTCGCCGACCGTGTGAAAATACCACTCCCAGGCTTCCGGGTTGATCGGTTCGCCAACAGAGCCGAGCAAGCGGATCGACTTGCGACTGGTCGCGTTGACCGGCCCTTCGCCTTCGCGCATCAGGGCGCGGATCGCGGTCGGCGCGGTATAGAAAATCGTCACACCGTGCTTGTCGCAGGCCTGCCAGAAACGCGACGCATCAGGATAGGTCGGCACGCCTTCAAACATCATGCTCGTCGCGCCATTCGCCAGCGGGCCGTAGACGATATAGCTGTGCCCGGTGACCCAACCGACATCGGCCGAGCACCAATAGACATCGTCTTCTTTCAGATCAAAAACATATTCATGTGTCATCGAGGCCCAGACCAGGTAGCCGCCAGTTGTGTGCAGCACGCCTTTCGGCTGACCAGTTGAGCCCGACGTATAAAGGATGAACAGCGGATCTTCGGCATTCATCGGCTCAGGCGGGCAGTCGGCGCTGACATTTGCGCCCGCCTCATGCAGCCAGATGTCGCGTCCGGCCTTCATGTTCACCGGGTTGCCGGTGCGCCGCACCGTCAGGACTTTCTCGACCATGCCGCCAGCCAGCTCGCAGGCCTTGTCGGCATTGACCTTGAGCGGCACGGTCCGGCCGCCGCGTATGCCTTCATCAGCAGTGATCATGAACTGGCTGTCGCAATCGGTGATCCGGCCGGCCAGCGCTTCCGGGCTGAAGCCACCAAACACGATTGAGTGGACCGCGCCGATCCGGGCGCAGGCCAGCATCGCATAGGCCGCTTCCAGGATCATCGGCATATAGATGGTGACCCGGTCGCCTTTCTGGACGCCCATGTCTTTCAGCACATTGGCGAACCGGCACACAGCGGTGTGCAGCTGCTTATAGGTCACCGTCGCCTCATCGGCCGGGTCATCGCCCTCCCAGATCAGCGCGACCTTGTCGCCCCGCGTCGCGAGATGACGGTCAATGCAATTGACCGAAACATTCAGCTCACCATCGCTGAACCAGCGCACATGCAGGTCGTCTTTGTCCCAGCTGACATCCTTGACCGTGGTATAAGGCTTCGACCAGTCCAACCGCTTGCCCTGCTCGCCCCAGAACCCCTCCGGATCCGCGATCGAAGCGGCATACATCTCGGCGTATTGCTCAGGCGAGAGATTTGCCTGTGCGGCGAAATCCTCTGGGACAGGATAGATTTGGGTATCGGCATCAGTCATATGGGTTCATTCATTGAGCCAAGCCTTCAGGCTATCGCCAGTTCTTTCGTTTTGAGGTTTTACCGATTCCAGGATTGAGGCTGTTGGTAGGATCGAGTTCTTTGTAGAATGCAGCGAGATCGGGCTTGGCGAGATACAGATGTCCAACATTGTGCTCGGCAGGACATTGCGCTCCTTCTTTTTCTAGACAAGCGATCAGGTCGGCTTCGAACTGGTGACAGTCAACGCCGTCATTGACGACGAAATCAAGGTGAAACACGTTGCAAAAAAAATGACCGTAAACGAAGAGTTTTTCGACTTTTGCCATTAGGCTCAGCGGAACCAATTCATGCCAATTCTCATCGTTCCGACGCAAAGCAACATCAACTGCCACTAACCTAGAATGCTCACGACAAGTTAGCGCATCATACCTGATCGCGGCGCCCGCCGAGACGAAGCGGTGCAGAAACGCGTCTTGGGCTTCTTTCTCAGAACATTCCAAATACTCGAAATTTTCTGACATGGTTAGTGTTGAGAGCTCGCTTCTCACGAGATCTAGGTGGCGTCGATCAATTTTCAACAACAGAGTGTGAGCGTGTTTGGCTCCCTGGGACTTGATGGCATTGCTTAAAGGATAGGGAAAAATTGATGCAAGAAAATGTAGAGCTTTGTCGCTAAAATTCGCGACGGGCAGTCTGATCCTGCGACACCATCGATCCAAAGTATTTTTCAGTTTGTAGAGGAGCGGAAGGCGTTTCGTTCCCATCCATTTTATCGCCAAAAATGAATCTTTCGCATATGCCATCGCCGCGCAAAAAATGGTCTGATCCATATATTCACCCGCGATCGGCACGATCCCGTGATCAACGAGCAGTCTTCGCTTGACCCCAGTTATCGCCGACGGAGCATCGCTACTGATCGCAAATACGTGCGTCGATTTTGGTTTCTCAAAGCTATCCAGCCGCAATGCAAATACGATCACCCGGCCTGCGCTGCCAGAAGCCTCAAACAAACCTCGCGGATCGGCATTGAATCGTGCGGGAGTAGCTTCATCCAACTTGCAGACGTGAGATTGATAGTCTGTAGAAGAGCAATTGCGGTCTTCTGCGCTGCTTGGGTCGACTATAAAGCTCCCCGCCTCGAGATTGTTGAGAATCTCTTCGGGTGTGCGCCCAAGATCGATGCCCAGGTGATTGACAAGATGCAATTCGCCATCTGCATCAACCTGAGCATATACTGCCGCTTCGGTGTAGGCAGGACCTCGCTGGACAAGAGCCCCCCCAGAATTATTGCAAACTCCTCCAAAAACCGAGGCCCCGATACACGACGATCCGATTTCTGAATGTGGACTTCGATTGTATGGACGAAGCTGGTCCTCGAGTTCATACAACGTAGCACCCGGCAGACAAACGACTTGCTTGCCATTCAATATGGGGCGAACGCCTTTCAAGCGTAGCGTGTTCACAACGACTACGTCACGATCATAGTCTCCGAAGGGCGTTGAGCCTCCCGTCAAACCTGTATTCGCAGCTTGCATGATTAAGATCTTGTCGGCTCGCATGCACACAAGAGCGATTTGCCAGAGTTGAAAAAGTGATCCGGGCAATACGGCTGCAACCGCGTCGCCCGAACCAGTTCTGTAGCCAACGGTATACCGGAGGAGAGCGTCACTACCCGTCAGCACATAGCGACGCCCAACAATGTGGCACAGCTGCTCCAATAACTTTTTATTTCGCCCGAGCTCGGCCTCACTTTCAGCTGGTCGCTCGATCACGGCAGATTTTGAGCCAAACATACCCATCAAGTCCAAACGCTACGCGTTCTCAGAAGCTTGCTGAATAGATGCTTCCCAAACCGCTTGAGCAGCTTGCCAGGTTACCAAAGCAAGCGTTTGACCATTTTCTCCGTCGACCATGTTCAGAGGACCGAGAAAGGTCATATAAAATTCGCTGGCGACAGGGAAAAAAGTTCGGCCGTGATAGGCTTGGCATGGCTCATAGCCGTAAGCCGGTGCAGTCACAGTTTCACCGCCGTCATCATCGCCGCCTCGGACCTCCATTCTCCCTTTCGTCAGAAAGTACTCACCTGGACCGATATGATGATGGCTGGCAAAACTCGAACCAGCGGGGCAGTCAAAAATAGCCGCCCAAGAGCCGAGCTCAGGAGCAACGTTCAGCAGCTTCCATTGAATGCCACCGTCGCTAAATTCTGCAGGAAATGGCACCCATGGAATATCGTTCAGTTCCACAGCGCGACCTTCTATCGGTTCATAGTGGTTTGGTAATTTGGACATATCGATTTTACTCCCTTTGATTTGTGATTGTTTGGTGCTGCCATTCGCAGCAGCGGGTTTATCTTTTCGTTTGAACAGTCCCATCTCTGAGCTCCCTCCGTCTTCTTTTGATTGTGGAATAGCACCGGCATCGCGGCACAGCCTTGTCAGGCTGGTAGCCTCTAAGATTTCAATCCAGTAGCCATCAGGGTCTTGGATAAAGGCAAGACCCTTCATGCTGCCTTCTTCAGGGCGCTTGACGAACGGCACGTGCAGGCGCTCGAAACGTGCGCAAGCTCTAACAACATCGGGTACAGACAATCCAATATGACCAAATCCGCGGGGGTCAGAGTTGCCGTTGTGGTAAACCTCGCCGACCTCATCCTCACTGCCCCAATTGTGGGTCAACTCAAGCAAGGCCTTCTGGCGAAACGCATATTCAGCTCGCCCTGCGGCACAAGTCGGAAGTGGGTCTTCTGATGCCGTAATGAAGCCGAGGAAGAATAGGGAAAACTCCATTTCCGGGAAGTCGAGTTGTTTGATGAGCACCATCCCCAGAACGTCCTGATAGAATTTGAGAGATCGTTCTGGGTCCTTGATGCGAAGCATCGTTTGATTGAAGATAAACCCCTCGGTTTCTCTTTCTTCATTGATCGCCGATGACTGTGTTTCCCATTGTTTCGGTTTCACGGCTTGCGGCTCCTCTTATATCGCTTTGTTCAGCGTGCTGAACTTGAGTGCTCTAAAACTCAACTTTGACCGATCCGATTATGCGTCGCGGTTGCTCGAGGGAGCCAATGATGATTTGCGCAGGAGCACCTGGCACCAACCCGCCAGCAAAGTTTGGAAACTCCTGAACGTCGATGTAGTACTCCTCGTCGAACAGGTTCTCGACATAGAGATCGACCGTGACGTTGCCGAATTTGTAACCCGCACTGACGTCTACCACAGTGAAGCTTGGGTTCACGAATTCGGGGAAGTCATCGCCCGGTGCGTCGAAGAATTGGGAGTTCGTCGATGACTCCCCTTTGTATCGCGTTTGAACTCGCGCAAAAACTTCGGAATTGTCACCAACCGGGCGATTATAGTCCAAAGACGCTGACCCACTCCACTCTGTTGCGTTTGGAGGTTGACGACCTGAGAGGTCCATGCCGGTGACGGGAGATACGGTTCCGTCTTCCCACTCAGCGTCGAGATACCCCATTCCGCCGGAAAAAGTCCAATTGTCTGCGAGCAACCAAGTGACGTCTGCTTCAAACCCAAGCTGTGACGAATCTCCGACATTGACGATGCCTTCGACAAACCCACCCGCAGGGTCGGTCGCCTGCAATTCAAATTGGCGATCTTTGTAGTCAATGAAGAAACCCGCGGCGCTGAGCTGCATGCGTCCGTCAAGAAGCTGTCCCTTATAGCCTAGTTCAAACTGTGTGGCTTGTTCTTTGTCAAAGCCAAGCAGCGTGCTTGAACCCGCAAAATTCGCGAGACCGAAATCGGCGGGCTCAAACCCTTGAGAGATCGTCCCGTATAACAAAGTCCGATCATCATCGCTTTTCCAAGAGAGAGAACCGCGCCCAAGAACGACTGTTTCAGAATTCTCGCCTGACAGACCCGTGTCGAGATTTGTGCGCTCGCTCGTGGTGTCATCCAAGCGCACGCCTGCACCGATTTCGAAGTTGCCAAAGGTATAGTTTGCGTTTGCGAAGAGCGCTTTTTGAGTGCGATTGCGGCGACTTACTTCAAAGGGAACCACAGCTTGAATGTCGGCGTCGTTTGCTCCCGGAGGCGGTGTGCATGTGCCTGGATCCAGGAAGCAAAAGCCTCCTCGTATATTCAATACAGAGTCTAGATCGCGAGAAATATCGAGATAGTACGCGCCGACCTGCCAATCCAAGTTTCCACCACCTGCTGAGCTCAATCGAAGCTCTTGTGTCACCGCCTCAAATTGCTCAGGTCTGATCAGATCGAGAACAAATTCTGGATCAAGATCCAAATCGGTATGCCGTATTGAGTCGGTTTCAGTGTATGAAGAGATAGACGATATGGAGACTTCTGGAAGGTCATAGGTCAGGTTGAGGGTCGCAGCGGTTGTTTCTCGGCTTTGCCGTGGATTGAAACTTGTGTCGACGGTCGTGGGGTACTCGAATTGTCCGTCTAACTCACGTGTCCAGATATTATTTGGCCCATCGAGCTCATTGTAGCGAACAGATGCCAAGACAGAGAAGCTATCGGTAACATCACCGCCAAGAGCAGCGCGAACGCCATACTCTTCGTAGGCGCGAATGTCGGGATCATTTGTTCCTGTTAATCCGTTAGAGCGCGCGGAATTAGGATTAGTCATGTAAGAATCGTCGCTGACGGAAAAACCGAAGACCTTCATCGCCCAACGATCAGAGAGTGGAACGTTTGCTTCCGCCTCAACATCGAAAAATCCGTTCTCGCCTCCGCGAAGTTTTGCGCGGGCTTCAAATGCGTCAGGGCTTGGACGTGCGCTTACAAACTTTACAGCGCCGCCAATATTCGAACCGCCATACAAAATGCCCTGCGGACCTTTCAGGACCTCGACGCGCTCTAAGTCACCAAATCGGGAAGATGCGTCAGAAAACAGTTGAACGTCATCTAGGTAGAAACCGACTCCTTGTGTGTTACCAAAGCCGCCGAGCCCCCGGATTGTCACGTTTGGAAATCCATCGAGGCGCGTGCTAAGGAATAGGTTTGGAACGAGCAGACCAATATCACTCAATCCGTCAATATTCGCGTTTTCGATGTCATTCTCTGAGAACGTTGTTAGAGACTCTGGCACATCAAGTTCTGATTCAGCCTTTTTCCGAGCTGTGACGGTCACAACTTCCAAAGTCTTGCGCTCTTGTGCTTCGACGGGAGCGCCATCAATTTCAGTGTCAGCATCGGGACCCGATTGAGCGAATGCCGGTGATGCGGCGAACATCATTCCGATCGAAAGCGCTGCGGCTCCTAACAGTTGCGTACGGAATTTTTTGCCCGAAGACGTGCGCTCGAAAATAGATGAGTCGCGGCTGATATATGATGATCCCAACTGAACCTCCCTTGGGTGCAGGCATTTTCGCCTTATTGCCTACAGGATGGCGATCCGCAGCTGAAACGGCTTTACTCACAGCGCAAATCGTCTTGGATATTTGTGCGAAGCCGTCCGACCGCGGGGAGTGTCCGAGTCGCCATATATGCCGGTGATGTTGCTATTCGGCGAGATCTAAGAACACGCAAGTATCCTTCGTCAGTCAATGAGCGGAGAGCCCCAGACTGTACATTTGGCGAATAATCAATCAGTGTAAGTGAAAATACGTATTCGATTTTAGGCGAGTAAGGAGGATTTTCGTTGGCTGTTGTTCCAGAGGCCCAATCCTGGACTACAACAAATCACGTATCGCATCAGCGATACGATGCATGGGTGCATCTGCTCAATGAGACGTTCGGCACCTGGGGTACACAGTCTATTTCGAACCGAGACTTCAACGCTGACGTAAAAGCGACTGACATAGGGTCGCTTAAGGTTGTCGAATGTGTTTGCGACCCGTGCGGCGGTCAACGTACTGCCAGTACAGTTCGGATCGACGATGAAGAGCGGCTCGCCATTCAGCTCGTCCTCTCAGGACGTGAGCATATGCGCTTGGGCGATCAGGAAGCAGTGCTTGAGGCTGGCGATATATTCGTTTGGGATACGACTCAGCCAATGACATTTGAGGTCCAGCAAAGGCTCCACAAAATATCTGCTGTCCTTCCTCTCCAAAGGTTCAAGGAGTGGATGCCAGACACATGGCTTACCGTTCCACGACATGTGAAGGCCGGATCACCCACGTCGTCGCTCGTCGGATCTTTTCTATCAAGTCTGGCGTTTTCGAACATGGCAGACCGCCCCGTGAATGACACGGCTTTGATCGAAGCTGCGATCGCCTTGTTTGCAACTCCAGGTAACGGATCCCCCGTTGATGCCACGCTGAAGTCTTCGCAGCTACGGCTCGTTAAATCTTCGGTCATTCGCCGATTGTCCGATCCGTCTCTATCAGTGGAGAAAATTGCCCAACAGAATGCGATGTCCGTTCGCAACCTTCACTGGCTGTTTGAGGAAAACGACGAAACCGCTTGGCGCTTTGTTGTTTCTGAACGTCTTAAACGGTGTCAAAAGGATCTCTGCAATCCTGCGATGTGCGCGCGAAGCGTAACAGATATTGCGTTCGCTTGGGGCTTCTCAGATGCAGCATACTTCAGCCGCGTCTTTAAAGAAAAGTTCGGCACAAGCCCATCCCAGTTCCGGAACGCAAAAGCTTAAGCTTTGAATTTCTATTCTAGATGGTAGTTGCTAACCGCAAACATCTAATATGAGCGATAAAGCGGACATCCTCGGCGTCCAATTACGGGCATTTTAAACCGTACCCGGATGTGGGCAACGTATGGGCAATTCTAATCGGCTTTGAAGCATTACAATACGCTACGATAGGCTACGATAAACTGCGTTGGGCAACGTTGTGCTCCTTCAAATTCAAAGACTTAAAGGAAGTCGGAGCGTTGCCAAGGCTGGGGTTGTGAGCCTCCTTAATACGGCGCCCTAATCCCTCCGAGCTAACGTCTGGTTTTGCTCGCATTGCGGCGGTCCGTACAGTTGGGGCTGTGCGACCACCTCCGGCAAATTGGCGACGTTTACACCAAGGAATAATCGGTCTGCATCAAAGGCTGTAGACTGACGTGTTCAAAAATAATATCAGCTTATAGACTGATTAAGAAATATGTGACATAAGGCTGACGCCTGATAAATAGATTTCTCGATCAGGCCAGAAGCTGAATGGTTGTAATCAAAATGGACCGAACACTCAAACGTGCGCGTGTTGCGCTGGACAAGCGCCTGAACGGGTTCAGGCCGACTGATCATATGGCAGCCCCGCCTAAAGGGTGGGTGCGGGCCATCCGTGATGCGCTCGGCATGAGCGGGGCTCAGCTTGCGCGGCGGATGAATATTACACCTCAATCGCTCAATGGACTGGAGCAATCAGAAGCCAGCGAAACGATACGCCTTGAAACACTTCGCAAGGCGGCGGCGGCACTCGATTGTCAGCTGGTCTATGCGCTTGTGCCAAACAAGCCGCTTGAGGACATGGTCGCCGAACGGGCTCGCGCGAAGGCGATTGAGGCGATTGGCGGCGTGTCTCACTCCATGGCTATGGAAGATCAAAAAGTGCTGGATGATGATCTGGAGGAACGGATTCAGATCTTTATCTCGGAAACACTGCGTGATCGCGACCTCTGGGACGCGTGATGACGGACCTGTTTCAGGAGCCAGAGGATGCGACACCGCTTGAGCCGGAAGAACGCGAAGGCCTTCGCCTGACATGGGTGACCACGCGGGCTGATCTCAACATTGCCGAGCAGGACAATATCGACAAAGGCGCAGCCTGGGCTTTCCGCGCGCGTAAACCCGATCTGATGACCGTCGATTTTGTGCTCCAGCTTCACAAACGGATGTTTGGGGATGTCTGGTCATGGGCAGGGCATTATCGCCGAACCGAGCGCAATATCGGCATCGCGCCGCATATGATCGGCGTCCAGACAAGCCAGCTTATGGGAGATGCCGCCTACTGGGTCGACAATAAGACCTATGAGCCAACAGAACTCGCTGTGCGCTTACATCACAGGCTGGTCTATATTCATCCATTCCCGAACGGAAATGGACGCCACGCGCGGATGATGGCTGATCTTGTCCTGCGCCGACTCGGTGCGCCCAGCTTATCCTGGGGCGGCGGGTCGCTCGCTGACCTGAATGAATTGCGGCGCGCTTATGTGGATGCTTTACGGCTGGCGGACCGAGAAGACTATGACGCTCTGATCGCGTTTTCCCGCTCATAGCTCGACATGAGATCTGTGTGCGGGTCTGCTGTTCGCTAGCCGTGCCTGCACCCGTTTGACGCGTTCTGTGCGGGCTTCCAGTTCAGTTTCCAGGCGCTCGAAGATTGGCCAGTATTTATAACCGTAAAGATCAATCATCTTCGCGGCGATGCTGAGCGCGTCTTCGAGGTCCTGGTTGCTGACAGCCATGGCAGGAGTCTACCTGGAGCGGTTCCAGACCATGACGCCGGTGCCTTCGCTTTCGTTCTCGAAAAAAGCTGCGCGCATGGGGCCGGTAAAACTTGGATCATCCATCTTCACAGCGAGGTATGGCGTCTCGCCATCCTTGCTTTCCTGACGCCACGCCGCGCCGAGTTCTGCGCCGCCTGCATAGAGCCTGAAATCCGGCGCGCTATCGCTGGCCTTGTCCGCGTTGGGAACAAGCTGGGCTTTGACATTGATGGTCATGGTGCGGATGGTACCGGTATAGGCCCCGTCCTTTGCGGTGAAGGTTCCAATCTGTGCCATAGGGTCAGTCTCCTTGTTTGACGTGCAGGGCGCGGCGCGCCCGTTTGAACCCGGCGTCGGAGCCGAGAAAGGTTTCGAGCATTGCGGGAACAAGCGCTTCTGGCTTTTCTTCTGCGCCATAGGTCTGGCGATAGATTTCCGAATAGTCGCTCAGCGCTGCCGCGAGGTCTGGATCAACCGATATGCTCATGCGCACCGGTGTTCGGTCTGGGAGTTTATCGAGGCGAAGGGACATGAGGTTTGCTCCTGCTTAGTGAGGTCTGAGGATGAGATCGCGTGTCACAACCACGCGCACCGGCCAGCCAGGCCGGACTTTGATGGTCGGCTGAATGCCAAGATTGCGCTCGACAACGCGCTGACCGGCCTGGTTTACGGTATCGGTGGTGCCGCGCCGGATCGCGCGTTCGAGATCACCGTCACCGCCTGACCCGAGTTCTGCTCCGATGCCGAGAATGGTCGCCAATCCGGCTGCAACGAACACACGGTTCCAATTGTGATCGGTTCGGTCGGAGAGACCGGCAAAGCCCTGGGCGTCTGCACCCGGCGCTGAGATCACGATGGATGCGCCATCGGGGAAGATAATCCGATCCCAGGTGACGAGCGCCCGGTCTTGCCCGAATGAGACTTCCGACTGGTAGCGCCCGATCAGGCGTGAGCCTTGCGGGATCAACACATATTGTCCACTTACCGTGTCGTAGACGGGCTGGGTCACCTGGGCGACTATTGTGCCGGGCAGGTCGGAGTTGATGCCGGTCACGAGCGAGGCCGGGATCAGCGTGCCGGCCATGACCTGATACGGCGAGGCCGGATCCTCAACGTGGTGGGGATTGTAGATGTCGCTGTCTGCGGCTTCACCGGCGAAGGCGAGCTTGCGGTTCTGCAGATTGCCGTCAGCAGGCTGGGCAAAGCTGGTTGGCGCGCCTTGCGGCAGGGCCGCGAGCGCCAAAAGCTCTGAACCAAGATCAAGCGCCGGGTCGCGGTAGGGTGTGCGCGCATCGGCGACGCTTGCGCTTCCCGTTTCAGACTGAAGCTGGAAGAAGACCGGCGCGCGGGCGGCCTCTTCGGCCATGGCCGCTTCGCGCAGGCGCTGGGCGCGCTCGGCTTCATCGACTGGGTTGGGACGGAAGTCGTCCTCAAACCGTGTGACATACTCTGGCTCAATACCGAGATCACGCTCGGCGGCGAGCACCGTTGCGCCAAGGTCTCCTGCCAGCGGCGGTCCAAGCCGCGTGACCGGTTCGGGGCGGACGTCGCCATAGCCCGCGGGCAAGGCCGACAAGCCATCCGGCGTGCGCTTATTGGTGACATTGTAGAGCTCGCGGCGCTCGCTTGGGTCGGTGACCGTGGGCGGTTTTAAGGCAATGCTTGCTGCGGCGAACAGGCCGAGCGCGCCAAGGCCTGCACCCACGATCAGGACCTTGCGATTGATCCGGGTGACGGGTTTCGGGCTGGAGCGGATTTTAAGTCGCTCAGCATGTTCATCGAAAGGAATAGGCTCGGTCACTGGCTCAGCCTCCGAAGATCGCAGCCAGCGGTGAGCGGCGTTCCTGGCGGGCGATGCGAACGACGGTCTGGTTGCGTTCGCCAAGGCGAAGCTCTGCGGCGCGGAACAGGCGGTCCACGACGTAATAATTGCCGCGTACCCGGTAGTTCACGAGCTCCGCGTCGCCGTCCTCGCCAAGGACGAAAAGCGGCGGCATGTCCGTGGTCGCAATGTCTTCCGGCATCTGGATAAAGACCTGACGTCCATCATCGAAGACTCGGACCGGTTTCCAGGCCGGACTATCGCCGGACATGCGGTAATCGAAGTTCAGGCCTTCCAGCGTCAGGCCGCGCTCGATGGAGCCAGCTTCGCGGGCAATCGCGCGGTCATTCCGAGCCGTGAGGCCTGCGAGCTCATCAGCCGGATAGCGCCAGGACAGGGCCGCCATATAGCCGCCTTCCACGCTTTCCAGTTCCAGATGGTAGGTGCGCCGGTCGGTAGCGATCATCAGATTGGTGCGGATGCCCGCGCTGATCGGCTTGACCAGAACATGCGCGCGGGAGGTGGCACCTGCGCCGGAGATTGTATCGCCAACGACCCAGCGTACCGTGTCGCCAGCCGAAACAGACACCAACTCTTCGCCGGGCTGCAGAGCGATGTCACTGACCTGACCGGGACTGGCATAGAGGCGGTAAAGCGCGCCTTGCGTATACGGATAAACTTGGATCGCGTTCACATAACCATCGACAGAGGGCTCAATGAGCGCGCCTTCTCGGCCTTGGCGGATAGCCTCACTTGGCGGCACGGCCTCGCGTGAAACCGTTCGCGTGTAGCGCCGGGTCACGCTGCCATCCGGGTTCGTTGTGACAGATGCGCCGACCGGCATCATCTGGCCCGGCAGTGGCAAGGCGACGGCGGTTTCGACAATCTCGACCGGGCGATCATAATCGTCTTCGATGGGCGTTGCCGCAACGAACGCGGCCGGATCGATGGGTTCGAGTTCAGTCGTGGCGCAGGCCGTTGTGAGGGCGAGGGCCGAAGTGGCAAGAAGCAAGCGAAGCATGGGGATCATTCTCCTGTAACGAGGTCCTGGCCCCAATTGAGGCTGTGGACGTAAAGGCCGAGGGGATTGGCGCGCAGGGTCTCTGCGTCGGTCGGCGGCTGGGTGATGATGTTGAACAGGCCAGTGAAGCGTGTCGCTTCGATCAGGGCGCCGCTCTCATAGGTCTTCTCGATCCAACGGGCCTGAAAGCTGTCATCGGAGACGCGCACGACGCTGACGACATCCACCGTGCGCGATTTCCGGCCCACATCGGCGAATGGATCATTTGCCTGGGCGTACTCATTCAGCGTCGTTGAGGCTTCCGAGGTGACATAGTCATAGGCGCTGAGCCAGTTCTCACGGACCACGACCGGATCAATGGATAGCCCGCGTACCCGCTGGATGAAGTTTGCAAGATGGTGCGCAATCTGTGCGTCAGTGGCGGTGTAGCGCTCCGTGGCGGGTGCTACCGCCTTTGCGGCACCGGTCTCATCAACTTCCACCACATAGGGCGTCACCGTCGAGATCGTGGAGCGCCAGATCAGGGCGGCAGAGGTGGAGAAGCAGAGCGCAAGACATCCCAGCGCCATCAGTCGCCAATTCTTGGCCTGGACGCGCGCGGAGCCGATGCGTTCGTCCCAGACTTGGCCCGCTTTCTGATACGGCGTTTCCGGAAAGGGGCTGGGCCCATAGCTGGTGGAAGATCGTTTGAAGACCATGGCTTAGTCGTCCTTGTCATTGAGTTGCGGGGCCGCGCCCGAAGAGCCGCGATCGCCGTCGCGCAGGGAATGGGCGGCGACCTGACCGGCCTGGCTGGCGCTTTGGCGCGCCTGCATCCGCCGGGCCCAGCCTGGGCTTGAAGCTGAGTCGCCTGAGGAAGATGAAGGAGCGCTTCCGCCAGAACCGCCGGTTGCCCGCCACGCGCCCTGGCTGCCGCGTTGATAGGCCTCGCGAATGGACCCCGCCGGGCGACTGGCTGTTCTGCGAATGGCGTCGCCACCTGCGCGGGCGACGCCCGCAACACCTGCGGCCACGGCGCCAACGCCAGTTGCGCCTGATGCTACTGAGCCGAGCGTGTAAGCTGTGCGCGCGCCGCCTGCCATGGAAGCGCCTGCTTTGACGGCGCTTGACGCGCCGCTGGCTGCCGCGCCAACGGCGGCCCGTCCGCCTGCGCCCACCATGTAGGTCCCGGCAGCGACTCCAGCGGTTGCACCCGCCGCTGATCCTGCGCCAAGCTGCGGCGCGCCTGTGATGAGGCCGCTTGCAATACCCGGCGCGAAGATACCCATCCAGAAGAAGACAATCGCAGCGAGGACCGTGCCCATGACCTGGGCCAGCGTGACATCATCGCCGGTTCGGAACGCATCCGTCACAGAGGCAAACAGCGTTGAACCGATGCCGATGATGACCGCGAGCACCATGAGCTTGATGCCCGACGTGATGACATTGCCAAGGACACGTTCGGCGAGGAAGGTCGTCTTGTTCCAGAGCGCGAACGGCACGAGTACGAACCCGGCCAGCGTGGTCAGCTTGAACTCCAGAATGGTGATGAAGAGCTGCACAGCTAGGACGAAGAAGGCGACCATGATGATCGCCCAGGCGATGAACATGACCGCGATCATGATGAAGTTATGGAAGAAACTGATTGGCCCCAGCATGTCGCTGATTTCTTCGAGCAGTGGGCTCGCCGCATCGAAGCCGACGCTGGCGATGAAGCCGGGGCGCAGAAGATCAGCCGCCGTCATGGTGCCGCCGCCAGCGGTGACGCCAAGCTCGGCAAAACTGTCGAAGACAATATTGGCGAGGATCGAAAAGTTGCCGATGATGAAGGCGAAGAAGCCAACATAGAGCACCTTCTTCAGGAGCCCGGCGATCACGTCCGTGTTCTGGCTCAGCGCCCAGAACAGGCCTGCCAGCGTGATATCGATGGCGATCAGCGTGGTCGTCAGATAGGCGACATCGCCCGCTAGCAAGCCGAACCCGCTGTCGATATAGGCAATAAACGTCGCCAGGAAGGTATCGATCACGTCCATCAGTCGGTGGCTCCGAGGAAGGATCTTGTGCGGGCGCGGCCGCGTTCGGCTTCAGCCAGCTGGCGGGCGCGTTCCAGCGCTTCGGCGCGGTAGTGCGAGGCCATCATGCTTTCCATCTGCATGAGCTGCTGCGTCTGGAGGGCTTCGATCTGGTTGCCTGCCTGCAGAACCTGAAGGTTGCCAACGGCGGACTGGCTGTCGCCGATCAGCCGGTCGAGGCTTTCTGAGTCTGCGCGTGCTGACGAGACCACTTCAGCGGTGACCATCAGGCTTTCACGATAGGCTGTGCGCGACTGGCGCCAGCGCGTGCGGGCCTCGTCGACCAGCACTTCATGTTCAGGCGGTGTCTCACCGTAGTCTTCCGGGTAGATCACTTCATAGTCGCGTTCGATTTCTTCGACGCCATAGCCGATGCCTTCGGCTTCGCGCATGAGATAATCGATGCGGCGCATACGTCTGAGAATGTCATCGGCGATGCTGTCAGGCAGCGTTTCGAGATCGCGCGCCATATTCTCCAGCATTTCGATTTCATGGGTCAGCTGCTGAATCTGGTTGTTGATCTCCTGCAGCGCGCGCACCGCCTGGTAGATGTTCTGGATATGATTGGCCGGGTCATAGACCGTCCACTGGGCGCTCGCGGGCGGCGCGGTGATCACAGACAGCGGCAGGGCGCAGAGTGCGGCAGACAGCAAAAGGTGTTTCATCGGTATGGCTCCTATTCTGCGGCGATGGCGTGAGTTGGTGTGAATGAAATGTCGGCATCGGGCGTGTCGCCGGGCCAGCGCTCAAGCAGCTCTGCCGCCCAGGGCAGGCCTTTCTCGTGGAGCCAGCAAGCAGCGAAGTCATCGCCTTCGGTTTCGGCCCAGACGCGGTCGAGCAACGCCTGATCTTCCGGCGCGCTTGCGCCGCATATGCTCAGCGCAATCGGGCCGAGGCCGAGTTCGAAGACCCGACAGCCAAGCGGCGACTGGTAATAGTAGTCGCGCTTTGGCGTCGCTCGGCTGATCAGTTCGATCTGGCGCGCATTGAGGCCGAAGCGTTGATAGGTGTCTTTAGACTGCGGTTCCTGAGCGCGTTCATTCGGCAGGAAGATGCGTGTGGGACAGGATTCGACCAATGCTGGTGCAATGGAGGAGTTCGCAATGTCAGCAAGACTTTGCGTCGCGAACACGACCGACACGTTCTTCTTGCGCAGGGTCTTGAGCCATTCGCGGATGCGGGCGGCAAACATCGGATCGTCAAGAAAGAGCCAGGCCTCATCGAGAATGAGCAAAGTCGGCTTGCCAGTGAAACGCGCTTCGAGCCGGTGGAAAAGATAGGTGATGACCGGCGCGACGGCGCCCTTGGCATGCATCAGTTCTTCCATCTCGAAACAGACCGTGTCTGCGAGTTGGAGACTTTCATGGTCGGCATCGATCAGGCGGCCATGCGGGCCTTCCAGCGTGAACGGGTGCAGCGCAGATTTGAGGGTCTCATCCTGCAGCATCAGGGTCAGGCCGGTCAGGGTGCGTTCCGCTTCCGGTGCGCTGGCCAGCGACTGGATGGCTTCCCAGAGACGGGCTTTGAGGTCCGGCGTCATCGCGACGCCTTCATTCGTGCAAAGACCTGCCAGCCAGTCGGCGGCAAAGCTTGCGCCAGCTTCCGTGTCGATATCTTTAAGCGGTTGCAGGCTCGGACGGTCAGACCCGCCAAACCCGACATGCGCGCCGCCCATGGCGAGCGTGGCCACGCGGGCCGAACGCCCCTTGTCGAAGATGAAGACTTGGCCCGCCTCATAGCGCTTCCATTGCAGGGCAAGCAGCGACAGCAGGACGGATTTGCCTGCACCTGTCGGGCCGACGACGAGCGTATGGCCAACATCCCCGATATGCAGGTTCAAACGGAAGGGCGTGGTGCCGTCGGTCTGGGCCTGGATGAGCGCGGGTGCTTGGAGATGGCGGTTCATCTGTTCGCCTGCCCAGACCGCCGAGAGCGGGACCATATGGGCGAGGTTCAGCGTGTGCAGGATGGGCTGGCGGACATTGGCATAAGGATGACCGGGCAGTGAGCCGAGCCAGGCATCGACGGCGTTGAGGGTTTCTCTGATCGCCGTGAAGCCGCGGCCATTGATGATGCGCTCGGCAACCCGGATATGCTCATCGACGGTCCGGCGGTCAGGGTCGGCGACCGTGATGGTCGTGGTGACGTAGCCATAGGAAACGAGATCACTGCCGAGCTCCTGCAGGGCCGCATCGGCGTCTCCAGCCTTATTGTCCGCATCGCTGTCCACCAGCGCTGCCTGTTCGTTGAACATGGTCTCGCGCAGGACCGCGCCGATAGATTTGCGCTTGGCGAACCAGTGACGGCGTTTCTTGCCGAGGACTTTCTCGGCTTCCGCCTTGTCCATGGCGATAAACCGAGTGGACCAGCGATAGGCAAAGCCCTGACGGTTCAGCTCATCGAGAATGCCGGGGAGCGTTGAGGCCGGGAAGCCGAGAATGGTCAGTGTGCGCAAGTGCGCGTCGCCAATCATCGGCTCTAGCCCGCCCGCGAAGGGTTCATCGGCGAGAATGGCATCGAGGAAGACTGGCAGCTCTGGCGTCGCCACCGGGTGGCGTTTGGTCGAGATCGTGGAGTGCAGATAGGTCAGCGTTTCATCGTCGCTCAGCCGGTCGATTTCGGCGAGGCAGGTCGCCAGCAGGTCAAAGACGCGGGCGGCATGTTGCTGGAAGGTCTCCAGCCGGTGCCGCCAGGTCGCTGCGTCTTCGGTTTCTGCCCGGGTGATGAGAGCTTTCTCGGCGCGGCCCGATGCATCGGCAGGGGGCAGCCAGAGCAGGGTCAGATAGTAGGAGCTTTCATAACGGGCACCGGCTTCATCGGCTTGTAACGCCCGCTCCTGATCGACGAGCCAGGACGCCGCGTCTGGAAAGACGCAGTCCGGATAATCATGAACCTCACTGCGCTGGGCTTCAAAGAACAGTGCCCAGCCTGAGCCAAACCGCCGTAGCACATTGTTCACTCGGGCATTGATCGAGACGAGTTCTGCTTCCGTCGAGCTTTCAAGATCAGGCCCGCGATAGCGGAACGTGGTCTGGAAGCTGCCATCCTTGTTCAGGACGACGCCCGGCGCGACCAGGCAGGCCCAGGGCAGATAATCGGCCAGCAGGGTCTGGGTGTCTGAATATTCTCGCAGGTTCAGCATGACAGATGCTCCTTGTTGCGGACCGATCTACTGGCGACGGCCATGAAATCGGGATCGCTGCGCGCCATGAAGACGGCTGCTGAATGGCCGAGCACCCAGAGCAAGAGGCCCGGTATCCAGAGGCGCAGACCGAGGGCCAAAGCGGCGGCCAGCGTCCCGATGGCGATGGCGGCCGCGCGCGGCGCACCTGCCATCAGGATCGGCTCAGTCAGGGACCGATGCAGGGGGATTTCATAGCCTTTGCATTCGCTAGTGCTCATTGCGTTCCTCCTTTGAAACGCTCCTCGAGCGTTTCATTTTCCTGCGGAAAACCAGTCGTCACCATCAGACAAGCGCTCCGCCGCCAAAGCTGAAGAAGGTGAGGAAGAACGAGGTGGCCGCAAACGCGATGGACAGGCCGAAGACGATCTGGATCAGCTTGCGCATACCGCCTGAAGTCTCGCCAAAGGCCAGCGTCAGACCGGTCAGCGTAATGATGATCACCGAGACGATCCGGGCCACGGGCCCTTCTATCGATTGCAGGATCTGATCGAGCGGGCCTTCCCAGGGCATGCCGGAACCTGCCGCATGGGCGGGGCCAGCTATGAGCAGTCCGATGCCAATGGCGGCAGCGATCTGCACCGTTCGGTGAACAGCGCGGGTTTGATGATACAAGATCATGTCTGGTTTCCTTCTGTGACAAGTGAAAGGGATCGGGAGACAAGCGGCGCGGTGTCATAGCCCTCACCATTGAAGCCGGTGACGCGCAGCGCGTCTTCGACGCGGCGCTGGCCGCCCGCGCGGTTCATGAAGACGACAACATCAATGGCTTCAGCGATCAGATCGAACGGCGCGCGCGGTGTCGCTTCCAGCGTGAGCTGTTCAAGCCGTCGCAGCGCGCCGTGCGCGGAATTGGCGTGCAGCGTAGTGATCCCGCCCGGATGACCCGTGTTCCAGGCCTTGAGCAGATCTAGCGCTTCTGGGCCGCGCACTTCGCCGACAATGATCCGGTCGGGGCGCAGTCGCAGGGTTGAGCGGACAAGGTCCTGCAAGCAGGTCGTGCCGCGATGGGTTCTGAGCTGAACGACATTGGGCGTCGCGCATTTGAGCTCGCGTGTGTCTTCAAGAATAACAATGCGGTCGTCATTAAGCGTCGCTTCGGCCAGCAAGGCATTGGTGAACGTCGTCTTGCCCGACGAAGTTCCGCCCGCGATCAGGATATTGGCGCGGCTTGCTATGGCGTTTTTGAGAGCCTTCGCAAGCGCCGGGGCCAGCGCGCCCTGATCGACATAGTCGTCAAGTACAAACGGCGTTGTTGCGGGCTTGCGGATGGAAAAGCAGGGAGCAGTCGAGACAGGTGGGAGCAGCCCTTCAAACCGCTCGCCGCTGCCAGGGAGTTCAGCAGAGACGATCGGGGAGGCGCGGTTTGCAGCTTCTCCCACCCCGGAAGCGACCAGGAGGATAACGCGCTCCCGGTCGGAGGTGGAAAGTGTATGATCTGATACGGTGAGACCAATCCCCGCTTTTTCGATCCACACCGAGCCGTCAGGATTGGCCATGATCTCGATTGTGTCAGGCGCATCCAGCGCTTCGCGCACCACCGGGCAGAACGCCGTGCGCAGCATCGTGCTGCGACGGATTTCTGTTTCGGTGTGGTGCGCGGGTTGACCCATCGTTTTGTGCTCCTGTCACTTGGGGTTGGTGTGACTGAAGCCTCGCAGGCAGATGGTATTTGCGGGAGTGTGAATGGCGGCCAATGGGAGCAAAACCCGGCATAAGCAGGCTTGTTCAGGCAAAACCCGGCAATGGTTTGATCCACCGCATTTCGTGCCTCAGGCGAAGGGGGTATTTGTGTGGTTTCCGTAGTTAATGACGTAATGTGCTGATTTTGAATGTGTTAATATTCAAATCTATTCTGTTAACTTATTTGAGTTTGGCCTCGTTCTTGCCTGAAATTCCCCAATCACGGGAGGCGCAGAATGAAGACGTATGAACTAAAAACAGATGAGACGCTGAAGAAATACAACTATCTCTGGCGCATGTCGCGGGACCGTTGGGCCTGGGAATACCTTCGGCGCAATAAGGATTTTCGGAGAGACACAGCGCTTCATTCTTCAGAAGATATTTCGGAAATGACCGCGCCATGTCGCAATGCCAATATTCGCCTCTTGCGCTCGCGCGTGCCGCAAAAACTGGCCGCGCGTTGGGGCCTAGTTTTCATGCCTGACCCGTCCTTAAACGGGATTGATGCCGATGCGGTTTGGCTAAAAACAGCATTTCCTGACCAGGTCGAAGTGAACTGCACGCCGCGTGCAGAAGGCCAGACCTGCGATATCTGGGATCGTACCGTTCCGCATTGTGCGATTACACATGTGACTGATCGGGCGCAGAGAGAGTTTCTACTGTTGCGAGGCAATGGCTGTGTCGCTCAAGTTCGTTGCACGGGCCAAACGCTGCTCAGCCTCGAGCCCGTTCGTATGAAACTTCAGATTTCTGACATGGAGACCTATGAGCAGAAGCTGAAGGCCCAAAAGGAAGGTATGCGTATCTTCGGCAACGATCCGGAAGCTGAAACGCCCGTATGGCGAAAGAGAACCCAAATCCTAAGAGATGGTCTGATCGCCCTCGATTGTCTGGCCCTTGGCATGACCCATCGGGAAATTGCCGTCGTCCTCTATGGCCAAGCCGCTGTGGATGCTGAATGGGGTGTCACGTCGATGAAGAGCACCACACGCTACCTGGTCAATAAGGCAAAGGCTTTGCGCGATGGCGGCTATCTCGTTGAACTGCTTGGCTCGCAACTTGGGCCGAATGTGCTCGCGGCATGATCGGGGTCGTCCAGAAGCCCTGAGTCATTTGCGGCCTGCCCGCGCCGGTGGCGGGGGGCTGTTCGCCCGGCCGGAGGAAACGCTTAAAGGTCTCGTGGTGGTCCGTTCAGATCGCCGATCTTCGACCGGCGTGTCTGCCCGGAGCCTCAGGAACCGTCTTGCGCCGACCGGCCCGGCGAGGCTCAGTTTCGAGTCGTGCTTGGCGTCATGAGGCTTGCCGCTGGGTCTCGCCGGGGGACGCCCGCCCGCACTTCCTGTTGGCTGCGCCAAGAGGGTCGCGGGCTCGGACCAAAACCAAGTTTAGTCAATCTTCTTATCAATGAAGCCAAGTGTCGTTGCATTTTCAATGAGCGTGCGCACTTTCGCGCGATCGATACCACCAGGAACTTCGGCATCAATCTCTAGTTTGAGCGAAACGTCCGCACCTGGCAAAGTGGTCAGTTGTTCAACAATGGCTTCAACGACCTGATGAATCTCGCGTGCTGGACGGTCGGCTGAAATCATGACGGTTCCTTGGAACCGTGTGGGCATCGATTCTTCGTTGGAACCTCCATCACTCCTGCCTGTTTCGCCACTAGTCGTTGAGGTGCCGCCTGTTCCTGTCGTTTCGCCTTTTGTCACCGGCGGATCAGCTTCTTTAGGTCGATGCGCTTCAGCTATGTCCGGCTTTACGATGAGGGAGTCGCTGTCGATGACGACCTGCGTGCTCGCGGCGGCCGAGATGGCTAAACCGACATAAGCCTCTTTGCCGTCATCCCAGCGATCAGCATATGCAAAGGGACCTGGCAGCATGCCGCTAACGGCAGAACGCACCGCATTGGTCAGGACGGAGCGGTTTTTCACACGGGGTAGATAAGTGTAACGGTTCAAGTATTCCCAAAGGTCTTTCAGATTGAGGTGCGGCTTGCCGTTCCAAATGTATTTTTGAAGTTCCCGGTCGAGGCGGGCGGGCCCGAGTTCCGGTAAAAGGCCTTCATCGCTGACCAGCTTTTTACTCGCACGTGAGAGTAGTCCATCCTGTGCGGGAACCTTGGATGAAGTCCACTCAAGGTCCGATTGTGCCGTTTCCTGCACGGGATATAGCAAATAGCACCACGCTTCCTTCATCCGTGTTTTGAGGGTTTCAGTTGCCTCTATGAGCTTCGCCTTTGCGACTGCAACATCGCTTTGCTTCAGATCGAGGCGGTCAGTCTGAGAAACAATTTCCGCCCAGGCGAGCGCTGAACGTTGTGCTTGCTTGAGATTATCGAGTTGCCTTTGCTCCGCGGCAAGAAAGACAATCATGTTGCGATACACACGAGGTGTCGAGCCACGTTGCATGAGGATGTCTTTCGCCTCAACCAAAGATTGTGAACCGTCTCGCCCTGTGTGCGGATGAGCAACGCCGAGCACAACGGCGCGAACACCGCCGGGCTCGTCGGGGACGTCGGAGGAACTGCCGGGTGCAACTTGGACAGCATCAAAATTGCCCCGATCCGGTAGACCATTTATGTAGACGCCAAGCGCCTTGTCGATCTCCAACAGAACTAGCGCCTCTTCGAACTGTCCCGCGCGGTCCGAAGCAATTCGGTTCAAGCTTGCGGACATCGAGTACCAATATCGACCAAGGTCGCTGTGCATGAACTTGGCTTGATTGGTTAGCCGCCGGAGCGCGTCTCCAAAAATAGCAGGTCGTTCGCCCGGTTGCACAACGCCCAGATTGATCTGCTTGTCGTCGAGGCCCTTATTCTCCTGACCATGAGTCGGTGCGGTTCCCATGAAGACGGCGCGAGCGACGCGCCGCGTTGCGGAGTAGCGGTTTAGGTTCGGCGCGCCTTGGTCGACCTTGTAAGGTGTTGAGGTCGCTCCATCGACATCACCCGCAATAATCGCCTGCCAGCTCACATCGAGATAGTGAAGCAGTTCCGGCTCCACGCGCGCTGAGCTGATCGCCACGCTTCCCGGCATAATCATGACGGAAGGGTCATTACCCATCCATAGTTCGTGAATTACTTGCGCCATCAGACGCAGCACGCCGCGCGTACGTTGAAACTTCTCTAGCGACCCCCAGCTTGTGTAAAGCTGGTCGAAGAGTTCCGGATGAATCGGATAAGCCTTTTCCAGCTTGCGGCGGTAATCTTCATCTGCGCAGCCCCGCGGGAAGTCGTCCGCGTTTTCGCGGTAGAGCTTCACGTACTGTTTCAGGGCATTGTCGCGGTGATGAAACTTGTCGCCTGGAATATCCTTGAAGAGACGACGACGGACAATTTCATAGCTTTCTTCTTGGCTTGCCGGACGCCATGAAGATTCTACACGGCTAAAGGTTTGCTTCAGGCGTGCCAGCGCTTCCTGTCCGCCCTCGCCGCCAACCTCAATTTGCGAAGCAGGTAGAGACGCAACAAGAAGGGTGCTAGGGCTCGCTTTTACTGCTTCTGTCAGCGACTGAACAAAAGATAGGTTTGAATCAAACGATCCAGACGCCAAACCCTCGACTTTATAAATCTGGCGAAGATACGCGACCCATTCGTCGATCAGTATCAGTGCGGGTGAAAACGTGTTGAACAAGGTTTCGAGCAGGTTTGAGCCCGGCGCAATGCCGCTCGCATCATTCTCCGCTACCATAGCAAAGCCTTCGGCACCGCCTAGCTGCCAAGCGAGTTCGCCCCAGGTCGTGCGGATCGTGCCACCATCTTTAAGCTTGATCACATCCTGCGGTCCGCGTGAGGTGCCGACTAAGACGGCTCGGTTGATCTTCGCTGGAACACTAAGTTCGTGCTTGGACAGTAACTGGTCGAGTCCAGGCAGGTCGTCAGAGGCCGCGCCGCTCGCCATATGATAGAGCGCCAGCATGGAGTGCGTTTTGCCGCCGCCGAAATTAGTTTGCAATTCGACGACAGGATCGCCGCCTGCGCCCGAGAGACGCTTAGCTGCGCCCACCAGAAGATTGCTTAGGCCCTCCGTGAGATATGTGCGCGCGAAGAACTCCGTTGGATTCTTGTACTCCGAAGGTGCGCTGCCATTATGGACCTTTGCGAGATCAGCGGCGAATTCGGCCTGCTGGAACTCACCGGTTGCCACATCCTGATGTGGTTCGACGACATCGCGCCACGGTAGAACGCCTGCCACTGTCTCGACAGAAATATCGAGCCGCTGCGTTTTGCGGCGCTCCTCGTTGCGGGCCAATTCTGCGTATTTCGTGCGCAGGATCGTGTCGCGCGCTTTGCTGATTTTTTCGGCCACATCTTTCGCGCTGACAGATTCAAGCAATCGGCGCATGGAGTCGAGCGCGCGTTCGGCGTCATCATAAGTGAACGTTTCATTGTGCGACAGTCGATTTCGCACCTCCAGTAGCTCTGACACATAAGAGCGTTCCTGATGCCCGAGCACCGTTTCAAACGCCTCCTTCCAGAGAAACATCATGGTTTTCAGCAAACCCTGCTGATCCCAGTTTATGCCTCCGTCGGACGTGGCGCGCAGGCCCTTGACCCGCTCCGCAAGCTCAACCTGCCAATGCCCTTTGAGCGAGGTTTCAAGCCGCTTCTCGACGAACGGTACCAACCCCTCAGGGAGTAGTTCCATGCCTTCAAAGACGTGCTGGCGTGTACTCTTTGCCATTGTGTTTCCCCCTTACACTTCAAATCTGAGCTGGCGGTTGGCGTCTTCGAGCGAGACGCTGGCCGCCATACGGCTAAGCTCGGTCCAGTCGGCGATCAGCGCGTTATAGGCCGTCGCCTCGCTCGCCTCACGGCGCTTGTTGGCGGCGATGTCATAGAGGCAATAGGCGAGATCCTTCGCCGCATCAGCCTGCGCTCCGTAGCGCTTGAGGAGCGCGGCGGCGTCATCAGAGAGGCCGCTCGCCTCATGCAGGCGCACGAGATATTGGAGCATCTCCCAGACAGTGAGGTGTTTGTCCGTTTCGGGGGACCAGTCCGCGTCGAGTTCATCGCGCCGCAAAATGCGCACTTTGCCTGCTGCGCTCTCTACGATCCCGGCCTGTTTGACGCTATCGACAGAGATGCCGCGTGCCGTGGCGATAGAGTTGGCCACGCCATATTCGCCTGCTTTCAGGCCGTTCTGTTCATACCAGGTGATGGCAAAGCGTGTATCGGCGTCGAACTCGCCCTGCACATCATTCAGAAACTCATCCAGCTCCTTGTTGATGAGCTGCAGCGCAGTCTTCACGCTCATCGGACTATCATCACTTTCCAGCACAGCCGCATAGCGCGAGAACACACCCATGCCGGGGCCGATGGCCGATTGGGGCATGTCGGCAGGGGAGACGTTGGCGGTCTGAAGCTCAGCGATCGCTGAGGGCAGTTCGCGTTTCAAGGCGCGAATGAACTCGGCCCGGGTTATCGTTTCGGCGGCATCTTCCTTTTTGCGGCAGACAAGGACCACAGAGTTGGCCAAGGCGTTGGTTCCGACAGAGATCATGCGGCCCGGTTTTTCAGTACGTACTGGCCAAGTAGCAACAACAGCATATCCCGAAGAAATTACTGCTTGGAGAAAAGTCGCCCATCCTGTTGACGCAATCCCATCGCTTTCCACTTCGCTCTGCTTGAATGCATAGTAAATCGTGGCGGGATATTTTTGCGAGGTTTGACTGGCAAGGTTCGAGACAGCTTGTGTCATCCCCGAAAGGAAGAAGTTTTCAGCAGCTGCATGGCTGCCGTGTCTGTACACGGTTGCAACAAGTTCCTCAGCCTTTGGCACTACAATTGTCCGAAATACATCGGGATAGAGTTTTTCAATTGAGTCTTTTAGCCAGACATAAAAGAAATCAGACAAGTCTGAATACAGAATGTTGTCATAGTATGGTGGGTCAGTGGAGAGGACTGCGTTATTGGGCAGGCGAACCGATTGGGCGTCAGCCTGCTCGATAGAGCCGACAGAGCCCGGTGCAAATGCCGCCAGTGACTTGTGCACCCACTGGAGGCACGCGTCATTCCAGTTGCCGTTTTTGCTGCTAAATGGATTCACTTCGACATAATCCCAGACCATCGAGATCCCTTGGCGAGCGAAGGTACTCCGAGTAGCCTCAACTGTGTTTCGCCAACTAACAATGGTGCTCCATGCATCGGCTGCGCGATCAAGGGCAAAGGCTAAGTACGTCGATATCGCAGCTGAATATGAAGCAAGCTCCATCTTTTCTTGTCTACTGCTCTCAATTTTTTCGCGATAATCGGATTCGATCTGACCCTGCACTTCCGTTACCAAGTCTGAAAAGGTCTCAAGTGCCACCAACTGTCGATCGGAAAAGTAGTCTCTGAATGTATTGAAGCCATATCTGCGTCCTAGAGCATTGCTCGCAAAAGTTCCCCGACACGGAACTTCGATTGGCGAGAGGTCTTTTTGCTTAAGGTCTTCGCTTGCCTTGAATATGGCGTCTGCTTGCTTGGGTTCATCCGGAGAAACATAGTAACGACCACCTTTGGCATCCAAAGCTATTGCCATTGGGATAGCGCTCATCTCACCCTTTGTAGCACACCTGTCGATGTACTCCCCCGATATTGGAGCGTCAGAATAAATACACCGGAAGACTGCTCGGCCAGCTTTTGTTCCTGTCTTAGCGCGGGCGATCTCGTTCTGATTCCCTCGCTTTCGAATTTTGAATTCGATCGCCTTCTTGGCCTTGTCCACAATTGGTTCAATCCAGACTTCTTTTCCTTTTTTCGCGGACAGTAGAAAGCTGGAGGTAATTGGAACTTGCGCGTCAGAGAACGCTGGATCGGGACTGGGCACAGTTCTCGACCAAAACCAAGCGATTACGGTCGCCTTGCCGCCGCCGTGTTCTTTCGGCAGATCCACTTGCGGGTAGAGATGCCCGATGCGCCCGAATGCCTTTTCGCGCATCCATTCGCCGTAGTACTTCACATCCTCCGCCAAGCCTTCGGCATTGCGATAGTGGTTGCGGTCTTTCAGACCCGGATGGATCGGCTCCATGTCCTTGAACTTCGGCGGGATCTCGATCATCGCCTTGCCGATCATCACCGCCACGGGGTTGAGGTCCGACCCATATGCAGGTAGGCCAAGGCGCTGAGCCTCCAGCGGGATCGATCCGCCGCCCGAGAACGGGTCATAGACCGGTGGCAGCTCACCCCCGCAGGACCGCCGAATCTCGGCCCGCGCGCGTTCCAGCACTTCCTCGTTGGTCGAATTCTCCCACTTCACCAGATCCTCAATGATCGCGAACAACCGCTTGCGCTCGGCCTCCTGTGCCTCGGGCGTCGGAAACTCGTCCGGCAGGCTGGAGGGGTCGTCCACCAACTGCGCGAACAATACAGCGCGGCATGCCGCTAAAGGCCGTCGCGCCCACCATAGGTGAAGGGTGCTGGGGTGCCCATGCCGTATCGATTTCTCCCGCGCTGACGCCGCGTTGATGGCTTCCAGAGGAATGGCGACTTCGATGAGTTTCTTTTTATAGGGCGTCATATATCCACTTCCATCCATTCAAATTCTGGCATCGACATGGAAGGGCGGTTGAACCGCAGCTCGCCGAGTAACGATCCGTCTGATAAAACACTGCCGTAGAAGCTTCCGCGTGCGGCGTCTAGCAGCTCATCACTTCCTTCTTGGGGAATGAGCTCGAGAAGACTTTGCGATAATTCTCTTTGGGACCGCGATCCCAATGTTTCCAAAATGGAGAGATCAATTCCCAACACTTCCAAGCGCAGCCCATCCCGGAAAACCCAATACGGGTGAATGAGGAGCTCATCGATATCGCGCCAAAAGTCTGGACTCGAAGGATCTCGAAGTTTCGGAGAGACTGATGCCACGCGGACTGCATACTTGCGGCCTGCCAGTGAAATAACTGGAACGGTGCGTCTCTGCGGTTCTCCAACCCCTCCGAGGAGCCTCGCTGCAGAATTTTCAAGGCCCATTAGCGATAACCACGAAGCATAATTTGCACGGCGCACCGCATCGAGCGGAAATTCAACGGGGTCTTTGGGTTCATCAGGCTCGGGGTCAACGAAGACCAGAGCTGATTTTTCATTTGAGAGATCACCCGACTCTCGCAGAAAAGTTCCCACTACGTAGCTCTTGATTGGCTGGGGAGATATATGTTGGTCCCATCCGTCCAGTTGGGAAAGGCCTTCATTGAGAGCACCTTTGATGTTTGGCTTCACGCCGGGTTTTGGAAAGCCGCCTTTTGACTCAGTGAGTATCCAATTCTTCTGAGCATTTTCAGAAATGAAATCGGGAGCCTTCGTTTTCCCTTTAGGCCATGCCTTGTTCTGTGCTGCGGCGCGTTGCTTCCATTCGGCATCAAACCGACCGACATAGGCGTAACCTTTGTTCTCCAAAAATAGAAGAGCCATGCCTTGCGCTACTCGGCCTGACAAACTCGTTCCTGAGAAATCGGCCAAGAACTCGCTAGCCCCTCCGTTGAGAGCTAAAGAGGCGTCATTCCAATTAAACAGCTGTGCGTTTTCGATCAGAAATCCAGTAGTGCTAACGAACAGGGGCGAGCTTGCCCGCCAATGGGCGCAGTCTGCTTTTTTGATCGCATGCGCGAGTTTCCAAGCGCTAAAACCAAGCTTATCTGACGTGTCTGGAAGGGGGCGGATTTTCGCGTGTTTCTTAAGCACCTTACTTTTCTCGACCTCATGAACCGGCAAACCACTGCTACTGGTAAGGGTGTCAGCAAGATGGGCCAATTGGCGAAACCACGGTGGAAAACCGATAGAGGGAATTCCTATCATGCTGACGCCTCTGGCTTCACAAGGCGATAGGTGGCAGGATGAATTGTTAGGTTGCCGTCATCACGAAGTGTGCGCAATTCTGCGCCCGTCACTTCGATCGGTTTGTCATCAAGTGTGGTGAGGATGAAAGCGTAGAGATCAGGCTTCTGATCGAGAAGGCTCCAGATATCGGCCTCAATCTGAAGCGGGTCGCTGTCGAGACAATGTTCGCGAGGATAATAATAACGAATGACACCGCCGTTCGCCGCGCGTCGCTCCCATGGAAACCGAGCGCCGCTCGTTCGCGCGATCCAGCTTCCATCATCCTTGAAAAAGCGGTCTTGCCCGTCAGCGCGATAGCCTAGCTCGGCTGCAAATCTATTGATGAGTTTCGGTCGGGCTGGTTTGGTCGGTGCGCGCGGAGGTCTATCAGTTGAGGGCTCAAACAAGTCGATGCGACTGTCGTCATTTGAGATATCCTCGTCCTCCGCTTCCTCATCCTGATGATGCCTCTCGCTCAATTCGTCATCGTCAAGTACGTCAATTGAGTTCTCACGGGCTTCAACAGTCAAAGAACTATCTCCCGGATCAGGACCATCGGACGGGTTCGATGTGTCGGCCTCGTTGACGGCCTCCTTCTCGCGGGTATCGGCGAATTCACACTCATCTCCCAAGGTGAAGTTCTCTTCGAGATAGGCTTTGATGTCTGTGGGAGATCGCTCGAACGCATAGGCCAGAGCAGCGCGAACCTCGGCATTCAAACTCTTGCCAATCTCTTCAGGCAGACGCTTCGCGAGCTTTGCCTTGTTTAGTGGGCCAACATAAAGCGTGTTCTCCAGCCACAGAATATCTGCGAGGCGTGATGTCCCCGCAGGCACGCCATCAATGTAAGGAATCACTTCTAGCTTCGGAGAGCCTATCAATACGGTTCTTTCCATCTGCTCGGCAATCATCCTGACACGTTCAGTTTCATCAGGATCATTCAGTTCGATCCGCGAAAGCATGCTCCCAAAAGAAGTCAGCCAGTCGTGTCGCTCATGTTTGCCATTGAGCGGCAGATTTTCATTCAACCGTTCTTCAACGATGCCAGACAATGGGCGTAGACCGTTGAAGGGGGCGTTTTCAACAGTCGCCGCGAGGAGTTGGCGAAGGTCAGCGGTTTTTCGTTTCACCCAATCGTGAAGATGGTTGTACGTGAATAGGGTCTGCATACCGAGCCCGTAAGTAAGCGCTCCGGTATCAATCCATTCACCCGAGAGGTTTACCCAGTGCCCGCATTCTTCCCATATACGGTTAGGGTATCTCGACATCAGCTTCCGGACGCGGCGCGCGTCGTCAGCTTCAAGCACACTGCCGGAGTTCAAAGTGCCGAGCCATTGCAGTGCCAAATCCGCAGACGGTCGCTCAGCAACGCCGACCCGGCGCCATAAACTGAGATCAAGCACCGATGCGCGTACAATGGCTGCGCCTGGAGCATCTTCTTCCTCTCCTAAGAGGAACACGCCGTCCGATGTAACCCAACCGCCATCGTGCGTCAGGATCAGTTTCTCAGTCTTAAACGCATCAGTGATGATGTGGGCGTCTGAAGTGGAAGCTTCATCTAACATTTGATCCAGACGGCGATACCATTTTTCTGCCTCATGCGCGGGCGCTTTCTCAGATCCTGCCAGCGCACGCAATCTTCCAAGCAGGCGATCTGGACCGGTAGGTGTACTGCGCACACCAAGTCGGTCGAGCAGAGGACGGTTTGTCTCTCGGTCAAGCAGCCCATGCACGAATGCCTCGACATCTATCAGCGATTCCGTTTGCGGAGTTCTCCTTAGCAAATCGGAGGGCACTTGGATCATATCGCGTGTATCGGGAAGACAAGGTTTAGTACCGAGCTTCAGCAGCCAATCAGCACGTAGAGGCTCCGATGTTAGTGACCGGGTCGATCCAGTCGTCGCGACTTGTGACAGGCGCGCGCTCGATGAACGTGACCAATAGGTATCCCGCTGCTCCAGCACACGTCCCGCAACCTTGGCCCATATATTTGGATCAGACTTCGATAACGTTTCCCAATGGCGCCAGTACTCAATTGGGAAATCCCAATCCTCGACAACAAACTGGTTCGTTACATAGGGGTAGGAGAGTGATCCACTTAGGCCACGTTTTTCGGCTTCTGAGGTTAGCTTTTGGCGTCCATAAATATTATTACGCGTCTTTGTTAATGGCGCAAAAGTCTGAAGTCCGGACTGGCCGGATGATACCCAACGCAGCCAATCCTCGCGCGAACAGGAAATGAAGCTGGCCGTATAGTCGGGATGCAACAGCTGCGTCTGCTGAACTTTCTCCGGCAACAGATCTTCCAGCGCACCATTCTCGTCAAACAGAATGACGTCCGTGACTGGCCTTAGCGTCCTGTCTGCGCAGGTGAAACGAAACGCGTCCCCAACCGACGCTCCCAGTTTGGCAGCGATTTGTGCGATCTGAATACAACTCGCGAGTTTGATCTCGCCGGAGTTAAAGAAATCGGTGGCAACTCGTTCAAGAAGGGCGCTGACGTTGCTTGTCTCATCTAGACCGATCTCTTCTAAAACGGCGAAAGCAGCCTCGACGGCATCGCCCTCTTTGCCGATCTGATCACTTGTACCTCTACGTTGCTCAGCAAGGAACCGTGTCCAATTTTGATTCAATACAATTAAATGTCCTGCCAAGAATTCCCAGTCATCATCAGATTGGAGCAACCTCTTCTCACCAAGGCGAACTATCTCGGATGCAGAATAGAGCACTTCCTTGCCTTGAACTGGAACGATGCGAAGGTGATCAGCGTCGTGACATTGCCAACCAGTTACCTCGGGCGCGATGTAGGACCAAAGATTGAGTAGATGGCGCCATGTTGAAGGGCGAGGAAGATGGCTTAGACGGAGGCGATCAAGCAGATCGCTCTTCGAATACGCCTCGATCATCTGCCAGTGGATCAGCTTGGCCCGGTCCGCATGCGAGACATGCCGACACAAAGCCGGTCGCGACTTCTCGTCCAGTAGGGCTATTGCTTGCTCCGCCGGCCATATCTCGAAGATCGTCTGTGGGATAATAATCGCCGCATTTCCGCTAACTAGCTTGCCCTCATCAGTTAGAAGAATCGGCTGTTCATTCAGCTCATCCGCGAATGCAACCTCGACGATCGCAGCGCAAGAACCTTCGAGTGAATTGTCATCACGATCTACGTCCGGCAACAGTCCATAGGCTGCTGCTCGATCCAGAGCGCCGGTCTTGGTCTGCTCTAGCCATTTGACCATCGCCGAAGCTGCGAGCTCGCCAGCGCGCTTCAATAACCAACGGTTGGTGGGGGAAGTCTCTGGATCCTTAATTTTGAGACGTGCAGGATCTTGGATGAAAGGAGCATTGCAGGCAAAGGGCAGTGGTGTTTCAACGCCGGTGGGCAAGACAACATATAGTCTTCCGGGAGCGCCCAACACGATTTCAACGCGGCAAGGTGGGAAATCGCCGCTATCTTCTGCTCCCAACATCCGCTCCTTGCGGATTTCGTCGAGAGCATCGAGAGGGAATGGTTCCTCCTTGGACCTCATCAATAGAAACGCGTCATCTAGTTTTTCGTCCAGCGACATCCATTCGCTGTTAGCGACCGGTCCCGGACCGAGGCTTTGCCAGTGAACCACTCTGTCATCGATCTGAAGTCGTCGAATATTCCTGAAAAACAGAAGAGAGACAGGACTCTTCATCCATTCATTTAGGTTCTTCTCAAGTTCGCGGGAGAGTAAACTATCTGCGATATTTACCTCGACACGGGTTTCTCCTAAAGTTGTACCCGCCTCCAACCAATGGGGCTCAGTAAAGCGGTCACGTTCAAAAGCTACAGCGAGGCTGGGGGAATAGAGTTCGACACGATCGCCCAGACTGAAAGTGCTCTTAAAACCTATCCCACGGAACCCTATCGTATGAAGGGCCCGCTTGTTCGAATAGCCAAAGCGGCAAATGGAAGCGAAGTGAACTTCGGTAAAATCTTCGCCATTATGTTCAAACACAAATCGATCATTGCTTATCGACACCGATGCTTCATCAGCTCCCGCATCGTCTGCATTTTGCAACAGTTCTGAGAGAATGTGGCGCGGACTTTGAACCTGTTTAAACAGTTGATGCCAAGGTCCAGCAAGCTCTGGGTCGGCTTCTAACTGATTCCACCTTCGCGCAGCGCTCTCCTTAATTCGGGAGAAGTAACCTGGGGGCATGACAGTACTAGATTGCGCCGCTGTTTCTTTGCTCAACATGGCGCGTCCGAGCGATCAAGTAAGCTTTTGAGATTAACTTGGATGGCGGTGACGCCGAATTCAGGTTCCTGAGAAAACGGTTGGCGGACGTAACGAGGTTCGCGGGCAAAACCGTTTTCAACTTGCACGATGGCAAGGATGAACTTCTCTGGTTCATGCAGCGACGTAATCACTTCCTGCCGGGTGACGATTACTGTTTCGCCTGAATCAATCCGGCCTTTCACCTCAATGAATCGAAAATGCTCGGTTTTCGGATCATAAGAGGCAATGTCATATCCAACCTTCTGCGCTGACACATCGTTTGGCGTGTTTCCGAGTGCTGTCTCTGCAGCCATAACAGCGTCCATGGCCGCAATTTCGATTTTGCGGCGTGCAATTGGGTCTTCTGAGAAGCCTGAAGCATTCCCGCCTCCTTCTCCGAGGCGTGCGTCCAAAAGCCCTCGTGGAATGACAACCATTCCGCCACGTACACGAGGGGGCTGCGCTGAGATGAACCGTTCTTGTTCCAGAACCATCATTCGGCGCTTGAGGCGTTCGGCGAGGTCTTCTGCGCGCCGCATCGCATTCTGCCAATTGAGCCTTGTTTTTCTGCCAGCGCGTTCTTCTTCCTTCAGTTCAAAGGTCCGGCTGTCCCAGTAATTGATTTCTTTCTTGAGACGGGCCCGAACCTCCTGTTCCACTTTGTCGATCTCGGGCAAGCGCCGTGCTTTGACCTCAGCCACATGGGACCTTGCGAGCTCCACTGTTGCGAACCCAATTGCAGTTTTTTCAAGATCGCTTCGTAGCCAGTCTTCATCAAGCAGGTCCCGAACGGTATCAATTTCATCTCGATCAGCAGGCCGAAGATTGAGGTGAGGCGCGATACCAGCATTGACTGTCTGCCCAGTTCGATCAATCGATGCAAACTGAAGTCTCTCTGAGATGATGTGAGGCTTGCCCACCGCCGTCATGCGGCCATCCTGAACGCTGTGTTCGAGCAAGAACAGTGCGCTAATTTCTTCACCCGGATCAGTGTCGTCAATCAGAATGCCACCCTTCTTCATCAGGTGATCGTATTGCTCCCGGATCAAGCTGATCACCGCGTCCAAAAGCGGATGTCCTGGGCAGACGAATGCGGCGACAGGCTGCTGATTGATACGCGATTTCTCAAAACAGATGCGCTCGTATTTTTTCTGAACAGGGGTCCCCATTCCGGTTTGACGGTCGCGCTCTCTAATACTCATGGGGACATGCGTGATTTCAAAGCGGCCGTCTTCACGCTTTTTGATCTGACCGCCGAGTTGCTTGAACGCTTCGACAAAGAAACTCTGAATATGATGGGGTTGTAGCCGTTCCGCCTCTGCTTTTTCCATTTCCAGACGCAATTGCTGGACCCTAGCCACAGGCATAGTGTCATTTGTAAGCTGACGACGCTGGAGCAATTCAATGAGATGTTGCTGATCAACTGCGCCGTCGACGGCTTGGAACAATTTGGCTTTTACGTCTTCTTGCTCGCCATACTGAATGGCTTCAAAAAGGAGGTCTCGCAGTGCTGTTCCTTCGAAAAGTTCGCCGAGGACATCATAAACGCGACCGCCCAGAGCTGCCCGCGCAGCTTCAAGCTTATCGAGAAGGCGGGAGTAAACCTGTCCCTCGCGGGTGTCAGCAGCAACAAGATTCCACAGATGGCAGACTTCAGTCTGTCCAATCCGATGGATGCGGCCAAACCGTTGCTCGATCTTATTGGGGTTCCACGGCAGGTCGTAATTGACCATCAGATGCCCGCGCTGAAGGTTTACACCTTCACCAGCAGCATCGTTGGCAATCAGAACCAACATGTCACGATCTTGCATAAAGCGTTCGACGACTTTGCGCCGTTCTTCACGCGAGACGCCGCCATGAATGACTTCGACTGCGTCGGGACGTCCGAGGCGCGCGCGTACTTTTTCGGTGAGATAGAACAGCGTGTCCTTGGGCTCTGTAAATATTATTAGCTTGCGACGGTGGCCTTCGCTATCAATCATCAACTCGTCGTCAAGGATTCGGTCGAGCTGCGTCCATTTGGTATCTTTGCCGGATCGCAGGACTTCCAACCCCATCGCCTCCAATCCTTTGAGCGTTTGAACCTCAATCTCAAGCTGTTCGACAGTTTCCGCAGTCGTTGCACCCATCGAAATTCGGTCTTCGAGATCATCAACCTCATCTTGATCGAATTCTTCAAGGTTGCTGAGGATTTCATCCGATAGGTCGTCTTCGGAAAAACTTGCACGTGTACCTCTGCGTGCCAGCTTAGCTTCTGAGAGCTCGTTCTCCAGCCTCTCCCTACGCCGCTTGAGAGATTCGTAAATCGCCGCCGGTGATGAAGCGAGTCGCCGTTGAAGAATTTGCAGAGCAAACCCCACATTGTTTCGTTTCTTGCCATCGGTTTCTGCAAATCTCTGAACGCGGTTCATTTCATTGCGGACATATTCAGTGACGGCGCTGTAGAGCGCAGCCTCTTCCGGAGACAAGTCGTATTTGACCGTGTATGCGCGTCGTTCAGGAAAGAGAGGGCGACCGTCGAACCTCAGTAGTTCCTCTTTTGTTAGACGCCGCATCATGTCCGCGCTGTCGGCATAATGTACCCCATCACGGAAACGTCCCTCGAAACGATCACCGTCAAGCAAGGCCATGAAAAGCTGGAAGTCTTCTTCCTTTCCGTTATGCGGCGTCGCGGACATTAAGAGCAAGTGGCGACACAACTGCCCCAGGTGTTGGCCAAGTTGGTAGCGCTTGGTGTATTTAACCTCACCGCCAAAATAGCTTGCCGACATTCTATGCGCCTCATCACAAATGATAAGATCCCACTCGGTTGATGCGGCAAGTTTCTCCTGAAGTTCTTCGTTGCGGGCTAAAACATCCAGCCGTGCGATGAGGCGATTGCGGTCGTTGAATACATTTCCGGACCGTGATGTCTCGATCATGTCCTTTGAAAGAATATCGAACTCCAGCGAGAACTTCTCACCTAGTTCATCTTGCCATTGCTCAACGAGACTGCCTGGGGCAACGACAAGACAGCGGTCAAGGTCGCTCCGCGCTACCAGTTCTTTGATGAGCAAACCGGCCATAATCGTCTTGCCAGCACCCGGATCGTCTGCAAGCAAGAATCGCAATGGTTGTCGCGGCAACATTTCTTCGTACACGGCCGAAATTTGGTGCGGAAGTGGATCAACAAGGCTGGTGTGAATGGCTAGATATGGGTCGAAATAATGGGCCAGTTTAATTCTATTGGCCTCAGTTACGAGCCGGAGCATCGCAGCATCAGCATCGAATGACCACATTGTGCCAGCCGCTTCGATCTTCAGGCGATACTCATCATCACGATAAAGGGTGGTTTCTGCCGGTGCACCATTCATTGTCCGGTAGACAACATTGGCGGCCTGATCTCCAATCCACTCAACTGAGATGATTTCGACAGCAGAACCAGGCGCAATACCGGTTACGCGGCTACTCGGCTTCAAGTCTTCTAATCTGCTCATTGCACCACTTCCTGCCGAACGAGAATGATTTGCTGATCTTGCGGCTTGCGAGCACTCGGGTCTGTATCCAGCCCAAGGCGTTTAAGCGTGTAATAAAGGAGGGCCTTTCGAACGATGATCTGCGCCATACCTTTCTCCATACTGTAATCCTCACAGATCACCTGCTTTTGTGTTTCGGAAAGATCAGGATGGGGGGCAATAAACAGAGAGACGTCTGTGTTCCAATCCTCATCATCAGCTGCGGAAATCTCTATTGGCGTTTTCCTGCGTATTTGGCGGATACGGGATAAAACGAAGTCTTTGAAAGTTTCATCTTTCGCGCACCAGGCTCTCGCGTGCCACCGATATCCGTCAAACCCGATTGCATGCGGTGCAATCCGCCGCCAGGCGGGTCCAGCTTGAGAAAGCGATTGATAGAGTATTTCTAACGCGCATTTTTCATCAATCGATTCGAGCATCGCTCGGAGCACACCAACATTGATTGTTCTGCTGGGATTGGGAGCTACAGCGAAATCGGGAAGTTCTGAAATCCAACTGTCGCGTGGCGAGATTATGCCTTCACATATCGATCTGATCTGGTTGAGATACTGATTGGCATTCGGACGCAGGAAAACCGGATCGAACGATTTTCCGCGAACATAAGTCCGACCGCTTTTATCGTATTCTATATTGGCCTCGGCGAGCCCCATATATTTACTTATGTCTGCCGAGGCCTGGTTCACGGATATTCCAAATCGTTCGATGAGATCGCGCCTGTTTACGTGACCTTCCCAGAATAAGCGGAATTCGATGAACTCTAGACGTTGCTCCACACCGTGACGGAAATGGTGCTCATGTTGAGTCACAAAATACTCCTGATCTGAAAGGGCCCCAGAAACTAAACCGGACCAGTTACTGTGCCTATTTTTGGTAGGTGGTTTCGTAGTGACTCGCAAGTCTAATACTCGCGCTACTGTCCAGATATTCGGACACGAGAAGTCTGGAGATGACGAGGCCTTTGATCGTCTCCCTCCGCCTCAACATCTCTCCCAGCAGACGGGTTTGGGCGGACGGTGCGTTTGCCAGAGCGCGGTCACCGCGCAAGGGGGCGGGTCTTTTTTATATTTGATCGTCTTTAGGTCTCCTACCTACGGCTGCCCCTTGCCCAGCGCCCTTATGCGCTCCGGCTGAGCACCTTTTCGCCGCCCAACCCCGCCTGCCGGGGAAAGAACGCGCGGCGCAAAAGGAGACTGACATGACTGACCAGATTACAACCCCTGCACCTCTTGTCGCAGACACTGCACCCTCGGGTTTAGACACGCCCCGTATCTATGTGGCTTGCCTTGCTGCTTACAATAATGGCCGCTTACATGGGCGCTGGATAGACGCCACCGACCCGCACGAGGTGTGGCAGGAGGTGAGCGCCATGCTGGCCGCATCGCCGGAGCCGGACGCCGAAGAATGGGCGATACACGATTATGACAATTTCTATGGTTGCCGCATTTCAGAATATGCAGGCTTTGACACCGTGTGCGAGCTTGCTGCCTTCCTTGAGGAGCATGGCGAGCTCGGCACAAAACTCTACAATGAGCTTAGCGAGGACTTGGACCAAGCCCGCGCAGCGTTTGACGATTATGCAGGCGAGTATCGCAGCGCGGCGGACTTTGCCGAACAGCTTCACGAGGACACTGGCACCGAGATTCCAGATAGCCTTCGATATTATATCGACTGGCAGGCCCTTGCCCGCGACATGGCGCTGAATGGCGAGATCATGGTGTTCCAGACGGGCTTTGATGAAGTCCACATTTTCTGGTCACGATAGGGAGGGCTTGGATATGTCTCCCGAAACCACACACTACCGTTTCACCGTGGAAGAATTAAAGCAGGCTGACCGCTGGCAGGAAGGCTTCTGCCTGGCCTGCCGCACCCCGCGCGAGTGCTGCGAACCCGATGCGAGCGCCTACCGTTGCGACGAATGCGGCGAAAATGCCGTGTTTGGCCCGCACTGGATTGCGATTGCCGGACTCTTCAAGGAGGGCGCGGCATGATGTTTACGACACGCTTTGAGACCTTTGTATGTGAGGGCGATAGCCTCACATGCGAGGTCGATGGGTTCGAGATCACCGCGCGGATTGTGCGCGATGATTGCCCCGACGCGCCCGACGAAAGACAAGATGGATTCTGGCCTTCACTCTATAAGGATGCGCCGGGTTTCATTGGTGCCGGAAACAATTTCCGCGAGCGCTTTGCCGAGGCGCAGGCCCGCGCGGAAGCGGTCATGGAGGCATGGCGTAAGGATGAATGGTTCTATTGTGGGATTGTTCTGTCGGTTGCGCTTGAGGGCGTTGAACTCGAAAACCATGCCGCAAGCCTATGGGGCATTGAGGCCAACTATCCCGATAGTGACAATGCCTATCTGACCGATGTGGCAAACGAGCTTTTACCCGAAGCTCTGGACGCAAGTCGTGTGGTGCTGGCAAAGCTTACCACCAGTGCCGCAGCCCTTGGCGATGGGGCTTCGCCATGAGCGATGTGCTCGCGCGGCTCGGCCCGCGCCCGCGCATGACCTTGGTCATTTGCGAGCAACAAGTGGCCGAGATTTGGGTCGAGGGTCGCGCCCCGCGCATTTCCATCCGCGACTATGATTGGGGCGAAACAGACCCCGACGCGACCCTCGACGCGGATGGATTTGCCTACACCAAAATCAACTGGAGAGACCCAGCATGGGCGTTGGGTCTCTCACTTTACCCGCCAGAAAAGGAGACCGACATGGCACAACCCACCCTCAAACATATCCCGCTCACTGAGCTCAAAATAAGCAAGTTGAACATGCGCCACGGACGCAAAAAGCCGGACGTGTCCGACATTCTGCCATCCATCAAGGCAGGCGGCATTCGCCAGACGTTGCTGGTGCGCCGTGAAGGCAAATTTTATGGCGTCATCGCCGGACGCCGACGCTTCTTTGCGTTGCAAGCCATCGCCAAGGAGACAAGCAAAACCCCGCTGGTGCCCTGCGCCATCATGTCCGAGAAAGATGCCGCGAGCGCGATTGAAGCCTCTGTCATCGAGAATGTCGGACGCTTGCCCGCGACCGAGATGGAGCAATACACAGCGTTCAAACGCCTGTACGATGAGGGGCGTGGAGTTGATGACATCGCCGCTTACTTTGGCGTGACAGAATTGCTGGTGCGCCGCGTTCTGGCACTGGCTTCGCTTAACGAAGCTATCCGCAAACTCTATGCCGAAGACGAGATAGACCGCGAGACCATCCGCGCCCTGACGCTTGCTACGGACGAGCAGCAAGCCGAATGGCTGCGCATATATGAGAACGAAGACGAGCGCGCGCCTATGGGGAGAAACTGCAAGGCATGGGTAACAGGCGGCACAACGATAACTACGGATAAAGCGCTGTTCGACCTTGAAGACTACGAGGGACAGATCACCACCGACCTGTTCGGCGAGCATGGTGTTTTCGCTGATGCTGACCAGTTCTGGCAGGCGCAATCCAAAGCGATAGCCGCGCAGGTTGAGACCTATCTCGCCGACAGTTGGCGAGATGTGTTCTGCCTTGAGCGCGGGCAGTATTTTCACAAATGGGACCACGCCCAGCGCTCGAAAGAGGAAGGCGGCAAGGTCTATATTGAAATCCGCCATGATGGGACAGTGACCTGCCATGAGGGCTATGTCACTCAGGTCGAGGCGAGAAGACTCGACCGCGCGACCAATGGTGAAACAGACACCGAACCCACCCAAATCAAACCCGAAATGTCCGGCCCGCTGGTAGACTATATTGGCCTGCATCGCCACGGTGCGGCCCGTGCGAGCCTGTTGGGTCAGCCCGCCATCGCGCTGCGCTTGATGGTCGCCCATGCTATGACAGGCTCTGCCCTTTGGGACGTGAAACGCCACGAGACCCGCAGCCGCAAAGAGGAAACGCAGGCTAGTGTGGAAGGGTCGAAGGCGACAACCGAAATGAACGCCGCCCGCGAGCAGGTAGGCGACCTGTTCTCGGCTTTGAACGTGAATGGCGCTGCCCGTCGCAATGGAGACGCCTATCGCTTGTGCGAGGTGTTTGTCTCTTTGCTCGCCATGTCAGATGATGAAGTCGTGCAAGTACTGACCTTCACAATGGCCGATACATTGGAAGCAGGTGGTGCAATTGTTGAAGCGGTCGCCCATGTCTGCGAAACCGATATGGCAAGCTATTGGAAGCCGGAGCCTGCCTTCTTTGACCTCTTGCGAGACAAGCGGGCGATCAATGCGATGGTGGCTGATATTGGCACGGTGTCGCTAGCGGAAAGCTGCGCCACCGAGACTGCAAAAGCCCAGAAGATGGTTATCGGGAACCGGATTATTGGGGAGGGATGTGAACCCAATCCCGATTGGCGACCCAGCTGGATGCAGGTGCCACCGACCCGCCTTATTGAGGGTGCAGCCTGTGCGCCTGTCGATGCTTGGAACCGGATCAAGGGTCTGTTCGAATCCAGCGAGACAGAGTGTGCTCCCGGTGCAGGAAGCCTTGAGCAAAAGAACGCCGCCTGACGATTTCGTCTCCCGTTAGCGCGGCAAGTGGAGCCGTCCGGTGTCTGTCATCGGGCGGCTTTCCGCATTTTTGAGGTGGAGCGGAGGCGGCGATGTTCATTTGAGAAGGACGCAAAAAATCGCCCGTCTGGAGGTCTCGCAGGGTCTCCGAGTATCAGGCCAGCGGCGATCCTTTTTTTATGTCTCCTCGCCAGAGGAAGACCTCCTGTTCCCGTCTCTTGCCGTGTGACCTGGACGGGGCCAGCCCGCCTTGAAACCGGTCCTTCAAGAAAACTTCCCCGCCGCTTCGCGGCTCCTCGCGGAACAAGTTTTATTGCTTGACCGGTGCTCCACTGCGTTTCGCCCGCAAGCGGTTCAATCCTGTCTTGCCCCGTCCCTTCGGTCCGGCGTCGACGGGGACACGAGGTCCCCCGGGACAGCCAAGGAAACGAAAAGGAGAATACCATGGCCAATGCACTCGGATATGTCAGCGAAACTAAAACAGGCTTCGAAGGCGCCCTTGCAATGATGAACCTGTCAGCCGCCATCCGCATCGAGAAGAATGCGGAGAAAGCTGAGGACGGACAGCCGGACTATCGCATCTATGCCGGCGAAACCTCGACCGAAATCGGCGGTGGCTGGATGCGCAAAGCCAAAGCCTCGGGACGCGAATATGTCTCGATCACCCTCGCAGACCCGCAGATCGGACCGCGCAAGATTTACGCAAATCTCGCCCCCGTGAAAGGCAAGAAAGGCCGTCATGTGATCCTCTGGAACCCTCGGGACTAGGGCTCATATCCATCGCAAATCAGCCGCTCCGAAGGTCACCTTCGGGGCGGTTTTGCTGTTATGAAGCTTGGTTAATTAGCAGGGTGAAAATCAACGCCTTGCTTATTGCGGCTATGACTGGCGGCTGTTTCCGGCACTTTTTGACATCTCTACGCGATGACGAAAGGAGCCATAAATTATGTCACGATCCTCGAAGAAATCCATCCAAAGTGATGAGCTGCCCGAACTCTTATCAGCCTCTGAGGCGGCAGACTTTCTAAGCCTGTCACCCATCACATTGTCACATTATCGCTGTCAGGGGCGCGGTCCGATCTATCGCAAACATGGCTGGCGTATCTTCTATGCGAAGCCCGACCTTATCGACTGGTCCAATGGGCAGCGCTGGTCCTCGACCGGCGATCCGATCCGCTAGTGTTATGCGCTATTGGATCGCCATACTGACATTGACTGGCCTTGGCTTGATGGCGCTTGCTGTCTTTTATAACCCCCAGGATCGGTTGATCTGGAACCGGACAGTAAGTGCACCGGTAGGGCTTTACTGGTTGAACGACGACCCATTCACCCCCGGCAGATGGGTTGTCGTTTCAGCCAGGAGCGATGATGCGCAATGGGCTCAGGCCCATGGATTTGTCGGGAAGGATTGGCCGCTTTTGAAGCAGATCATGGCCGTGTCTGGTGACGAAATCTGCCGGATGGATGGCGAGATTTCGGTCAATGAACACACCATGGGCAAGGCAAAAGACATCGACTTACGAGGCCGGTCTTTGCCGGTCTGGTCAGGGTGTCAGCTACTCTCCGAGGACGAAGTCTTCCTGATGAATTCCCATCCTGATTCCCTTGATGGACGCTACTTCGGAGCTACGGATATTAGTGCTTTGGATGGCGTCGCCGAGCTGGTTTGGGAATTCTGAACATGTGGTGCTCGGCATATGACGACAAAACGCAGCAATTGGCGGCGAAAGGCGGCATGGGATTAGACAGCGAACCCGACAGGGCAAGATTAAAGACTGTGCGTACACGCCCAGCTAAGTCCCTGTCTGCACATCTTTTTTTCGTCGCCTCATGCCGCAATTTGTGGCGACACACTTTGCCTATGCTCCTGTGTTTATTGGGTTTTGCGTGTCATACGACGCTTGGGGGCTGTTTTGAGCGGCGAGAATGAGTTCACGCCGAGGCTGGGGCGCGTCCTCGATCTTGGGGCGGGTTCAGCCAGGTCTTTGCGGGCCCGTGTGTCCAAGGCAGCGGCGCGGATAGGCAAGCCCGGAAAAGGCGCTGGGTTTTCAGGGCGCAATATCGGGCGCGGCAACGGAGCGGTGCCGCAGGCGAAGAGCGGTGTTCGCCGTATTGCTCGGATGCGCATGCGGCGGGTCATTGTCAAAGTACATATTGCGCGAGCCAGAGGCGGCGGAGGTGCGCGGGCGTTTGGCGAGCATGTCCGCTATGTCCAGCGCGATGGGGTCGAGCGTGATGGCAGTGGCGGTCAAATATACGGACGCGAAGGCGAGGAGATTGATGGTCGGAGCTTTACCGAGCGCAGCGGCGACGACCGCCATCAGTTTCGGCTGACTTTGTCTGCAGAAGATGCGAATGCGCTGGGGGATTTGAAGCCCACAACCCGAGCTTTGATGGCGCAGATGGAGCGCGACCTTGGCACGCCGCTCGATTGGATCGCAGTTGATCATCACAATACCGGTCATTCGCACACGCATATTATCATTCGCGGGAAGGATCATCTGGGCAAGGATCTGGTCATTGCCCGTAACTATCTGACCGGCGGCATCAGAGGCCGCGCGTCGCAGATCGTGACCAATGAACTTGGGCCACGGCGCGACCTTGAAATCGCGCAGGCCCAACAGGCCGAGGTGTCAAAGGACCGGTTTACCGGATTAGATCGCGAGTTGACTGATATGGCTGTCTCGAGTGCGCTGGAAATTGAACCAGCGGCGGGTGCGGCGGATCGCTTCCGGCGGAGCCTGCATTTGCGGCGGCTGAAACATCTTGAAGCGCTCCATCTGGCGACGCGCGAAGGGAAAGGACGTTGGCGGCTTAAAGAAGGTTGGGACCGCGCGCTCAAAGCGATGGGGCGGCGCGGCGATATCGTGCGGGGTCTAGCCGCTGGACTAGCGCCCGGAGAGACGGCGCGAGGGATGCGCCTATTTGAGGAGCGCCCCATGGATGCGAGATCGCTAACCGGTGTGGTCATCTCGCAAGGGCCAGATGACGAGCTGCGCGATAAGCGGTTTTTGTTGGTGGAGGATGTGGAAGGCAAGAGCTGGGCGGTTTCTGCCCGTGGAATTGAGCCAGGTGGATTGCCACCGCGAGGAGCTGTGATCGAGGTGTCCGCTGCGCCGAAGCAGGTGCGGGCTTCGGACCGGGTGATTTTAGACATCGCAGCGCGCAATGGCGGCTACTATTCTGACGGGCTGCATGCCGAGGCTGATCCATCCGCTTCGCGCAATTTCCGGGAAGCGCATAAGAGGCGACTGGAAGCGCTGCGCCGCGCAGGGCTTGTCACGCGGCAGGCTGATGGGGTCTGGGAGATTAGCGAAGACCATTTGCAGCGGGCCGCAGAGTTTGAGGCGTCCAGAGGCGGTGGCGTGAAAATACAGGTGCGATCATGGATGGCGCTTGAGACGCAGATTGAAGCGCGTGCTGAGACTTGGCTAGATAGTGCTAAGCTCCTTAAAAATGCGCCTCCCAACGGACGCATCGGCAAGGCGCGTTTAGCGCGGTTGCTCTTTCTTCAGCGCGAAGGGCTTGAAATGGAGGCTGGCGCATTGTCGAAAGAGGCGCGTCGTCAGGCGCGTATGAACGAGCTCTTGCGTGCCAGTCAGACTGAAGCCCGCAAGTCTGGCCGGGAACAGTTTGCCTTGATCTCCGGCGAGACGTTCGAGGGGCAGTTCGAGCGCACACTTGATCTGGCGCAGGGACGTATGGCGATCATTGGTAAAGAGAAGACGTTCGCGCTAGTTCCATGGCGGCCCGCGCTTGAACGCCATCGCGGCGCATCATTAGTTGTCGAGCAGCGCGCGAGGGGGTTTTCATGGAGTTTTCCTGGTTCGCGGCAGCGGGGCGTTGGTAGGTGATGTTGATAGAGCCGCGCTTGACGCCGTCCTTATAACTTTCGACCTTCGTATGTTGCTTGGCATAGCCGCAAATAGCGCTGGTTGTTTTGTCCTAGGGGTGTCCCAAAAGTCGTCTAGCTTTTTCATGTTCGCTTTTTGCAGCTCGCACATGCCATTCAAAGGTTTCATGTGCATCATCTGGCGGGCCGTTTTCATTTCGATACAGGTTTCTAAGATGCTTCAAATACTCTTGAGCACGTTGGTGCCCAGCATCGGCAGCGGGCATGATCCAACCCATCGCAGACTGAAAGTCCTGAGGTCCACCTTCGCCCGATAGCTCCAACATACCGAGGTTGAACATCGCATCATAGTTTCCATTTGTGGCGGCGCCGAAAAACCAATCTCGTGCCAATTCAGGATCTTGTTTAACGCCTTGCCCATCTCGATACATTATGCCCACACGATTTTTTGCTACAGGGTGACCGGCCCAATGGTCGGTGGAAACATACCATTTAAATGCTTCGGCGAGATCCTTCTTTGTGCCGTTGCCCAATCTATACATTTCTGCAACGTCAAACATGGCCTCATCATCGCGCTCCTGAATTGCGGCACGAAGGCACCACTCAAAAGCCTTTCGACTGCTTTTGCGCACGCCAATGCCTGACATGTACAATTTCGCAAGCTCGTATTGAGCATCGGCGTCACCGGCCCTCGCGGTTCGTATTGTCTCGGTCAAATCTTGCGATGAAGGCGTCTGAGTGGGAGCGCTAGCTTTATTATTAGATGGTTCCAAAGAGAGAGTTGGTTCCTTAGGCTCAAATCCATCAGTGATCCCCATCGCATCCAAGATGGAGTCCAGAAACTCTTTCTTCGCTACAAGAGAAAGAAGATCGTCTCCGAATTGCCTTGCGGGAGCAAAGCTTGTGACATGTGTGAATGCTCCAGAGTTGTTCACCATAACAACGTTTTCTATGTCACCTTGTATCTTCACGTAACCGATATATCCGATCGCTGGCTTGCCGACGCGGTGGAACTTTTGTTCAGCTGAGCCATGGGTTTTAAAGAAGCTCTGAGCGCCCGCCGCGCTGACGAATGGGATTGTAACTGTACTATCGCTACCCAAAGCATTTACGGCAGCCGCGGCGACTTTTCTTCCCTCATTTGAATTGATCCATCTTTTCGCGAAGAAAAGCGCGACAAAGGACAGTCCAAAAGTTGGAATTGCAGTTAAGATCGCGATGATGAAAAGAATTCCGAATAAAGACACGACTCAACCCTCGATATTTTGCGCTAGTTTCACAAGCATCATGGTTTTTGTGTAAGGTGACAAGCGGATGCCATAATATGGCTTTACGAAACTGGCCTCATTCAATGGTGAATTGCTAGCTTGGAAGGCTCGAGAATTCACTCAATTTGCCGCGATTTGCCGCCATTCACACTGGTCGAAGATAGACATCGCCATGAGACTGGACGGGTTTTCTTGCCCAGAGGTTCTCGCTCATGTCGCCATCGAAGATTTTGATCGGTCAGTTCCTGATTGTCCTGACGATTATTGCCGCAACGATGTGGGGCGCAACGCAATGGGTGGCGGCTGAACTTGGCTATCAGCCAGGGCTAGGACGGCCGTGGTTTATCTGGGGCGATGTGCCGATCTATCGCCCCTGGCGCTTGTTTCAGTGGTGGTATGCTTATGAGGCTTATGCGCCGATCGTATTTGCCAAAGGCGGCGCGATTGCGGCGAGTGGCGGATTGTTTGGTATTTTGGCAGCCGTTCTGGGATCAGTTTGGCGTTCTCGCTGGGAACGGCGGGTAACGACCTATGGCTCGGCGCGCTGGGCGGAGCGGCGCGATCTGATGGAAGCTGGGTTGCTTGGGGGCGACGGTGTGTTTCTCGGGCGCTGGAAAGGCGGCTATCTTCGCCATGATGGTCCTGAGCATGTGATGGCCTTTGCGCCAACACGCTCTGGCAAGGGTGTGGGGCTGGTGATCCCGACGCTTCTGTCTTGGACAGGCAGTGCGGTCATACATGACATCAAGGGTGAGAACTGGGAGTTGACCTCTGGGTGGCGCTCGAAGCTTGGCCCTTGCATCCGGTTTGATCCAACCGACGAGACCTCACCGCGCTACAACCCGCTGCTGGAAGTGCGCAAAGGCAAGTTTGAAGTCCGCGATGTCCAGAACATTGCAGACATCTTGGTTGACCCGGTTGGCAGTCATGAAAGCCGCGATCACTGGGACAAGACAGGCTATGCCTTGCTCGTGGCGGTCATGCTGCATGTCCTCTATGCGGAGGAGAACAAATCACTGTCAGGCTGCGCAGAGTTTCTCTCGCATCCAGAGCGCACCATTGGTGAAACGCTCGAGCTGATGTTGAAAACGAAGCACCATGTCACTGCCAAGGGGCGCGCAAGGGCTCACCCCTATGTCGCGCGGGGCGCACGGGCGATGAAGAATAAATCGGACAATGAGCGGTCCGGTGTTTTATCGACGGTTTTGACGCTGTTGGAAGTGTTCAGTGATCCGATCATCGCCGAACTGACATCGACGAGTGATTGGGGCGTGATGGATCTGGTTGAGGCTGAGCGGCCAGTTTCGCTCTATCTGGTGGTGCCACCATCGGATATTTCGCGGACACGGCCCTTGATGCGACTGATCCTGAATCAAGTGGGTCGCAGACTGACGGAGAGATTGCCGCATGAGGGGCGGCGCAAGGTATTGCTAATGCTGGACGAGTTTCCGGCGTTGGGGCGGCTTGATTTCTTTGAGACCGCGCTAGCGTTTCTGGCAGGCTACGGCATTCGTGCGTTTCTGATCGGTCAGTCCCTTAACCAGATTGAGAAAGCTTACGGGCCTAACAATGCGATCCTCGATAATTGTCATGTGCGGGTGGCGTTCGCGACCAATGATGAGCGCACCGCAAAGCGAATATCTGACTCGCTTGGTGCGAAGACCGAGCTTCGATCACAGAAGAACTATACCGGCCATCGCCTCGCGCCCTGGCTCAGCCATATGATGGTCTCGCGTCAGGAGACAGCGAGGCAATTACTGACGCCCGGAGAAGTGATGCAGCTACCGCCAAAACAGGAAGTGGTGATGGTTGCAGGTGTGCCGCCAGTCATGGCGGATAAGCTGCGCTATTTCAAAGATCGCAACTTTACCGAACGGGTGCTGGCACCTGCGTCGGTGGCACTTAAGGGCAAAGGTCCGGCATCGCTTTGGTCGGAGAAGGCTGAAGCAGAGGCAAGTGTGACGATGGCTGTGGGTGCAGCGGCTGAGGATGGCGGGAAGGACTTTCGCCCCGAGCTTGATCACCAGCCCGCGAGAGAGATTGAAGTGGAGGGGGCGGAGATTGATCTTTCAGATGATGATCCGCTCGATCCGACTGACGCGCAGCATCTCGAAACGCTTCGCCGCGCTGTTGCGCTAGATCAGGCGGACTCAGATGTCTTTCCGGAATTCTGAATGATGAAACGCCACAGGATCAATATTCGCCTCACAGACAATATGTGGTTTCGCTTGCAGACCGAAGCCAATTCGCATGAAGTCACCATGACTGCAATAATTGAGACAGCGCTGTCGCAGTATTTTGAACCAGACAAAGTTGAGGCGCGGGAGAATGCCTTATTGTCTCGAATGGATAGATTTGATGCCAGGCAGGGGCAGCTTGAAGCGGATGTACGGCTGTGCACCGAAACGCTTGGGCAATATGTGCTCTACTGGTTAACACGCACCCAGCCTATTCCAGAGGGAGAGCGCAATGCGGCTCATGCGTTGGGAAGACGGCGTTACGACTACTTCTTGGATCAAGTAGGACAGAAGCTTAAGTATCGTGAACCCAACGGTGTTTCGAAGCCAGATCTGGATGCCATCGACGAGGATTGACCAGAGAAAATCTGAAAAAATCGTTCTGAGTGGAAGAGAACGTTTGAGACTACGTGCCAGTCTATGAGTCAAAGCTGGATGAGCTACTTTTCAAGTCTTTCTCGCGCTCACAAAGAGCCTTCGATCTCTCCAAGAACTGTGCGGATCGCATCAGCTTGTAGTTTCTCCATCCCGATGTTCATCTCCATTCGCTTGATCACCGTAGCTATTTGATCGGCATCAATGACAGCAAATGCCGAGGTTGAGACAAATAACTTAGGAACTTCTTTTTCCAAAATGCCCTGCAATCCTTTTGCTTTTCTCTCTTTTCGCGCTTCACTTAGAATAGCAGCGAGAATCCAACGTGAAAGGACAACTAGAGTAAGGATCGGCACAGGCAGGACTGTGTACTCCTGATAAATTTGGACACGTCCCATAAGGCTGTCCTTGAAGTGGGGACCCCAGATACCTTTTACGATACGCGCTGCCTGCAATAGGAATCCATCTCGTTGCTGGTCAGTGCCAATGCCGGAAAATGGAATCAGGACGTCAGTGCTACCTTCTTCGAACGAATACTTCTTGGTACACCCGTACAGCATGAGGTAAATGATGAAGAGTGCCCGGGTAACAAAACTCAAGTCTACAGGCGCATCTGATGTCTTCAACGTTTGGATATGCGATTCAAATGCACCGACGGCTTTCATCAAGGATGCCTGGTTGCGTTCAAAGTCTTTGACGGTGATCGCAGTGTGGTCGTCTCTGGCAGGATCTGCTTCACCGGCTTTTGTATGAGACTGCCGTTCGGTGTCACCCTCATCATCTTGATCTTCGCCAAGGGCAAGTTCAGCAGCGTTGCGAGCTTCTGCCTCGTCAATTGAATCACTGTTCTCCAGGTCGATAATCCCTTGCAGTACGATCTTCAGGATCATTTGGAGCGCTGGGTTATCAGAGTGTGCGAAAGCCCCCGAAGAAATATCGGATTTGAGATTTAGCGCCTGGCGAAACGCCTCAGGTGAATCGTAATCTCTTCCTGCAGACACAGAAGTTGAAGTGGAACGGCGTCTTACTGTTCGCATTGCAGCTTCGCGCGGTGTGTCGCCATCATCATCAAATATCAGGTGAATGTCTCGTGCGAGATTGATGAGGTCGCTATCACCATTTAGAACAGCATCGAGTTTACGTTTGAGGCTGCTAGCGAGCGGGTTAGGCGCCGATGCCATAAGCATTTCAGGGTCAGCCACAATCACTGGCTTGCTAATCCGGCCATCTGCTAATTCGATTCGAGTGATAATCGTCGCAGCAATGAGTTCATCATCAATGTAAATGAACGGGCGGCGACCTTGAACAAACTGGGTTTGTACACGTTCATCGCCTACGTGGAAGGAGGATCCATGAGCGGGAATATCGTCCGGGCAGGACCAGATCAATTGGCGGTCGCGGCGTTCAATTTTTCCTGGATCGAACTGCACAGGTTTGGAGTTTTCGTTTTCTTCCCTAACAGGCGAAGGGATGTCTGATGATTGGAGCTCTACCCCGAAATCAAGTTCTAGTTGATGCTCAATAGTTCCGCGTGGCAAGCGACGGTAGATTACTGCTTCTGTGTTGGTGCCGGGTTTCTGAGAAATACCGAGCGCAGCGACTGTGCAATTGGCGCTCCCGTAAATAAGGTAATCGTAGTGTTCTGTTTGCGCCATAATCAGTTTGGCGTGAAGGAAACGATGCTCGTCTGAACTGCCCATAGGATGGAATATTGGGGCTGGTTTTAGGTTCCACTTTTCAACAGGAAAAGTGGATTGGCGCCGCTCAACCTCACTACCTGTCGACACAAAGATATGAGTCTTTGGACCGCCAAACGCAGTGTGCAATCGACTAAGTGCGGTTAGGTCCTTATCCCAATAAGGAGAGATGATGACCAGTCGTTCGACCTCGCCTTCGACCGCCGAAATAAATTGATCTGATAGGCCAGTAGGAGCGGCTCTGTCAGAAATGAGAAGGTCGATCTGCGTGCCATTAGAAAATGATTGAATGCCAATCGGGAGGGGAGCGTTTTTGAGCCAGGATGATTGGGCTTCAAGAAGGTCAAGTTTGTATAGGAGGTCCGAGTCCTTCGTCTCCGACATGCGCTTCATCAGCCAATCATGCGCTTTTGCGATCAAAGTTAGTTGGATATCGTTATCGCGATTGTCCAACGCGTTGGACCAACTCAAAGCTGACACGACCTCTTGGTTGCTACCCCAACCAGCTGAAGTGACGTTTGCAGATCCGATGTTCAGTCGCGCTTTAGATGTTCCATATCGCAAAGCAATTTTGGGGTGGTAGGCGCCTCCGACCGCTACTGGAACGATAAGGTACTTACGTCCTGCATTTATGAAGGCATCGGGCATTTGATCAATTGCTTGGGTTAGCATCGCTGCATCTGCCAGCAGAATATTGTTCTGGCACCCCATGGCGCGGAGCCGGTATTGTACGCTCGCATCATAGAATGCTGGATCGACGCTAAACGTCGTCAGCACCGAGCTGTGAAATCCAGTACGCTTAAAGTCATCAAATAGGCTTAACGGCACGTAAGAACGCCTTTCCGACTTCGGTCACTTCACCATCAGCTCCGAGCAAGCGAGCATCTTCAGCAAATCTAATTAAATTGCCAATTCGAGGCGTCGTGAAATCGTATTTTGCTGGAACACCGTCGACCAACTGACCTTCGTCAACGATAAAGCGATAGGTGAACGTCCCGCTACTGGAGAGCTTTTGCCCAGCTATCAGAAGATGATTGCTGATAACAAATTTTCGAATAAGTGCGGCGAGCGCATCCCCGGCTGGCTCATTCGCTAGTCGATCGAGCATTCCAAATATTCCGGCCGCAGATCTTCCTGAAACCGAGGCGGAATGCAAAACCCGCACAAATTCCTGGTCTGAGCCCCATCTATTCCAAAGCGATAGAAGAAGTTTGACTGCCTTGGCGATGTCGCCGTCATTGGGTTCTTCGATATTGTTTTTCACAATTTCTGAAATTTCATGACCTAATTCGTGTTCCGCCAAGAGGTCAGGTAGAGCGACCTCTTGTGCAAACTCAGCGATTGGACGAGCCTGGGCGGACACCTGTTTGAGATAGGTTGAGACAAGGTGTTTAGCTATTTGATTAGACGCGCTCGTATGATTGCCATTCACGCGGTGAGTTAGAGCGTTCAAGAGTAATTCTAGCGTGATATGGCAAAACTCATTGACCATATACGCACGCCATGTCTGCAAGTTGGTGGCCAGTTCATTGTCAGCTGGGCTTGCAGTGTTGTCTTGAACGTAAAGCTCACGGCGAAGGTCGTTATCACTTGCAAGGCTCGTCTGCTTGACAATGCTCATGATGTTCCAAAGCGAGGCGCGGCGTGCCCTCGCGGTTGGATCAGTTTCCCGCTCACCGCAAAGGTACTCACGTAGGAGCTGTGTTTCATCTGAATCTTCCCTTAGTAGTGAAGGGTGTGTCTCTTCAGAGATCAATTCACAAGATTCGCGGGTAACAGCCCCTGTCTCAATTGCGTCAAACAATAGTTTACTTGCTTTCGGACAGGCTTTTTCAAAAGCCGTCGCAAGTTGCAGACCATAGTTTTCGGTTACTGCGTAAACGGGGGCGGTGTGCTCTTCAAGCATTCCCATCTCAAGCATGCTGGCGACGTAAAACTGTCCGAAATTTCCTCTTGGAGCTTTGAGGTACTGCTCTGATTTTCCTGGTCTATCCGTCCAAGGAGAAAAATCGAATTCCTGTTTCGGAGACAGGTCCAGATACTCACCAGCCCAATTAGAGCCAGCCATCCCTCCGGCTCCCTCGTTATCGCCAATCCGTGAAGCCAGGACATAAGTTGCTTCAGCACGGCGTATGAATATTTTCCATTTGTCCTCAGCGGCAGAATGGTGTCTCAATTCAAATTGCCGAACGACCCAACAGTAAAAAGAAAAATACCTTAGACGATTAGTCACGTTCGTTAGGCCGGGTAGCAGGCCGGTGTAGAGCCGAACCGATGCGGCCTGTAGTCCGAGTGGGTCTCGGCCCGCAGAGAAGGCTCCCGGTTTGTTCCAATCAGGAAGATTATCTACTCTGATCTCCAGCATCATTTCACTCTAATGCCACGTTACGTTCCTGCCATGCGCCATGATCATGATGTCACCGTATGGATTTCCCCGGTTGTGACCAGCACGATCAGCCCTCGTTCTGCGCCCGTCATGTCCAGATAATTCCGGACCTGTGCACTGTAATGGTCGAGCATTTCTGGTGCAGGCTGAACATCGCTCTTCCAATCGATAACAACCTGCGGAGTGCCATCTGGCCTGAAGCTGGTTGCATCGGTGATTCCGACGGTTGCCTGCTCGCCGCCTTCTATGTCGATGGCAGCATAGACAGGATACTCAGGAACAAGCGAAGGACGCAGAGCGATAATTTCAGGAAGAGCAAGCGTACGTGTGACACAGGACGCCAGCTCATCTGGTGAAAGCCCTTGGGCGGCATCTTCGAACGCGGACTGGCCGAGCTCGTCGATGAGGACTGACGCTCGGTCTTTCAGGTCTGAAATATTTTCGGCTGTTTCGCCGGTTAGAACTTCCTCCAGCAGTTTGTGAAGAATCAGGCCGCGTTCCCGCCCGCCCTGAATATCTGGAATAGCTGCATCTTCGCCGGGCTGGCTGGACTCGCGGGCGGCCCAAATCTCTACCGATTCAGGCGTCAACAAACGGTTCGTGTTGCCTTCATCTCTGCTCGGGGCCAGCCAAGATAGTCGCCGCTGGCGCTCAACAATCGCAGCTGCTTCCGCCGCAAAGCGTTCACGGGTTTGCTCATTTGGCTTACCTGGATGTGTGGTTCCGAGCCCTAAGGGAAGATGCGACAAATCGAGTGCAGGTAAATTCTCAAGCGACAGATCAAGAAGTGAAATCCAGGCTGATCTTGATGGCGCAGCATCAGACCGAGGAAGGACTAGAAGTTCGCGCGCGCGGGTAGCGGCGACATACCAGAGCCGGATGCGTTCGCGATCGAGTTCCGCCTTTTCAGCGTCACGTACCTCGTCGTATCCTACCGGTTTCACACCAAAGACAGGACAGTAGAAGGTGTCGCTATCTCGGTCAGTCACGGCGCTTTCCGCTGACATGATATTCGTCATCGTATTAATCGGCACTACAATTGGCCATTCGAGCCCCTTGGCTGCGTGCATGGTGTACAGTGCGACGGCTTCTTCTTGAGCGTCGGGCCGTCCTTCGACAGCACGCGCCTCGTCGGTCCAGGCCGCGATCATCGTTTCGGTGAAAGCGCGAAGGCCACGAACCGCGTAAGCTGTCGTCATGCTGAGATAAAGTTCCACATTGGCAAATGCGCGCTCAGCCTGACCACGATGGCGCTGAAGCAGCATGGGCCGAATATGTAAGGCATCGATCGCTTGCGACAAAAGACTATGCGGCGTCGTATTGTTCGTCTGGCGATAGAGCGCTTGCAGCTTCTCCATTGTCGCTCTTGCCAACGGGTGTTTGATATTGCTCACATCAACGTTCAGATCGAGACGAGGGATCCTTGTTGGATCGTCCTCTGACCTCGGTAATGCCCAGATAATGTCGAGTAGTTCTTCTTCGCTAAGCCCGACGAGTGGGCCTCGCAAAATTGCCCCCAGGGCGAGCGTGTCGCGGCGGTCGGTAAGCACGCGTGTTAGAGCGATGAGGTCTTGAATTTCTTGTCGGCGATAAAATCCTTTGCCAGCCTGTGTGGCCACAGGAATGCCTCTTCGTTCAAGAGCTTCCTCATAGCGCCAAAGATCGCTCCCTGTCGGCGCGAGAAGAGCAATATCGCCGGGGCGACAGGTTCGGTTCTCGCCCAACCGTCGATCCAAGATCATCTCGCTTCCAATCAAACGCGCGCACATCTCGGCAACGGCCTCTGCTTCACCGTCGCGCCTCTGTTCTGCTGAAGCCTTGCCATTTTCATCGGCAATTGCCACGTCCATGGCCGCGACGCAGAGAGCGTCGTCGCGAGCTGCATGAAAGGGGTCCAGCGCCGTGAAACCGGGCTGGCCATCACTCGACAGCAATGCCTCGAACCGCTCGTTCACATAGGTCAGAATTGGCGCGCAGGAGCGGAAATTGGTGGAAATCGAAAGGACGCTTTCGGCATCCTGCGAGATGAACGTATCTCGCGCTCGGACATAAGCGATGACATCTGCGCCTCGGAAGCGATAAATCGCTTGTTTGGGATCGCCCACCAGGAACAGCGCGCCAGGGCGGATCGTGAAGGCACTCCAGTCTGCTGCCGCCCCATCAGCAGGCGGCTCTCCGCAAAGACGCCAGAAGATCTCTGTCTGTAGCGGATCGGTGTCCTGAAACTCATCGACCAGAACGTTTGAGAAGCGGGCAGCCAAGGCCCGACGTACATCATCATGGTCCCGCAGCAGGTTCCGTGCGGCGAAAATTAGATCATCGAAATCAAGCAAGGCCGTAGATCGCTTATGCTCTCGAAACCTCTCCAAGACGGGTTGCACTTGAGTGATTAGCTCTGCCAAGACGCGACTGGCGATATTTTGGAGCAAAGCGTTCCAAGCTGCGCAACACGCTGCGTAAAGTTTATCCGCTGCGATGTTGAGGCGTTCACCTTCACTTTTGGCGAGGCCTTCACGCTTGGCTGCGGCCACCCACTTTCCCTTCTTTTTATACGCACGGAACGTGCCCTTTGTTGTGTAAATGGCGGAAGGAGGCGATGACTTAAGCGTATCAACAAGACCAGATGGCGTTTCGATCACAGTGTCGTCGGCAATCGACTTTGCCATATGTGCAAAACACTCTGCGATATGGGCTGTCTCTTCCTCCAAAACTGATGCTGTTTGGATGAATGTCGTAAACTCATCGACAGCGCTTCGGAAAACAAGCAACTGTGGTGCAATTGGGTTTGCGGTTGGTGCTGACACCGTTCGACGCCGCCGCAGGTTATCGACAATTTTTTGGATAAGCCCAACGGTCTCGCCAGGACTATGCAACACCATCTCAGCAATAATACCGTTTTCGGCCCCAGAAAGATGCTCATGCAGCCAAGTCTCGACAATTTCGCTGAATGCAAGGTCGGCTTGATTGCTGTCCATGATGCTAGCGCCCGGATCGATGTCCGCCTCGACGGGATATGGCTTAATCAGGCGCTGGCAAAATCCGTGGATCGTAGAGCATGGAATCTCATCGATATCCGCTGAAGCTATCACGAGATTTTCTCGATGAATATCTGACAGACCGTCCGGAAATGCTACCTTCATCTCCATAGGAACAATGCCATCAGAAAGCTCACTGACGAAGTCCCGCACCCGGATTAACAGTTCGCTTGCTGCCAATTCAGTAAAGGTGACGGCTGCGATTGATTTTGGACTGACGCCCTCAGCAAGCATCGCGGCGATACGCCCGGCCATAACCGCAGTCTTTCCTGAACCGGCACCAGCTTCCACGAGGATCGATTGATCATGGCGAGCAATTGCTATGTGCCTCGCGACGTCGTCGCTCAGAATTTCGGTTGTGTTAGTCATCACTGGGCCTCCCAGACTTTAGCAGCATCACCTAAAATCTCGATGGCAATGGGCATTTTTCGTTTGCAGTAAGTAGCACTTGCGTTCGCTGGCAGCGCGAACGCCAAGTCATCATAATTGCCTCCGGTATCAGGTCCGGGAAGCGCATTGCCAGCCTGCAAATTAACGCGTGCAGCCTTTAGGTAGCGCGTGACTTCGGTCAACGTGGCTTCAGGATCTTCCAGCTGCAAATCAGTATCGTCACGTGGGAACAGAAGCGAAGCGCTAATTGAAACATCGGTGCCGAGCAGGGCTTTTACGGCGAAGGCATACAGGCAGCGTTGCAGCTCTCCGCCTCCATTTATGACAATATCTGCTTTCGGAAGGCGTCCAGTTTTATAGTCGCGGACAAGCGCGCGCTTGCTATCACCAGAAATATCTAGGCGATCGATGTATCCTGAAATTTGAAATTCAGTGTCCGGAATTTCTACGGCGAGAGCGGGATCCCATGGAATGGGCGCGTCAGTTTCTGGTGGTGCGCCACCGAAGGCGACTTCGCCGTATGAGCGCGACTGTGGCAGGTCCTGATCGCGATAGGTTAGGGCGCGGGTCGTGAGATCGCGCACTTCGTCTAGCGTACGATGCCATATGACTTTCGGAGGTGCTGCGCGCTCACTTTGCCAATGCTCAGCGATTGACGTTGCTGCAGAATTGACTGCACTTGCAATCTGAGTTTCGGTCGCCTTTGCCAGTCCCTTTTCAGCTTCTAAAGTTTTGAGTGTGCGATCCAGTGTCATGTGCACGAGATCGCCCATTGCCAACGCATCAAGCACTAGCGGTTCGCTGGAACTTTCCGGCATCTTGAGATTCATTCCATATCGCCAGACAAACCCAAGTGGGTTTCGCAGAAGAAGCCGAAGAGAACTCGCAGATTGGGTGCGTCCCAGAATGGCAAGAAGCAGCGGGTGGTCGGCGCGAATGAGTCCGTCATGGGGAGTAATCTCTTTACGATGCCAATTGCGCCAAGCCATTGTGGCGCTTACCGCTTGCGGGGCAGCAGCGAATTCTTCCAGCCGGGCCATCAGACGGTCAGTCTCGCTGAACGCATGGCTGGGAATAGCATTGCGGCGTATATAGGTCTCTTTGAAATGCGTGCTGACCAACGAACTGCGACCAAGCAGGCGTCCCTCGCTATCTCTCCGAGCGCGCGAGAGGGTGACCTCTTTCGTCGTTGTAGCGAGGATAGTGTCGAAGTCACGACGATCTGCCGTGTTAACTGGCAGAGGATCCAGTTCTTTGGTGGGTATGATGTGGTCGGAAATCAGACTGTCTTCAGAGGTGCCGCGAGGCCAGCGAGACGAGTTCATTCCAATTAGTCGAACAAACGGACGCGGCGACGCTGCCAAGGAACTTGCTGGCATCCAGGCGATAGAGACACATGCCTCAAGGCCATCATCCTGTTTGAGTGTTTCCAGCGTTGTGTCGAGCGATCCAGAAGGGCCAGCTAGCAGCGCTTTGCGCCAGATGGCGAGGGCGCGGCCCGTCAGAAAAGCCGTACCAATTTCGTCGGCAGCAGGATGACCCTTCGCGAGCAGATCGATGATCGCGCGAAGATTAGGCGTATGATCTAGTCCATCGGGCCAGTCGTTTGCAGTCAATCGACCAAGTAGTCGCTGCCAAGAGGAAACCGAGGCAAGTGGTGCATCAGCAGGGAGAAGACGCAGCCAGCCCTTCGGCAAGGCCTGGAAAGGACCAGTATCCGAACCACAAAGCGCAGAGAGGCGACGAATCCGGGTTTGGGAAAGTCCGCGAATAACAATATCTGCCAGTGCAGCAGCTGCTTGACCGTCACGGTTGGCAGTAACTTTAATCCCGTGAACGAAATGGAGATCGATATTAGCCTCGGCGCGCAGTGCTAAGAAATGATCATCATAGTCGGCACTTGATGCTGCGGCGATGGCTATATCGGCGGGCTGTGCCTTGCCTGAGGACATCAAATTTCGCGCCCAGCGGAGTGCTTCAATGGCTTCGTGATACGCCGTTGCCGCGCTGACAGCTTGAACTTTTGGTGTGTGAGATGCTGACCGCGACACTGATACGCAAGTTGCGTCCAGCCATGGTGGAGTCTGACGCGGGCCTGCCGTCCAGGCCACTGTGGTGTGCTGGGTAAGCTCAGACAGGAGCGGTCGCCAGCAAGGGGAGAGTTCGGTTAGTCCGACGATTTCAACTGGACCGAAGAGTGCGGAAGCGTTACTGAGGCGCCGCATCGCAGCGACGACTAGGTCGGTCGGCCGCATCATGCCCGCCGGAAGTTGCTCCAACACGGCAGCTTCAAGGCGCGCGATAGAATCCAGCCTTGGATGTTCCCCGGCGCGAGCGGCAAGATCTATGTCCGCTCTCCATGCTTTGTACAGCGTATCGGCAGCTGCATCGACCATTCCAGGTAACAGCTTTATTCTATCAAGCTCTCCCAACGGAGTTGTTGGTAGTACGCTCTGGAGTGCGGTGCGCAAACTCTCATCGTCAATTGGTTTGGCGAAACCGCCCGCTAGTCGAACGACCAGTTGCTCAAAGGTCATGATTTGTAGGCCATGGACGCGGTTTCTCGCCGCTTTGAGACGCACTTCGCGCATTGCCAAACGGCCATGAGCGACGATTGTTTTCCGGTTAGATATCGTGGTCATCGTCGCTCTCTCCGTAGCTACTTCTTGTTCGGACGCTGTGTCAGAGCCGACGCTGCGGCCGTTTTTGCGGCTGCACTCGACTTCGGATCACGCAGAACCTTAGCGGCAGCGGTTGCCGCTTTTTTGCTGGTAACTTCTTTATTGGATCGGGATTTGGCCATGATATTCTCCTGTTGCTTGTGATGGACAGCCTTGACGCGAATCTGCGACAAGGATAGAAAGTATACACATATTATGGATATGTCCATATACTTTCTATCCGTATCCATTTTGAAGGATGAATTTGATGGCGGTCAAGTTGGCAACATTGAAGTGGGGCGTCGAACGACGCCTTGAATTTATTGAGTTTCGTTTGTTTTGGGAGGGCGGAGTAAATCGCTCCGACATCATTGAAATGTTTGATGTGTCAGTGCCGCAAGCGTCGAAGGACCTTACCCTTTATCAAGAGCGCGCGCCGCACAACGCAATATATGACAAGAGCGCGAAAAGGTATGTTGCGAGCGAAAGGTTCGAGCCGCACTTTCTTAAGCCTGATCCAGACGAGTACCTATCGCGTTTGCGTTCTGTCGCGGAAGGCGTCGTCGACTTGTCGGAATCATGGATCACGGGCCTTTCAAACGCCGACATTGCTTTAACGCCGCGCCGGGACGTCGAAGCATCTGTTCTCCGCGCGGTGTTGGGCGCTATTCGTGATGACCGTTCACTAAACGTATTTTATCAATCAATGAGCCGCGAGCGGCCCGAACCGACTTGGCGAAGGATTTCACCCCATGCTTTTGGTTATGACGGCTTTCGCTGGCACGTCCGCGCCTACTGTCATCTCACGAACACGTTCAAAGATTTTCTTTTGCCGCGCATCCTCGATATTGGTGAATTGGGTGAGCCAGGCTCTAATGCTAAGACTGACGCCCTCTGGCATGAGTGTTTCGATGTTGAAATCGGACCGCATCCCGATCTTTCACCTGCGCAACAAGCGGTTGTTGCAAAGGATTATAGAATGGAGGGGGGGGCAGCAGTTCTAACTGTTCGCTATGCCATGCTCTTTTACGTTTTGAAGCGGCTTGGTCTGTTAGGCGATGCCGCAAAAATGCCTGCACGAACCCAACACATTGTCGTTGCGAATTTTGATGACACTGCAGCGGCTTTGCAAAAAGCTAATCTGACAATATAGCTTCGCGTTTTAGGTGTCGTCAGTAGCGCGTGTAGAAGCCTGACAGGTTTGATGATATCTGATAACCAATATCAATGGCGCTGTTGGGTAGCGTCGAACTTTAGAAGAGAAGGAAAAATGCACTACAGTTTGCATTACTTTTTGCCGACTTTTTGCACTACATCTAGCGATTTGATATCTCTTAATGCATTGATATTGTTGGGTTAATGGGCTGATTTTTAGGCGCGTCACTCGCGCCATTTCTTTCAGGGTGACGCCTGACACATCCCTTGAAATCATTGAAAATACTGGAGAAGCCTGAGGGACTCCATATCTGTTCGCCGGTCGTGCACTACAATTTGCACCACAAAATGCAAACTTTTTGCACTACAAACGGCGATGAAGCATTTCTCACTTGGATCAAAATTCCTAAAGGATCGGAGCGGTTGGTGGCACTATGTCCGGCGTGTCCCGACCCGCTTCAAAGATCTCGACAGACGCGGCGTGATCCAGGTCGCCCTGCGTACCCGATCTCTGGAAGTTGCCATGATACCCCGCAACGGTCTGGCTGAAGCGGACGAGGCGTTGCGGAGCAGTCTCACGCTCCTGGCTGAAGATACTGATGAAACAGTCTAAGCTGAAGCCTCAAAGACGGGCCAGGAGTCCACAATTTCTCCGTCTTCGTAAACGGCGATATCCCCGAATTGCAGGAAGACTGCTTCGCTCTGGTGCGGA
>Ga0207895_1000045_pt1 | contig 108123 bp, 114 predicted proteins | sample MalvirmetaMSP112_FD_184230 | JGI IMG/M metagenome (GOLD analysis project Ga0207895, IMG submission 184230) | Marine viral communities from the Deep Pacific Ocean - MSP112 (SPAdes) | ecosystem: Environmental > Aquatic > Marine > Oceanic | place: Pacific Ocean | collected 2011-05-24 | reverse complement strand
CGACCCGACGGCGTCAGACGGGCATTCTTGTGTACGTTCATCCGGGGAACTCTTCGGTTGAGGTTGGTGCTTCGCAACCCCAGCTTCTCAGCCCACCCCCGGGTGAACAACCTTCATAGCTTCGACAGCTAGGCCTCTTACAGCGCGCCGGTCGCCGCCAGACCGATCAGCCCCGCAACGCCCACGACGATCCGCCACCAGGCGAAGGGCGCAAAGCCATGGCGGCTGACGAAGTCGAGCAACAGCTTGACCACGGCCAGCGCCGTCAGGAAGGCGGTCAGGAAGCCGACGGCGATCAGGCCCGCGTCGCTGAAGTCCAGTCGATCCCAGCTCTGCAGCAGGTCCCAGGCGACGGCGGCCCCCATGGTCGGCAGTGCGAGGAAGAAGCTGAACTCGGCCGCCGAACGCTTGTCCGTGCCGAGCAGCATACCCCCGGCAATGGTCGCGCCCGAGCGCGACACGCCTGGCACCATGGCCAGGCACTGGAACAGACCGATGAGGAAGTAGACCCGCAGCGGATAGCGATCGACCTCAAGGTAGGTCGGGACCTTCTTCATCCGGTCCAGCAGCAGCAGCAGGAAGCCACCGACGATCAGGGCGACGCAGATCACGACCGGGGTTTCGAACAGCACCAGTTTGATGAAGTCATAGGCGAAGACGCCGATCACCACGGCGGGCGCAAAGGCAACCAGCAGGCCGATCAGGAAACGCCGCGCGTCCGGGTCGAACGGCCAGCGGGTCGCCAGCGTCCACAGCCGTTTGAAATAGACGCTGATGATGGCCAGCAAGGCGCCCAGCTGGATGACGATCTCGAAGGTCTTGCCCGTGCTCTCGAAGCCGAGGAAGTGGCCGAGCAGCAGCAGATGGCCCGTCGAGGACACAGGAATGAATTCGGTCAGTCCCTCGACCAGCCCGAGAATAATCGCCATCAGCCAGTCGGCCATCGGATCCCCTTGTCGGATGTCATTGGCCCGGCAGGGTTATGTCAGTTGGCGCCGGGTGTCGGCCCCACATAGCGCAGTCGGGTGCGAATAGGCGAGCCGCCAATCGCCTGATCCAGCACATGCCCCATCAGGCCGGTCAGCCGCCCCAGCATCAACAGGTCGACGGCCCCCTCGCGCGGCAGGTCCAGACGGCGGGCAACGAGCGCCAGCGCCAGCGGCAGGCCGGGCGCAAGGCCGCGGGCCTCGCCATCCCGCCACACAGCCTCGAGATCGGGTGGCAGGCGAGCGGCCTCGATCAGGGCGCGGGCGCGGATTTCGTCCGTGTCCGGAGAATTTGGATCAATGAAACCGGGAGCGGTACCGGTTTCCTCCAGCGCCCGTGACAGGGCCAGGCCCGGATTGCGTCGCGCCTGAACGACCCAAGAGGAGGCGATATGGGTCTGCTTCATGACCGGGGACCCCATCAGGGCCGTGATCCCGGCCAGGGCAGCTCCGGCCAGCGGCGCCCCCGACTGGGCGGTCGTGCGGGCAGCGAGGATCGGTGGCAGGGCCAGATCATCCGCACACAGAACAAGAGCGCGCCGGATCAGATCGGCATCTCGCTCGATCAGCTTCCAGCCTCGTGCAAGACGCTGGTGAAACAACAGGCGGGGGCCTGATCCCGCTGCCGCATCGATGACCTCATTGAGGATGTCAGCGGCCTCGGCGCGCAGGGTGTCGGCATCGCGGCCGGGCAGCGGCGGGTCCTCGGCCGCCCGCCTTGCCAAACAGGCGCAGGTCTTGAGCCGTATGGACGCGCCGGTGACCGCATCGACGCGGGGCTTGAGCCCCATCAGCGGCTGGGCGGACTTGAGCCCCCACAGGCGACGGGCGACATCTTCCAGAGTGGCCTGGGCCGACAGCTGGGCGACGTCGAGACCCGCATAGCAAAGCCGACCGTCGATCCGGGTGGACAGGGTCGAGAAGATTTCGGCCTCGCCCCGCCCTGCAGCTCCGCGGCTTAGAACCGCAGGCGTGGCGGCGCGGTCGCCGGTCTCGAGGCGCTCAATATCGCTTTCGGCATACAGGCTGCGGCGCGGATCGGTCGGGTCCGGGCGGGCCGCGATCCGGCCACGGCTGACGTAGGCGTAGAGCGTCTGGGTCTTGACCCCCAGTCGCTTCAGGGCCTCGCTGCGCCCGATCCAGCCGTGTCCTGCGTCCATGCCCGCCCCGTGCAGAAACTCGTGAGAATGCGACCCAATCCCCAGTCTGGGACAATTTCATGACACAGCGGTGTCTGGGCCGCGCCGGGGGCCATTGGCAAGCCCGCGCGGATGGGCGACAAGCCCGCCATGACGACGCCCCCCTCCTCGCAATTCGGCCAGAGCCTGACCGGGACATGGGCCGTCTGGGCGCTGGTCATGGGGATTGTCGCCCTGAAAGTCTTTGCCGCGCGGGCGACAGGCTCGGTCGGGGCGCTGACGGCGTTGACCGACAGCATCATGGACCTGCTGGCCCTCGGCCTTGTGGCGGGTGCGGGCCGGACGATGCAGACCCTCGCCTCCGACGCCCGCATCCGGCGGCTGAAGGGCAGTATGGTGATCACGGCCGGGGCGTTCATGGGGCTGGTCTGTCTGGCGCGGATCGTTCAGCCGGTGCCGCTGTCGGGCGGGTTCTGGGGACCGGGGGCCGCGTTGGCCATCATCGGCCTGACGCTGGGACTGGCCTGGCTGCGCGGCCGGGCAGCCGCTGCGCGACCGTCCGGGGTGCGCGGCGAGGTGCGGGATCAGTCGATCGCCGAACTGGCGGCGGCGGGGGTGCTGGCGCTGGGACTGGTGGCCGGGGTGCTGCTGGGGGCGCCTGCGCTGGATGCTGCGGCGGGGCTGATCCTGGCGATCTGGATGGTCTGGGGCGGCTGGGCGCTGATCCGGACCGCCGATGACACCACCCACGCTGGAGCGCCGACGCTCGTCCCCGGCACGCCACCGGTGCGACGCGGCCCGTGGGGCTGACGGCGACGCGGTAAACGCGCGCTTAACGACCCTTGGGGCATGGAGGCCTCATGGCCGACTCCGTCCTGTATCATTTCGCCTTCGATCCGGGATCTCGATGCGCGCGTCTGGCCCTGGGCGAGGCGAAGATCGCCGTGCGCGAAACCCCGGTGAAGCCGTGGGAGGACGACTGCCCCCTGCACGGGTTGAACCCCTCGGGAATGCCGCCGGTGCTGAAGGTCGGCGATCTGGTGCTGTGCGAGAGCGCGGCCATCCTCGGCTGGGTCGATGACCAGACCGAAGGCAAGCTGCTGTTCACCCGCGACGACGCCGAGCGCGCCGAGACGCGCCGCCTGACCGGCTGGTTCGAGCGCAAATTCACCGATGAGGTTCAGGCCGTCCTGTTGCACGAGCGCATGGAAAAGCCGCTGCTGCGGCTGGGCCCGCCCGAGGCCCGGGCGCTGCGCGCCGGGCGTGAGGCGCTGAAGGGGCATCTGGCCGAGCTGGAAGGTTTGACTCAGGGCCGCGACTGGCTGGCCGGACGCCGCCTGGGGCAGGCCGATCTGGTCGCGGCGGCGCATCTGTCGGTGCTGGACTATTTCGGGGAGATCACCTGGGCGACGTATCCGGCGCTCAAGGACTGGTATGTGCGGATGAAATGCCGCCCCTGTTTCCGGTCGCTGCTGGCCGACCGCCTGCCGGGCCAGCCGCCCGTTGCCCATTACGACGACCTCGACTTCTAGGGCCGTTCGCGGCAAGGCGGGGCGATGAACGCCCACAGCGACAGTCTGGTCGAGGAGATCCGCGCCCGCGCGAGCGCGCTGGGCTTTGACGCCTGCCAGCTGGCGTCGGCCGAGGCGCCCTGGTCCGCCGGTGATCATCTGGACCGCTTCGTCGAGGCCGGGCGGCATGGCGACATGGACTGGATCGAGACCACGCTGGACCGGCGGCGGCATCCGCAGGCCATGTGGGATCAGGCGCGGACCGCCATCGTGCTGGGCCTCAACTACGGGCCGGGCACCGATCCGCTGGTCGAGCTGGAAGACCCTTCGCGGGGCTATATCTCCGTCTATGCGCGGGGCGACGACTATCACGAGCTGATCAAGGGGCGGCTGAAGACGCTGGCTGGTTTCATCGCGGCGAAGACCGGCGAGGACGTCAAGGTGTTCGTCGACACCGCCCCCCTGATGGAAAAGCCGCTGGCGCAGCGGGCCGGTCTGGGCTGGCAGGGCAAGCACACCAATCTGCTGTCGCGCCGGCATGGCAACTGGCTGTTCCTGGGCGTGATCCTGTCAGCGGCGGAGCTGCCGGTCGATGAGGCCGAGGACGAGCATTGCGGCAGCTGCACCGCCTGTCTGGACGCCTGCCCGACGCAGGCCTTCCCGGCGCCGTTCCAGCTGGATGCGCGGCGGTGCCTGTCCTATCTGACCATCGAGTTCGCGGGGCCCTGGCCGGAGGAGTTCCGGACGGCGGCGGGCAGCCGCATCTATGGCTGTGACGATTGTTTGGCGGTCTGCCCGTGGAACAAGTTCGCCGAGACATCGCGCGAGGCGCGGCTGGCGGCCCGGGATGAAGCGGTCGCCCCGCCTCTGGCCGAGCTGGCGGCGCTGGACGATGCGGCGTTCCGCGCGCGCTTCCACAAGAGCCCGATCAAGCGGATCGGTCGCGACCGCTTTGTGCGCAATGTGCTGTACGCCATCGGCAACAGCGGCGATCCGGCGCTGCTGGACTCGGCCGAGAGGCTTGTCACAGACCCCGCGCCGGTCGTGGCGGACGCGGCACGATGGGCGTTAGAGCGCCTGACCTCCGGGAACTAGCCCGTGGCCTCGCCCACGCCGCGATAGCCACCGGGGGCCGGGGCGACGGCCAGCAGCTTGACCCGGAAGACCAGCACCGAATTTCCCGGAATGGCGGGGGGACGCCCCTCTTCGCCATAGCCGAGTGCCGGCGGCACATAGAGCATCCATTCGTCGCCGGGGCGCATCATCTGCAGCGCCTCGGTCCAGCCGGGGACGAGGCCCTGAGGCGACATTACCGCCGGCGCGCCGCGCTGATACGAGCTGTCAAAGACGGTGCCGTTGGTCAGGCTGCCCTCATATTCGACGCGCACGAGGTCGTTGGAATCTGGCTGGACGCCATCGGCGGGGCCCGAGGCTATCACCTTGTACTGAAGGCCGCTTTCGGTGGTCTGGATGCCTTCCGCGCGGGCGTTGGACGTCAGGAAATACTCGGCGGCCTCGGCCCGGGCTGCGCTGTCGGCGGACGGGTCCGCGTCGCTGCCCCCGCAGGCGGATAACAGCAAAAGGCCTGCACATGCCGCGCCTGCGGCCCTACCCCATGCGAAGTTCATAACCCTTGTCCCCCAGAGCCTTGCCGATCTCGTCGGCATGCGCCGAGTCGCGGGTTTCCACCATGATGTCGAACTCGGCCCCCTTGGCCGGCACGTCAAGCGCCAGACGGTTGTGGACCACGTCGATGATATTGCCGCCCAGCCCGCCGATTACCGCCGCCATGGCCGACAGCATGCCCGGGCGGTCGTCGCCCAGGATGCGATAGACGATCAGGCGCCGCTCGCGCACCATTTCGCGGTTCAGCACCACGGCCAGCATGCGCGCGTCGATATTGCCCCCGCACAGGACCAGCCCCACCTTGCGACCCCTGAAGCGGTCCGGATGGGCCAGCAGGGCGGCGAGCCCCCCCGCACCCGCGCCCTCGGCGACGGTCTTTTCCAGAGTGGCGTAGAAGGCGACGGCCTTTTCGAAATCGGCCTCCTCGCAGACGAAGACCTCCTTCACCAGCGGATCGGCGAGGGCGAAGGGGATGTCGCCAACGGCCTTGATGGCGATGCCCTCGGCGATGGTTGCCCCGCCGCATCTGGGCGTTTCGCCCCGGCGGCGGGCGCTGAAGGACGGATACATGGCCGCCTCGACGCCATGAACATTCAGCTCGGGCTTGGTGGCCTTGGCGGCGATGGAACAGCCGGCGATCAGGCCGCCGCCGCCGATCGGGATCAGCATGTCCTCGAGATCGGGGGCGTCCTCGAGGAACTCCATGGCGCAGACGCCCTGCCCCGCGACGATGCCTTTGTCGTCAAAGGCCGAGATGAAGACGAAGCCCTCCTCGTCCCGCAAGCGGTGGGCCTCGGCGGTCGAGCCGGTGAAGTCCGCGCCCTCGATCACGACCGTCGCCCCATGGCGGCGGGTGCCGTCGATTTTCACAAAGGGCGTGCCCTCGGGCATGACAATGGTGACCGGCACGCCGAGCCGTCCACCGTGATAGGCCAGCGCCTGGGCGTGGTTGCCGGCCGAGGCGGCGACGACGCCGCGCTTGCGCTCGTCCGCATCCAGCAGCAGCAGCCGGTTGAGGGCGCCGCGCTCCTTGAAGCTGCCGGTGAAGTGCAGATTGTCGAACTTGACCCAGACCTCGGCCCCGGTCAGCTCCGACAATCGGCGCGAATGGCGTGTGGGGGTGTGGTCGACCTGGCCGCGGATGCGCTCGCGGGCGGCCTGGATATCGGAAAAGGTGACGGTCATCCGGGGTACGGGTCCCAAAGCGTTCCTGCCGCGTAGATCACGGTCTTCAGCCGCCGCTTGTGGACCAGAGCCGTATCGCTCGCAACCTTGACCTTGGGCCTTGCGTTAGGCGTCATGGCGGTGACGTCGATCCGGGCCTATGATCGGCGATACGCGTTCCGGAGGAAGAAACCTGACCATGCCCATTTCACTGCGAACCCTGACCCTGACGTCCCTGACGGCCGCTGCTCTGGCGGCCACTGCCGCCTGCGCGCCCACCACCGGACCGGCACCGAGACCGATGGTCGAATCGACTGCGTTCAACGCCGCTGACTTTGCCTGGTCAGGCGTGAACGGAACCGGAAGCGTCAACGGCCGGATCGATTATTCGCGGAATGGCAACCGCTACACCTGCACCGGCTCGGTCGCCCTGACGCCGGTGACACCCTATACCCGCGCCCGGTTCCGCAACCTGTACGGCTCGACCGAGAAGGCCGCCTTGCCCGAATCGGTGGTGCGCGCCCGCACCGTGCCCGACCCCAATGCCGACTACCGGTCGTATGTGCGATCCTCGACCTGTGCGGACAACCGGTTCCTGTTCAGCGGCCTGCCCGCCGGGGAATGGTTCGTCATCGCGCCGGTCAGCGCCGGTGGCGAAGAGCGGGTGGTCATGATGCAACGGATCCGGACCCGCGACGGCGCGCGCGTGGACGTCACCCTCTAGAGAATGGAGTTCACCATGGCCGACCTGTCGAAGCGTGTCGTAACGATGATCGCCGCGGGGGCCGTGCTGGGCCTTGGCGCCACCGCCGCCGAGGCGCAGAGCCGCTATGACGGTCGCTACAGCTATGGCTACGAAAGCCAGACCCGTTATGAGGGCGGCTATCGCTCCGAGCACCGCAGCAGCGGATATTCCGACTGGAGTGTCGCGGCTCAGCGCGACCGGCCCGGCGACTATCGGTGCGACGCTTTCTGGGACGCCAACCGCTCCGACTGCGACGCGCGCTGGCGCGACCAGCGACACCGGACGTCCTACGGCTCGGGCGGCTATGGCTATGACCGGGGCTATCGCGACCACGACCGGCGCTATGACCGGGGCGGCTATGGTTACGGCGGGCCCCAGCCCTACTATGGCTCGAGCTATCGGCACCCGCCCGCCTATGGTCAGGGCGGCGCCACCCCCTATTACGGCGCCTATGGGCGACCCGATCTGGTCTATCCGGGGTCAGGTTCGGCCTATGGCGGCGGGCGCGATGCGCGCCGCGTTGAATGGTGCCGCCGCACCTACCGATCCTACGATCCGCGTACGGGATATTACCGCGCCTATAGCGGTCGCCTGATATATTGCGGCTGATCCCGAGATAAACCGCCGTTCGCCATGCTTTGGCCCCAGCCGGAGGGGCACAGAGGGTGCGCGTCCATCAGGATGCGGGGTTCGGTAAGGGAGCGCGTCCATGTCCCGACACAATATCACCGGTTCGGAAGCGTTTGATCGTCGTCCGTTCGTCTATATCCGCTCGGTATCGAGCGGGGGCTTGCGGCGCAGGCGCGCGCGGCTGGCGCTGGGCTTCGTGCTGGGCGTGATCGTCGCCCTGGCCATCGTCACCGTCGGCCTGCTGATGATCTTCATGCCGCCGCCGGCCTGATATCGGTCGGCCTGACACACGGTCAGGCCAGCCAGACCATCCGCCGGGTTTCGACAGGACCACCCCGCGCGCGGCTGAGCCCGGGCCGGACCTCGCCCGTGTACAGAAAGCCCGCCTTTTCCAGCACCCGGCCGGAGGCCGGATTGTCGATAAAGTGGCCCGCGACCAGCGCCCGCTTGCGCCAGCGGCTGCGCGCCCAGCTGAGCGCACCCTGCAGGGCTTCAGTGGCATAGCCCCGTCCCCAATAGGGCCGGCCGATCCAGTAGCCGGTTTCCGGAACGGGATCGGCGTCGTTGAACAGGCCGATGACGCCGACCGGACCCTGGTCCTCATGCTCGATCATGAAGGTGCTGCCGCTGCGCGGATCCTGGGCCGCGACGTTCGCCAGGAATTCCTCGGCGTGAGCTACCGAATAGGGCGAGGGCATCCGCAGGGTCATGCGGGCGATATCGGGATCATTGGCCAGGGCGACGAGGCGCGGGGCATCCTCGGGACGAGGCGCCCGCAGCGCCAGACGCCGCGTCTCTATGACAGGCAAGGGTTCAATTCCGCACATGGCCGGGCCTCGGTCTTCCTGCCGCCGCCTTTTGAGGGCTCGGGCGGCTCGAGGCGGGGAACGAAAACGGGGAGCCTGGTGATCCAGACTCCCCGCGGAATATTTCCCTTGGTCCGGATCGGCTGCTGGTTGAGCAACACGATCCGGTCAGGCTTCGTGCTACTCGGCGGCGGCGGCGGTGGCTGCCTGGTCGTCGTTGGCCGCAAGAATCGAGACGTAACAGCGGCCACCGGTCTTGGTGGTGAACTTCACCGAGCCCGGGGTAAGGGCGAACAGGGTGTGGTCACGGCCCATGCCGACGTTGTCGCCCGGGTGCCATTTGGTGCCGCGCTGACGGATGATGATGTTGCCGGCCAGCACGCGCTCGCCGCCAAATTTCTTCACGCCGAGGCGTTTGGATTCGGAGTCGCGACCGTTACGCGACGAACCACCGGATTTCTTGTGAGCCATAGGTCTGCTCCGTTACTTCCTCGATGCGCTATCGCTCGGCTCGCGGAGCCTCACTGCTTGAGCGCGTGATTGTCATTCTAGCACACCGCCAGGCGGTGCGCCTAAAGCGTTATTCCTTGTCGGCCTTGGGCGCGGCCTTCTTGGCGGGGGCCTTCTTGGCCGGAGCCTTGGCCTCGGCCTTTTCAGCCTTGGGGGCCGCAGCTGCCTTGGCAGGGGCCTTTTTGGCGGGCGCCTTCTTGGCCGGAGCCGCCTTTGCTTCGGTCTTGGGGGCTTCAGCCTTGGCAACCTTGGCGGGCTTGGCTTCGACTTCGGCATCGCGCGAGGCCAGGCCACGGGCGCGCAGGTTCATCTCGGCCTTGGTCATCAGCGAGGTTTCGCCGTCCCATTTGGCCTTTTCGCCGGCACCTTCGATGCCGGTGATGCGCAGCACCGATTCCATCTGGCGATGGCCGCGCGTCCGGCGATAGCCCTGACGACGGATCTTCTTGAAGATCTTGACCTTCTCGCCCTTGCGGGTCTCGATCAGGGTCGCAGCGACAGTAGCGCCGTCGATCAGCGGCGCGCCGACCGTGATGCCCTTGTCGCCGCCCAGCATCAGGACTTCGCCGAAGCGGACGTCCGAACCGGCGTCGCCGTCCAGCTTTTCGACGACCAGCACGTCGCCCGGTTGAACCCGGTATTGCTTACCGCCGGTCTTGATTACCGCGTACATATCGAAAGCCTCAAAGCCTGAACGCATAAAGATTAGCGCCCGCGGAGGACCCCCGCAGGCGAAGAGCGGCGACATATACGGAAGGGCAGCCCCGAGTCAACGGACAAGCGTGCATTCATCCGCGCCCCGCCGGACTTTCCACACCCCCGTGCGGACGATAAGTCACGACAGGCGGGCAGGCTGGCCCGGCCCCCTTGGGATGTTCATGACACACACCCCCACCCCGACCAGGGACCGCGCACTGGATGCGGCAACGCGGCTGGCCGGACAGATCGCAGAGGCGCTGCAGGCGGACCTGTCGCTGCGGCTCTGGGACGGATCGGTCGTCGGACGCGGCGATCCGGCGCGCGGCGACATCCAGCTGGTTATTGCGGGGCCGCAGACGTTGAGGGCGCTCATCCTGAGGCCCGGGCTTGCGACGCTGTTTCGCCTGTTCGCCTCGGGGGCGCTTGCGGTCGAGGGGGGATCGCCGCTGGAGGCGCTGGACCGGATCGACCACGGGCGGCTGATGCATCTGCGCAAGCGGCTGAACCTGTGGGCGGTGGCGCGGACCGCCCTGCCCCTGCTGCTGGCCTCCGGCGACAGGGAGGCGAACGTGCCGGACTGGCATGATGCGCGCGATGGCGAGGGACAGGGCCATGACCGGCGGCGCGACGCCGACTTCATCCGCTTCCACTATGATGTCGGCAACCAATTCTACGGCCTCTTCCTCGACCCGGCCATGATCTATTCCAGCGCCGTCTTTCCGCATGAGGGGGCGGGTCTGGACGAGGCCCAGCAGCACAAGCTGGACCTGATCTGTCGCAAGCTGAACCTGAGGCCCGGGCAGCGCCTGCTGGACATCGGCTGCGGCTGGGGTGGGCTGGCCTGTCATGCGGCGCGGCATTACGGCGTTGAGGTGCACGGGGTGACCCTGTCCCCGGCCCAGCTGGCATACGGACAGGCCGAGGTGGCGCGGCAGGGTCTGGGCGACCGGGTGACGCTTGAATTGGTCGACTATCGCGATATCGACGTAGAGGGTGTCTATGACGCCGTTTCGCAGGTCGAGATGTTCGAACACCTCGGCTTTCGCAATCACGACGCCCATTTCGCGCGGGTCCACCGGCTGCTGAAGCCGGGCGGGCTCTACTTCCATCAGGCCTCGGTCCGACGTGGCCACGGCCCTGCGGACCGGAATGGCGCGCCCCGGCCCACGGCGACGACCCGCACCATCACCCGCTTCATCTTCCCGGGCGGAGAGTTGGACACCCTGGGCATGACCACGGCCGCCCTGGGTCGGCACGGCTTCGAGGTGCTGGATGTGCAGACCCTGCGCGAGCACTTTGAGCGGACCCTGCGGATCTGGTCGCAGCGGCTCTACGACAAGCGGGAGCGGGCCGAGGCGCTGACGAGTGCGCCGAGGACGCGGCTGTGGCTGGTCTATTTCGCCCTGTTCGCGCGGGGCTTTCAGCGCGGGGCGGTCAATGTACACCAGACAGTGGCACGGCGGCACCGGGCGGGAGCGTCCGGACTGCCGATGGATCGGGCGCATCTTTATGCAGAATCCGCAGCGCCCCTCTCGACCGTTATAAAGTAACACGCTATGGACGTCGCGATGTCGCCGTCCGACCTTCAACCCTCCCTGCTGATGTCGCTGCTGCTCGGCGGCCTCGTCACCGCATTCCTGCATGCCGCCCTGCCGACGCACTGGCTGCCGTTCGTGCTGGTCGGGCGGGCGCAGCGGTGGAGTCTGGCCACCACCCTGTGGTCCGTGCTGGCGGCGGGACTGGCCCATATTGCGGTCACCGCCGTCGTTGGAGGCGCAATTGTCGCGGCGGGGCTGGCGCTGGACCAGTGGGTGGCGGGGGTCCTGCCGTGGGTTTCGGCCGGGCTGCTGTTCGTGCTGGGCCTGTTCTATCTGACGCGCGCAACCCTGATGAAGCCGATGCCGGCCTCGGGCCCCGAGCTGGAGACGCCCGAGCCGACGGTCTCGCAGGCGGCGGCCTTCTGGGGGCTGGTGGCGGTGATGGCGGCTTCGCCGGGAGAGGTGCTGCTGCCGCTCTATCTGTCATCGGCCGAGGAAGGCCTGATGGTGCTGGCATTGCTGACGGTTGTTCTGGCCGTCGGCACGGTGCTGGGCATGGCGGTGTTCACCACCCTCGCCCGAGCCGGTGCCTCGATCTTGAAGCTGGAGCGCTGGGCGCGCTACGAGGGCGCGATCCTCGGCCTGGCCCTGATCGGGCTGGGGCTTCTCGTCGTCATGCACCAGCACTAGGGTCGCACATGGCCCACGACGCGCACGATTCCACCGAAAAGCCCCAACACGTGCACGGCCACAATCACAGGCATGGGCACGGCCACGGGCACAGCCATGGGCATGGCCATGCCCACGGGCCGGTCGACACCGGCGACTGGCGCTATCTGGTCGGGCTGAGCGTCAATCTGCTGTTCGTCATCATCGAGTTCAGCGCGGGGGTCATCAGCGGCTCGACCGCCCTGATGGCCGATGCGGGGCACAATCTGTCGGATGTGCTGGGGCTGGCCATGGCCGGCGGCGCGGCCTGGCTGTCGCGGCGACAGGCGCGCGGCTCGCTGACCTATGGCTATCGCAAGGGGACAGTGCTGGCCGCGCTGGCCAATGCCCTGCTGTTGATCCTGGCCTGTGGCTGGATCGGCTGGGAGGCCGTGCAGCGGTTTTTGGATCCTCAGCCGGTCGCATCCGGCATCATCATGGTCGTGGCCGGCATCGGCTTTGTCATCAACCTGGGCACCGCCCTGCTGTTCCTGAAGGACCAGCACAAGGACCTGAATGTGCGGGGCGCCTATTTGCACATGATGGCCGATGCGGCGGTGTCGATCGGGGTGGTGCTGGCCGGGGCGGTCATCTGGATGACAGGCTGGTCGATGATCGACCCGATCTTCAGCCTGGTGATTGTGGCCGTGATCCTATGGTCGACCTGGGGATTGCTGAAGGACTCGGTCAATCTGGCGCTGGACGGGGCGCCCGCCGGGATCGCCGTCGATCAGGTGCGCGCCGGTCTGCTGGCGGTGCCGGGCGTGGTGGTCGTGCACGACCTGCACATCTGGGGCCTGTCGACCACAGACGCCGCCCTGACGGCCCATCTGGTGCATGAGCGGGCCGATGCCGCCGCCCTGTTGGCCGAGGTTCAGGCGCTGGCCCGCCACACCTTCCACATCGACCACGTCACCATCCAGCTGGAAAGCGAGCCCCTGCACGACTGTCCGCAGTGCTGAGGCCCTTTTCTTTCCGGCCCGGACGCTCCATCTAGCGCCCATGGAAAAGACACCCGTGACTGTGCTGACCGGCTATCTCGGCGCCGGCAAGACCACCCTGCTGAACCGCATCCTGACCGGGGACCACGGCAAGCGCTATGCCGTGATCGTCAATGAGTTCGGCGAGATCGGGATCGACAACGACCTGGTCGTGGGCGCCGACGAAGACGTGTTCGAGATGAACAACGGCTGCGTTTGTTGCACCGTGCGCGGCGACCTGATCCGCGTGGTGCAGGGGCTGATGAAGCGACAGCGCCCGGGCAAGCCGGCCTTCGACGCCATCATCGTCGAGACCACGGGCCTGGCCGATCCGGGCCCGGTGGCCCAGACCTTCTTCGTCGATGACGATGTGCGCGAAAAGACGGTTCTGGACAGCGTCACCACCCTGGTCGACGCCAAGCACGTCATGGCGCGGCTGGATGACTCGAAGGAGGCCCGCGAACAGGTGGCCTTTGCCGACCAGATCATCCTGAACAAGACCGATCTGGTGAGCGCCGAGGAACTGGCGACGGTCGAGGCGCGGCTGCGGGCGCTGAACCCGCTGGCGCCGATCATCCGGGCCGAACGCGCCGATGTGCCGCTGGACCAGATCCTGAACCGTCACGGGTTTGATCTGGGCCGGATCAATGAGGTGCGGCCCGACTTCCTCAATCCGCCGCACGGCGCCGAAGGCCATGTGCACGACGCGGACTGTGGCCACGATCACGACCACCATGACCACGGCCATGAGCACGACCAAGCCCATCATGACCACGACCACGACCATGATCATGGTCCCCGGGGCCATGCACACGAGGACGACATCAAGGGCATTGCTCTGTCGCTGGACCGCCCGGTGAACGGTCAGGTCTTCACCCAATGGCTGGACCAGCTGCTGGCCAGTCAGGGGCAGGACATCCTGCGGGCCAAGGGCATCATCGACGTGGCGGGCGAGGACCGGCGGCTGGTGTTTCAGGCCGTGCACATGATCCTTGAGGGTGAGTTGCAGAAGCCGTGGGGCGAGGCCGAGCGCCGCTGGAGCCGCGCGGTCTTCATCGGCCGCGATCTGGACGAAGCCGCCCTGCGCAAGGGCTTTGAGGCCTGCGCGGCATGATCGAGCACGTTGACCCCGCCCGCGACGCCATCGCCGCCTTCCGCGACCTGCCCGACGACCGGCCGATCATGATGATCAATCTGGTGCGGTTCCGGCCGCAGGCGCTTTATCCGGCCGCCCATCCCATGATCAACAAGCGGATTGCCGGGGCCGAGGCCTACAAGCTGTACCGGCGCGAGGCGGCAGCGCCCTTTACCCGCGCGGGCGGCGAACAGATCTGGACCGGCACACCCGAGCTGACCCTGATCGGGCCGCGCGACGAGGCCTGGGACATCGCCTTCATCGCCCGCTACCCCACCGGGGCGGCCTTTCTCGAGATGCTGCGCGATCCCGAGTATCGCGAGGCCGTCGTCCACCGGCAGGCCGCCGTCAGCAATTCCCGCCTGATCCGCTGCGGCGAGGTCGGGGCGTGACGTCCCTGACCTTTGATTCCCAGCCGACTGCGGCCCTGTTTGACGCTTCCGGCGCCGTCCTTGCCCTGGGCGACGGGTCGATCCGGTTCGAGGATGGATCGGTGGTCGAGGCCCATGACGGGGCGGTCCTGTGCGCGGTGCGGCATCCGTCGGGTCAGGGGATCATCACCGGCGGGGACGACGGACGGCTGGTCTGGTCGCAGCCCGACGAAGTCGTGCCGCTGGCCGATACAAAGGGCCGCTGGATCGATTCGGTCGCCGCCTCGCCCGAGAGCGGACTTGTGGCGTATTCGGCGGGCAAGGTGGCCACCGTGCTGGACTCGTCGGATGCGGCCTTCAAGCGCGAGTTCACCCATGAGCGGACCGTGTCCGGCCTTGCGTTCGACCCCAAGGGACGGCGGCTGGTGGCCTCGACCTATGGCGGGGCGGCGCTGTGGTATGCGCGGATCGCGGACCAGCAACCCGCACTGTTGAAATGGGCCGGGTCGCATACCGGGGTGGCGGTGTCGCCCGACGGCGCCTTTGTTGTCACCACCATGCAGGACAATCAGTTGCACGGCTGGCGCCTGAAGGATCAGCGGAACCTGCGCATGGGCGGCTATCCGGCCAAGATCCGTTCGGTGGCGTTCCTGTCCGGCGGCAAGCTGCTGGCGACGGCGGGGGCCTCGGGCGTGGTCATGTGGCCGTTCACCGGTTCGGACGGGCCGATGGGCAAGGAAGCCTCCGAGATCGGTTTCGAGGAAGGCGCGCTGGTGGTCCATGTGGCTGCGAGCCTGAAGCACGGCCGGGTGGCTGCCGGGCTGAACGACGGTCGCGTCTGGTGGGCCGATCCCGCCGGTCAGGGGCTGGCCTTCGTCAAGGCCGAGCACGGCGCACCCATCTGTGCCCTGGCGATGAGTGATGACGGCACCCGTCTGGCCTGGGGCGACGAGGACGGTCAGGCCGGGATCGCCGAGCTGTAGCCTGCCCCCTGTTGGTGCTCACTGGCTTGCCATGCGCAAGCGGGACTGTTCATGATGGAGTATGGCTGAACCCCCGCATATGCCGGAATTCCCGACCGACAAGCCCAAACGGCGGATCGGCTGTCTGGGCGTGATGCTGGGCGCGCTGGCCCTCGCGATAATACTGCCGGTCGGGTCGGTGGTCACCCATGCGGTGGTGCCGCCGCTGACGACCTTGCTGATGGTCGAGCGGGGATTTGCGGGCCAGCCCGCCGACTATCGCTGGCGCAAGCTGGACGACATTTCACCCCGACTGGTCGAGGCGGTGATCGCCTCGGAAGACGCGCGGTTCTGCAGCCATTCGGGCTTTGACTTCGAGGCTATCGAAAAGGCGCTCAAGGCCAATGAGCGATCCAAACGCAGCGGGCGCGGCGGCATGCGCGGCGGCTCGACGATTTCTCAGCAGACGGCCAAGAACGTCTTCCTGTGGCCCGGTCGGGGCTGGATCCGCAAGGGTCTGGAGGCCGGCTATACGGTGCTGATCGAGGCGACCTGGTCCAAGCGGCGGATCGTCGAAGTCTATCTGAATGTCGCCGAATGGGCCCCGGGCGTTTATGGCGCGGAGGCGGCGGCCCAGCACTGGTTCGGCAAGTCGGCGGCTGATCTGTCGGCGCGCGAGGCCGCACGGCTGGCGGCGGTGCTGCCGAGTCCGAGGCGATACAATGCGTCCAACCCCGGTCCCTATGTACGCGGCCGCGCACGGCGCGTGCAGGCCGCCATGGGCACGGTACGCAATGACGGACTGGCGAGTTGCGTGCTGGGCTGAGCCGGACTTGACGGACGCGGTCCGGAGGCGTCGGATGCGCGCCACGGAACGAGCCGGACTGCACAAGGCGGAGGAACACCATGAAACGCACCCTGACAATTACCGTAGCCGTGGGAGCCCTGGTGGCGGGCGCCGCCGGCTGCGCCGCCCTGTCGAACGGCATGTCCGGCAATGACAGCGCCGCGCCGCAGGTCGCCAATTCGCCCGTTCGACCCGGTGCGCCGGCCCCCGCCCTGACTGAAGCCAATCTGACAGGTCAGGCCCCGACCGCCGCCGAAGCCGCCGCCTTTGTTGCCGATGCCGAAAAGCAGCTGGCCGAGGCCAGCGAATACGCCGGCCGCGTGGCCTGGGTGCGCGCCACCAACATCACCTATGACACCATGTGGCTCGAGGCCAAGGCCAATGCCGAGTACACCGAACTGTCAGTGAAGCTGGCCAATGAGGCCGCCCGGTTCAATGACGTCGAGGTGCCGTTCGACGTGCGTCGCAAGCTGAACATCCTGACCCAGGGCATTGTCCTGCCCGCGCCGAACAAGCCGGGGTCTGCGACCGAACTGGCCGAGATCACCACGCGGCTGGACTCGACCTATGCGACCGGCAAGTTCGAATACAAGGGCGAGATGATCACCCTGGACGAGGCCAGCCAGATTCTGGCCGCAAGCCGTGATCCGGCCGAGACCAAGGCCCTCTACGAAGGCTGGCGCACCATTTCGCCGGTGATGGCCGACGACTATACCCGCATGGTCGACATCGCCAATGAAGGCGCGCGCGAGCTGGGCTTTGACGATGTCGGGGCCATGTGGCGCTCGGGCTATGACATGGAGCCCGACGCCTTCGCCGCCGAGACCGACCGGCTGTGGTCGCAGGTCCAGCCCTTCTACGAGAACCTGCACTGCTATGTGCGGACGCGGCTGTTCGAGACCTATGGCGCCGATGTCCAGCCGGACAGTGGGCCGATCCGCGCCGACCTGCTGGGCAATATGTGGTCGCAGCAGTGGGGCAATATCTATGACGTCGTGGCGCCCCGGACCGGCGGCACATCCAGCTACGATATGACCGAGCTGCTGGTCGAGGCGGACTATGATGCCGAGAAGATGGTCCGCACGGGCGAAGGCTTCTATACCTCGCTGGGGCTGGCGCCGCTGCCGGACACCTTCTGGGAGCGCAGCCAGATCACCCGGCCCGAGGGCCGCGAGGTCGTATGCCACGCCTCGGCCTGGGACCTCGACAACCTCGAGGACGTGCGCATCAAGATGTGCACCCAGGTGAATGCCGACGACTTTTACACCGTGCACCACGAGCTGGGGCACAATGTCTATCAGCGCGCCTACAAGGATCAGCCTTTCCTGTTCAAGAATGGCGCGAACGACGGCTTCCACGAGGCGATCGGAGATTTCGTCGGACTGTCGGCGCTGACACCCACCTATCTGAACCAGATCGGCCTGCTGGACGAGGTCCCGGGCGCCGACGAGGACATCCCCTTCCTGCTGAAGATGGCGCTGGACAAGATCGCCTTCCTGCCGTTCGGCCTGATGGTCGACCGCTGGCGCTGGGACGTGTTCTCGGGCGAGACCTCGCCGGACGAATACAACGACGCCTGGTCGGCCAATATGCTGAAATATCAGGGCCTGGTGCCGCCGGGCGACCGTCCGGACAATGCCTTTGACCCCGGCGCGAAATATCACATCCCGGGGAACACGCCCTACACCCGCTACTTCCTGGCGCACATCTACCAGTTCCAGTTCCACCGGGCGGCCTGCGAGCAGATCGGCTGGACGGGGCCGCTGCACCGCTGTTCGATCTACGGCAATGAGGCGGTCGGCGAGCGCTTCAACGCCATGATGGAGATGGGCCAGTCGCGCCCCTGGCCCGAGGCCATGTACGCCTTTACCGGCCAGCGCACCGGCGACGCCTCGGCGATTGCGGACTATTTCGCGCCGCTGAACACCTGGCTGACCGAGCAGAACGAGGGCAAGGACTGCGGCTGGTGACCGGCCGCCGTTAACCGGCGTCCTCGACCTTCCCTTAACCGTCCCCGGTGCATGATCCCCGGATGTGCGGGCCCGTGCCCGCGCTTCGGAACAGACGGTCGGGATTATGGGCATTCGTCTCTGGACGGAAAGACTGAAGGCGTTCTTCGAGGATCGGCGCGGCAATGTCGCGCTGATCTTCGGCCTCAGCCTGCCGGTCATGGTGCTGATGACGGTCGGCGGGGTGGACATCCACCGGGCCTCGACCGTTCGCGTTAACCTCCAGGATGCGCTGGATGCCTCGGCTCTGGCGGCCGCGCGCTCGCCCTATACGGACCCGGCAGACATCCAGCGCGTCGGCATGGATGCGCTGCGGGCCAATCTGACCAACTATCCGAACATCATCCTGCGCGAGGACAAGACGACCTTCGTCCTGACCGAAGATCAGGTGGTGGTGGCCGACGGATCGGTCGATGTGAAGGCGCTGGTCGCCAACATCTTCCTGCCGCCCTACGGCCAGTTCATGGACGACTATCTGCCGGTCGCGGCCCATTCCGAGGTCAACCGCTCGTCCAAGAACCTGGAAGTGTCGCTGGTGCTGGATATCACCGGCTCGATGGGCGGAAGCCGGATCGTCGACCTCAAGGTAGCGGCCAAGGAACTGGTGACCATGATCGTCCAGGACCTCCAGACGCCCTACTACTCCAAGGTTGCCCTGGTGCCGTATTCGATGGGCGTCAATCTGGCCGGCTGGGTGAACACCGCCCGCGGCACCCCCGAGACCTATCTCGGCATCAGCAACGCCGAGTGGTACGAGGGCCAGATCCGCGACATCAGGAGTATCAGCCGCGCCAGTCCCGGCGTGGTCACATCGAACGGTCACGGCCTTTCGACCGGCGACTATGTCTGGATCGACGATGTCGACGGCATGCACCAGATCAACGACCGGGCCTACCGGGTCGTGCGGATCAACAACAACCGCTTCTCGCTTGAGTATTGGAACGGGTCCGGCTGGAGCACCCTGCGCACCCGATCGTCGGATGGCTTCAGCAGTTACGATGACGGCGGCCGGGTACGGAAGTGCCTGCAGTGGAACTGCTCGGTCGTCATCTCGACGACGGGCAACCACCGCCTCAGCGACGGCGATACCGTCTATATCGACAACGTCGGCGGCATGAGCCAGATCAATGATAAGGGCTATGAGATCGAGGTCGTCAATCCGGCCAAATATGCGATCGGCGTGCCCGGCGCGAACTGGAGCACCTATTCGCACGGCGGCCGGTCATGGTGTGGCCAGTACGGCTGCCAGTGGCGGGTGTTCCGCAATCCCTACGGCCAGTTGACGTGGTTCGAGGCCTCATCGTGTGTAGCCGAGCGCACAGGCTCACAGGCCTATACCGACGCCGTCACGAATGCCGCAGCCCGGGCGCAGTTCAACTATTCCGGAACATCGGGCAACCGGTGCCCGTCCGATGTCATTGTTCCGCTGTCCAGCGACCGTGAGGGACTGAAGGCCGCCATCGACGATTTCGCCGTGGCGGGATCGACGGCCGCCCAGATCGGGACGGCGTGGGGCTGGTATACGGTCTCGCCGAACTTCAATGGACTGTGGCCGTCCAGCGCGGCCGGCGCCTATGGCGACCCCGATCTGCTGAAAGCCGTGATCATCATGACCGACGGCGAGTTCAACACCCCCTATTGCTCCGGCGTCATCGCCCGCGACGCCGGCTCAGGCTCGGGCTCCTATGGCGACAAGATCGACTGCGACGCGACCAACGGCGACCCCTACGACCAAACGATTGCCCTTTGCACGGCCATGAAGGCCCAGGGCGTGATCGTGTACACGGTGGGCTTCCAGCTGAATGCGAACGGGCGCGGGGCCCAGGTCATGAACGCCTGCGCCAGCTCGGGAGAAGCCTTCCTTCCCGCCAGCGGGGCCGACCTGTCCGAAGCCTTCAAGGCCATCGGCCGCGACATCACCCGGTTGAGAATCTCGAAGTAGAGGCGCTATCGCTCGCCGCGCGGCGGCTCGCTGCCTGAGCGCAGAGTCTTCGCGCTACCGCTCGCCGCACGGCGGCTCGCTGCCTGAGCGCGAGCTCAGATCAGCCGGATTTCCCTGAGGCGTTCGGTCAGGAAGTCCTCGGCCATGATGCCTTTGCCCTCGTAGCGATCCGGGTTGGCGGGCGTGATGGTCGACGGCAGGGTCTCGATCACGAAATCCGGGTTGAAGTGCAGGAAGAAGGGCATGGAATAGCGGGCGAAGCGGCTGCGCTCGGGTGAGGGATTGATCACCCGGTGGCTGGTCGACGGCAGGACGTGGTTGGTCAGCCGCTGCAGCATGTCGCCGATATTGACGACCAGGGCGCCCGGCGGCGGGGCGATGTCCAGCCAGCTGCCGTCCTTTTCCTTGAGCTGCAGGCCCGCTTCCTCGGCCCCCAGCAGCAGGGTGATGACATTGATGTCTTCATGCGCGCCGGCGCGCACACCCGCGGGCTCTCCGGTCACGGGCGGATAGTGCAACAGGCGCAGCACGCTGTTGCCCAGCTGGACCTTGTCCTCGAAATAGTCGTCGCCGAGGCCGAGGTGCCGGGCGATGGCGCGCAGGATGCGGGCGCCCAGCGCGTCCATGGCCTCGAACAGGCCATACAGGTGATCGCGGAATCCCTCGACTTCGGTCGGCCACAGATTGTCGCGCATATACTGGCGATAAGGGTGGCCCTCGGGCAGTTCACGGCCGACGTGCCAGAACTCCTTGAGATCGACCGCTGCCGCACCCTTGGCCGCCTCGACGCCGAACGGGGTCAGGCCGCGTGCGCCGCCGGTGCCGGGCAGGTGGTAAGCGCGCTTCACACCTTCGGGCAGGGCAAAGAAGGCCTTGGCATCGTTGAGGGCGCCGTCGATCACGGCCTGCTCCAGCCCGTGGTCGGCGATCACGGCAAAGCCATAGCGCTCGAACGACCCGCCGAGGGCGTCGGCGAAGGCCTGGAAGTCGCGGTCGTATAGCGACATCGACACGGGCGTAATGCCGCGCGCCGAGAGGTCGGTCGAGGAGGACGAGGGGGCAGGTTCGGCGGTCACGGCATCATCCGGTCAGGCAAATGGATCAGGAACAGGCTGATACGCCCTGACAGCCGTGGATGGCAAACCTATGGCGGCGCCGTTCACGTGCGATACAGATTGGAACCTTCACCGTAAGGCTCGCGTTACCCCGATCACCAAGACATCAACAGGACGACCATCATGCGCACCAAGATCATCATGACCAGTGCCGCCATCGCCACCCTCATCGGGGCTTCGGCCTGCACCACCACCGACCCCTACCGGTCGAATGGACCGCGCAACAACACCGCAACTGGCGCCATCGCCGGCGCCGTCGGCGGGGCCCTTCTGGGCTATCTGACCAACACCTCGGACGGTGAACAGGGCCGCAAGAACGCCCTGATCGGCGCCGGGGTTGGCGCACTCGCCGGCGCGGCTGTCGGCCAGTACATGGACCGCCAACAACGCGCCATGGAAGAGCAACTGTCCGGCACAGGCGTCGGCGTTGTTCGCCAGGGCGACAACCTCGTGCTGCGCATGCCGTCGGATGTGACCTTCGGCTCGAACCAGGCCAGCCTGCAGCCCAGCTTCTACGCCGTGCTGGATGATGTAGCCGCCGTGCTGCAACAGTACGACCGCTCGGTGATCGACGTCATCGGCCACGCCGACTCTGACGGGGCCGCCGACTACAACCTCGACCTGTCGCGTCGCCGCGCCTCGACTGTAGCCGGCTACCTGGTGGACCGCGGCATCATGCCCGAGCGCTTCTATGTCGACGGCCGTGGCGAAAGCGCCCCGATCGCCTCGAACGACACGGCCGCCGGCAAGGCCCAGAATCGTCGCGTGGAAATCCTGATCCGCCCCTTCGAGGGCTGATCCCACCCGATTACTGAGACAGAAAAGGCGGGTCCCGCACCGGGATCCGCCTTTTTTATCGACTCGCGTTCGCCAAGGGGTTGCGATTCCTGCCCGGCCTGTGCTTTGGCTGGGGCAGGGTTAACCGGGGGTGGCCGTGGATCCGGACAATCGGGAATGGCTGGAAGGCGCAAGGCTGATCTCGATCGGCGTGGTCGCCGCCGTCGTATCGGCCGGTCTGGTCATCGGCTTCGGGCGGGCCGTCATCACCGATGAAGCCGATCGCCCGGTGGCCCGCGCCGAAATCCTGATCTCCGCCTCGACCCGCTGACGGATCCCGTCAACCCCGGACTTGATCAGGCCCGGCCGATCGACGTGTAGCGGAAGCCTTTGGCGCGCATGTCCTCGGGCCGATAGATGTTGCGCAGGTCGACGATCACCGGCTGGCGCACCAGCGACTTGAGGCGGTCCAGATCCAGCGCGCGGAACGGGTCCCATTCGGTGACGATCACCACGACATCGGCGTCCTTGACGGCGTCATAGGGCCCGTCGCGGAAATCGACGCCGTCCAGCAGGGCCCTGGCCTCATGCATGCCCTCGGGGTCGAAGGCCTGCACCCTGGCCCCCGCCGCGATCAGTGCCGGCACAAGGTCCAGCGCCGGGGAATCGCGCATGTCGTCGGTATTGGGCTTGAACGTCAGGCCCAGCACGGCAACCGTCTTGCCGTTGAGGTCGCCGTCAGCGGCAGCCGAGACGCGTTTGGCCATGGCCTTCTTGCGGGCATCGTTGACCTCAACCGTGGTCTCGACCAGCCGAACGGGGCTGCCCGCATCAACGGCCGTCCGCACCAGCGCGAGCGTGTCTTTCGGAAAGCACGATCCGCCATAGCCCGGCCCGGCGTGCAGGAATTTCGAGCCGATACGGTTGTCCAGACCGATGCCGCGCGCGACCTGCTGAACATCGGCGCCGACCGCCTCGCACAAATCGGCCATCTCGTTGATGAAGGTGATCTTCATGGCGAGGAAGGCATTGGCCGCATACTTGATCAGTTCCGACGTGCGACGGCCCACGAACAGCAGCGGCGACTCATTCAGGTTCAGCGGGCGGTAAAGCTCGTTCATCACCGCTACGGCGCGCTCATCGTCCGTGCCGACCACCACGCGATCCGGGCGTTTGAAGTCACCGATGGCCGCCCCCTCGCGCAAGAATTCGGGGTTGGAGACCACGGCGAACTCGGCATCGGGCCGGCGTTCGCGGATAATCCTCTCGATCTCGTCACCGGTGCCGACCGGCACGGTCGATTTGGTGACCACCACCGTGAAGCCGTCGATCAGATCGGCGATCTCCTTGGCGGCCTCATAGACATAGGTCAGGTCGGCGTGGCCGTCGCCGCGACGAGAGGGCGTGCCCACGGCAATGAAGACCGCGTCGGCCTGACGGATGGCCTCGGCGCCATCAATGGCGAAGAACAGGCGGCCTTCCTCGACATTCTTGGCGACCAGGGTCTCCAGTCCGGGCTCATAGATGGGCATGACGCCCTGCTCCAGCCGCTCGATCTTGGAGGCGTCCTTGTCGACGCAGGTCACCACATGGCCGAAGTCGGCAAAGCAGGCTCCGGACACCAGGCCCACATATCCCGTACCGATCATTGCCACGCGCATGCCGTATCCCTTCCGGTGTTTCGCGAACTGTCGCCGCCCCGATAGCCCGCCGGGGTCGGCTTGAACAGGGCGTCCGTGCACGCAGGGCTTGTTTCACCGATGCGTGTCTGCATCGTGACAATCATGATCGACTGACGGCTCAGGGACTGACCCGTCAGAACGTCAGCCAGTTGGCGATATGAGAGCCCCACAGGCCCGCGGCGAGGATCAGGAGAAACAGCCACGAGGCCGGGAAGCGCCACGGCTTGATGCCGCCCTTGAGTGCCACCCATATGCACAGCGGCGAGAAGACTGCAGCCATCAACATGAGCATCACGGCGACATCGAACGCCTCTGGATGCAGCGCCGCGACCGCGAACCCACCCGCCATGAACAACAGGATCACCGTCGCCATGTGCCATGTGAAATAGTTCAGCCAGCGGCTGGCCCGATCAAAGGTCCTGGCCTCCAGAAGCGGACGGGCGGCATAGCGGCCGCCGATGAAGGTGTGCACGCCGAAGGTGACGAGGGACAGGACCGCCGCCGTCGCAAAGCCGAGGTTGACCCCCTGCTGCCCTGCGACGATCAGCGGTCCGTGGTCCATCAGGCGGCGGCCTTCTCCGGGGCGAACTTGCCGTAGAAGGTCTCGCCCTTTGCGGCCATGTCCCGCAGCAGTTGCGGCGGGCTGAAGCGGTCGCCGTATTTGGCGGCATAGGCATCGGCCTGTTCGACGAAGGCCTTCAGGCCGTACTGGTCGATGTAGGTGATCGGACCGCCGGTCCAGGGTGCGAAGCCCCAGGCCAGGATGGCGCCGACGTCGGCCTCGCGCGGGTCGTCGATGACGCCCTCTTCCCAGCAGCGGGCGACCTCGACCGCCTGACGGAACAGCAGGCGGCGCTTCTGGTCCTCGACCATTTCGGGCGTGGAGTCATCGACCTTGACCAGGGCCAGATCGGCCAGACCCGACCAGATCACCTTGGGCTTCTGGTCATAGTCATAGAAGCCCTTGCCGTTCTTGCGGCCATAGCGACCCAGATCCTCGACCATCTTGCGGACGATCTCGGAGCCCGGCAGCGGCTGATAGGCGTCGCCCAGATCCTCAGCGGTCTGTTTGGCGATCTTGACCGACAGGTCGAGCGCCACGTCGTCGTGCATTTCCAGCGGGCCACGCGGCATGCCGGTCATGCGACCGATGTTGTCGATCAGGATCGGCGAGATGCCCTCTTCCAGCATGGCCATGCCCTCGGCGACATAGGTGCCGAAGCAGCGCGAGGTGTAGAAGCCACGGCCATCGTTGACGACGATCGGGGTCTTCTTGATCTTCATCACATAGTCGAGCGATTTGGCGATGGCCGCCTTGCCCGTCTTTTCGCCGAGGATGATCTCGACCAGCATCATCTTGTCGACCGGCGAGAAGAAGTGGATGCCGATGAAGTCCTCGGGGCGCACCGACGCTTCGGCCAGACCGGTGATCGGCAAGGTCGAGGTGTTGGAGCCGAAGATAGCGCCCGGCTCCAGCTGGGACTCGGCGCGCCTGGTCACATCGGCCTTGATCTCGCGGTTCTCGAACACGGCCTCGATGACCAGGTCCGAGCCCTTGATGTGATCATAGTCGGTGGTGGCCGTGACCGACGCCAGCAGGGCGTCGAACTTGTCCTGGGTCAGCTGGCCGCGCGACAGGCGCTTTTTCAGCAGTTCCTCGACGTGGGCCTTGCCCTTGTCGGCGGCGTCCTGATCGCGGTCGATCAGGATGGTCTCGATCCCGGCCATGGCGTTCACATAGGCGATGCCGGCGCCCATCATGCCGGCGCCCAGGACCGTGACCTTCTTGGGGTCCGACTTCGGCACATCGGCGGGACGCAGCGCGCCCTTGTCCAGTTCCTGTTTCGACAGGAACAGGCTGCGGATCATGCCTTGGGCCTGGGGGGTCATCAGGGTCTTGATGAAGTAGCGGGTCTCGACCCGCAGGGCGGCGTCCATGGGCAGCTGCACACCCTCATAGACGGCCTTCATCAGGTTCATGGCGGCGGGATAGTTGCCGTAGGTCTGCTTCTTCAGCATGGCATTGCCGACCAGGAAGTTCTGGATACCCGCCGGATGATAGGGGCCGCCGCCCGGCAGTTTGAAGCCCTTGTCGTCCCACGGCTGGGTGGCCTTGCCGCCGCCCTTGACCCAGGCCTTGGCGGCCTCGACCTCGGTGCCGACCGGCACGACCTCATGCACCATGCCGGCGCCCTTGGCGTCATTCGGGCGGAAGGACTTGCCCTCGGTCATGGCCATCATCGCCGCCTGCACGCCGATCAGGCGCGTCAGGCGCTGGGTGCCGCCACCGCCGGGGAACAGGCCGACCTTGATCTCGGGCAGGCCCAGCTGGATCTTCGGGCTGTCGCCGACCACGCGGTAGTGACAGGCCAGCGTCAGTTCCAGACCGCCGCCCAGCGCCAGACCGTTGATGGCCGCCGCGACCGGCTTGCCGCAGGTCTCCAGCGCGCGCAGGGCTCCGTTCAGCCGCCAGCCGGCGTCAAACGCATCCTGCAGCGAGCCGCCGGTCAGCATACCCGCGGCCATGTCGCCGAGATCCGCGCCGGCGCAGAAGCCCGAGCTTTTGCCCGAGGTCAGGACCGCGCCCTTGATGGCGTCGTCGGTTTTCACCCGCTCGACCCACTCGGGGATTTCCTGCATGACCTTGCCGGTCAGGGTGTTCATCGACCGCCCGGGGACGTCGAAGGTGATCAGGGCGATGCCGTCGGCATCAACGTCGATCTTGAAGTTTTCCATGGTCAATCTCTCCCGGATCAAACGCGTTCGATGACGGTGGCGGTGCCCATGCCGCCGCCGATGCACAGGGTGGCGAGCGCCGTGGTCTTGTCCGAGCGTTCCAGCTCGTCCAGCACGGTGCCGAGGATCATGGCCCCGGTGGCGCCCAGCGGGTGGCCCATGGCGATGGCGCCGCCGCAGACGTTGATCTTGTCGTGGTCGATGTCGAGCGCCTGCATGTAGCGCAGCACCACGGCCGCAAAGGCCTCGTTCAGCTCATAGAGGTCGATGTCGGTCGACTTCATGCCCAGCTTGCCGAGCAGCTTGTTGGTCACGAACTCGGGCCCGGTCAGCATGATCGAGGGCTCCGAGCCGATCGAGGCGGCGCCGACAATGCGGGCGCGGGGCTTGAGGCCCAGCGCCTTGCCGGCTTCCAGCGTGCCGATCAGCACCCCGGCCGAGCCGTCAACGATGCCCGAGCTGTTGCCCGGGGTGTGGACGTGATTGACGCGCGCCACCTCGGGGTAGCGCTGCTGGATCACGGCGTCGAAGGCCATGTCGCCCATCATCTGGAACGAGGGGTTCAGCCCGCCCAGCGTCTGCATGTCGGTGTTGGGACGAATGGTCTCGTCATGGTCAAGGATGGTCAGGCCCAGCTGGTCCTTGACCGGCACGACCGAGCCCTTGAACCGGCCCTCGGCCCACGACCGGGCGGCGCGCTTGTGGCTCTCGACCGAATAGGCGTCGACGTCGGCGCGCGAGAAGCCCCATTTGGAGGCGATCATGTCGGCCGAGACGCCCTGGGGCACGAAATAGGTCTTGAAGGCCGAGGTCGGATCGACCGGCCAAGCCCCGCCGTCCGAGCCCATGGGCACGCGGCTCATGGCCTCAATACCGCCGCCCACGGCCATATCGGCCTCGCCCGATTTGACCTTGGCCGCCGCCATGTTCACGGCCTCGAGGCCCGAGGCGCAGAAGCGGTTGACCTGGACACCGGCCGTGGTCTCGGCCCAACCGGCGTTCATCACAGCTGTGCGGGCGATGTCGGCGCCCTGCTCGCCCACCGGCGAGACGCAGCCGAGGATGACGTCATCGACCTTCGACGTATCCAGCCCGTTTCGGTCACGCAGGGCTTCCAGCACCTGGGTGGCCAGCGACAGGGCGGTGATTTCGTGAAGGCTGCCGTCCTTCTTGCCCTTGCCGCGCGGGGTGCGGACGGCGTCGTAGATATAGGCCTCGGTCATCGGCGGTCTCTCTTCATTTGCGCCCTAACGCTCGCCGCGCGGCGGCTCGCTGCTTGAGGGCGAGGGTAGGCATGGGTTCGGAATCGAAACGTGGGCGTCAGAAACCCTACGTTTACGTCAACGTCAAGTAACAATGCGGCGACGGCCGTCCTCCGCGAAGGGGACGACCGTCGAAACGTCTGTGCCTTCAGGGGCGGTAAAGCCGGACCAGCTTGCCGTTTGACTCATCGGTGATGGCCCAGACCGCGCCGTCGGGCCCGACCGCCACATCGCGGATGCGGTCGCCCAGATCGGTCAGCAGGCGCTCCTCGCCGACCACGCGACCGTCCTCGATCACCAGCCGGGCGATGTGCTTTTGCCCCAGGGCCGCGACCAGAAGATTGCCCTGCCAGCCAGGGAACATGGCCCCGTCGTAGAGGGTCATGCCGCCGGGCGCGATCACCGGATCCCAGTAATAGACGGGCTGTTCGATACCCTCGCGGGCGGTGACGCCCTCGCCGACCGCACCACCGCGATATTCGACCCCGTAGGTCACTTCGGGCCAACCATAGTTGAGGCCGGCACTCGCCCGATTGATTTCATCGCCGCCGCGCGGGCCGTGCTCGACCGACCAGACCGCGCCGTCTTCGGCAATCGTGATGCCCTGCGGATTGCGGTGGCCATAGGTCCAGATCTCGGGCTGAGCTCCGACCTGGCCGACGAAGGGGTTGTCCTCGGGGACGGTGCCGTCGGCATTGATGCGGATGGTCTTGCCGTAGTGCGAGCCCAGGTCCTGGGCCTGATCCCGCACGGCAGCGTCGGACCGCTCGCCCACAGTGATGAACAGCTTGCCGTCCGGCGCAAACGCCAGCGAGGAGCCATAGTGTTTGTCGCCGTCATAGCTGGGCAGGGCCCGGAAGATCACCTGCACATTCTCGACGCGGGTACCGTCCGCCGACAGTGCGCCGCGCGCCACCGCTGTGCCATTGCCGCCGTCGCGCGGCTCGGCATAGCTCCAGTAGATCATGCGATCACTGGCAAAGTCGGGGCCCGTCACGATATCCAGCAGACCGCCCTGCCCCCGCGCATCGACGTCGGGCAGGGCCGCGATTGGTTCACCCACTTGACCGTCGGCCGTAATGATCCGCAGGCGGCCCGGGCGTTCGGTGACCAGCCAGTTGCCATCAGGCATGAGCGCCATGCCCCAGGGTTCGACCAGACCATCCGCCACCACCGTGTGACTGAGCTGGCCTTCGGTCACGACGCCGGGCGCCCGGGTCTGGTTCTCGAAGGCCGGCTGCTGGTCCGGGGCATTTGCGGGCCGGGTCTCGACAGGGTCGCCCGGCTCGGCAGGGCTGGCGCCGACCGTGCCGGTGACATTGCAGGCGGCTATCAGAACAGCGAGCGAGGCGGCTGCCATCAAACGACCGGCGTGCGAGGCCTTGCGACGGAGGGGGGCTGCGGAAGAGGGCATGTCAAATCCTGGGTCAGAGCGGAAACGAGGCTTCACCATAATACGTTCGCGGGCAGGCGCCGTTCCGAAAAGGAGACGCTTGAACCCGGACCGTCAGGCCTATATAGCGACGCGTCTCGCGAAGGCCGATCCTATTGGCCCCGCGATCCGGTGATTCCGGGCTGGGTAGCTCAGCTGGTTAGAGCGGTGGATTCATAACCCACAGGTCGGCGGTTCAAGTCCGCCTCCAGCCACCATCATCTCCTGAAGGCAGGGTGGTTCAGAGACCGCGACAGGTCTGGCGGACGCGCATGGCCATCTGACGGTCGCCTTCCTCCAGCGCCATGGCGCGAGCTTCCCGGCAGCGGCCCAGATCGACCAGGGCGCCGACCCGATAGGCCAGATCGACCCTTTCGGCGCCGTGCCGCTCCACCAGTGACTGCTCGCTGAGGGCCGCATCCATGCGCGCGCTCTCGCTTTCGTACAGGAAAAGGTACTGGCCCTGGGTCAGTCGGCCTGTGGGCGCACCGACCCGTCCGGTCGACGGTCCCCATATCTGCGGGCGCGCACCGCTTCCGGCGCCCCCCGTGCTCTGGGCCGAGGCCGATCCGGCCATGACCAGCGCAGCCAGCCCAGCAAACCCCGCCACGAAATAACGCGTCTGCATGTCAACCTCCCGTTCCCGAGCGGGAATGAGAACACCCGAACATTGATATTTGCAACCTCTGCCATTGGCCCGACGTTCTGGACGCATCATCCATCCGGAAGGGACCCCCTCATGATCAAACGCACTCTGACGATCGTCGCCGCCGCTTCGGCCCTCGCCCTCGGCATGGCCGCCTGTACCGAGGCCGAGCAGCAAGAGACCGAAGCCAACGCCGAACAGGCCGGTGACGCCATCGGTGACGCCGCGGCCGAAGCCGGTGAGGTGATCGAGTCCGGCGCCATGAGCGCGGCCAATGCGATCGAGGAAGGCGCCGGCAACCTCGCCAACGAGCTTGAGGAAAATCAGGCTGAAGCCGCTGCTGAGGGTCGCGAAGGCGCGGTCAATCCTGCCACCGGCGAACGCGTCGAATAGGCCTCAGGTCTCTGCCAGAAGGGCGTCGACCAGGGCCCGGGCTTCGGCACTGGCCCAGTCGGCCTCGCCCGCAAAGGTCGCCCGGATACGCCCCTGACGGTCCAACAGGATCGTCTGGGGCATCTTGCCCGATTCCGGAAACAGGAACGGCAGGCGGAAGCTCTTGTCCGAATAGAAGGGCAGCGGCTCATGCACATCGAGGAAGCTCTTGGCATCGGCGATGGCATCGTCGCCGGAATCGACATTGATCGGCAGGACCAGCAGGTCCGTGCCCTCATAGGCCGAGGCCAGGGTCGCGAGGGTCGGCATCTCCGTGCGACACGGGGCGCACCACATGGCCCACAGATTGACCACCACCACCTTGCCACGGAAGTCCGCAAAGCTGGCTGCTTCACCCTCGCGGTCGACAAAGCCGTAGTCCGGGGCGGGCACGAGGTCGACCGGCGTCGACAGGCGGGTCAGCGGCCCCCTGGCATAGACCGACAATTCGCTTTGCGGCGCGGCGGCCGCGTCCGCAGCGGCCTCGCCTTTGGACCCCGGGGCAATATGCGGATATAGCAGCACACCACCGGCGATCAGGGCGACCAGAACCGCCGCGCCGATGGCCAGAGCCGTCTTCACAGAACCCTTGATATCCGAGCCTAACGCCATGTCCCGGCCTACATCTCCTGACGTCGCTTCCCCCGCATCCGGAGCGACTTCGGAAAAGACCCTATGGGGTGGACGCTTTTCCGCCAAGCCTGATGCGGTGATGCAGGCCATCAATGTGTCAATTGGCGTCGATCAGCGCCTGTGGCCGCAGGATCTGGCCGGGTCGCGCGCCCATTGTCGCATGCTGGCCGAACGCAGGATCATCTCGGCCGAGGCGGCAGAAGCCATCCTGGGCGGGCTGGATACCATCGAGGCCGAGATCACGGACGGCAGTTTCCCCTTCCGGGACCAGTACGAAGACATCCACATGAACGTCGAGGCGCGGCTGGCCGAACTGATCGGCGAGGCCTCGGGACGTCTGCACACGGCGCGCAGCCGCAACGACCAGGTGGCGACCGACTTTCGCCTGTGGGTGCGCGACGCCTGTGACCACACCGTGGGCCAGCTGGAGGCGCTGCAATCGGCCCTGCTGGACAAGGCCGAGCCCCATGCCGACGACCTGATGCCGGGCTTTACCCATCTGCAGCCGGCCCAGCCGGTGACCTTTGGCCACCATCTGATGGCCTATGTCGAGATGTTCGGACGGGACGCCTCGCGCTTTGCCGATGCCCGGGCACGCATGAATGAGAGCCCGCTGGGCGCCGCGGCGCTGGCGGGGTCGCCCTTCCCCATCGACCGGCAGATGACCGCAAGGGCGCTCGGCTTTGACCGGCCCATGGCGAACTCGCTGGACGCCGTGTCCGACCGGGACTTTGCGCTGGAGAGCCTGGCCGCCGCCAGCATCTGTGCCGGACACCTGTCGCGTCTGGCCGAAGAGATCGTCATCTGGATGACGCCGCAGTTCGGCTTTGTCACCCTGCCCGACCATCTGACGACCGGCTCGTCGATCATGCCGCAGAAGCGCAACCCCGACGCCGCCGAACTGGTGCGCGCCAAGACGGGCCGGATCATGGGCTCGCTGGTCGCGCTGTCGACCGTCATGAAGGGCCTGCCACTGGCCTATTCCAAGGACATGCAGGAGGACAAGCCGCCGGTGTTCGAGGCGTTCGACGCGCTGGATCTGGCGTTGGTGGCCATGACCGCCATGGTCGCGGCCCTGAAGCCGGACACGGAACGCATGCGGGCCGCAGCCGGTTCAGGCTTTTCCACCGCGACCGATCTGGCCGACTGGGTGGTGCGCGAACTGGACCTGCCCTTCCGTCAGGCGCACCACATCACCGGCGCGGCGGTCAAGCGGGCCGAGGCCCTGGGCGTGGACCTGGCGCAACTGCCGCTGGACGAACTGACCGCAATCGAGCCCGGAATCACCTCCGAGGTTTACAAGGTGCTGTCGCCTGAGGCTTCCTGTGACAGTCGCCGCAGCTATGGTGGCACGGCGCCGGAGCAGGTCCGCGCGCGCATCGCCGAATGGAAGACGCGACTGTCATGACCGTTTCGAACCGCATTGCCATTCTGGGGCTGGCCAGCCTGATGCTGGCCGGGACCGCCGCCTGTGGCCGGATGGCCGATCTGGAAGCCCCGCCCGAGCGTCGCACCGAGCGCGGCATGCGCGATGCCGGCGCCCCCAATCTGGACGAACCGGCGACGGTCAACCGGCCCTCAACCCAGCAGCCGATCGACGGCGGACCGAGCAATCCCTATTCGGGCGGCGGCAGCCCGCTTTCCTGACCATCTGAGGTCGCCCTCCTCCCCGAGACGACGTGGACCATTTTCGCTACATCGACGGCGCTCTCCATGCGGAAGGCGTGCCGCTGGCCGCCCTTGCAGATGAGGTCGGCACGCCCGCCTATGTCTATTCGACCGCGACGCTGAGCCGGCACTATCAGGTGTTCCGCGAGGCCTTGCAGGCGCAGGGACCCGCCCTTGGCCGGTCGCTGATCGCCTTTGCGGTCAAGGCCAACAGCAATCTGTCGGTGCTGGCGACGCTGGGGCGGCTGGGCGCGGGGGCCGATACCGTCTCGGAGGGCGAAATCCGACGCGCGCTGGCAGCGGGCATTCCGGCCGATCGCATCATCTTCTCGGGCGTGGGCAAGACCGACGCGGAGCTGGCCTTTGCCCTTGAGACCGGCGTGCGTCAGATCAATGTCGAGTCCGGCCCGGAGCTGGAGCGGCTGGAGCGGATTGCTGAGGCCGTCGGCATTCGGCCTGACATCGCCATCCGGGTGAACCCGGGCGTCGGCGCAGGCGGGCATGCCAAGATCACGACAGGCGGCGGGGGCGACAAGTTCGGCGTGCCGGTCGAGGAGGCGCTGTCCCTCTATGCCCGCGCGGCCGCGAACGGACGGGTGCGGCCCGTGGGCCTGGCCTGTCATATCGGGAGCCAGATTCTGGACCTTGCCCCCCTGCGAGATGCCTTCGGCGTGCTGGCGGACATGACCCGTCGGCTACGCGCGGACGTCCATTCCGTCCGGGTTCTGGACCTCGGCGGAGGCCTGGGCGTGCCCTATGAGCCGGGGCTGACACCGCCCGACCCCGCGACCTATGCGGCCATGGTCGGCAAGGCGATGGCGGGGCTGGACGTGGACACCGTCTTCGAGCCCGGGCGTCTGCTGGTCGCCAATGCCGGGGTGCTGCTGGCCCGGGTCATTCATGTGAATGTGCGGCCGGACGGGCGGTGCTTTCTGGTGCTGGATGCCGCCATGAACGACCTGATGCGGCCGGCGCTGTACGACGCCTTCCACCCGCTTTTGCCGGTGACGGATGAGGGCCGGGCCGAGGGCCTGTATGACGTCGTCGGACCGGTCTGCGAAACCGGGGACACCTTTGCCCGCGACCGCCCGCTGCCGGAACTGGAGGCGGGCGATCTGGTCGCCTTCAAGGGCGCAGGAGCCTATGGCGCCGCTATGGCCAGTGAATACAACAGCCGCCCGCTGGTGCCCGAAGTGCTGGTGGACGGTGACCGCTTCGCCGTGGTCCGGCCCCGGCCGGATTACGCGGCCATGCTGGCGCGCGAGACCGTCGCGCCCTGGCTGGCGGACTGACGCCTCAGTCCAGGGTGCAGATGTCGGGCAGGCCGCGCCAGGCGCCGCCGTGGTCGAGGCCATAGCCGACCAGAAAGCGGTTCGGCGCCTCCCAGCCGACGAAGTCCGGCTCCGGCGCACGCGGCAGGGGCCAGGGTTTACGCGCAAAGACAGCCGTCAGCACCCCGGCGGCGCCGGCCTCGCGGATCATCCGCACCGACTCCGCCAGCGACAGGCCGGTGTCGAACACATCATCGAGGATCAGCACCTTGCGGCCCTCGACCGAACGCTGCAGCGGCGCGCGCACCTCGATCCGGCCCTTGCTCTCCTTGCCGTCACCGTACGAGGCCAGCCACAGGGCGTCGAAGCGCAGATGGCGGCCGTGCCGGGCCAGCGCCCGGGTCAGATCGGCGGCGAACCAAAGCCCCCCGGTCAACAACACCACGGCCACGGTCTCGTCATCTACATGGGGGGCGATGCGCTGCGCCAGATCCTCGACCACAGCGGCCACGCCGGCCTGATCGAGCAGGACAGACGGGGCGGGACGGTCGGAGGAGGGATCGGCCATGCGGGGCCGATAACGCCTAATGGGTGGCGCTGTCGAGCGGTACGGCCGCGACGGGGGTCAGTTCGTGCGGCGTATCCGACGACACGGCCCGCGCCGGGCGTAGCGTCGGGGCAGCCTCGGGCGCCGGTTCGTGAGCGGTGGGGACCGGGTGGGCGGATGCGTCCGGCTCATGATCGGCTGGCGCCGGGTGGTCTGCGGACGTGTCCTCGTGCGCCGGCGCCCGGTGGACAGGAACCGGCGCGGGCGGGGCGTCCAGCACAAAGTCGACCCCGACCCCGGTCGCCTTGCCGCCCGGATCCGCGAGAACGACGGCAAAGCCGGACACCTGGCCCGGCAGGACGGGCGCGCCATCCGTGCGGACCACCGCATGGGCGATCTCGGCCCCGTGGTCGTCCAGCAGGGCGACCCGTATGGCAGGCGCGACGATCTCGCGGTCACGGACATTGCGCAGCGCCCCCGACACCATGACCTTGTCCGGGGTTTCCGGCAGGGCACGGGCGCCGACGGCCTCGAATTCCAGCCCGGTGACATTCACGGGCATGCCGACGGCGGCATAGGCCACAGCCGTGCGCGGCAGGATATCGACCACTTCAACCCGGAACAGCCAGGCCCCGGCGAGGAGGCCGAGGAAGATGCTGGCGACCCCGGCCCAGACCGCGCCGTGCATGGCGGCGCGGCGGGTTCGGCGGGCAGTTTCGGCGCGCGCGCGGTAGGCCTTGGGAAGTTCGGGGGCCGGGGTTTCCGCCAGGCTCTCCCGCGCCGGGGCCGGGGTCTCAACCGGTGCCGGGGCGGTCGCCACCGGAACGGCCTCGGCCTCGAGCTCGAGCGGTTCGTCTGGCATGGCGTGCCAGCTGTGGGCGCAGGACTGGCAGCGCACGGTGCGTCCCCGATCCCCCAGAGCGGTATCCGGCACGAAATAGCTGGTGGCGCAGGCAGGGCAGGTCAGTATCATGGGCGATGACCGCAAGGCATGCCGCGTTGCGCCCCCCGGAGCGACCCCGCGCCCCGTTGACCCCTATCCCGGCTTCCCTGACCTGTATTCGATGTGACCCGCACGATCGCCGCCTCTGACATGTCCAGCCCGACCGATGGCCCCCGAGGCGAAGCCGGCTGGCCGGTGCGCCTGAGAGGCGTGACGTTCGGCCACGCCGGACACCCCGACCTGTTGCGGGGTATCGATCTCACTGTGACGACGGGCTCTTTCAACTTCCTTACCGGGCGGTCAGGAGCGGGCAAGAGTCTGCTGATCGGGATGATGGCCGGGCTGGTCCGGCCGGACGACGGTCAGGTCGTCCTGTTCGGGCAGGATCGGGCACAGCTGCGCGGGCGTGAGGCCCGGGCGCTGAGACGCCGGATCGGCCTGATCGCCCAGGACGACCCGCTGCTGGCGCACATGAGCGTCGCCGACAGCCTGGCCGTGACCCTGCGCGTGACCGGCGAAGACCCTCGGGGGCGCGCGGCGGATCTGGCGGCTATGCTGGACTTCGTTGGCCTGTCCGAGATGGCCGACCGCCCTGCGGGCACGCTGTCGCGCGCCGAGCGGCGACTGGTGGCGCTGGCGCGAGCGATGATGACGGGCCCCGAGCTGATCCTGGCGGATGAACCGCTGGCCGGGCTGGACGCGGCCTCGGCCAAACGCATGCTGGGCCTGCTGCGGACCCTGAACCGGCAGGGCGCGACCGTAATCATGACCCGCGACGGCGACGGGCCGGGCGCGGAGGTCCGCAAGGGCGACCGGCGGCTGCACCTCGAGGCCGGTCGCCTGGTCGAGCCGGAGCGGACGCGATGAGGCGCCCTGCCCTGTTGATCGGGCCGGAGCTTTGGCCGAACGGCGGCGCGACCCGGCGGCTGGGTCTGGTCGTGCTGACCGTGCTGAGCCTGCTGACGGCGCTGGCCCTGCTGGCCCATGTGGGTGCCAGCCGCGCGGCGGGCGACTGGGCCAGCGCGGTGAGCCGCGAGGCCACCGCCCTGATTCGCCCCCGGGCCGACGAGAGCGGGGCAACCGCTGCCGCGCGTGCCGCCGAGGCCCTGGCCGGAGTGCGCGGCGTGCAAGAAGCCGTGGCGCTGGAGCGTGCGGAGGCCGAGGCCCTGTTGCGGCCCTGGCTGGGCGAGGCGGATCTGGCGACCCTGCCCCTGCCCCAGCTGGTGCGGCTGAGGCTGGACCCGGCCGAGCCCGCCAGCGCCATCAGCCTGAACCGGGCCCTCGCCGAGGCCGGCGTCGACGGGACGGTCGACGACCACAGCCTGTGGCGCGAGGACTTCACCGCCGCCGCGCGCGGGGTGCGCGATCTGACGCTGCTGGCCGTGCTGGTCGCCGGCCTGCTGACCGCCACCGCCATCGTGCTGAGCGCGCGGCAGGCGGTTGAGAGCCGGTCGGGCGTGCTGCAGGCCCTGCGGCTGGCGGGGGCCGACGACCCTGCGTTGACCTTCCTCGCCCAGTGGCATCTGGGGCGGGACGCGGCGCTGGCCGGGGCGGTCGGGGCGGGGCTGGCCCTGCTGGCCGGGCTGGGGCTGGCGCTGGCGCCCTTGACGGGCACGCTGGGCCGGGTCTTTCCGCTGATCCTCACCGATCTGGTATGGCTGGCGCCCCTGCCCCTGGTGACGGCGGTGGTGGCCGTGGTGGCCGCGCGGCTGTCCATCCGTCTTTGGCTTGGCAGGGCGCAGGCCGGGGGCTAGTTAAGGACGATGCGGTATCTGGCCCTCCTCGCCATTCTCGTCCTTGTCTGGCTGGTCGGGCTGTTCGCCTTCGCCGACCGGGTGCGGAGTTATAGCCCGGCGGATGATCCCGCCCGGGCGGACGGAATCGTCGTCCTGACCGGCCCGTCATCGACCCGGGTCGATGCCGCCGTGCGCCTGCTGGAGAACGGCAAGGGCGACCGGTTGCTGATCTCGGGCGTCAACCGCCAGGTGCAGAAGGCCGAGCTGAAGGCCGTGACCCCCGGCTCAAACCGGCTGTTCGCCTGCTGCGTCGACCTGGGGTTCGAGGCCGAGAACACCATGGGCAATGCCCGCGAGATCGGCCGCTGGGCCCGGGCCAACGGCTATGACAGCCTGATCGTGGTGACCTCGGACTATCACATGCCGCGCAGCCTGGTGGAGATCCGCAGCGCCCTGCCCGGCGTCGAGCTGACCCCCTATGCCGTCAAGACGCCCGAGCTGGACGACCGGGGCTGGTGGCGGGCGGCGGTCACAGCCCGGCGTATGACACTGGAATATATGAAGTATCTGACCGTCATGGTGCGCGAGGGCGTGCGGCGCATCAGCGGCGACCGCTCGGCCGACGCGGTCCAGGGCGTGGCCGAGGAAGCCGCGAAGAAGGCCCGCGAGTGACCACGCTGCGGTCCCTGATCTTTGTCGCCTGGCTGTATCTGTCGATGGCGATCTTTGCCCTGTTCATGTCGCCGGTGCTGGTGTTCGGGCGGGACCCCTCGATGGTCGTGATCCGCATGTGGGGCGCCTTTGTGCTGTTCGGCCTGCGCTGGATCTGTGGCGTGCGGGTCGAGGTCAGGGGTCTTGAGCACCGGCCCTCGGGCCCCGCCCTGATCGCCGGCAAGCATCAGGGCATGCTGGATGTGATCGCCCCCTTCACCTTCCTTCCCGACCCCTGTTACATCATGAAGAAGGAGCTGATTGTGCTGCCCTTCTTCGGCTGGTTCGCGGCGCGGACCAATATGATTGCCATCGACCGCTCGGCCCATTCGGCGGCCCTCAAGGGCATGGTCCGTCAGGCCCGGGTCCGCCACGCCGAGGGACGCCAGATCCTGATCTTCCCCGAGGGCACCCGCACTGCCCCCGGCGCGCCGCCTGACTACAAGCCCGGCATCGCCGCCCTGTACCGCGACCTCGACTGCGCCTGCGTGCCCATGGCCACCAATGCGGGCCAGCACTGGCCGGCCCACGGCTTCCGCCGCACCCCCGGCACCGTGGTCTATGAGTTCCTGCCCGCCATCCCCGCCGGGCTGAAGCGCGACGCCTTCATGGCGCGGCTGGAGGCCGAGCTGGAAGCGGCCTCGACGAAGCTGCTGGGGTAACGGCGGCGGGGCCTTTCGCCCCCTCCACCCCTCCGGGGTCCCCCTCCCCCGTGAACGGGGGAGGATCATGCCCGTCTGGCCACGACCACGGCCCGGTCCAGCGCCTGCAGGAAGTTGGAGCGATCGCGCGCCGAGAACGGCGGCGGGCCCGAGGTCTCGACCCCCATGCCGCGCAGGTGCTCGCCGATCGAGCGCCCGGCCAGGGCCGAGCCGATCGAGTCGGGGGTGAAGGCCGAGCCGTTGGGGCGCAGTGCCTGGGCCCCGGCCTTGAGACAGCGGTCGGCCAGCGGAATGTCGCTGGTCACCACAATGTCGCCCGGCCCCGCCCGCTCGGCGATCCAGTCATCGGCGACATCCGGCCCGGCCTCGACCACCACCTGTTCGATGAAGGGCGCCCGGCGCGTGTTGATCCAGCCGTTCGACACGACGATGGCCCGGAACCCGACCCGCTCGGCCACGCGGAAACACTCCTCCTTCACGGGGCAGGCGTCGGCGTCGATGAAGAGGGTGTGCATGAGGGGTGACTAGTGAGTGGTGAGTGGCGAGTGGTGGGAAAGACCGTCTGGACCGTCTGAATAGTCTGGAATGGGGGTCGGGGTGGGGAAATCAGACGGTGAAAAAATAGGGTCTGAACCGTCTGAATAGTCTGAATGGTCTGGATGGTCTGAATGGCTCCGGGGGCTGTGGCGGGGACGGGGAGTCTACCACGCTCCGGGGGTGTGCTGATAAGATTGGAGTAAGCCTCCACCCTGCTTTCGTCATCCTCCGGCGAGCGAAGCGAGACCGGGGGACCCAGCGGCGCCGAAGCGCAGCGAAGGCGAAACCTTCGGCCCGCGAGGGTGTGACAGTGTCCTGCTATCGCAGGCCGCTGGGTCCCCCGGTCTGCGCCGCCTGCGGCGGCTTGCCGGAGGATGACGAAAGAGGGGGAGAGGGAGCCAAGCCTTGACCACCCCCTCGCCCGTCGGGATCATGGCCCATGCCCAGACCGGTTGTTCTTGTTCCCCATGATCCCGCGTGGGCCGCGCGGGCGGAGGGGCTGATCGCAGAGCTCGACGCGGCCGGGCCGGGGGTGTTCGGGGCGGTGCACCACATGGGCTCGACGGCTATTCCGGGGCTGGCGGCCAAGCCGGTGATCGATCTGCTGGCCGAGGTCGAGGCTCTGGAGGCGCTGGAGGGCGCGCAGGCGTCGCTTGCGGCCCTGGGCTGGCGCTGGCGGGGCGAGAACGGGCTGGCGGGGCGACGCTATTTCACCCGCGACGCTCCGGAGACCGGCACCCGCGCCGCCCACCTGCATGTCTATGCGCGCGGAGACCCGGCGATTGCCTGGCATCTGGCCTTCCGCGACCGCCTGCGCGCCGAGCCCGCCACGGCGGACGCCTATGCGCAGGAAAAGGCCCGCTGCGCCGCCCTCCACCCCGACGACAGCGCGGCCTATGCGGCGTGCAAACAGGCCTGGACGGATGCCGTGGCGGCGGAGGCGGTGGCCGTCTCAGCGGGATCGCACCCTGCTGCAAACTAGGCGCTGATCTCGCCGAGCGATTCAACAAGCGTGAAACCGGCGTGGTTCAGTCGGAAAATCTGCTGCTTACCATTAATGTCATCCGTCAATCCGAGTTCATAGAGCTCTCTGACGGCAGCTTCCCATCGAGCGGATTCTCTAGCACCGCCGTTGCCGAACACCTGCCCGCCCGCACTAATGTGTAAGCCATCCATGGTTCTCATCGTCAAAATGAGTGGATCGTCTTGCTGAGACGCCTTGATGGCTAGCTCCCTTGCCTCTGAGCTAAGTTCTGGAGGAGGATCATTTTTTAGGCCTTGGTCGAAGAGCGAGACAAGATCGAAATCTGTGAGAGATTTTATGTAGGGATTATCCCGAATGACGAGCTGCAGATCTCGGGAAAATTTGCCTTTGAATTCTTCATCAGAAGCGAAATCGCCGACGAGTCCCTGCGAGAGGGCCCACGCCTTGAATTTCAGAAGAGATGCGTATTGGTCAGGATCATAGCCGGGCATTGCTGGCTTGTTCGAGAAATGCAGCACCACAGGTCTGCCGGCTGCATGATGACGTTTAATTTCCTCAACAGTGCCGCTGACCTCCTCACCTGTCGGCGACCCAATGCGGGTCCAGAAAATCCCGACAACAATGTCAGCGTGGTCAAGAATTCGCTCGTTGATAATACCCTGCGGGCGACCAGCTAATTCGGCTCCGGCGTCCGTTTCCCATCCGCGCGCTAGAAGTAGAATCTGACGCTCACGAGCGTGAATTGCATTCCACTCAGCTACCACCTCTCTGACAATCTTGCGTTCAGTTTCCAAGCCTCCCGGCGAAGCAATGAGCACCTCAACGACTTTCGCATCAAACATTGTGGTGCCCCTCAAAGCGCTGGCGCATCAATGCACCCGCGCCTTTCCGATCTCCAGCCCGTCCGCCCCCGCTGACACGCCGATCACGCTCCCGTCCTCGATCTCCCCCGCCAGCAGTTTCCTTGCGATCGGGTCGACCAGCTCCTTCTGGATGACGCGTTTGAGGGGGCGGGCGCCGTAGACGGGGTCGTAGCCCTTGTCGGCGAGCCAGGCGGCGGCGGTGTCGTCGAGGGCGAGGGTGAGGCGGCGGTCGGCCAGCAGTTTTTCGAAGCGCTGGAGCTGGATGCGGACGATGCCGCCCATCTGTTCGCGGCCGAGGCGCTGGAACAGGACGATCTCGTCGATGCGGTTCAGGAACTCGGGCCGGAAGTGGGCGCGGACGGCCTCCATGACCACGGGGCGCACGGCCTCGACATCCTGACCCTCGGGCTGGTCGGCGAGAGCGGCCGAGCCGAGGTTGGAGGTGAGGATGATCAGGGTGTTCTTGAAGTCGATGGTGCGGCCCTGGCTGTCGGTCAGGCGGCCGTCGTCGAGCACCTGGAGCAGGACGTTGAAGACGTCGGGGTGGGCCTTTTCCACCTCGTCGAACAGCACGACCTGATAGGGGCGGCGGCGCACGGCCTCGGTCAGGGCACCGCCCTCGTCATAGCCGACATAGCCGGGAGGGGCGCCGATCAGGCGGCTGACCGAGTGTTTTTCCATATATTCCGACATGTCGATGCGGGTGATGGCGGCCTCGTCATCGAACAGGAATTCGGCCAGCGCCTTGGTCAGCTCGGTCTTGCCGACGCCGGTGGGGCCGAGGAACAGGAAGGAGCCGAGCGGGCGGTTGGGGTCGTTGAGGCCCGCGCGGGCGCGGCGCACGGCATCGGAGACGGCGATGAGGGCGTCTTCCTGACCGACCACGCGGGCGCGTAAGGAGCTTTCCATGGAGAGCAGCTTTTCGCGCTCGCCCTCCAGCATCTTTTCGACGGGCACGCCGGTCCAGCGGCTGACGACGGCGGCGATCTGTTCGGCGTCGACGACCTCGGGGGTCAGGGGCCCGGCCTTGTCGGCCTCATTGGCCTCGGCCTCTTCCAACTGGCGCTCGATCTGGGGGATCTGGCCATAGGCGATTTCGGAGGCGCGGCCGAGGTCGCCATTGCGCTGGGCGGTGACCAGTTCGGCGCGCAGGCGGTCCAGCGTCTCGCGCAGCTGGGCGCCCTGACCGACCTTGTCCTTTTCCGCCTTCCAGCGGGCGGTGAGGTCATCGGACTCGGACTGGAGTGCGTCGATTTCGGACTCCAGTTTCTCCAGCCGGGATTTGGAGCCGGCGTCGGACTCCTTTTTCAGGGCCTCGCGCTCGATCTTGAGCTGGACCAGACGGCGGTCGATCTCGTCCAGCGCCTCGGGCTTGGAATCGACGGCCATGCGGACGCGGCTGGCGGCCTCGTCGATCAGGTCGATGGCCTTGTCCGGCAGGAAGCGGTCGGTGATGTAGCGGTTCGAGAGGGTCGCGGCGGCGACGATGGCGCTGTCGGAAATGCGCACGCCGTGGTGGACCTCATACTTCTCCTTGAGGCCGCGCAGGATGGAGACGGTGTCCTCGACCGAGGGCTCCTCGACGAAGACGGGCTGGAAACGGCGGGCGAGGGCCGCGTCCTTTTCCACGTGCTTGCGGTATTCATCCAGCGTGGTGGCGCCGACGCAGTGCAGCTCGCCCCGGGCAAGCGCAGGCTTGAGCAGGTTGGAGGCGTCCATGGCGCCGTCGCCCTTTCCGGCGCCGACCAGGGTGTGCATTTCGTCGATGAACAGGACGATCTGGCCCTCGGCGGCCGAGACCTCGTTCAGCACGGCCTTGAGGCGTTCCTCGAACTCGCCGCGGTATTTGGCGCCGGCGATCAGGGCGCCCATGTCGAGCGACAGGACCTTCTTGTCCTTGAGCGACTCCGGCACGTCGCCATTGACGATGCGCAGCGCCAGACCCTCGACGATGGCGGTCTTGCCGACGCCGGGCTCGCCGATCAGGACGGGGTTGTTCTTGGTGCGGCGGGCGAGGACCTGAATGGTGCGGCGGATTTCCTCATCGCGACCGATGACCGGATCGACCTTGCCGTCGCGGGCGGCCTGGGTCAGGTCCCGGGCATAGCGTTTGAGGGCATCATAAGCGTCTTCGGCCCCGGCGCTGTCGGCGGTCTGGCCCTTGCGCAGTTCGGTGATGGCGGCCTCGAGGGCATCCGGCGTGGCGCCGACCGAGGCGAGCACCGTGGCTGCGACGCCGCCGTCCTTGGCGATGGCGCTGAGCAGGCGCTCGGTGGTGACGAACTGGTCGCCGGCCTTTTTGGCCGAGGCCTCGGCCGTGGCAAAGACGCGGGCGGTGTCGCCGTCGAGGTACAGCTGGCCCGAGCCGCCGGACACCTGGGCGCGCTTGGACAGGGCCGTTTCGACGGCGCGCTCGGCCTTGGCCGCGTCGCCGCCGGCGGCCGTGATCAGATTGCGGGCCAGGCCGTCGCGTTCCTCCAGCAGCACCTTGAGCAGGTGTTCGGGCGCGAACTGCTGATGCCGGCGGGCCAGCGCCAGCGACTGGGCGGCCTGGACGGCGGATTTGGCGCGGTCGGAGTAGAGGTCGAGGTTCATCTGTGGTCATCCCCTGGATCAGGCAGATCCGGCCCGCTGCCCTTGATGCAAGCGACACGCCAGCCGGTCACCCCCGAAATGGGTGTGGCCGATCCGCAACGCAAGAGGTGAGGACGCGGCCCTGCGCAGCCGCTATGCAGAAGGCTGGAGACGCCGCCCATGCCCCTGCTGTCCCTGTTTGATCCCGCCGTGATCCTGCCGTTTCTGGTGGCGGTGGCGCTGGTCGAGCTGACGCCCGGGCCGAACATGGGCTGGCTGGCCCTGATCGCGGCAGGCCGGGGACGGACGGCGGCGCTGGCGGCGGTGGCCGGGGTGACGCTGGGGCTGGCGATCTGGATGCTGGCCGCCGTGGTCGGGGTGGCGACGCTGGTGATCCAGTGGCCCTGGCTGTTCCAGATCATCCGCTGGGCCGGGGTGCTGTATCTGGTCTGGCTGGCGTGGGAGGCGTGGCGGGGGGCGGACACCACGGCGGGAGAGGCCGTCGAGGGGCGGCGCCGCGACCTGTTCCTGAAGGGGCTGGCGGCCAATCTGCTCAACCCGAAGGCGGCGGTTTTCTATTCGGCCCTGCTGCCGACCTTCATCCGGCCCGGGGCGGGCTCGACGGTGGCGCAGGCGCTGACGCTGGGCGGGCTACATCTGGCGGTGGCGACCGCCATCCACGCCGTGATCGTGGTCAGCGCCGCGGGCGCCGGCGGTCCCCTGCTGCGGCGGCTGGAGGGGCCGCTGGCGCGCGGCGTGATGGGCGGCGGTATCCTGCTGGTCGCGCTGTGGATGGCGTGGGAGACGCGCTAGGGTGAAACACCCTGTTTCGCAGGCGCATCCCCCTCCCGGCGCAGGGCATAGGCGCACGGCCCCTGAAGGAACGAGCCATCGGCCAGTCGGCGGGGCCTCAGGCAAACCTGGAAATCGCCGCTGTTCATGAGGATCACGTGATGGCGGATCGGTTCGAGATCGGGAGGCGTGACGCCCCCGCTGCAATCTCGCTCGCCGTTCGGGACCTGCTCGCTGACCGTGAGCCACTGGAGGCCATCGTCATCCTTGTCGACAGACCAGCGGCCCCGGCTGACCGAGGCGCCGCTCTCGAGAAGCAGGGTGCCGTCTGCCCAGAGCGTCCAGCGCTCGACGCAAGTCTCGGGCAGGAGGAAGCCTTCCATGATCCCGACATAGCGATAGACGCCCGGAAATGTCGGCGCCCGGTCCGTGTCGTCGGATTGAGCCCGCGCGGTGACAGCCGGGATCAGGACAAGGGCAGAGGCCATTACGGCGACGATGCAACGAAAGCCGGACATGATCCCTCCTGTGATGGACGATGATTAGCGCAGGTCCCGAGGGCGAGCCAGCGCCCGGGGACGGGGATCGAGCAGCAGGCCCGAGACGGTGGCGGCCAGCAGGCGGTCGGCCAGCGGCAGGCGGGCCAGCTTGCCCAGCACATGGTCGCGCACCCAGGGCAGCAGCCGCCCGTCGGCCTGATAGAAGGGCGTAAAGCCGAGGCTGAGCGCCTGATAGAGACGGATGTGCCAGCGGCGGGCGGCGGCATAGGCGGCCAGCGCCCGATCCAGATCGGTGTGGGTTGTCAGGGCCTGTGACAGGGCAAAGGCATCCAGCAGGCCCATATTCACCCCCTGCCCCAGCTGGGGGCTGGTCGAATGAGCAGCGTCGCCGATCACCGCCAGACGGTCGGCGACGGGGCGGGCCAGCGTATGGTGGCCATAGCGGGCGAGGGTCAGCTGGTCGGCGTCGGTCAGGCTGTCGAGCACGGGCGCGACCTCGGGCCAGAGGGTCCGCACCTCGGCCTTCCAGACGTCGAGCCCGGCGGCGCGCCAGTCGGCGTATGAGGCGGTCTTGAGGCTCCAGAAGAAGGTGGCGAGACGCTGGTCGCGGCCGGGCTGGCGACCGACGGGCAGGACGCCGATCATCTTGGCCGCACCACGATAAACCTGCTCCAGCGCATGCGGATCGAAGGGCGCGCCGGGCCAGGGGACGGTGGCCCAGAGCGCGCCGTAGGCCAGCGCGTGTCGCCGGGAGCCGTGCGATGCGGCGAGGGCCGAGCGCGCACCCGAAGCATCAACGACCAGATCGAAGACCGGACCGGTGCGGCCTGAGGCATCGGTCAGGCGGCCCGCGTCCGCCCCGACGATCTCGCGCCCCGTCTCTAAGGTCACCCCGGCGTCGAGCGCGGCGCGATGGATCACGTGAAACAGGGTCGCGCGGTGCACCCCCAGCGCCCGCCGGGGACGCGACAGGGCTGCATAGCCGACGTCCAGAACGATCCGCCCGCGCCGGGCCTCGCGCCCGAACAACCGGTCGATGGGCTGGGCGAGGGCCTCGACCTCGGCCGTCAGCCCCATGGCGTCGAGCACCGCCAGACCGGTCGGCTGCAGCATGAAGCCGGCGCCCACGGGGGCGGCCTGATCGAAGCGCTCAGGGAGGACGACGCGGTGGCCGGCGCGCGCCAAGAGGGTCGCCACCGCCAGGCCCGCCGGCCCGGCCCCCACTACAGCGATGTCAGATGTGCGCATCATGGTTCCCCCGACACGGGTTGTGCCGCCTGACACGCGGCCGAACAAGCCGGACGCATGGACACAGGTGCGAGGGCCGGGCTAGCGTTCGCGCCTTGTCCAAGGAGTGCCCCATGAGCCTGTCCCTGTCGCGCCGGTCGGCGCTGTTTGCCGGTGCGGGAGCTGCGGCCCTGCCGCTGAAGGCCTGGGCGCAGGACGCGGCCCGGGACCATTCGGAGCTGTCGGCGGCGGTCGATGCCTATGTGATCCGCTGCATGGCGGCCTTTCCGGATCAGCCGGCGCTGGGGATTGCACTGGTCAAGGACGGCGAGGCGCTGCTTGCCCGCGGCTATGGCGTCAAGGCCATGGACCGTCCGGGGCGCGCCGATGAACACACCCAGTTCGCCATTGCGTCGAACACCAAGAATGTCACCGCCGCCGCCCTCGCCATCATGGTCGATGAGGGCAAGGTGAAATGGGACGAGCCGGTGCGGACCTATCTGCCCGGCTTTACCCTGTCGGACCCGTTCATCGGCGAGCGGATCACGGTGCGCGACACGCTGAGCCACCGGGCCGGGTTCGGGCTGGGAGCCGGCGACCTGCTGTTCTGGCCGAACAGCGACCGGACGCGGGCCGAAGTCATGGCGGCGATCCCGCATGTGCCGATCGAGGACCAGTTCCGGGCGCGGTACCATTACTGCAATCTGATGTTCGTGGTGGCGGGCGAGGTGCTGGCCGCCGTCTCGGGCATGGCGTGGGAGGACTTTGTCCAGACGCGCATTCTGGACCGGGTCGGCATGACGGAAACGGTGCCGATGGCGACCCTGGCCGATCCGGCGAAGTCGGCCCTGCCCCACGGCCGGATCGGACCGCCGCTGCGCTATCAGGGCGACATGCAGCGCATCGCCGACAGCATTGCCGAGGTGTGGAACTGGGATTCCGCGGCGGCGGCGGGCGGCATCTGCTCCACGCCGCACGACTGGGCCAAGTGGATTGCGGTGCGGCTGGCCGACGGCAAGCTGGCGGATGGGACGCAGCTGTTCTCGGAAGCCTCGGCGCGCGAGATGGTGCGGCCGAACATCATCAGTTCGTCCTCGCCCGGGCCGACGGCGGAGCTGCCGGGCCGGTCGATCGCCTCGACCTATGCCATGGGTCTGGCCGTGCAGGACTATCGCGGCGAGCGCCTGATCAGCCACGGCGGCGGCTCGCCTGGCGGGATTTCCGCGACGGTGCTGCTGCCGGGGCGGAACACCGGCTTCTCGATCTTCTCGAATGCCGAAGAGAGCTATCTGCTGCGCGCCCTGCGCAGCGGCATCGCCGACATCGTCATGGACAAGACCGGCTTTGACTGGATCGCCGACAGCCAACGCTATGAGGCCCAGTCGACGGAGCGGTCGCTGGCCGCCGCCGTGGAGATCGACGCGAAACAGGCGGCGGGGGCGGCCCCCTCCCTGCCGCTGTCGGCCTATGCCGGAACCTGGCGCGATCCCTGGTACGGGGACATCGTCATCGAACGGCGCGATGTGCAGCTATGGCTGCGCTTCACCCACAATCCGGCGCTGCAGGGGCCGCTGGAGCCCTATGACGGCGAGACCTTCCGCACCCGCTTCCCGGACAAGCGGGAGGAGGATGCCTTCGTGACCTTCGAGCTTGAGGATGGTCAGCCGGTGCGAGCGACGGTCAAGGGCGTCAGCCCCGACATCGACTTCAGCTATGACTATCAGGACCTGAGGCTGGTGAAGATCTGACGGGCGACGGTCGCGTTGCCCCCTCCCCCACGCTGCGCATGGTCCCCCTCCCCCGGTGGGGGAGGATAAGAGTCCGAAAACCGCGAGACATGGCCGGAGGTCCGAGGCAAGGTTCGCGGCATGGACGTCCTGCCCTCCCTGTCGGCTGAAGCCTGTTACCGTGCGGTCACGGCGCGCGATGCGCGGTTCGACGGGCGGTTTCATACCTGTGTGAAGACGACGGGCATCTATTGTCGCCCGGTGTGTCCGGCGCGGACGCCGCTGTTTGCCAATGTGGAGTTTGTCGCGAGCGCCGCGGAGGCCGAGGCACTGGGCTATCGCCCCTGCCTGCGCTGCCGGCCCGAGACGGCGCCCGACTATTCCGCCTGGCGCGGCGAGGTGTCGACGGGTGGGGCGTGGCGCGGGACCGCCAATACGGTCAGCCGGGCCCTGCAGATGATCGATGAGGGGGCGCTGGACGAGGACGGCCTGGAACGCCTCGCGGACCGGCTGGGCGTCGGCGAGCGGCATCTGAGGCGGCTGTTCCGGGCGCATCTGGGGGCGTCGCCGGTGGCGGTGGCCCAGACCCGGCGGGTGCGGCTGGCCAAGGCGCTGCTGCACCAGACCCGCCTGCCGATGGCCGAGGTGGCGCTGGCCTCGGGCTTTGGCAGTGTGCGGCGCTTCAATGAGACCTTTCAGGCCCTGTATGGGCGACCGCCGTCGGCCTTGCGGCGCGGCGCGGGCGAGGAGGCCGGGGTGGGCGTGGAACTGTCGCTGAGCTGGCGGCCGCCGTATGAGCTCGAGGCCCTGATGGCGGCGCTGGCCGACCGGGGCAACAGGGTCGAGGGCGGGGTCTGGTCCCGAGCGCTGGATTCGACCATCGACGGCACATCCGGGCGGGTCGAAGTGCAGGCGGGCAGCGGCAATGCCTTGCAGGTGCGGGTCGAGGCCGAGCGGCTGGAGGCCCTGCCCCGGGTGCTGGCGCGGGTCTGGCGGGTGTTCGATCTGGGGCACGATCCCGAGGCGCTGATGCGGGATCTGGGCGGGGATCCGATGCTGGGGCCGAGGGTTATGGCGCGCCCCGGATTGCGACTGCCGGGGGTGTGGGTGCTGGACGACGGGGCCATGGCGCCGGCCGACCGCTGGCCCGATCCGGATAGCGAAGCCCTGGCCGAAGGCTGGCGCCCGTGGCGGGCCTATGCCGCGCTGTACCTGAAGATGGACGAGGAGAGACCCGATGCGAAACGCGCCTGAGCTTTGGCTGGACCGGGTGGAGTCGCCCATCGGCCAGATGCTGGTCGTCACCGATGCGAAGGGCGTGGTCCATGCGCTGGACTTTGCCGATTTCGAGCCGCGCATGCGCCGGTTGATGCGGCTGCGGCATGGGGTCAACGACCTGTCGGAGGGCGGACAGACCGGACCGGTGCGAGCGGCGCTGGTGGCTTACTTCAGCGGAGACACCACCGCGCTGGACGAGCTGCCGCTCGAGACCGGCGGCACGGAGTTCCAGCGGGCTGTCTGGCAGGCGCTGCGGGCCATTCCGCACGGCCAGACCCGTACCTATGGCCAGTTGGCCGAGGCCATCGGTCGCCCGACCGCCGTGCGGGCCGTGGGGCTGGCCAATGGGGCGAACGCGATCGCCCTGATCGTGCCGTGTCACCGCGTGATCGGGCGCGATGGCACCCTGACCGGCTATGCGGGCGGGCTGGAGCGGAAGCAGTGGTTGTTGGAGCTGGAGCGGGGCGGGCCCTGACGGTTTCGCTTGCGTTCGCCGACCGAAGGACTATGTTCACACCGACTTATGCTAAGACTGAGCATAAGGAGGACGGCCGGGGCGATCCCGCCGTCCTGTTTCGGACCTCATATTTGCTCAAATTGAGCAAAAGGAGAGTGAGATGGCAGACGGCGCATTCGGACTGAGCCCGGCGACAGAGGCGGCCACGGCGGCCATCTGGCCCAAGGTTCGCGATTATGTGACGCCGCTGGAGTGGCCGGCGCAGGCCGAGCTGATCGTCGAGATCAACCGGCTGAAGGTCGAGCGGAACGCCGTCATCCTGGCCCACAACTATATGACGCCCGACATCTTCCACGGGGTCGGCGACTATGTCGGCGACAGCCTGGGCCTCGCCAAGGAGGCCGCCAAGTCCGAAGCGAAGGTGATCGTCCAGGCCGGGGTGCACTTCATGGCCGAGACCTCGAAGATCCTGAGCCCCGACAAGACGGTGCTGATCCCGGACCTGCGGGCAGGCTGTTCTCTGGCCGCCTCGATCACCGGGGCGGATGTGCGGCTGATCAAGGCGCGCTATCCGGGCCTGCCGGTGGTCACCTATGTCAACACGACCGCCGATGTGAAGGCCGAGACCGACATCTGCTGCACCAGCGCCAATGCCGTGCAGGTGGTGGAATGGGCCGCGAAGGAATGGGGCGTCGACCGCGTCATCCTGATCCCCGACGAATTCCTCGCACGGAATGTCGCGGCGCAGACGAGCGTCGGCATCATTGCCTGGAAGGGCCGGTGCGAGGTGCACGAGCGGTTCACCGTCGACGATATCGCCGAGATGCGCGCGGCGTACCCGGACGCGGAAATCCTGGCGCACCCCGAATGCCCGGAAGAGGTGCTGGCGGCGTCGGACTTTGCCGGATCGACGGCGGCGATGAGCGACTATGTCACCCAGCGGAAGCCCAAGCAGGTGGTGATGATCACGGAATGCTCGATGGCGTCGAACGTGGCGGCGGACTCTCCGGACACGCGCTTCATCGGGCCGTGCAACCTGTGCCCGCACATGAAGCGGATCACGCTGGAGAATATCCGCGACTGTTTGCTGAACATGCAGTTTGAGGTGACGGTGCCCGAGGCGCTGATCGAACCGGCCCGGCGGGCGGTGCAGCGGATGGTCGACCTGCCGCCGCCGGCGGTCCCGGCGCGCTACGACATGATCAAGGCCCGCCATCACGTCGATGTGGAGTTGATCTGATGTATTATGTGGCCCCGACCCGGGTGGTAGCGAAGATCGAACCGCGCACCCTGAAACTGATGACGCTGCTCGCATTGTGGCTGGGCGTGACACAGCCCACATTGCGGAAATGAGCGACACCCTGCCCCCCACCCGCCCAACCTCTCCCGGCCCTCACGCAGGCCCTTGGGGCTCAGTGCCGAATACGCCGACATCCTCCTCGGACACGCGTGTCGCCACGGCCCCCGGGGACAAAGGTCAGCCGCTGATCTGGTCCGTGTTGTCGACCCTGCTGCTGGGCGGTTTCATCTGGTGGATCAGCGGTAGCTGGGTGATTGCGGTCGCGGCCATCATTGGCCTGTTCGTGCATGAATACGGCCATGTGCTGGCCATGAACCGACTGGGGATGGGCCCGGCCAAGGTCTATATCATCCCCTTCCTCGGCGGACTGGCGCGCGGCCAACGTATGCCGAAGAGCGAATGGGACGGTGTGCTGGTGTCGCTGGCCGGACCGGCGTTCGGCCTGCTGGCCGCCCTGCCGTTCTTTGCGCTGTATTTCGGGACCGGGCAGACGATGTGGCTGAACGGGGTGTTCGCCATCGGCCTGATCAATCTGGTCAATCTGGCCCCCGCGCCGCCGCTGGACGGCTCCAAGGCGCTGGGGCCGGTGCTGGCCCGCATTCACCCGATGGTCGAATACGCCGTCATGATCGCCATCGGGGCGCTGGTCGTGTGGTGGGGGGTGTCGAACGGCAGCTTCATCTTTGCCGGCTTCCTGGCTCTCGCCCTGATCGGCCACCTGAAGCGCGGCCAGTGGCGGTCCGAGGGTCGGCAGCTGAACTGGCGCGAGGCGGGCTATAGCGTCGGCCTGTTCAGTGTGACGGCGACCGCCTGTCTGGGTGTCACCGCTGCCGCCTTCCTGATCCCGACCGGGGGCGATGTGAACGGGGCGCTGGACGTCGTCGGGCGCTTCCTGTCGATCGGCCGATGAGAACCCTTCGACATGAAGGCCCGCTGATCATTGGCGGCGGACTGGCCGGGCTGTCAGCCGCGCTGGAGGCGGCCCCCGCCCCGGTGCTGGTGGCCACACCCGCGACCCTGCTGGAGGCATGCGCCTCGGCCTGGGCGCAGGGGGGAATGGCCGCTGCGCTGGCGGAGGATGACACGTCCGGCCTGCATGCCGAGGATACGGTCGCAGCCGGTGCCGGTCTGGTCGAGCCGGAACGCGCCCGCGCCCTCACCGATGCGGCGCGCGAGACCATCGACTGGCTGGACCGGCTGGGCGCGCCCTTCGACCGGGAGGCGGACGGCCACTATCACCTCAGCCGGGAAGCCGCCCATTCGCGGGCGCGCGTGGCGCGGGTCGGAGGCGACGGCGCCGGCCGCGCCATCCTGTCGGCGCTGGTCACGGCGGTCCGGGCCAGTCCGCATGTCGTCCTGTGGGAAGATGCCCGGCTGACCGGGCTGGTGCGCGACGCGGAGGGACGGGTGCGCGGCGCGATTCTGACGCGGGGCGAGCGGCGGATGCGGGTCATCGCGCCGGCGGTCATTCTCGCCACCGGCGGGATCGGCGGCCTGTACGGTCGAACGACGACACCGGCGGCGCTTCAAGGCGCCGGCATGGCGCTGGCCTGGCAGGTCGGGGCCGAGATCCTCGACCCCGAGTTCGTGCAGTTCCATCCGACCGCCATCCGCCTGACGACGGCCGGTCCGGACAGCGATCTGGTGTCGCCCCTGCCGCTGGCGACCGAGGCCCTGCGGGGCGAAGGGGCGCGGCTGGTGGACCGTGCGGGGCGTTACCTGTTGGGCGAGGAAGACAGTGCCGATCTGGCGCCTCGCGATCAGGTGGCGCGCGCCGTCCATGCCGCCGAGATGGAGGGGCGCGGCGCGTTTCTCGACGCGACGCAGGCCATCGGTGCGGCCTTTCCCACGGCATTTCCAGCGGTCTATGCGGCCTGTATGCGGATGGGGCTGGACCCGCGCACCCAGCCGATCCCGGTCGTGGCGGCCGCGCACTATCATATGGGCGGGATTGCCGCCGATGCCGATGGCCGCACGACGGTAGAGGGCCTTTATGCCGTCGGCGAATGCGCGGCCACTGGCGTGCACGGGGCGAACCGGCTGGCGTCCAATTCGCTGCTGGAAGCCGCTGCCTTTGGCCGCCGGGCCGGACGGATGGCGCGGGCCGAGACCCTGCCCGGGCCGTCGCCGCTGGTCGAGATCATGGGTACGGACCTGCCCGAGGTGGACCTTGCCCGGGCACGCGATTTGATGGACCGCCATGTCGGGGTGGTCCGTGACGCGGAGGGACTGACGACCGCGCTGGCAGAGCTTTCAGTGATCGAGGCGCGGCATCCGAAAGCGTTGCCTGTCGTCGCCGCGACGCTGGTGGTGCGGGCGGCGCTGGCCCGCGAGGAGAGCCGGGGCGGCCACTATCGCGCGGATTATCCCGACACCCTGGCCGAGGCCCGTCACAGCCGAGTGGTGCGTGACGCCAATGAGGTGCCGCAGCCGCTGCTGGCTGCCGAATGAGAGACGTGACGACCATGGCCCCTGCCCTGCCCGACCTGTTGATCGAGCCGGTCATCCGTGCGGCGCTGGCCGAGGATCTTGGCCGCGCGGGCGATGTGACGGCGGCCGCCTGCATCCCGGAGGACGCGCGGATGAAGGCCGTGTTCGCGGCCCGGAAGGACGGGGTGATGGCGGGCGGCGCCTGTGTGCGGCTGGCGCTTCACGCGCTGGATGCCGGGGGCACGGTCGAGGTGCGTATCACGGACGGGGAGGCCTTTTCTGCCGGTGATGTCCTGGTCGTGGTCGAGGGCCGGGCGCGCGCCATACTGGGGGCCGAGCGGACGGCGCTGAACCTTCTGGGGCGGCTGTGCGGGATCGCGACCCTGACGCGCGCCTATGTGCAGGCAGTCGAGGGCACGGGCGCGCGCGTCGCCGATACCCGCAAGACCACACCGGGCCTGCGCGCACTGGAAAAGCACGCCGTGGCCTGTGGCGGAGGGATCAACCACCGCTTTGGGCTGGATGACGCCATCCTGATCAAGGACAACCATGTCGCCGTCTGTGGCGGCGTGGCCGAGGCGGTGCGACGGGCGAAGGCCCATGCCGGGCATCTGATGAAGGTCGAGGTCGAGGTCGATGGTCTGGATCAGCTGGACGCGGCGCTGGCCGAGGGGCCGGACGTGGTCATGCTGGATAATTTCAGTCTGAACGACCTGCGCGAGGCGGTCACGCGCACGGCGAGGCGGGTGACGCTGGAGGCCTCGGGCGGGGTGACGCTGGAGACCGTGCGCGCGATTGCAGAGACCGGCGTGGACGTCGTCTCGGTCGGTGCGCTGACCCACTCGGCGCCCAATCTGGACATCGGGCTGGACGCAGCCTGAGGGGTATCAGCTTTCCGAGGTGACGGGCGTGGCCGGAACCGGGGTCGCCTGACGACGCGCGGGCGTCTCCGCAGGAGCCGGAGTGGCAGCTGTAGGCCGCTGAGCCCTCTGGGGCTGAGGCGCGGGTTGGGTCGGAGCCGGGACAGGCGCCGCCTCGGCGCGGATGTCGTCCTCGGTGCGGCCTTCCTCGGCCAGCAGCAGGCTGTAGGCCACAGCCTGGCCGACCGGACGGACCGACTCGGTCGACTCAAGCCCGGCCTGGACCAGACGCGGTTGATCGGCACCGGTCGAGGGCGCGGGGTCATAGGCAAAGGCGCGGCTGGAGCCCGAACGACCGCCGAAACGGTAGAAGACGTGATCGCCGACCTGACCCACGCGGATCAGCGAGGTGCGCCAGCGCGGGCTGACGCCCGTGGTGTGGAAATGGGTGGCATTGCCGACCGGGGCATAGACCGAGCCGGACAGGGCCTCGGAGGCGACCTGACGGGCGCGGTTCCAGGCGCCCTGGTTGACGCCGCGACGCATGGAGCCGTCGCAGGTGAAGCTGAACTGGCAGCCGGTGCGACGACCGGCGCCCTGGAAGACCACGGCACAGACCGTCTTGGGGAAGGCCGGGTGGCGGGCGCGGTTGATGACCACCTGGGCCACGGCGCGCTGGCCGTCACGGCCTTCGCCACGCGCTTCGTAATAGACGGCCTGGGTCAGGCATTCGAGATCGCGGCTGGCGTCCAGTGCACTGCCAAGGCGGAACGGCTGGGCCGCCGGATGCGACGGGTCGGTCGAGGCAAGGCGCAGGCCCGGCGTCATGTTCGGCCCGGTGGGACGCAGTTGCTCCAGACGCGCGGTCAGCAGCTCGGACTGGCGGTCGCGACGGCTGGGCCCGGCGACGGTATAGGGATCGTGGCGGCGGGCGATGGCCAGCGCACTGGCGTTGAGGCCCCCGGCGGCGGCCGCGAGCGCTTCTTCGGTAAAGCCGGCCGAGGCCGCGCCGTCCAGACGGACCGCCTGGGCGCGCAGGGTCGTGGCCTTGGCCACCGTACCGCCCAGATAGGCCACGCCGATCGCCAGACCGAACAGACCGCCCACGAGCGTCGCGGCAACACCGGGCGTCAGTCGTGTACGGGCAGCCGAGGTGTCGGGCGTTCGAGGCGACAGGGGCGATGACAAAGGCTTTATCCAGTCCGCAGGGCGCAATGCCGCCCCTTATTTAGTCTGTCGATGTGCGAGGTTTTCGCGAAACCACGCACACGACGAGGCCGACGCACCGGCAGTCCGCCGTTCGTCGGGGACGCGCCTTTAACATAGCCAATGTGACCCAAATAGGGATGATTCGCAAGAATCGAAGGAGGTGAAGCATTTTTGCCCCACCCATTGCCGATGCGATAGATGATCCGTGCACACTCTGTGTTGTGCGTAACAGATCATGGCGCGATATCTGGGATCGAGGGTTCAAGCTCAGTTCAAAGGTCAGATGGGCGCATTCTTGGTGCGCTCAAGTGCAGTGTGGACGAAACCTTGGACAACTTGCTGTTCCCACGCGGTTTCTCAAAGGCTTGCGCAGCCCCCCGGGGAACCGCCCGAGCAAGGGACACGTTTCCGGTCAATGCAAAGCCTGACCGGGATCGGCCCGGACCGGCGCTGACCGACAAGGTAATGACATGACCCGCAAGACCGTGATGACCGCCGCCCTGATCTCGACCTTCGGCCTGGTCCTGGCGGCCTGTGGCAGCACCATTGAACAGAAGGCCGCAACCGGCGCCGTCGCCGGTGCTGTGGTCGGCGGACCGGTCGGAGCCGCTGTGGGTGGCGCTGCCGGCACCGCCGTAGGTCAGGCCACAAAGGACGACTGACCTTCAGGCCACAGACAGGGGCGGAAAACCCTGACAGCCCGTCCTTGACTTGATCCGCGCGGGCTTGAGCCCTAAAGCCCCCCGGTCGGTACGTGCGCGTTGCCGACCGGGCCCGGCCATCCGCGTCGGGGCGCCGCGGATCCTTTGACCGACCCACCCTAGCAGACCGAGACTTGATGAAAGATCTGAAGCAGACCGGCTTTGCCGATCGCCTGGCCACGCAGGCCGAAGCCAAGAAGGCCCTTCTGGCCCGATTCAAGCCCAAGCCCTCCGTCCCGGACCCCGACTTTGATCGGCGTGCCGAGATTCTGGCTGCTGAAAAGGAAGCCGCACGCCTCGAGAAGGAGCGGCTGAAGCAGGAGAAGGAAGCGGAAAAGCTGGCAGCCAAGGAAAAGGCCCGGCAGGAGGCCGAAGCGAAGAAGGCCGCCGCCGAACAGGCCAAGGCCCAGACCGCCGAGCAGATCGAGGAAGAGCGCCGCAACGAGCGCCGCGAGCGCAAGGCCGCGATCAAGGCCGAGCAGCGGGCCCGCCGGGCCGAGAAGAAGACCCGCCGCTAAGCCGCGGCGGCTGAAGATCAGGCGTCCAGAACCGTCCTGAGCGCATCGATGGCAAAGGGTTTACGCACCAGCGTCCACGGGGCGTCGCGCAAGGCCGCATCGACGTCGTCGCCCGCATAGCCAGTGGCCAGCACAATCCGCATGTCCGGATAGAGGGTGCTGGCGCGGCGGGCGAGATCGAGCCCCGACATCTCGCCCGGCATGACGATGTCGGTCAGCAGGATATCGAAGGGGGCGGCCTTGAGCCGTTTCAGGGCCGTGGCGGGGTCCGACGCCGTCGTCACCGTCAGGCCCATGGCCTCGAGCAGGGCCAGGGCGATGGCCTGCACCTCCGGGTCATCCTCGACCAGCAGGACGGACCGCTCGCCGCCCCCGGCAGGTAATGCCTTGCGAGCCGGCTCAGCCAGCGCGGGCTCAATGTCGAGGGCCACGGGCAGGTACATTTCCATGCGCGTACCCTCCCCCGGGGCGGTCACGACGTGGATGGCGCCGCCACTCTGCTTCAGGAAGCCATAAACCTGCGAGAGTCCAAGGCCTGTGCCCTTGCCGACCGCCTTGGTCGTGTAGAAGGGCTCGAAGATGCGCTCGCGCACCTCATCGGGAATGCCCGGGCCGTCATCGCTGACTGTGATGCGGACATAGTCGCCGGGCTCAAGGTCGCTGATCTCGCCCGCCTTGACCTTGAAGCGACGGGTCTCGACCTCCACGCAGCCTTTACCGGCCACAGCGTCGCGGGCATTGACCAGCAGATTGAGCAAGGCGGCCTCGAACTGGGCCGTATCGACCCGCACCCGGGCTCCACCGCGGCGCAGGCGCGTCCGATAGGTCATGCCCCCGCCCAGCGCCCCCCGGATCAGGGGCTCGCCCTCCCGGATCAAGGCATTGACGTCAACGGACTCGGGCCGCAGCGCCTGTCGACGGGAAAAGGCCAGCAGTTGATGGGTCAGGCGTTCGCCGCGACGGGCCGCGCTCAGCGCCGCCTCGGTCAGTTTCAGGCGTTTGGCCTCATCGACCTTGTTGTTGAGCAGCATGTCGAGGCCGCCAATGACCACCGTCAGCAGGTTGTTGAAGTCATGGGCCACGCCCCCGGTCAGGCGACCGACCGCCTCCATCCGCTGGGCATGCATCAGGTCAGCCTCGGCCTGGGCCTTGTCCAGCAGGGCCCGGCCGACCCGGTCCTCGAGCAATTCATTGATGCGTTTCAGATCGACTTCAGCCTGTTTGGCGTCGGTGACGTCAAAGGCCACACCCACAAAGCCCTGAACCTTGCCCTGGGCGTCCAGACGGGGTCGCGAGAAAGACTTCAGCCAGCGCCAGGCGCCATCCTGACGGCGATAGCGCCCTTCAAGGCTGAACGGCTGGCCGGTGGCCTCTCCCGCAATGGACTCGGCGATTATGCGATCGCGGTCCTCCGGGTGGATGAACTCGCGCCAGTCTGTGTTGAGCGTCGCCGCATCCTCAACGCCCATGAACCGGATGTAGGCCTGATTGACGAACTCCCGCGTACGGTCCTCAGCCGTGACCCAGATCAGGACCGGCGCATCATCTGCCATGGCACGGAAGCGCTGCTCGCTCTCCCGCAGGGCCGACTCGACCTGACGGATCTCGGACAGGTCGATATTGGCCCCGACCACGCCGAGAAAACCTCCCTCAGCATCGAAACGCGGCCGGGCATGGGTTGAGAGGATCCGCCATTCCCCGTCCTCTCGCAGATAACGAGCCTCGATTTCGAGCGGGGTGCGGGTCTGCAGGGCGTTCAGGCAGGCTGACCAGACGCGATCACGGTCTTCGGGGTGTATGGCCTCCATCCACGGAGCCAGATCCGTCAGATCCGTCGGGCGGTCGCCCCAGAAGCGACGAAACTCGGCATTGAGATAGACCCGGCCCTCGATGTCGCCCGTCCAGAGCATGACGGGCGCGACATCGGCGATATCCCGAAAACGGGCCTCGTATTCGTTCACCCGCGCTGCAGCGGCCCGCAGGTCCCCCACGGTCGTGTCCAGACGGCGCATGGCCCGCCGGAGGGCCGACGCCACCCAGGTCACGAACAGGCCGACGACAATGAAGTTTACCGTGGCCACCCGGCCGAGGTTGCTGGTCAACCCCACGCCAGTCGCATCCGGGCCAGCCACATACCAGCCGCCCAGCAGGCACAGGACGACCGCGACCGCGCCGGCGATCCGTCCCCCCGCCAGAGCGGCCAGGACCACGGCCGGCAGCAGGATCATGAACCCGGTGACCTCGGCGTAAAATGTCGAGAGAGCGTACCGGACGAGGAGGGCCGCAACGGCCGCCAGGACACCGATCAGGACCGCCTGCAGCAGGGTGGGCGGCGGCGTGCGTGCGAGGCGTGCGAGCAGGCGATCCGCACTGAACCACGCGCCGTCGGCGGGCTCACCGCCCCGGTCGTCGCCCTGATTCATCGGATCGGTCCCCACCGCGTCAGATCACGCCCACGAGGCGGTGAACGCAAGCGTGACTGTTGCGTTCCCTTGCAGAGCCGGGGGCGACGACCCGCCGGGTTGTTCAAACTCCGCCCCCTTCCTATTTCTGGGTCTGACCCGGACCCGTATTTTCAGGAGACTTTATGACCACCGCCACCATCCAGACCGGACTCAAGAAAGCCGACCGCAGCGAGGTCTCGCAGGCCTTGACCAAGGTGCTAGCCGACAGCTTTGCCGTCTATCTGAAGACCCATGGCTATCACTGGAACGTCCGGGGCCCCGAATTCTTTACCCTGCACAATCTGCTGGAGCAGCAGTATACGGAAATCTGGGGCGCGCTGGACGATATCGCCGAACGCATCCGCGCACTCGGCATCCTGGCGCCGCAAGGCTACGCCACCTTCGGCAATCTCACCGCCATCAAGGACGGCGATCCGGAGCAGAACGCAGAGGCCATGCTGAAGGAACTGATGCGCGACCACGAGACGCTGATCGCCACGACGCGCGATACGCTTTCGCTGGCTGATGATGCGGGCGACGAGGCCACGGCCGACCTGATGACCCAGCGTCTGGCGGCGCACGAGAAATTCGCCTGGATGCTGCGCTCTACGCTGGGCGGACGCTGATCCTGACCGGGGAGCGACCCCACCGGCTCGCTCCCCGCCTGCCTGAAATTCGCCCGGTTGGGCGGCTAACATCGTGTGCTGAACCGATGAAAGCCCTATATCCCGCCCCATGCGCCTGATCGCACCCCTCCTCGACTGGCTGAAGGCCCGGTTTCCCGATGGTCGGGGAACGGGGCTGAGCGTTGTCGCCCTGCTGGCGCTATCGGGTGTGGCCATGACCGCCAGCTCGACCGCCCGGCCGGAACTGGACCTGCGGGTCCAGGCGGTGATGGATGCCACCCGGGGCGACCTGGGCCCCGAGGGACTTGAGGCCATGGCGGCACGGATGAACCCCGCCCAGCTGGCGCTGGCCATGCGGCACGACCCGGGCGTGCAGCCGGTGGGCCACTTCGGCATGACGCCGGGCTGGGAGACGCTGTCGCTCGGTGGCAAGCCGACGCTGGAGCAGGGCGAGACCGGGCTTGAGGCCCAGCGTCTTAATGCTGCACGCCCCGTGGCGCGGGGGCTGCTGCGGCCCGCGCGGCCCTTTTCGCTGGGCAGGATCGCGACCGCGGATCGCAACCGCGCCCTGCGCTGCCTGACGCAGGCCGTCTATTATGAAGCAGCGCTGGAGCCGCGCCCCGGACAGGAAGCTGTGGCGCAGGTGGTGCTGAACCGGGTTCGCGACCCGAACTTCCCCAATACGGTCTGCGGCGTGGTGTTTCAGGGCGCCGAGCGCATCACAGGATGTCAGTTCAGCTTTACCTGTGACGGGGCCCTGTCGCAGGCTCCTGTGGCCTGGGCGTGGAAGCGGGCCGAAGACGTCGCCCGGCGCGCGCTGGACGGCCATGTGGCGGAGCGGGTCGGCACCGCCACCCACTATCACGCCGACTATGTTTTCCCCTGGTGGGCGCCCAGCCTGGGCAAGATCGACCAGATCGGGGCGCACATCTTCTACCGCTGGAAAGGCTTCCCCGGCGAAACGGCCGCCTTTTCGCAGGCCTATGCCGGGCGCGAGCCCGTGATCGACGAGGCGCGGTTTTCGCGGCCGCGCCTTCTGCTGGCGGACAGTGCGGACGACGCGGTCGAGACCACCCTTGACGGAACGGTCGTGGGCGCCCCCCCACGAACCGTCGAGATCAACGGCCAGACCCGCGTGGTCGGGGCCGTGAGCCTGGGCGGACGTCGACAGCCGACGCCCGAGGAAATCGCAGGGATCAACAGCAGTCTGGCGGACTTCGAGGCTGAAGAATCCCCCGCGCCGCGGGCGGCTCCTGCTCCCGTGCCGGGGGTTGTGGCCCTTGAAGTCGAGGAAGTCGGCCGACCCGGACGTTAGGCCCCCCGGACAGGACGACGTCTGCCCTATTGAAACCTGAACGGCCGAACGGCATTCATACGGTTCCGGCGCACGGCGCCGCTTCCGAGATCTGGATGCCCGACACATCGCCCGACAGACCGTCCTGGACCGAAGCCGAACGGCTGGCCGCGCTCCGTGACTACGAGATTCTGGACACCGAGCCGGAGCGCGCCTTTGACGACATCGTCGATCTGGTCGCGACCCTGTTCGATGCGCCGATCGCGGTCGTCAACCTGATCGATGAAGGCCGCCAGTGGTTCAAGGCCGAGAAGGGCCTTGGCGTGCGAGAGACTCCGCTGGAGACCAGCTTCTGCGCCCATGCGATCCTGCAGGCGGATCATATGGTCGTGCCGGACGCGACGCAGGATCCCCGCTTCGCGTGCAATCCGCTCGTTACCGAAGCCCCCGGCCTGCGCTTCTACGCCGGGCAGTTGCTGAAGTCGGCGGAGGGACTGCCGCTCGGCACCCTCTGCGTGCTTGACACCAGGCCCCGACCGGAGGGGCCGACCGACATCCAGATGAAGGCGCTGGAGGTGCTGGCCGCCCAGGTCATGACCCAGTTGAACCTGCGTCGGGCCCTGAAGCAGCAGCAGCGCTCCGAGGCGGAATTCCGCGCGATCACCGACTCCCTGCCGCAAATGGTCTGGGCGACCGGGCCCGACGGCTTCCACGACTATTACAATGCCCGCTGGTACGAATTCACCGGAATGACTCCCGGCTCGACGGATGGCGATGGCTGGAATGATGTCTTTCATCCCGAGGATCAGCAGCGGGCCTGGGGCCGCTGGCGGCACTCGCTGAAGACCGGCGACCCCTATGAGATCGAATACCGGCTGAAGCGGCACGACGGCATCTATTGCTGGACGCTGGGCCGGGCCATGCCCGTCCGGGACGAAGCCGGCAGGATCGTGCGCTGGTTCGGCACCTGCACCGATATCGACGATCTGAAGAAGATGGATCAGGCCAAGGAACTGCTGAGCCAGGAACTGAGCCACCGGATCAAGAATATCTTCGCCGTGGTGTCGGCCCTCGTCGCCCTCTCGGCCCGGCAATATCCCGAGGCCAAACCGTTCGCCCAGGCGTTGCGGACCCGAATCAATGCCCTGGCCCGGGCACATGAGTTCGTCCGCCCCCACAGCGATGTCTCGCAGCCGCTGATGGGCGACATGACCCTGCATGGATTTCTGGCGGCGCTGTTCATGCCCTACACGGATGACGCCGGCCAACCCCGGGTGCGCATCAGCGGTGACGATGCCGCCTTCGATGACCAGGCGGCGACCTCGGTCGCCCTGCTGTTCCACGAACTGGCGACCAATGCCTCCAAATACGGCGCGCTGTCGGTGTCAGGCGGCCATGTCGAGGTATCGACCGATCAGAGCGAAAGCGGCACCTTCCATCTGGCCTGGCGCGAGCGGGGCGGTCCCGAGGTCAAGGGCGTCCCGCAGACGGCCGGGTTTGGTTCGTCGCTGGCCACCCTGTCGGTCGAGGGACAGCTGGCGGGCAAATTGTCGCGCAACTGGAACCCGGACGGGCTGGAAGTGCTCATTGAGCTGCCCGGTACGGCCCTGTCCCGCCGAAAAGCGGCCCGGACTCTTACAACGCCGTAAGACAGCAACCCTAACGCCGGCGAAACGTTTTGTCGGATACAGAACCTAACCTTTTCCGCTGTGGAGCCCTCCCCGTTAGCCTCATGCCCGCCCGTATCCTTATTGTCGAAGATGAAGCCCTCGTGGCCATGGAGCTACGCTTCGTGCTGGAAGATCTCGGCCACGAGGTCGTGGGCACGGCTGCGGACTCGGCGGCTGCGCTGAAGATTGCCAAGGAAACCGAGGTCGATCTGGCACTGGTCGACATTCACCTTTCGGATGGGCCGACCGGCGTGACGATTGGTCGGGAACTCGCGGTCGATCACAAGGTCGCCGTGCTGTTCATGACGGCCAATCCGGGCATGGTCCGGAACGGCGTCGTCGGTGCCATCGGCGTGCTGTCCAAGCCGACGGAGGAGCGCATCGTGCAGGACGCGGTGGCCTATGCCCTCGACCTGCGCAGCGGCGCCGTTCGCAATATGGCGCCCCCGCAGTTGCAGCTGTTCGAAGACGGTCCCCGGGCCTGAGCATGCAAGACGTGAAAGGCTGGACCGTGGAGCAGCTCGTGTATGTCAGCCGCAGCGTCCGGGGCGTCAACAGCGCCATCGGCATGTCCGACATCCTGGCGGAGGCGCGCCCCAATAACGCGCGCGACGGCATCACCGGCTGTCTGACGGCGATCGACGGCCGTTTTGTGCAGGTGGTCGAAGGTCAGGCCGACAAGCTGGACGATCTGATCAACCGCCTGGTGCGCGACGAACGCCACACCGAGCTGCGCGTGCTGGAACGGCGGACGGTGTCCGAGCGTGCCTTTCCGCAATGGGACATGCTGAGCCCCGTGCTGGTGACCGCCGAAATCGATGACCTGCGCAGCCTGCTGCGGGACGACTCGGGCGGACGGCTGGACGACTTCATCGGCCCGCTGCAGACTGCCCTGGCCCGTCAGAGCGAGGTCCTGCACGAAACGCGAACGCTGAGCGAAAGCCATCGCCCCCAGGCCTCAAATGATGATGAGGCCGAACGCACGGCCTGATCCGGCCTACCAGGCGCCGATCTTTTCGGCCTCGGCGTGGGGGATGGGGTTGCCCGCGCGGGCGTGATCAACCTCGGCCAGATAGCGGGCCGCCTCCAGCGCCGCCATACAGCCCATGCCCGCCGCCGTGACGGCCTGACGATAGACGTCGTCAGTGACATCCCCGGCCGCATAGACGCCCTCGATCGAGGTCGCGGTGGTACCCGGCTTGACCACCAGATAGCCGCCGGACTTGGTTTCCAGTTGCCCGTTGAACAGTTCGGATGACGGGGCGTGGCCGATGGCAATGAAGACCCCGTCGGCGGGCAGGTCGCGGGTCTCGCTGCCCTCGGTGGCGCGGATGCGGACACCGGTGACGTTGGAGGCAATGCCGTCGGTCTGGCCGAGGATCTCGTCGACGACGTGGTTCCAGACCACCTCGATCTTCGGATGGGCGAACAGCCGCTCCTGCAGGATCTTCTCGGCGCGGAACTCGTCGCGGCGGTGCACGACGGTGACCTTGGAGGCAAAATTGGTCAGGAACAGCGCTTCCTCGACCGCCGTATTGCCGCCGCCGACCACCACCACCTGTTTGCCTCGATAGAAGAAGCCGTCGCACGTCGCACAGGCCGAAACGCCAAAGCCCTGATATTTCGCCTCGCTCTCGATCCCCAGCCATTTGGCCTGGGCCCCGGTCGAGATGATCACCGTCTCGGCCAGGATTTCGGTGCCGGAATCGAGCGTCAGGCGGAACGGGCGTTGCGACAGGTCGGCCTTTGTCACGATGTCCTGGATGACCTCGGTACCGACATGCTCGGCCTGGGCCTGCATCTGCTCCATCAGCCAAGGGCCCTGAATGACCTCGGCAAAGCCCGGATAGTTCTCGACATCGGTCGTGATGGTCAGCTGACCGCCCGGCTGGATGCCGGCAATGACCACGGGCTCAAGCGAGGCGCGGGCGGCATAGATGGCGGCGGTCCAGCCGGCGGGGCCGGAACCGATGATGGCGACGCGGACGGTGCGGGGTTGGGAAGGCGAGCTGCTCATACCCCCTATTTAGGGGCTGATTCCCGATCATGCGATGGCTAGTGTGCCCCGATGCAACGAAGGAGCTGGGGATGAGTGACAACAAGAACGGTGCCTTCGTGCCGCTGGGCATGGGCGTCGGGATCGCCATCGGTGTGGCGCTGGGCACGGCCCTCGACAATCTGGCACTGGGACTGGCGCTCGGCGTCGCCATCGGCGCGGGCGTGGGCGCCAGCGGCATGGCGGCAGGCAACCGGAAAAAGAAGGACGGCGATGGATCGGCAGGCGTGGCGGCCAGCGACACCAGCGAGCGATCCTCAAAGGATTTTGACGCCGGTGACGGGGGTGGCGATGGCGGCGGCGGTGGCGATTGACGTTCGCTCACGACCGGTCAACAAGGTCTCATGAGCGAACTGGGCCACAGCGCGCGCGAGACGCGCACCTTCATCCGCCGGTTTCTGGCGATCGCGCGGCGCAACATCGACCACGAGGCCGTCGCCGAGAATGTCTATGAAAACGGCGGCCTGAGCGGACGCTATCTGATCATGACCGGGATTTCGGCGGCCATCGCCATCCTGGGTCTGATGCTGTCGTCACCCGCCGTGGTCATCGGGGCCATGCTGATGTCGCCGATGATGGGCCCGATCGTGGCGCTGGGGTTTTCGCTGGCCCTGCTGGACTTCGGCGAGATGAGCCGGGCGCTCAAGGCCTTGGCCCTGGGGTTTGGTCTGGCCCTGATCGTCGCCGTGGTCCTGACCCTGCTGTCACCGCTGAAGGAACCGACGGCCGAGATCCTGGCGCGGACCCGGCCCAATTTCTTTGACCTGCTGATCGCGGTCTTTTCGGGCATCGCCGGCGCCTATGCGGTGATCAAGCAGCGGGGCGAAACGATCATAGGCGTGGCTATCGCCACCGCCCTGATGCCGCCCGTGGCCACCGTCGGTTTCGGCCTCGGCACCGGTGACATGGGCATCGCGGGCGGGGCCTTTTTCCTGTTCATGACCAACCTTGTGGCCATCGCCCTGGCCGCGACCCTGACCGCAGGCTTTTACGGTTTCCGGCCGCGGCTGATGGAGCGACCGGTCAAATGGCGCGGACTGGCCGTGGTGCTGGTGTTTGCCGTGCTGTCGGCGCCGCTGGCGCTGTCACTCAGGGCCATCGGTCTGGAAAGCCGGGCCACGGCCGAGACCCGACTGGCGGTCGATGCCATCTTTGCCGGGTCAGAATCCCGCATCACCCTTCTCGAGGTGCGCAGCCGGTCGGGCGAGGTGACGGTGTCGGCCCTGATCAGCACCCGGGCGCTGGTGGCCGATGCCGAACGCCAGTTGCAGCAGCGGCTGACGGCAGCCCTGCATGTGCCGGTGGCGGCCAGTCTGGACCAGATCGTCGTCGCAGACCCGCAAGCCGCATCGCGCGCGGTTCAGGCCAGTCCTGTCTCGGCCCCCGATCCGGTCGCGGCTCTGCGTGGTCGTCTGATCGATGCTGTTCCCTTTGCGACGGACGCCATCATGCTGAACGCCGAAGGCTCGCAAGCCGTCGTGCTGCTGCGGCCCGAGGCGGGGCTGAACCTGCAGAGCGCCTATGCGCTGGAGACAGCCTTGACCCAGAGGTTCGAGGGCTTGTCGGTGCTGGTCACGCCGCCGGTGCAGCTGTTCGACACGGTCGATCTGGGCGATCCGGCGGCCCGCGCCCGGGCAGTCTGGGCCTTGTCCCGCTGGCGAGCCACCCCGGCCATCCGCATGTGCCGCCCCGAACAACCGCCCGAGCCGGAAACCCCGCCCGCCGAGGGCGAGGCGGCGCCGGCCCGTCTGGATTCGGGTGAGACCTTCATCGCCGAACTTGCCGCGGTCGGCGTATCGACCACGACGGAAGGCGCGCCGGCCTGTCAGCGCGGCGACATCAATACCGCGCGCCTGTCGTTCTAGCTCAGGCCCGAAAGGCGTCGTAGCGCGCCAGTAGTAACCGCGCGGCCCGGTCCGTCTCGGCCAGTGGCACGCGCGGTGTGGCCGGAAAATCCAGCGTGCCGTCGAACGGACGCGCCAGACCGCGTGTGACGAGAGCCTCGCGCAGGCGGTCGAACTTGGGCTGCGACTTGCGCGCCACCATGGGCAGCAGGTGCACCGGGCGACCGGTCGAGGCGGCCTCGGCGGCCATATTGGCGCTGTCCTCTGTGACCAGCACATGGTCGGCGGCGCCGAGGAAGGCGAAATAGGGATTGTCCCCCTGCCCGTCCCAAATCCAGCCGGGGACGACCGCCAGCCTTTCGCGAAGAATCGCCTCGGCCTCGGGCGGGGTGCGGCGCGACAGGGTGACCATGACCGAGCCGCCGACGGCGCGGACCGCCCCGGCGATCTGGTCGGCCAACCGGGCGGCATGGTCGGGCGGCAGGTCGTGACTGGCCGAGCGTCCTCCGACCAGCACGGCCACGCGGGGACCCGGCAAAGGATCAAGGCGATCGGAAAAGGCTGCTACCGCATCCGCGATGCGGACGGGGGTGATGCGGTGGGGGGAGCCGAGGATCGAGACCACATTGGCGCCGCTGAGGCCGTCATGCTCGGGGGCGACGACCAGATCGAACCGGTCGGTCCGCCAGCGCGGATCCTGGGTTTGAACGACGAAGGGACGACCGGGTCCGGCGGTCACGGCCCGGGACGAGAGCGGCAGGGAGGCGCGGCCCGTCGCGATCCAGATATCCGGCCAGGGGGCGCCGTCGGACGGCAGCACGGGATCGGACGCGGGATCGCGCATCCACGGCTGTTTCAGCGCGGAGGGCCATTTGTCGAAGGCGGATCGCCAACCGATACGGCAGATTTCAATGTCGGCCGGACGCAGGCGCTGGACGGCCTCGGCCAGTCCAAGCGCCTGATTCTGAATGCCGGCCCGGCCGTCAGAGACGACCCGGATCCGGAGGGGAGACGCGCTGTCGCTCGTCAGATCCACTCGACCTTGAGGATCTCATAGGCCTTGACACCGCCGGGCGTGTTGACCTCGACGACATCACCGACCTCTTTCGAGATCATGGCGCGCGACAGGGGCGAGGTGATCGAGATCCGGCCCTGTTTCACATCGGCTTCGTGCTCGCCGACGATCTGGTAACGGGCCTCTTCCTCGGTGTCCTCGTCGACGACGGTGACCGTGGCGCCAAATTTCACCTGATCGCCCGAAAGCTTGGACACGTCGATAACCTGGGCCCGCGACATGCGGTCCTCGATCTCGGCGATCTGGCCTTCGATCCAGCCCTGACGTTCCTTGGCGGCGTGATACTCGGCATTCTCGGACAGGTCGCCGTGCTCACGGGCCTCCGAGATCGCCGAAATCACCGCGGGACGTTCCACGGACTTCAATTGCTTGAGCTGATCGTCCAGGGCGCGATAGCCCGGGGCCGTCATCGGCACTTTTTCCATAGGGTGGTGAGTTTCTTGTTTCGCCCGACTGCGGAGAGGAAGATCAACCTTGGTAGAAGGTCGCGGGGCGCGCGCGACCGGGGCAAAAAGGATAGGTCACGATCTCGCTGAACTCAAGCGGTTGGACGTATCGTTGTGCGACGCACCTTTTGGATCAGACTGCGGGTCAGCCACGCAAGGGCTGCGAGGGCCACAACCATGAAGGCTGCGGACACCAGCGCCAGCTTGGCGAACACCAGCGCCAGACTGAAGGCGATGACCACCAGTGCCAGGGCGATGAGATAGAGAGCTGCGATCTTCATGATGGAGTAACGTCGTCCTGCCTCCTGCGGTTTCACGGGGCGGCGCGCGATCAACGCGATTGTGAAGATGCCGCCTCGACCGTGTTCCGCGCAACACGCCGGGACGGCCCTTGCCCTCAGGCGTAGCTATAAGGTCCGCCGCGCTCGAGCGCCCGCTGATAGGCAGGGCGCGCATGGATGGTCTCAAGGAAGGCCTTCAACTTCGGGCGACGGTCAAAGCCGGGAATGCGGGTGGCGCCCGCCTCGATCGGGAAGCTCATCATGATGTCGGCGGCGGAGAAGGCACTGCCGGCAAACCAGGGATGGGCGGTCAGCTCGGCTTCCCAGAAATCGATGTGGGCCTGCAGCTGGGGATCGATGAAGCCCGACTGGGCCTTTCCGGCGATCGAGTTGACCAGCGGCCGCACCAGACCCGGCGCGCGCTTCGGCAGCTGACTGAACACCAGCTTCAGCAGCAGCGGCGGCATGGCCGACCCCTCGGCATAGTGCAGCCAGTAGCGATAGCGGCGACCGGCCTCGGTGCCGGACGGCGGGGCCAGCTTCCCCTTGCCGTGGGTCTCGACCAGATAGTCGACGATGGCGCCGGTTTCGGCGACGCGGATGTCGCCGTCATCGACCACCGGAGACTTGCCGAGCGGGTGGATGGCCTTCAGCTCGGGCGGCGCCAGCATGGTCTTGGCATCGCGCTGATAGCGCTTGACCTCATAGGGCAGGCCCAGTTCCTCGAGCAGCCACAGCACCCGCTGGGACCGGCTGTCGTTCAGGTGGTGCACGGTGATCATGGCTGGCGCTCCGATGCGAACCGTCAGGCGTAGGCCTGCAGGGGGCGGACGTCCAGATCGTCGTTGCGGATGGCGGCGATGGCGTGGACGGCCGCGAGGGCGCCTGCGGTGGTGGTGTAGTAGGGGATCTTCATCATCAGGGCCGTCCGCCTGAGGCTGAAACTGTCCTGCAGGGACTGTTTGCCCTCTGTGGTGTTGAACACCAGCTGGACGTCGCGGTTTTTCATGGCGTCGACGATGTTGGGACGGCCTTCCAGCACCTTTTTCACATGGCCGACCGGCAGGCCCTGCTGGACCAGCCAGGCGTGGGTGCCGCCGGTGGCGATGACCTCGAACCCCTGTTTCAGCAACAGGGCGACGGGCTCGACGATGAAGGGCTTGTCGGAATCCTTGACCGAGACAAAGGCGCAGCCCTGGATCGGCAAGGTGGTGCCGCCGCCGATCTGGCTCTTGGCAAAGGCGCGGGCAAAGGCGTCGGCCATGTCCGGCTCGCCCTCGCGCTTCCAGTCCAGGCCCATGACCTCGCCGGTCGAACGCATCTCGGGACCGAGCACGGTATCGACCCCGGCAAAGCGGGCGAAGGGGAAGACCGCTTCCTTGACCGCAATATGGTCATAGGGGCGGTGCTCCAGCCCGAATGAGGCCAGCGGCACCCCGGCCATGACCTTGGCGGCGATGGCGGCGATCGGCTGGCCGATGGTCTTGGCGACGAAGGGGGCCGTGCGGCTGGCGCGCGGATTGACCTCCAGCACGAAGATGCGTGGGCTATCGCTGTGCGGCTCCTCGATGGCGAACTGGACGTTCATCAGGCCGCGCACCTTCAGCGCCTTGGCCATGGCCTCGGTCTGGCGCATCAGCTCGGCCACCACTTCGGCCGACAGGGAATAGGGGGGCATGGAACAGGCGCTGTCGCCCGAGTGGACGCCGGCCTCCTCGATATGCTCCAGCACGCCGGCGACGAAGACGGTGTCGTCATCGCACAGGGCGTCGACGTCGACCTCGGTGGCGCGGTTCAGATAGTGGTCGATCAGGACGGGATCGTCGCCCGACACCCGCATGGCCTCGCCGACATAGCGGTCCAGCTGTTCCCGGTCGTGAACGATCATCATGCCGCGGCCGCCCAGCACATAGGAGGGCCGCAGCACCACCGGATAACCGACCTCGTCCGCCTTCTGCGCGGCTTCTTCGGCACTGCGGGCCAGGCCGTTGGGCGGCTGCATCAGACCGATGTCGTGCAGCATGACCTGGAAACGCTCGCGGTCCTCGGCCAGATCGATGGAGTCCAGCGACGTGCCCAGGATCGGCACGCCGTCCTCGTGCAAGGCATGGGCCAGCTTCAGCGGCGTCTGGCCGCCGAACTGCACGACCACGCCGATCAGCTCACCGGCCCGGCGCTCGACGTCGATCAGCTCCAGCACATCCTCGGCCGTCAGCGGCTCGAAATAGAGGCGGTCCGAGGTGTCATAGTCGGTCGAGACGGTCTCGGGGTTGCAGTTGACCATGATCGACTCGACGTCGATCTCGGCAAAGGCGAAGGCCGCGTGACAGCAGCAGTAGTCGAACTCGATCCCCTGCCCGATCCGGTTGGGACCGCCGCCGAGGATGATGGCCTTCCTGCGATCCGAGGGGCGCGACTCGCACTCGGGGATCTGACCGACGGCGCCGGTCTCATAGGTCGAGTACATATAGGCGGTGGCCGAGGCGAACTCGGCGGCGCAGGTGTCGATGCGCTTGAACACCGGCCGCACGTCCAGCGCGCGACGGGCCTTGCGCACTGCGGCCTCGGTCGTGCCGGTCAGGGCGGCGATGCGGGCGTCCGCGAACCCCTTGGCCTTGAGCTGGCGGAAGGCGCGGGGGTCGGTGGGCAGGCCCCGGACCCGCAGATGGCCCTCGTCCCGAATCAGCTCCTGGATCTGGCGCAGGAACCACGGCTCATAGGCACAGGCAGCCTGGACCTCCTCGACCGTCAGGCCGTGGCGGAAGGCCTGGGCGATGACGCGGATGCGATCCGGCGTGGGCGTGCCCAGCGCGCGGACGACGGCGGCGCGGATGGCGCCTTCGTCCTCGGTATCGGTGGTGCCGTCGATCTCGATTTCGTCAAAGCCCGACAGGCCGGTTTCCAGCCCGCGCAGGGCCTTCTGCATGGATTCCTGGAAGGTGCGGCCGATGGCCATGACCTCGCCCACCGACTTCATTGAGGTCGACAGCAGCGGCTCGGAGCCCGGATATTTCTCGAAGGCGAAACGGGGGATCTTGGTGACCACATAGTCGATCGAGGGCTCGAACGAGGCCGGGGTCACACCGGTGATGTCATTGGTCAGTTCGTCAAGCGTATAGCCGACGGCCAGACGGGCGGCGACCTTGGCGATCGGAAAGCCCGTGGCCTTGGACGCCAGCGCCGATGACCGCGACACGCGCGGATTCATCTCGATCACCACCATGCGGCCGTCGGCCGGATTGATGGCCCACTGAACGTTCGAGCCGCCGGTCTCGACGCCGATCTCGCGCAAGACGTTGATCGAGCCCGTGCGCATCCGCTGGTACTCTTTATCTGTCAGCGTCAGAGCGGGGGCGACGGTGATGCTGTCGCCGGTGTGGACCCCCATCGGGTCGATGTTCTCGATCGAGCAGATGATGATGCAGTTGTCCGCCTTGTCGCGGACCACCTCCATCTCATACTCCTTCCAGCCCAGGACGCTTTCCTCGATCAGCACCTCGGTGGTCGGCGACAGGTCCAGGCCGCGTTCGACGATCTCGCGGTATTCCTCGACGTTATAGGCGATGCCGCCGCCGGTGCCGGCCAGGGTGAAGGACGGACGGACGATGGCCGGCAGGCCGACGAACTCGAGCGCCTCCTCGGCCTCATCGATGTGGTGGATGGCGCGCGAACGGGGGCTTTCCAGCCCCAGCGTGTCCATGGCGTCGCGGAATTTCTGGCGGTCCTCGGCCTTGTCGATGACCTCGGCCCGGGCGCCGATCATCTCGACGTCATGCCGGGCCAGCGCGCCCGAGGCATCCAGCGCCAGCGCCGTGTTCAGCGCTGTCTGGCCGCCCATGGTCGGCAGCAGGGCAAAGCCGCCGGGCAGGACGTGGCGTTCCTTCTCGATGATCTTTTCGACGAACTCGGGCGTGATCGGCTCGATATAGGTGGCGTCGGCCACCTCCGGGTCGGTCATGATGGTGGCGGGGTTCGAGTTGACCAGAATGACCCGGTAGCCCTCGGCCTTCAGCGCCTTGCAGGCCTGAACGCCGGAATAGTCGAACTCGCAGGCCTGACCGATGATGATCGGCCCGGCGCCGATGATCAGGATCGACTGGATGTCTGTGCGTCTGGGCATCGCGGGCCTCTTCTTGTCAGTTCGTCACGACCGCACACTCCCAGCCGTCATAGTCCAGCTGGAAGGCCGCGGCCCAGGATTGCATCATGGCGGAGACAGGCGCGAACGAGGCTTCGTCCACCGCCATGGTCGTCTCCAGAATGGTCGAGTCGTCGGACCCGCGCGTCAGGAAACCGGCGCGGCGGGCGACCTCGTTCAGATCGTCGTGGTCACCCTCGCCATAGAAGTAGAACAGGGTGTGGCGCGGGGTGACGCCGTTGTCGCCATGCTCCGCCAGGGCCGCCCGGATCATGGCATCTCGCTCGTCATGCGGGATATCGGCAGCGGTCACGGAACGGCGGTCCTTTGGCGCACGAAAACCCGACGGAGGGAGGGCCCCCGGCGCGGTCACGTTTGGTTGTCGGTTAAGCGGCCGGTCTAAAGACGCGGCGGCCTGCTAGCAAGGGCTGATTCAGTCAGCGGTGCGTTCAATCCGCGCCAGCCATTCGGGCAGTTCGTCGAAGCGGGCCAGGGTGACGTAGCGCGGGTGGCCTTCGGGCGCGTCGGCCAGTTCGTGGGCCCAGGTGACCTCATAGGGGATGTGCACGCCCCAGGCGCCGGCCTCGAGCGCGGGCAGCACGTCCGAGCGCATGGAATTGCCGACCATCACCCCCTCTTCCGGGCCGGTGCCGTGGCGGGCGAAGACCCGCTCATAGGTCGAGCGGTCCTTTTCCGAGACGATCTCGACGCCCGAGAACAGCTCGCCGAGGCCCGAGGCGGCCAGTTTGCGCTCCTGATCCATCAGATCGCCCTTTGTCACCAGCACCAGCCGGTAGGTGTCGGTCAGCTGCGCCAGGGTTTCGGCCACGCCGGGCAGGGTTTCGACCGGATGGGCCAGCATTTCCCGACCGGCGGCCAGGATCTCGCGGATGGCCGAGGACGGGGGATCGCCGTCGCACAGCTCCATCGCCGTCTCGATCATCGACAGGGTGAAGCCCTTCACCCCATAGCCATAGAGGCGCAGGTTGCGGCGCTCGACCTCGGCCAGCCTGTGCGCGATCACCGCATTGTCGTGATCGGTCAGAAGGTCGAGAAAGCGGGCCTGGGTGAGGCGAAAGATCGTCTCATTGTGCCAGAGGGTGTCGTCGGCATCGAGGCCGAGGGTGGTGATGCGCATGGGGCGCTGCCTAACACCGGAACCGGACGTTTGGGAGAGGCCATGAGCGAGACATCGGCCGTCGTGATCGGCTCATCAGGCGGGATTGGGTCGGCACTGGTCCGGCAGTTGGAGGCTGCGGGCCACCATGCGGTCGTCCACGCTCTGTCACGCTCGGGCACCGGGCTGGATCTGGAGGATGAGGAGTCGATCGCCGCAGCGGCCTCGCGGATCGCCGATGGGCCGCCCCCTGCCCTTGTTATCGTGGCCACGGGGGTCCTGCACGGCGACCACTCACCCGAGCGCAGCTATCGCGCCCTGACGGCCGAGCATCTGATGCGCGACTATCGCCTGAATGCCATCGGCCCGGCGCTGGTGGCCAGACATCTCCTGCCCTTGATGCCCCGCGACGGCCGAGGCGTGTTCGCCGCCCTGTCGGCGCGGGTGGGGTCGATCGGTGACAACCGGCTGGGCGGCTGGCATGCCTATCGCGCCTCCAAGGCGGCGCTGAACATGCTGATCCGCAATCTGGCCATTGAGCATGGCCGGACGCACAAGGCCGGGATCGTGGTCGGCCTGCACCCCGGCACGGTGGCCACCGACCTGAGCGCGCCGTTTCAGGCCGGGGTGGCTCCCGAAAAGCTGTTCACACCGGAGCATTCGGCGGCGGCCTTGCTGTCGGTCATCGACGGGCTGGAGCCCGCTGACAGCGGAGGCGTGTTCGCCTGGGACGGCCAGCGCATCCCCGCCTGAGCGGGCCGCATGGTGAACAGGCACTTCACCGCCTTTGTTGATCGTCCGTGCACGATCCGGGGCGCACCCTGAAGGCGTCGGGGACCGACCTGTCACCTGGAGGTGGCCTATGCGGACCTTTCCTTATGACCCGGCGGGCTCCGCCGGGCCCACAGATGCTTCCGTGGCAGGCACAGACAGCCTGTCCCCGCCGCCGCTTCATTTCGCTCCCGAGCAGGCCGGCTTCGAGCTGGTGACCCGCGGACGGCGGGGGCTGGCGGTCAGCCTGGTGGCCCAGGACATTGTGGCGCTGGACAGCGGCCAGGCGGTTTCGCGCCGCGTGCGCCGGATCATACGCCATACCGGAGGTGAAGCCGGGCTGAGCCTGTTCGGGCGCGGCACACTGGAAGGCGCGGACCTGCGCCGGATCGATCTGCAGACCCTGCGGATCGGTCTGGACCTGCTGCGGCGAACGCCGGGGCTGACGGGCGTTCTGCCGGTCTTCTGGCGGACCCTTGCCACCAGCCATGGCCGGTTCGCCCTGCTGTATGCCGGGACCAATGACGAGACCCGCCCCGCCGGCCTGTCGATGGAGATCATGGGGGGCACCGAGACCTCGCGCCTCGAGGCGGTGGCCGAGGTCATCGAACAGTTTCAGTCCGGCCCGATCGGCATGATCCTGCACGCTGCGCCCGACATGGGCATTGTGCGACAGGCGGCGCAGGCGCGGGCCTCCTGCCTGTGTCTGGACTTCGCCGGGGTGGATCACCTGTCGCCCGAGGGCAAGGCCGAAGCCCGGGATCTGATCGCGACCGCCCGACGGGTGACGCCGACGGTGCTGCTGGTCAATCTGAAGCCGGAATGGGCTCCGGCGGCGCATGAGGCCGGGGCCACCCACGCCGTCCTTGCCCCCATGGAACCGCTCAGCCTGTAGCGGCAGAGGTTGACCGGATCGGGTATGGCCCCTAACACCCGGCCGCTTCCGGCCCCTGTCGATACGCGACGGGTGCGCCGGGGCGAACTCCGCGATAGGATGCCGCCATGACCCGAACCCTCCCCGGCGTAACCGGCGTGCTGGCGCTCGCTGACGGCACCATCCTGCAGGGCCTTGGCTGCGGGGCCGAGGGCTCCGCCTTGGGCGAAGTCGTCTTCAACACCGCCATGACCGGCTATCAGGAAATCCTGACCGACCCGTCCTACATGAGCCAGATCCTGGCCTTCACCTTTCCGCACGTCGGCAACGTCGGGGTGAATGCCGAAGACGTCGAACAGATGGGCGAGAGCGCGGCCACCTCGGCGCGCGGCGCCATTTTCCGCGACGTACCGACGACGCCAGCCAACTGGCGCGCGGGCCAGTCCTTCGACGACTGGATGAAGAGCCGCAATGTGGTGGGGCTGGCCGGGGTCGATACCCGGGCCCTGACCGCCCGCATCCGTGAAAGCGGCGCGCCGCATGCGGTGATCGCCCACGCCGCCGACGGACAGTTCGATCTGGATGCCCTGGTGGCACAGGCCCGCGCCTGGCAGGGGCTGGTCGGGCTGGATCTGGCCAAGGACGCCTCGACGCTTCAGGCCTTCGACTGGGATCAGGGCCTGTGGGACTGGCCCGAGGGCTATCCGCGTGTCCAGGCCGCCGACAAGTCGGTGGTGGTCATCGACTATGGCGTGAAAAAGAACATTCTGCGGGCGCTGGCCTCTACGGGTGCGAAGATCACCGTCGTGCCCGCCACCACCTCGGCCGAGGACATTCTGGCGCGCAAGCCCGATGGCGTCGTGCTGTCGAACGGCCCGGGCGATCCGGCGGCCACCGGCGAATATGCGGTGCCGGAGATCAAGAAACTGGTCGCGTCGGGCACACCCCTCATGGGCATCTGTCTGGGCCACCAGATGCTGGCGCTGGCCATGGGCGCGAAAACGGTCAAGATGGATCAGGGCCATCACGGCGCCAACCACCCGGTCAAAGACCTGACCACCGGCAAGGTCGAAATCGTGTCCATGAATCATGGCTTCACCGTCGATCGCGACAGCCTGCCGGCCACGGTGACCGAAACCCATGTCAGCCTGTTTGACGGCACCAACTGCGGTCTGATGCTGAAAGACAAGCCGGTGTTCAGCGTGCAACACCACCCCGAGGCCAGCCCCGGGCCGACGGACAGCCTGTATCTGTTCGGGCGGTTCGCGGACCTGATGAAGGCCGGAGCGTGAGCTGGGTCCCCCCCTCGACCCTTGTCGAAAAACTGAAGCGGCTGTTCTTCAGCCCCCGTCAGGAACTGGACCGGATCGTCGCCCGCGAGCTGCGCAAGGGCGAGACGGAGATTCACCTGCTGCCGCAGCTGGTCGATCCGGCCCGTATCGCCATTGATGTGGGCGCCAACCGCGGCGTCTGGACCCGGCAGATGGCGGCCCTGTGCCCCGAGGTTCATGCGTTCGAGCCCAACCCCAAGATCTTTGCCATTCTGGACGCCGCCCGGCCCGCCAATGCGGTGACCTATCCCCTGGCTCTGTCGGACAGGGACGGCGGGTCGTCGCTCTATGTACCGCGATCGGCACGTGGCTATTCAAATCAGCGGGCGACGCTGGTTCCCGATCAGCAGCCGGGGGTCGAGACTGGCGTCGTGGATGTCGAGACTGTCCGCCTCGACGACCTCGACCTTCCGCCCTGTGGCTTCATCAAGATTGATGTCGAGGGCCATGAGGCTGCCGTGCTGGCCGGGGCCCGGGCGACGCTGATGCGGGACCGCCCCACCCTGTTGATCGAGATCGAGGAACGCCACACCGGCGTGCCGATCGAGCAGGCCATCGCCGAGGTCGAGGCCATGGGCTATGATGCCTTCTTCCTTGAAGGGGGTCAGCTGACCGGTATCGCAGCGTTTGACCCGGATCGTCAGCATCGCCAGGCCGTCGACACGCCTGATTATGTTTACAATTTCATCTTCAAGGCGAGAGACATCAGCCAAGGCATCCCTTGAAATTCGACGAACGATTCATCGAGGAGCTCAAGTCCCGGCTGCGGCCGTCGGACGTGATCGGCCGCACGGTGAAGCTGAAGCGTCAGGGCCGCGAGTTCGCCGGCCTGTCGCCCTTCACCAAGGAAAAGAGCCCGTCCTTCTTCGTCAATGACGAGAAGGGCTTCTTCCACGACTTCTCGTCGGGCAAGCACGGCGACATCATCAGCTTCCTGCAGGAGACCGAGCGCCTGAGCTTTGTCGAAGCGGTCGAGCGGCTTGCCAATGAAGCGGGCATGGCCCTACCCGCCCCCGACCCCCAGGCTGCGGCCCGTGAGCAGCGCCGCACCACCCTGTTCGACTGGACCGAACTGGCCATGAAGTGGTTCTCGGCCAATCTGCGCCGGTCGGTCGGCGCCAGCACGCGCGAGTATCTGAAAAAGCGCGGCCTGCCCGAGGATCAGTGGGAGCGGTTCGGCCTCGGCTATGCGCCCAATGACCGCGACGGCCTGAAGACCGCCCTGATCCAGCAGGGGGCGACGCCCGGCGATCTGGTCGAGGCGGGCCTCTTGATCGCGCCCGAGGGCGGCGGCGCCCCCTATGACCGGTTCCGCGACCGGCTGATCTTTCCCATTCTGGACGACCGGGGCCGGGTGGTCAGTTTCGGCGGGCGGGCCATGAACCCCGATGACCGGGCCAAATATCTGAATGGCCCGGAAAGCCCGCTGTTTCACAAGGGGGCGACCCTTTACGGCATGCCCGAGGCCCGCAAGCTGCTGGGCACCTCGAAACAGGCCAGTCTGGTGGTGGTCGAGGGCTATATGGACGTGATCGCCTGTCAGCGGGCGGGCATTCCGGCGGTCGCCCCCATGGGCACGGCCCTGACCGAGGAACAGATGGCGCGGCTGTGGCGGGTCACGCCCGAGCCCATCCTGTGCTTTGACGGGGACGCCGCCGGACAGCGCGCCGCCGGACGCGCGGTCGAACGCGCCCTGCCCCTGTTGAAGCCGGGGCGGAGCTTCCGGTTCTGCCTGCTGACCGACGGGCGCGACCCCGACGACATGCTGCGCGACGCCGGTGCTCCTGCCCTGCGCGAGGCCCTGTCCCGCACACGGCCGTTCGTCGAGGTCCTGTTCCAGAAAGAAGCCGAGGCCGAAACCCTCGACACGCCCGAGCGTCGTGCCGGTCTGAAGGCGCGCCTGCGTCAGGCGACCGAGGCCATCACCGACCGGGATCTGGCCGAGCAGTACCGCCGCGACCTGTTCGAGCGGTTTGACGCCGTCATGCCGGGACGTGGCGCGAAGTATGCCCCCCGCAACGACGGGCGCCCCTCCGGCAATTGGAGAAGGGGCGCCCCGCCCCCGCTGGCCGGCCAGACACCCGAGGGGGCCGAGGCTCTGCACGCCTTCAACCGATCCATCGAGCCGATGGCCGCCGCCCTTGCGCTGGCCGCGCTGGATGATGTGGAGCGGCTGGATATCCATCTGGAGACAGTGGCCGGTACCGGATTCGGCGATCCCGCGCTCGACGCCCTGGCCCAGGCCTTGGTTCAGCAACGCCTCGGCGGCCAAGCATCCCTTGACTCTGTCGCCCTTCGTCGCCATCTGGCCCAATCGGGTCACGATGCCCTGTTGCACGAGGTCGAGAAGGCGGCGGCAAAGTCCGGTGCGCCCTTCCTGGCAGAAGATCTGCCCCTCGGCGAGGCACGGACCCTGTGGTCGCAGGCGTTTGACGCCCTGACGCGCATTGCCGCGTTGGAGCGGGCGCTGGCCATGGCGAAGTCGGAGGCCCATCGGGCGTTCGACAGTTCTGCCTTCACTCAGCTGAAGGCGGAGCGCGATGCCCTGCGGCGTGCGATCAAGTCGGGAAGCCTTTGGGAAGATGCCGCAGGAGCCTAACGGGGCCGCGGACGTTTTCCTGTTCATATAGTGCCGGATAGCCACAGGCTGCGGCGGGTCGGAGACGGAAAACGGGATGAGTGCGCAGACGGACACGCAGGACAATGACGCCCCGAATGATGGGCCCCTGCTCGATCTGACCGATGCCGGAGTCAAAAAGTTTATCAAACAGGCCAAGACGCGTGGCTATGTGACGATGGAAGATCTGAACAAGGTGCTGCCCTCGGAAGAGGTCACGCCGGACCAGATCGAGGACACCCTGGCCATGCTGTCGGAGATGGGCGTCAACGTCGTCGAGGCCGAGGAGGACGGCGAGGCCGCCCAGGGCACCGACGTGGCCGAAAAGGCCGAGACCTCGGTCTCCGAGACCGACGCCAAGCCGACCTATGACCGCACCGACGACCCCGTGCGCATGTATCTGCGCGAGATGGGCTCGGTCGAGCTGCTGAGCCGCGAGGGCGAGATCGCCATCGCCAAGCGCATCGAGGCCGGCCGCGACGCCATGATCTCGGGTCTGTGCGAAAGCGCCCTGACGTTCGAAGCCATTATGGTGTGGCGCGACGAACTGCTGAACAACCGCATCCTGCTGCGCGAGGTCATCGACCTGGACGCCACCTATGGCGTGCTGAACCCCGCCAGCCTGCCGCACAACCAGCCGCCGCAGCCGATCCCCGGCCAGCCCAAGCCCCCCCGCACCGCTGAAGAAGCGGAAAAGGAGGCCGAGGAAGAAGAGGACGAGGACGATTTCGACGACGGCGGCGGCATGTCGATCTCGGCACTCGAGGCCGAGCTGCGCGACGGCGTCATGGAAGTGCTGGACGCGGTCGCCAACGATTTCGGCGGCTTCCGCCGGCTGCAGGACAAGCTGGTCGAGGCGCGGCTGAAGGGTGAAGCCCTCTCGGCCAAGGATCAGAAGGCCTATGAGGCCCTGTCCAAATCGATCTCGGACCGCCTGAAGTCGATGAAGTTGAACAACAACCGCATCGAGGCCCTGGTCGAGCAGCTGTATGCGATCAACAAGCGCCTGATCTCGCTGGAAGGGCGTCTGCTGCGCCTCGCCGACAGCTATGGCATCTCGCGCCCCGAATTCCTCAAGGCCTATTTCGGCGCCGAGCTGGATCCCGACTGGAGCGAGCGGGTCAAGGACATGGGCGTGCGCTGGACCAAGTTCAGCGAGAATGAATCGGCCCAGATCGGCCAGATCCGGGGCGATGTCGCCGCCGTGGCCAGCGAGGCCGGCCTGCCGATCGACGACTATCGCCGCATCGTCCAGAAGGTGCAGAAGGGCGAGCGCGAGGCCCGTCAGGCCAAGAAGGAAATGGTCGAGGCCAACCTGCGCCTGGTGATCTCGATTGCCAAGAAGTACACCAACCGCGGCCTGCAATTCCTTGATCTTATTCAGGAAGGCAACATCGGCCTGATGAAGGCGGTCGACAAGTTCGAGTATCGCCGCGGCTACAAATTCTCGACCTATGCGACCTGGTGGATCCGTCAGGCCATCACCCGCTCGATCGCCGATCAGGCCCGCACCATCCGCATCCCGGTCCATATGATCGAGACGATCAACAAGATCGTCCGCACCAGCCGCCAGATGCTGCACGAGATCGGCCGCGAACCGACCCCGGAAGAACTGGCCGAAAAGCTGGCCATGCCGCTGGAAAAGGTCCGCAAGGTCCTGAAGATCGCCAAGGAGCCGATCAGTCTCGAAACCCCCATCGGCGACGAGGAAGACAGCCACCTGGGCGACTTCATCGAGGACAAGAACGCCATCCTGCCGATCGACGCGGCCATCCAGTCGAACCTGCGCGAAACCACCACCCGCGTGCTGGCGTCCCTGACGCCGCGCGAGGAACGCGTCCTGCGCATGCGCTTCGGCATCGGCATGAACACCGACCACACCCTGGAAGAAGTCGGCCAGCAGTTCTCGGTCACCCGCGAACGAATCCGCCAGATCGAGGCCAAGGCGCTGAGAAAGCTGAAGCATCCCAGCCGGTCGCGGAAACTGCGGTCGTTCCTGGATAGCTAGGGCAGGCAGTAGGGCTTGGTCTTCCTTCTCCCCCCGTGGGAGAAGGTGTCAGGCGGAGCCTGACGGATGAGGGGGTCCGGCCCCGGCATGCGCCCGAATGGCGTCGAACACGATGTTCGGATTGGTCAGGACGGCCTCGTTTCCGAATCTGAGCACCGTGAACCCTCGCCGGGTCAGATCGGCGTCACGCCGTCGATCCGCCTCCTCGCGCAAGCGATGAATGCCGCCGTCCAGTTCAATGACCAGTTTCAGGTCGTAGCAGCAGAAGTCCGTGATCCACGGGCCGATGCGGGTCTGACGGCGGAATTTGAAGCCCTCGAACCCCCGGTCGCGGAGACGAGTCCACATCGCCGTCTCGGCAAAGGTCATTCTGGCCCGGAGGCGGCGTGGCTGGTTTGACATGCCCCTCAGTCCCCTCGGCCCCCTCATCCGTCTCGCTCCGCGAGACACCTTCTCCCACGAGGGGAGAAGGGAACATATCATGAACATTAGCCATGACCAAACCGACCAATCCTGACTGCAAGACTGACCAACCTTGCCAACGCCACGTCCGGATTTGACGCAGGCATATGTCAGGCTGCGTTCATGACCGAGCGACGCATCATCAAACAGCGATCCCCCGCCGTCTGGGCGCGGGTGAAGGCGGCCTATCTGGCCGGAGAGCCGGCGGCCTCGGTCGCGCGGCGGTTCGACGTGGGCCTTGGCAATCTGCGCTTCAAGGCGAATGCCGAGGGCTGGACCCGCAAGGCGGTGATGGCCGCCGCCGAACAGGAGGCGGAGGCCGAGGACCGGCGTCTGGCCGGGGAGGCCGATGTCGATGAGCCCCTGCCCCTGCCCTTGCCCCCGGAAGCGCCCGTCCCGCCCGAAGACCTGCACGAGGCGCTGGAGGCGGCGACGCGGCGGGCGGCCTCCCTGCTGGCGCGAGGGCGCGCCGCCGAGGCCAGCGCCCTGCTGAAGGCGGCCGAGGCGCTGGATCGCCGCATCGGCACCCCGCCCCCGGAAGCCGGGCGGGCGGCGGAGGCCGACCCCGAGCCCCCGGCCCCCGTGGACGATATCGCCGAGGAGGAAGAGCTGTACCGCCTGCGCGCCGAGCTGGAGAGCCACATCCTGAGCCGGGCCGATGAAACGGCGCGGCGCATGCTGTCGGACCTGGACACCCCGCCGGACCTGCTGGGGGCGCTGGCCCTGCACTGGCGTGCCGAGAATCTGGGGCCCGAATGCGCGGCGCTGGATTTCGTCCGCCACCGTAGAGATGACGGCCGACCCTGCCGCTACTGGAATGCCGACGGCAGTCTGAAGACGCTGGACCAGATTTTCGACGGCTGGTGGGAGACCGTGCGCAACCAGATGCGCGGCCAGAAGGGCCTGCCGTTTCGCAAGGAGTGGGTCAGGCCGGAGGCGGGGCCGGAAGAGGCGTGAGGGTCAGGTAGGGCGTCGACGATCCTCCCCCATTCATGGGGGAGGGGGACCCCGAAGGGGTGGAGGGGGCGGGTACGGCATTTTCCTGTGTAGTCTGAGCGTGAAGGCGTGATGGACGCGATCGTGCGAGCGGCCGCCCCCTCCACCGCAAGCGGTCCCCCTCCCCCGCTTCGCGGGGGAGGATCAGGTTTTCTGCTCTCGCGCCGTCGTCGGCAGGGCCGCCATGGCGTCGGTGATGGCGACGGTTTCGACGCTGACGGTGACGACGCGGGCCAGCAGGTCGACCACCGTCTCCTTGTAGTCTGCGAAGCGGTAGGTGTTGAACTTCTCGCGGATGGTGGGGTCTTTCGGCGTCTTTTCCTTGTGCTGGTCCAGCACCCAGTCGATGGCCGAGCGGTTGCCGAGACGATAGCGCCAGGCCTCGGTCGGGATGCCCGACAACTGGGTATCGGCGTCCAGCACGACCACGCCCTTGTCGGGGTCGGACTTGAGCTTGACCGCCGGGGTGGTGCCTTCGGCACGCTTCGGATCGGGGGCGTCGGTGCGGGTCAGGGCGAAAGGTTTGGCCGTCTCATAGCCGATGTGCAGGTCCAGCAGCGCCTGACCCCAGTCGCGCCAGCGCTTGAAGTCGGGGTACAGCGGAATGCGCGGGAACTCGCGCTTCAGGTTCAAGGCATAGGTTTCGCGGTACACCGGGTCGTGCAGCACGGCATAGACGTAGGCGAAGATGTCGTCCTTGGAGATCGCGGCGGCCTTGCCGTAGCGGTCGGTGAACTGTTTCAGCGCCCAGTCGGTGATGTTGTCGAGGCGGGCACCTTCTTTGGCATAACGCCATCGAGGCACACTTTGGGTGCCGCCGTTCCCCTGCTTAAGCAAGCACAGATCAAACACCTGATCGACGGCCAAGGCCGAGAGCGGGTTCTGAGAAGCGATGCCTAGGAAAGCCAATGTCGGATTGGGGCCTCCCTTGAACATCGACGGCAGCTGATAGGTCATCCCATTGAAATGGGGGTCGAAGTAGAGCCACCGCTTTACGAATGGCCGATAGGCCGCCTTCACCACGGATTTTTCGTCATATGCCTTCTGAACGCCCTTGCTCAGGTAGCGGTCCAGTTCACGGTCCCATTTGATTGTGCCTCGGTCGGCAAAACCTGGATCACGACGGGTTGCTTCGTAGACCTCGACCATCCGACTAGCCTTGGCGGTGATGCCATCCCTGCTGACGTCGTAGGCCCACTCATCGCGTTGGGTCTTCAGGCCGTTCGAAACGAGCCGGAATACGGCCCTGTGTTGACTAGTCGTCCGGGTGGCGGGGATACTAGGATCAACCAACGGCATGAGGGCGTCCCAGTCGTTGTCGCTAAGGTTCAGCCAGTCATTCTTCCTGTCGGGCTGGATTGTCTCGACAGCCAGCTTGCCCAATCCGCCGATGGCCGAGATGGCCGACAGCTTGTCCTCTGCCGTCTCCATCTCGGGGCGCCGCGCATAGCGGATCACGGCCCCGCCCTTGTGGCCCTTCTTCTTGACGAGGAAGACCATGGCCACGCCGGTCTGGATGCCGAAGACGTTGTGCTTGGTGCCCGACAGCTTGGGATTGTCGCGCACATCGCCGCCCAGGTCGAAAACCCAGATCTCCGCGAACTCGCGCGCGATCACCTTGCGGAAGCCGTCATAGGCAGCCTTGGAAAACGGCTTTCGCCCGATGATGAAGGCGATGACGCCTTCGTCCTTCACCCGGTCCGACGCCCAGCGGACGAAGCGGGTGTACATGTCATAGACGCTGTTCTTGTTCTGGGCCGTGCCTTCCTTGATGTAGGTGGCGGCGATCCGCTGATCGACCCGGGCGTAGGGCCGGTTGGCGTTGTTCTGGTTGTAGTTTTCCTGCCACGCATTGTAGGGCGGGTTGCCGATGACGACGCTGATCCGGCGGCTGTTCTGGCGCTTCACCCGCTCGGAGTTCTCGTCCGAAATGGTAGCGAACAGGTCGTGCTGGTGGCCGGAATAGACGCCCAGCGCCGCGACGTTATCGAGGGTGTCCACGAAACAGAGGCCGGGGAATTCCTCGTACTTGCCGACGATGGCGGCGTAGGTGGCCTCGATGTTCAGATTGGCCACGTAATACGGGAGGATCGCCACTTCGTTGGCGTAGAGCTCGGTCAGATATTTCCAGGCCAGCTTTTCCGGCCGGCCCCGGAAATGCTCCATCAGTTCGACGATGAAGGTGCCGGTGCCCGTGGCCGGGTCGAGGATGTTCACATCCCGGTCGATGAGCGACTTCTTGAAGTGCTTCTCGCAGAGCCAGTCGGTGCTCTCGATCATGAAGCGCACGATCTCGTTGGGGGTGTAGACCACGCCCAGCTTGTCGGCGGCCTTGGGGTTATAGACCTTGTAGAAATTCTCGTAGATCGACTTCAGGAAGCCCTGCTTTTCAGAGTGCGAGCTGATGCGGGCGGCGGTGGCGCGGATGGCGGCATAGTAGGGTTCAAGCGCCGCCAGGGTCTGGCGCTTGACGTCGCCGCGCCAGAAGCTGGAGTCCAGCGTGTGCAGGGCCTTGGCGACGTTGTTCTCGCGGTGGAAGTCGTCGTTGCCGAACACGCGGCCGAAGATGTCTTCGGTCAGGATGTGCTGGATCAGCATTTCGCGTACGTCGTCGATGGTGACCGACGGGTTGATGGCGGTTCTGGCCTGTTTGAGAAAGGCGGCCGCCGCCGCCTTGAAGGTGTCGTTGGAGGCGTAGGCGTCGTCGATGCGCTGGCGCAGGGCCACCAACACGGCGGGCAGGTCAGCCTTGAACTGGACAATGGCCTTGCGGAACTCGGCGATCTCGGGCCGCTGCCACCCAAAGAACAGCTCCAGCAGGTTCTGGAGCGCGGGGCCGTCGTCGGTCTTGCAGCGGATGACCTCGACGCCGTTCTGGATCAGGACGGCCTGGGTGGAGTCCTCGAAGATGATGTTGGTGTCGGGATAGCCGCGCCGGAATTTCTTTTCGATCTCGGCGTCCAGATCGTCCTTGTCGTCCTTGGCCTCCCAATAGCCGAACGGCACGCGCAGGTCGTGCATGAGGGCGCCGTCGACGTAGTTGCGCACCTTGGCCGTGGTGATGAACTCGTGCTCGGGGATGAAGACGAGGTTCTGGGACTTGCCCCACTTTTTCAGCAGATCCTTGAACGCTTCGCGGATGACAGACTCGCGCTGCGCGCCCGACACGCGTTTCAGCGTGGCGAGGTCGTTCAGATATTCATTGATCAGCAGTTGGCTCATACGTCCCCCCCGCCCTTGTCGCCCGGTTCGCGCGGCGGTGGCAAGCGGGCGTGGCTGTGGCGCGGCCTACCCGTCGATCAGGACATCAAATCCGGCGAAGATCATGCGCATGCCGTCGAACGGCATGTCCATTTTCATCATGGCTTCGTTCTGCATGAGGGCGTCCCAGGCCTTGTCGCGGGTGGCGCGGTCGGGCCAGGTGATCCAGCCGACGGCGACCGTCTCGTCGGTCTTGAGCTGAACGGCCTTTTTGAAGTCGGTGATCTTGCCGTCGGGGATGTCCTCGCCCCAGCACTCGGTGACCTTGAGCGCGCCGGCCTGTTTGAAATGGACCGTGGTGTCCCGCGAATGCTGGAGATAGGCGGCCTTGTTGGCGGTCGGCACGGGGATGACGGTGATGTCGAGAAAGGCCATGGGGGGGGATCCTGAAGGGACGGTGTCTGCGCCCACCTGACACCGGAATGGAGCCCCGGGGAAGGGCCTCGCGCAAAACCGCCCCACCATGGCCTTTATCCGTGTATAGAGGCAGCCTCCCTTACCGCCCGGCCCGAGGTTTACGCCTTGGCCGGGCGCGGTCGTTTCGGCGACCCTTCTTGCTGTTCAGGACCTTCGATGCCGTTTCCCGCTACCCATCCCGCGCTTGATCGCGCCCTGGCCGACCGTGGCTATGCCGAGCCGACACCGGTTCAGGACGCCGTGCTGGAGGGCGACCATTCAGGCTCGGACCTGCTGGTCTCGGCCCAGACCGGTTCGGGCAAGACGGTGGCGTTCGGTCTGGCGGCAGCGCCGACCCTGCTGGGCGAGGCCGAACGGTTCGGCAAGGCGGGCAAGCCGCTGGCGCTGGTGATCGCGCCGACGCGCGAACTGGCCCTGCAGGTCGCGGCCGAACTGACCTGGCTCTACGCCGGGACGGACGCGAAGATCGGCACCTGTGTCGGCGGCATGGATGCCCGCAAGGAGGCCCGCGCCCTGGGCTGGGGCACCCACATCGTCATCGGCACGCCCGGGCGGCTGAAGGACCATATCGACCGCGGCAATCTGGACCTGTCGGAGCTGAAGCTGGCGGTGCTGGATGAGGCCGACGAGATGCTCGACATGGGCTTTCGCGAGGACCTCGAGTTCATCCTCGACCAGTCGCCGGCCGAGCGCCGGACGCTGCTGTTCTCGGCCACGATTGCGCGCGAGATTGCCGTGCTGGCCAAACGCTATCAGCGCGATGCGGTGCGCATCGACACCACCAACAAGAGCCAGCCGCACGGCGACATCGAATACCGCGCCATGCGGATCGCGCCGAACCAGATCGAACACGCGGTCGTCAATGTGCTGCGCTTCTTCGAGGCACCCGGAGCGCTGGTGTTCTGCTCGACGCGCGAGTCGGTCAAGCATCTGCAGGCCGCCCTGCGCGAGCGGGGCTTTGCCTCGGTCGGCCTGTCGGGCGAGCTGAGCCAGCGCGAGCGCACCGACGCCCTGCAGGCGCTGCGCGACGGTCAGGCGCGGGTCTGTGTGGCGACCGACGTGGCGGCGCGCGGTCTGGACCTGCCCGATCTGGGGCTGGTCATCCATGCCGAACTGCCGGTCAACCGGGCGACCCTGCTGCACCGATCGGGCCGGACGGGCCGCGCGGGCAAGAAGGGCGTATCCGTCCTGCTGGTGCCCAATCCGAAACGTCGTCGCGCCGAGATGCTGCTGTCGTCGGCAGGCGTCACCGCCAGCTGGGACGTGGCCCCCGGGGCCGATGCCATCCGCGCCCAGGACGAAGCCCGCCTGGTCTCCGGTCCCATCTTTGACCAGCCCGTGGCGGACGAGGACTTTGCGCTCGCGAAGAAGCTGATGGCCGAGCGCACGCCGGAAGAGATCGCCTGTGCCTTCATCAGCCTGCAACGGGCCAAGATGCCGGCGCCCGAGGACCTGACTGATCCGGGCGAGCGGCCCGAGCGCAAGGAACGCGGCGATGCGGCCACGGCCTGGCCGACCGAGCGGCTGCAACCGCATGAGGTCAGCTGGTTCCGCGTCGATGTGGGCCGCCACAGCGAGGGCAAGCAGGCCGATCCCAAGTGGCTGATCCCGGTGATCTGCCGGCTGGGCGGGATCACCAAGCGCGAGATCGGCTCGATCCGCATCCTGTCGCACGAGACCCGATTCGAGATCGCGCGGGCCGCCGTCGAAGGCTTCCGGTCGGCGCTGGCCGCGGCCAGGAACCCCGAGGTGGCCATCACCCCGTCGTCGGCCCCCGACAATGCCTATGAGGCGCGGCCCAAGCGCCCCTTCGTCAAGAAACCCTATGCGCCCCGCGCCGATGGTGAGGCCGAAGGGGGCGAGCGTCCGCGTCCGGCGTGGAAAGCGAAGAAGCCGCCTTTCCAGCCCAACACCGACGCGGCCCCCGCCGAGGATCGCAAGCCGTGGAAGGCCAAGGGCGATCCCAAGGCCAATGGCAAGCTGCGCGGCAATGCGCCGTTCAAGGGCGGCGCGCCCAAGCCCCGGGTCGAGGGTGCTGCCCCTGTGGCCCGTGCCAAGCCGCCGTTCAAGAAGGCCGGCAAGCCGCACAAGCGCGCAGGCTAGAGCCGCCCCCTCCACCGCTGCGCGGTCCCCCTCCCCCGCAGGCGGGGGAGGATCAGGGACTTGCCCTGTCGGAAAAGGCAACGCACTCTTTGCCCATGAGCACGCACGCCCCTGAGGAACGGTTCGCCTCGTTCGAGGCCTTCTATCCGTACTACATCCACGAGCACTCGAACCGGACGTGCCGGCGGATCCATGTGGTGGGGTCCGCGCTGGTGCTGGTCGTGCTGGTGACGGCGATCGTGACGCGGAACGCCTGGTGGCTGCTGGCCATGCCGGTGATCGGCTATGGCTTTGCCTGGGTCGGGCATTTCTTCTTCGAGAAGAACCGGCCCGCGACCTTCAAATACCCGCTGTGGAGCCTGATGGGCGACTGGCGGATGTTCTTCGAGACCGTGACGGGCAAGCGCCGCTTTTAGTCCCAGGCGGGCGGGCAGCCGTCGAAGGTGCCGGCGCGGACGACCGTGAGGCTGCGCATGTTCAGCGGCATGACCGGGGCCATCGAGCCGCGCCCGTGACCGGTATACAGGTCGATCTTGTTGCCCTTGATGGCGCCGCCGGTGTCGGAGGCATACCAGTAGCCGTCGTGGATGGTGCCGTCAGCGAGGCGCAGGCCGACCGTTTCCTTGATGAACAGACGCGTGCGGCGGGGCACGACGCGCGGGTCGGTGGCCACGGTGCGCATTGCGATCGGACGGCAGCCCAGCGAATCGTTGCCGGTCGCTCCGCCGCCACCCGCATGATACATGCGCGCCGACAGCATCCAGTCGGCCGGGCGCACGGCCAGGGCCTTTTGATCCTCGTTCAGGGACAGCCAGACATCGGGGGCGAACCCATGTTCGGCGGCCTCGGCTTCGGCCGAGACCAGCGCTTCATAGGGCACGGGGTCGATGGATGAGGCGACCGCAGGGGTCACCAGGGCCAGCACCAGAGCGAGGGTCTTGAACATGGAGGAATCGCCATATCGCCGATCCTCGAACCGACCGGCGCCGGGTGTTTGCTCGCCGAATGGGACAAGAAGACGGCAGGCGATGCAGCGGTCGATCAGGTCCTGGGGGTTGGCCTGTGGACCAGTTGGCATCAGGATGGCGGCGGGAGGAGAAGAGTGATGCGTGTTCTGAGACTTCTGCTGCTGGCCGGGATCGCCCTCGCGGTGCTGGCGCTCGCGGCCTGCGACAGGGTGACGCCGGGCAGCCGGGACACGTCCCTGCCCCCGCCAATCCCCGAAGCCGTGACGGTCGTCATCGACGAGTGGGACGGTCCGGCCAACATTCGCGTCGGCCAGACGATGGCAGTGACGTTGAGCTCGAATTTCGACTGGCAGATCACCACCCTGCCGGACAATCTGGAGCTGCTGGGAACGGAGACAGGCCCCACAGACACAGGCCAGCGGGACGGCGGCGCCACCGGCGGGGCCAGTTGGTTCGTCTTTCACCTGAAGGCCGGGGCGCCCGGCGAGGGAGATCTGGTGCTGGTCGAGGCCCCGGGGTGGGAGCCGGAACGGCAACTGCAGACAGTCGTCATTCCGGTGCGGGTGGAACCCTGAGGCCGGACGGGTCTATCAAGGGGCGCTGATCACGACGGAGCCTGCCCGATGAAAGACCACCCCGCCACCCCGCTGGTCGGCTATGCACCGCTGACGGACGATGAGGCCACCGCTCGCGCCAGAGGCTTTCGCGAGGAGATGGCGCGCCGGCGAACGGTGCGGGAGTTCTCGGACCGGCCGGTGCCGCGTTCGGTGGTCGAACAGGCGCTGCTGACCGCCGGATCGGCCCCGTCGGGCGCCAATCACCAGCCCTGGTTCTTTTCCGTGATCGAGAGTGCCGAGGCCCGCGCCCGCATTCGCCAAGCGGCCGAGGCGGAGGAGAAGGCCTTTTACGACACCAAGGCGCCGCAGGAATGGCTGGAGGCGCTGGCGCCGCTGGGCACCGATCCGGACAAGGGATTTCTGGAGGTCGCGCCGGTGCTGATCGCCATCTTTGCCCAGAAGCGCGGCGGGCCTCGACCCGGCGATGCGAAGAAGAACTATTATGTCACCGAGAGCGTCGGCATCGCCACCGGCCTGCTGATCGCGGCCCTGCACAAGGCCGGCCTTGCGACCCTGACCCACACGCCCGCGCCGATGAGCTTCCTGAGCGAGATCTGCGAACGACCCGCCGAGGAAAAGCCGTTCCTGTTACTGGTGGCTGGCCATCCGGCGGCGGACGCGACGGTGCCGCTGGCAGCGCTGGACAAGAAGCCGCTGGACGCCATCGCCGCATGGATTTAACCCGCCCCCAGTCCCTGGAGCGCCCCTGATGAAACGCCTGATCGCCACCGCCCTCGCCCTGACGCTGATCGTTCTGCCCGCCGCCGAGGTCGCGGCCTGGGGGACCAGTGGTCACCGGATGGTCGGCCAGGCCGCCATGCGGGCCCTGCCCGAGGAACTGCCCGCCTTTCTGAGGACGGCCGAGGCCGCCGCCCAGGTCGGCGAACTGTCGCGCGAGCCCGACCGCTGGAAGGGCGCCGGCCAGCCGCACGGCCGCGAGCGCGACACCGCCCACTTCGTCGACATGATCGAGGACGGCCGCATCATGACCGAGGCCGGGCCGCACATCCGCGCCCTGCCGACGCTCAAGTCCGAATATGACGCCCTGCTGCTCGAGGCCGGGATCAAGGTCAATGACGCGGGCTATCTGCCCTATGCGATCATGGATGCCTGGCTGCAGGTGGTGCAGGACTTTGCCTATTGGCGGGTGCTGACGGCCGCCGAGGCGCGCGAGACCGACCTGGCGCGTCAGGCCTGGTACCGCGAGGACCGGCTGCGGCGCGAGGCCCTGCTGCTGCGCGATATCGGCATGCTGTCGCACTATATCTCGGACGGCTCGCAGCCGCTGCACACGACGATCCACTACAACGGCTGGGACCGGGACACGGACAATCCCGAGGGGTTCACCCGATCGCGCCAGACGCACGGCCTGTTCGAGGGCGACTTTGTCCGCGACCGCGTGAATCTGCAGGGCATCGAGGCGGCGATGACGGCGCCGCGTCTGGACGGGTTCGACCTGCGCGCCCGCACCGCCGACTATCTGCTGGTCGCGCTGGACCAGGTGGTGCCCTTCTACCGGCTGGAGAAGGCCGGCGGCTTTGTCGCGGCCGACCCGCGCGGCGTCGACTTTGCCACCCAGCGGCTGGCGGCGGGGGCCAGCGAGCTGCGCGACCTGATCGTGCTGGCCTGGCGCGAGTCGGGCACGCGGTCGATCGGCTGGCCCGCGATCAAGGTGGCCGAGGTCGAGGCCGGTACCGCCGATCCCTGGCTGTCGATGATCGGTCAGGATTGACGGGTGAGCGAGCCCGCCGCGCCCACGCCGCCCGTCATCATTCTCGACAAGCCGCAGCTGGCCGACAACATCGGGGCGGTGGCACGGGTGATGGCCAATTTCGGTCTCGACCAGCTGCGGCTGGTCAGCCCGCGCGACGGCTGGCCGCAGGACCGGGCCTGGGCCACGGCCTCGGGCGCCGACTGGGTGCTGGACGGGGTGAAGGTCTTCGACAGCGTGGCCGGGGCCATCGCCGATCTGAACACGGTGTTTTCGACCACGGCCCGCCCGCGCGAGACGCGGATGCCGGTGCGGACGCCGCGCGAGTCGGCGCGCCTGCTGTATGACGACCGGGCCTCGGGCCTCGGCGTCGGCCTGTTGTTCGGCGGCGAGCGGGCGGGGCTGGAGACCACCGACATCGCCCTGACCCAGGGGATCACCACCATCCCCATCGACCCCCGGCACCATTCGCTGAACCTGGCGCAGGCGGTGGCGATCAATGCCTATGAATGGCGGACGCTGATCCTTGATGCTCCGCCGCCGAAGTTCCGCGAGGGAGACCCGCCGGCGTCCAACGACCTGCTGGTCGGCATGTATGAGCATCTGGAGACCGAGCTGGAGGCGGGCGGGTTCTTTCATCCGCCGGAGAAGAAGCCGTCGATGAGCCAGAACCTGCGCGTCATGCTGGGCCGGGCCGGGTTCAGCGCGCAGGAGGTGGCGACCTTCCGCGGCGTGATCCATGCGCTGGCCAAGGGACGCGGACGGCTGCTGGCCCGGATGGCGGCGAAGCACGAGGCGGGCGAGACCTAGGCTGTTGCCTGAAGGGTGGCGACGAAGGCCGGGACGACTTCGGTCGCGGGGCCGTGGTGCGTCTCGTCGAACAGGTCCGAGATCAGCGAGGGTTCGAGGTTCAGCTCGACCGTACGGGCCCCCGCGTGGCGGGCGATCTCGACGAATCCGGCGGCCGGATAGACGGCGCCCGAGGTGCCGATAGCGAGGAATAGATCGCAGGCCTGCAAGGCGTCTTGGATGACCTCCATCTCGAGCGGCATCTCTCCGAACCAGACGATGTGCGGACGCAGGCGGCCCTCGGGGTGGTGGGGCGAGGCGCTGTCGGTGGTCAGGTCGCCGGGACAGTCGCAAATCCGACCCGTGCGGGTGCAGGCGGCCTTCAGCAGTTCGCCATGCATGGGGATCAGGCGAAAGCCCGGGGCGGACGCCACCTCGGCATGGGCGCGGGCGTGCAGGTCATCGACATTCTGGGTCACCAACGTCAGCGCTCCCGGCCAGCGCACGGCCAGGTCGGCCAGCGCCCGATGCGCGGCATTGGGCTGCACCTCGGCCAGCTGGCGCCGGCGGGCGTTATAGAATTCGTGGACCGTCGCCGGGTCGCGGTGAAAGGCCTCGGGCGTCGCCACATCCTCGATCCGGTGGCCCATCCACAAACCGTCCGACGCGCGAAAGGTCGGCACGCCCGATTCCGCCGAGATACCCGCGCCGGTCAGGATGACGATATTTCTGTGCTGCATGGTCTGGACGGTGCCTTTGGAAAACAGGGTCTGAATAGTCTGAATCGACTGAAATGAAGTGTCATCGGTTGGCATTGGTCCCTTCTCCCCTTGCGGGAGAAGGTGGCAGGGGAAGCCTGACGGATGAGGGGTGGCACAGGTCAGGGAAAAGAGGCCGACACCGGCCAAGCGTGGAGAGACCCCTCATCCGCCCCCTTCTCAGGGGGCACCTTCTCCCACAAGGGGAGAAGGTGCCCGACTGTGTTTTGGGTTGAAAGCGGGGGCAAGGGGTGCAACGCCTCGGGATCAGATCAGGAGCCCTCCCCCATGAAGACCCGTGCCGCCGTAGCCTTTGAAGCGAAAAAGCCGCTTGAGATCGTCGAGGTCGATCTGGAGGGGCCGAAGGCGTTCGAGGTGCTGGTCGAGATCAAGGCGACGGGCATCTGCCACACCGACGCCTATACGCTGGACGGTCTGGACTCCGAGGGCATCTTCCCCAGCATTCTGGGCCATGAGGGCGCCGGCGTGGTGGTCGAGGTGGGGCCGGGCGTGACCTCGGTCGAGGTCGGCGACCATGTGATCCCGCTCTACACGCCGGAATGTCGCCAGTGCAAAAGCTGCCTGAGCCGCAAGACCAATCTGTGCACCGCCATCCGGGGCACGCAGGGCAAGGGGCTGATGCCCGACGGCACCTCGCGCTTCAGCTACAAGGGGCAGGCGATCGCCCACTATATGGGCTGTTCGACGTTCTCGAACTACACCGTCCTGCCCGAGATCGCCCTGGCGAAGATCCGCAAGGACGCCCCGTTCGACAAGGCCTGCTACGTCGGTTGTGGCGTGACCACGGGCGTGGGGGCGGTGGTCAATACGGCCAAGGTCGAGCCGGGCGCCAACGCCGTGGTCTTCGGCCTGGGCGGCATCGGGCTGAACGTCATCCAGGGGCTGAAGATGGTCGGGGCCGACATGATCGTCGGCGTGGACATCAACAATGACAAGGAAGAGTGGGGCCGCAAATTCGGCATGACCCATTTCGTCAATCCGAAGAACGTGTCGGATGTGGTCGCCCATCTGGTCGAGTTGACCGGCGGCGGGGCGGACTACACCTTTGACTGCACCGGCAACACCACCGTCATGCGTCAGGCGCTGGAGGCCTGCCACCGCGGCTGGGGCGAGAGCATCGTCATCGGCGTGGCCGAGGCGGGCAAGGAGATCGCCACCCGCCCGTTCCAGCTGGTCACAGGACGGGTCTGGCGCGGCAGCGCCTTTGGCGGGGCGCGCGGCCGCACCGACACGCCGCGCATCGTCGACTGGTACATGGACGGCAAGATCGAGATCGACCCGATGATCACCCACACAATGCCGCTGGAAGACATCAACAAGGCCTTCGACCTGATGCATGCGGGCGAGAGCATCCGAAGCGTGGTGGTGTTCTAGGGGGGCGAACGGGATTGTCATCCCGGAAGCCGCGCTAGCGGCTATCCGGGACGCAAGGGCAAAATGAGGTTGCCCGCCCGGTCGGACCGTCAGGTCCGAGCCGGGCGGCGCTCGACGCGTGCACACCTTCGCCCGGATAGCGCAAACGCTTCCGGGCGATGCCTTATTGGTCAGGCGTGCGTCCCGGATATTCGCTGGCGCGAATTCCGGGATGACAAGGCGACAGAACTGTAGTTAGTCTACAAAAGAAACGAACACTCCAGGGAGGGAAGCCATGTTCACTCACATCACCGTTGGCGCCAATGACGTCGAGGCGTCGCGCCGTTTCTATGACGCTGTGCTCGGCGCGCTGGGGCATGAGCCGGCGCAGGGGCCGGACCCCAAGGGGCGCTATTGGTGGCGGACGCGGATGGGGGCCTTTGCGGTCGGCAAGCCGATCGACGGCGAGCCCGCCTGCCACGCCAACGGCGGCACCATCGGCTTTGCCGCAAAGACTGCCGACATGGTTCAGGCCTTCCATGATGCCGGGGTGGCGGCCGGCGGCACCGCCATCGAGGACCCGCCCGGCGAGCGCAACGGCCCGTTCGGCGCGCTGATCCTGGCCTATCTGCGCGACCCGTCGGGCAACAAGGTCTGTGCCCTGCACCGGCCCGGGTAAGAAATATTGCCCCGATGATAGCAAGGCGCTATCATAGCCCTATGGGCCAGCTTCTTATCCGCAATGTTCCCGACCATGAGATCGCCGAGCTGAAGGCCCAGGCGGAGCGCGAACGCATCTCGCTGGAGCAGCGGCTGCGCAATCTGGTGGCCGAGGCTGCTCGCAAGGAGCAGGACGCATTCTGGGAACTGGCCGCCCGGATGCGGGAAGCCACGCGGGGCGCAGGCATCGACGTCGATGCCACCATTCGCGAGGGCCGGGAGGAACGGGACCGTGCCATCATCGGCGATCTTTGACGCCAGCGTCGTCGTCCGCTGGGTCGTTGATGATCCGCTGACGCCCGCTGCCATTGAAGCCAGCGAAACGTGGGCTCCCGTCGCGCCAACCCTGCTGGGCGGCGAATTTGCCAATGCCCTGCGGAGCCAGGCCAAGGCGGGTCGATATGAAGCGGACTGGTGCCTGGCGCAGATAGCCCGCCTGACCAAGCTGATCGATTTGCGGGACGAGCGGGAGCACTGGCCGCTGGCGCTGAAGTTGGGGCTGGAGCGCGACCATGCCGTCTATGACTGCGTCTATGTCGCGATGGCCGTCAGCCTTGCCCTGCCCCTGATCACGGCCGACTCCAGACTGACCAGCAAGTTTTCTGATCTGCCCGGACTTGACCTGAGACCTCTGCGGTAACGTCGCAAGGTCAGAAAAGCGTTCCCATTCCGGGACAGCCGGTTATGGTGCCCGCTTTCATCGGCATCCCGGGGGAATGGGGAATGAGCGACGCAGCAACGCCCGCAGGCGTGCAGGCCTTTTACGACCAGGTCACCAACGTCAGTGACTTCATCTGGGGCGGGACCTGGAACGGGGAGGCCGTAATCCCCTTCCCGCCCATGGTGATCGTGCTGCTGGGCGTCGGCGCCTGGATCATGATCGGCCTGCGCTTCTATCCGCTGCTGAAACTGGGCGAGGCCTTTGCCGGCCTGTTCAAGAAGGATCCCTCGGGCAAGGGCGAGATTTCGCCGTTCGCGGCCCTGTCGACTGCCCTGTCGGGACAGGTCGGCACGGGCAACCTTGCGGGCGTTGCGACCGCCATCACCCTGGGCGGACCTGGCGCCCTGTTCTGGATGTGGGTGACGGCGCTGTTCGGCATGGCGCTGGCCTTTGCTGAAGGCTCGCTGGCCATCCGCTTCCGCGATGTCGGCCCGGACGGCGCCTATCGCGGCGGACCGATGAGCTATATCCGCAAGGGTCTGGGCAAGAAATGGAGCTGGCTGGCTATCCTGTTCTGCCTCGGCACGCTGTTCTCGGCGGTGGCCACCGGCAATATGATCCAGGCCAATTCGATCGCCGACTCGATCACCAATCTGGTCCCCGTGACCGAATGGGGCGCGGGCCTGATCGTGGCCGCGGCCGTGTTCGTGGTCATCATCGGCGGCATCAAGTCGATCGGCAGCGTGGCGGAAAAGGTCGTGCCGGTCATGGCCGTCTCCTATCTGCTGCTGGCCCTGCTGGCGCTGATCCTGAACATCGAGGATCTGCCGGCGACCTTTGTCATGATCTTTGACAGTGCCTTTACCGGCATGGCGGCGACCGGCGGCTTTGTCGGCGCGGGTGTGATGATGGCCATCCGGGCCGGTGTGGCGCGCGGCCTGTTCTCGAACGAGGCCGGTCAGGGCTCGACCCCCATGGCGCACGCCGTGGCCAAGACCGACGATCCGGCACGTCAGGGCCGGTTCGCCATGATGGGCACCTTTATCGACACCATGGTGATTTGCACCATGACCGGTCTGGTGATGCTGACGGTGCAGGGGTCCTTCCCCGCCGGTGACGGCACGGTCGAGCATGTCTGGAACTCGGACCTGCGCGGCTTTGAGATGACGCTGGCGGCGTTTTCCGCCGTGTTCCCGCAGATCCTGTTCGGAACGACGTCGATCGGCGGCTTTGTCGTGTCGCTGGCGCTGATCCTGTTCGTGTTCACCACCCTGCTGACCTGGAGCTATTACGGGGAGCGGGCGGCCACCCATCTGTTCGGACAGGGCGTCGCCATTCCGTGGCGCCTGCTGTGGGTGGTGATGATCTTTGTCGGGTCGTTCCAGCACATCGAGTTCGTCTGGCGCATGGGGGACATTTCCAATGCCGCCATGGCCCTGCCGAACCTGATCGCCCTGGCGGCCCTGTCGAGCGTGGTGTTCGCCCTGGCCCGCGGTGACAAGACTGCCGGCAAGACGCACGACTAAAGGAGACCTCCCGCCGTGGACGTCCTGAAGACCCATGTCGTCCACGGCGGGACGCTTCGCTATCTGAGCCACGACAGCGCGGCCACCGGCACAGCGATGAAGCTGTCGGTGTTCGTGCCGCCGGGTGAGGCCCCCTTTCCGGTCGTCATCTGGCTGTCGGGCCTGACCTGTACCGAAGACAATTTCACCACCAAGGCCGGGGCCTATGAGGCGGCGGCGCGGCTGGGCCTGATCGTGGTGGCGCCCGACACCAGCCCCCGTGGCGAGGGCGTGGCGGACGACGAGGCCTATGACCTCGGCCAGGGCGCCGGCTTCTATGTCGATGCGACCGAGGCGCCGTGGGCCCCGCATTTCTGCATGGAGACCTATGTCACCCGCGATCTGGTCGAGCTGATCGATGCTGAGTTCCCGACCAATGGCCGGCGGGCCATCCTGGGCCATTCGATGGGCGGGCACGGGGCGCTGACGCTGGCGCTGAACCATCCGCATCTGTTCGCCTCGGTCTCAGCCTTTGCGCCGATCGCCTCACCGACCCGCTGCCCGTGGGGCGAGAAAGCCCTGAACGCCTATCTGGGTCCGGATCGCGAGCGCTGGGCCCGGCACGATACGGCCCTGCTGATCGAGGCGGGCGTGGCCAATGGCCAGTTCGACGACATCCTGATCGATCAGGGCGACGCCGACGGCTTTCTGGTCGAGCAGCTGAAGCCCGATCTGCTGACGGCGGCGGCCGAGGCGGCGGGCCAGCGCCTGACCTTGCGCATGCAGCCCGGCTATGACCATTCCTATTTCTTCATGGCCAGTTTCATCGCGGATCATCTGGCCTTTCACGCAAAGCGGCTGAAGGCCTGACCATGGCAGACCCCGATTATGACGCCATGTTCGCCGAGCTGTGCGTCAAGCTGGGCTTTTGCCTGCATCCCAAGGGACAGGCGCGGGTGATCGCGGCCCTGCCCAACGGCTATGACGCCGCCATGCGGGCGGTGTTTGCCGCCGAGGGCACCGATCCGGGCTCGATCCCCGGCGACCTGAAGCGGGCGGTGCGCGACTGTCTGAAGGCCCACGCCACCGCGGGCTGATCCCGACGAAATCGGAACGAATTCGCCCTCCGTCCCTTGGGTCTTGAGGCGCCGCACCTATGTGTACGGCCAAGATTACCCCAGACCCAGGAGCCCGACATGGCCTTTACCCTGCCCCCCCTCCCCTATGCCTATGACGCGCTGGAACCGGCCATCGACAAAGAAACGATGACCTTCCACCACGACAAGCACCACCAGGCCTATGTCGACAAGCTGAACGACGCCGTGGACGGCGACGACAGCCTGAAGGGCAAATCGCTGGAGGACATGTTCAGGACCATGTCGAAACTGCCCAAGGCCGTGCGCAACAACGGCGGCGGCCACTGGAATCACGCCCTGTTCTGGAAGCTGCTGGCCCCCGAAGGCCAGACGGGTGAGCCCTCGGGCGCACTGAAAGAGGCGATCGACAAGGATCTGGGCGGGATGGACAAATTCAAGGAGGCCTTCAACGCCGCCGGCGCCGGTCAGTTCGGCTCGGGCTGGGCCTGGCTGATCCTCCAGGACGGCAAGCTGAAGGTCACCTCGACCCCCAACCAGGACAATCCGCTGATGGATGTGGCTGACGAGCAGGGCACTGTGATCCTCGGCGCCGACGTCTGGGAACATGCCTATTATCTGAAGTACCAGAACCGCCGGGCCGACTATCTGAAAGCCTTCTGGTCCGTGGTGAACTGGAACGAGGTCAATGACCTCTATGCCAAGGCCGTTTCCTAGGGGCTGATTGTTGACTCCGGAGGGCGGGGCCGCCATAAGCCCCGCCTTCACGTCCCGTCGCAAGACCGGGGCGGGATTGATGACGGATGATGCGTGGACCGCCGTTGAGATCGCATTCCCAATATCGGGGATGCCGGGCCGCATCGCGATAGAGAGCAACATATGTCCAAGCGCCACAGCGCCAAATACAAGATCGATCGGGCCATGGGTGAGAACCTGTGGGGCCGGTCCAAGTCTCCGGTCAACAAGCGTTCCTACGGCCCCGGCCAGCACGGCCAGCGCCGCAAGTCCAAGGTCTCTGACTTTGGTCTGCAGCTGAAGGCCAAGCAGAAGCTGAAGGGCTATTACGGCAACATCACCGAAAAGCAGTTCGCCAAGACCTATGAGGAAGCCGCCCGCCGCAAGGGCAACACCTCGGAGCTGCTGATCGGCCTGCTGGAATCGCGTCTGGACGCCGTCGTCTACCGCGCCAAATTCGTCCCGACCGTCTGGGCTGCCCGTCAGTTCGTCAGCCACGGCCACGTGACCGTCAACGGCAAGAAGGTCGACATCGGCTCGTACCGCGTCAAGGTCGGCGATGTGGTCGAGATCAAGGAAAAGTCGCGCAGCATGGCGCTGGTCCTTGAGGCCATGCAGTCGGGCGAGCGGGACATTCCGGATTATCTGGAAGTCGGCGATCGCGGCTTCTCGGTCCGCTGGGTGCGCGTGCCGGAACTGGCCGACGTGCCGTTCCCGGTGAAGATGGAACCCAACCTGGTCGTCGAATACTACTCTTCGTAAGTTAGGGCGCTAACGCTCGCCGCGCGGCGGCTCGCTTCTTGAGCGCGTTTGCCGGTCTTGCCCTCAAGTCGCGAGTGACCGCGTCACGAGCATAGGGCCAGAAGATGCGCTCAAGCAGCGAGGTTCCGCGAACCGAGCGTTAGCGCAAGAAACAGGGGCTCCGGAGCGATCCGGGGCCCTTTTTCGTGGACGAAAGCCGGTTCGGGGATGCCAAACGATCCGAATTGAGGCAGTCTTGACGCTTGGGAAAGGCGCGGGGACAGGCCATGTCACCACATCGCACATCTATTGGTCTGATCGGGGCGGTGGCTCTGGGCGCGCTGACGGTGTCGGGTTGCGCAAGCCTGCCAGACTGGCTGAGTGGGCGCCCGCCGGTCGAGGATGGCCCCGGCGTGGTCGAGCCGATCCGTGCCGCGGCCGTCGGTCAGGACACGGTCCTGTTCTGGATCAGCAGCAATGGCTGCACCGAAAAGAGCGATCTGGTGCCCGTGGTGCGCGAGACCTATGACGGCGCGCGCGTGACCCTTCGCCGGGTGCGGGACGACCGCTGCACCAATCCGGAGAAGAACGGCGTCGAACTGCGCTGGAGCTTTGAGGAAATGGGGCTGGCGCCCGGCACCCGGCTGCAGGTCGCCAATCCCTATCGCCCCGCCCAGGGCTGACGTCGAGGCTTTCCGGGCCTTGCGCATTGAGGATTATTCACGTGCATCCGTGCGCGGAGGGGGCGAAAACAGGTGGCGTTTCGCTCACTCACATCCTTCGGGGGATATCACCATGCTTCGCCGTCTGACCCTTATGGCCGCCATCGCCGCCCTCAGCACCCCGCTGCTGGCCGGCTGCATCATCGTCACCACCGACAAGCCCGAGACCCAGGTCATCCAGGCGCCCGCTCAGGAAGACTGAGGGCGCACCCTAGCGGTTCAGGCGTTCCCAGGTTTCGACGCAGGTGGAAATCCGCTCGGCCGCCCCGGTCGAGCGGTCTTCGGCGACATGGCGGCGGGCGAGGGCCGACTGTTCGCTTTCGAGGGCGGTGACGTCGGCCGGTTCCATTTCGGCGCGCCAGGCGTCCGTGCCGCCGGCCATATCCACCAGGGTGCGGTTGATGGTTTCATGCTGCTCATCGGCATCGACCGCGGCCGGGTCGACGAGTGCGGCCATGATGCGGTCGGCAAAGGCCGGATCACCACTCAGGATCTGGTCGTTCAGCACGGTGAAATAGGTCGAACAGCCGACCGCCTCCCGCTGAAGCTCTTCTGTGTTTGCGCCGCCGCAGGCCGCGAGCCCGCCCAGCATCACAAATCCGATCGTCAGCGTCGGCACGATCCGTCGCATCCGGTACCTCATCATAGCCACCCCAAGCCGGCAATCGTCCACGCAAAGGCCGGTCGGTTCAAGCCTTTTCCGCCCTCAGTGCCGAGCAAAAGGTCAGACCGTGGCCAGGAAGGGGGCGATCATTTCGCCTGCGATCCGGTGCGGGCGCAGGGTGCGGGCGTCGACCAGGCACCATTCGGACACGCCCTGGGCGCACAGACGGCCCTGACCGTCCTCGATGCGGACATAACGGTTGAAGCGGGGCCCCTGGGGATCGCCGACCCAGGTGCGGGCGACGACGCCCGTGGCGCCGGGCTCGATCCCGCGCAGATAGTCGACCTCATGCCGGAGCGCGACCCACGACCAGCGGGCGCGCGTGGCGTCATCAAAGCGCGCATTCCAGTGGGCGGTGCCGGCGTCCTGCAGCCAGCCGACATAGACCACATTGTTGACGTGGCCATTGGCGTCGATGTGTTCGGGACGCACCTCCAGCGGGACGACGAAGACCTCGCGGTCCTCGCGCGGGACCAGCGGCGCCCGGGCCATCAGGCGTCTGCGTCGCCGAGCGGCACGCCCTTGTCGGCCATCAGGGTGCCGAGCTCGCCGGCCTGGAACATCTCGCGCACGATATCCGATCCGCCGACGAACTCGCCCTTCACATACAGCTGGGGAATGGTCGGCCAGTCGGTGAAGGCCTTGATGCCCTCGCGCAAGCCGTCGTCCTGCAGCACATCGACGCCAACGAAGGGTGCGCTGAGGTGGTCGAGGATCTGCACCGCCTGGGCCGAGAAGCCACAGCGCGGCGCATCCGGCGTGCCCTTCATGAACAGCACCACGGGGTGATCGGCGATGGTCTGGGCGATGAAATCGCGCACGGGGTCGGCAGCGGTGTCGGTCACGGGAGATACCTCTTCAGCAGGCCTGTGAGCTAGGAGGCCCCGAAGGCCGGGTCAAGGGCAGGCGCGGTCAAGGGCAGGATCAGGCGGCGGCCGTGCCGACCCGGGCCATTTCGATCTGGGCGGGCAGACCGGGCGGAAGGTCGCGCTCGGGCACCTGGGCCAGGTCATTGACGCGCTCGTCGGTCGTGGCGCTGATCATGACGCTGGAGATCGACGGATCGACCAGGGCATAGCCGAGGCAGATCTGCTCGGCCGTCCAGCCGTGGGTGCGATGCAGGAAGGCGAAGGTGCCCATGCCCTTAAGCGGCGTATCAGGCGTGCGCGACCGGCCGAGGCCAAACAGGCCACGTTTGGGCGCATGCACCGTCTCGGCCTTTTTCGGCGTGTCGAGACTGTCGGGGAAATAGCCATAGCCGAGGATGGCCATGTCACGCTCGCGCGCATGGCGGACCCGCGACAGGATACGCCAGTCGGAATTGACGTGGAACGGTGTCGCCAGCACATCGAAGGCACCGGTCGAGACATAGGTGTCCATGACCTCGCCCTCGCCCGACACCCCCAGCAGGCGGACGCGCTCGGACGCCCGGAGTGCCTTGAGCGCCTGAAGGGTGGACTGTGCCAATTCCTGTTCCTCGGGCTCATCCAGCAAGGCGACGTCGATATGGCCCAGACCCGAGACATGGAGCACCCGGTCCATCGCGTGGGTCATGCCCTCGGCCGAGAAATCGCGTTGCGAGCCCCGCCTTCCGTCGCCCGTGCCCAGCATCAGGGTGACCGAGACCAGCTTGCGGTCGACATGGCTGAGCGCCTGGCCGACGACATCGGCCAGCACCGGGTCGGCGGTCTCGAGCCGGAAGCTGTTGATGCCGGCCTCCAGCCCCGCATAGATCAGCGACTGGGCGGCTTCGAAGCCCCGCGCCAGCGCCGCATGGCCGAGGCTGAGGGTCAGGGAGGATACGGCGGTGCCCGAATAGCCAAACGGACGATAACGCATGGCTCAGCCCTTTCCTTCGGGAGCGGCGGTCTCGAGCGCCAGGGCGTGCAGTTCGCCGCCCATCCGGCCCTTGAGCGCGGCATAGACCATCTGATGCTGTTTCACCCGGCCCAAGCCCGCGAAGGCCCCGGACACGACGCGCGCGCGATAGTGATCGCCGTCCCCGGCCAGATCGACAATGTCGATCTCGGCATCCGGAAAGGCTTCCAGAAGGTGCGATCTCAGACTGTCGGCGGACATGGGCATGGGTGAAACCTGATTATTCGCCTCCCCTCATGCCTCATAAACCTTAATGTCCGGCTACGTTCCGGCACGTTCCAGCAGGATCACTGCATCGCCCTTGTAGGTGGTCTCGGCATAGGGCTTGAACCCCAGCCGACCGGCCAGCGCCAGCGACGGGGTATTATCGGGGCTGATCATACAGACCAGACGATCCGCCTTGAGGTGCTGTTCTGCCCAGGCGATGGCGGCGGCGGCGGCTTCGAACGCCATGCCCTTGCCCTGAAAGGCCGGCGACAGGCCCCAGCCGATTTCGGGCGCGTCAAAGGCGGGGTCGACGATGCGGCGATAGCTCAACAGGCCGACGCTGCCAATATAGCGGCCGTCGCCCTGGGTGCGGATCGCCCAATTGCCATAGCCCATGACCTGCCAGTGGCCGACATCGCGCAGCAGGCGGAACCAGGCCTCCTCGGCATTGAGCGCCTGGGGGAAGATGTGACGGAAGAAGCCCGGGTCGGCCAGCAGGGCGCACAGGTCGGCATAGTCTCCCTCTGCCACCGGGCTCAGGATCAGGCGGTCGGTTTCGATCACCGGGCTCATGAAAACAGGCTTTCGGCCCGGACCAGCCGGGTTTCACCCGCTGCATCCGTGACCGCATAGGTAAAGCCGGGGCGCAGGGCAAAGGCCCCGGCGCGGCCTTGTTTGTCCAGCGCCAGCAGGGCGACCTGATGGTCCGCGATCTTATCGCCCCGCAGCCGGGCGAGGCGCTCGATCACCCGTTTGCAGGCGGCATCGGGATCCAGACCGGCGCGCATGGCCTCGACCACGGCATGGGCGCCCGAAACGCGCAGGATGTCTTCGCCCACGCCCGTGCCGGTGGCGGCGCCCACCTCGTCATCGACCGACAGGCCGGCGCCGGGGATGGGGCTGTCGCCGACCCGGCCGCGCATCTTGAAGGCCATGCCCGAGGTGGTGCAGGCCCCGGCCATGGCTCCTGTGAGATCGATGCCCAGAATGCCGATGGTGTCGTGATCCGAGGCCCCGCCCGGCCAGTCGGTGTTCTCGCTGTTGGCGCGGGGTGCATAGTCCGAGGTTTCCAGCCAGCGCTTCCACGCGGCCTCGGCCTCTGGCGTCAGAAGGCGGGTGGTCTCGAACCCCTGATCCAGCGCAAAGGCGCGGGCCCCCTCGCCCACCAGAATGACATGGGGCGTGGCCTCCATCACCCGGCGGGCGACCGAGACGGCGTGGACGATATCCTCAAGCGCGCAGACCGAGCCCATGTCGCCACGCCCGTTCATGATGACGGCATCCAGCGTGACGTGACCCTCGCGGTCCGGAAAACCACCGATGCCGACCGAGGCATTGGTCACATCGGCCTCGGCCACCCGAGCGCCCGCCTCGACCATGTCGAGGGCCGAGCCGCTCGCCTCCCGCACCGCATGGGCGGCGGCATTGGCCGGAACGCCGAAGTCCCAAGTGGAGACCAGCACGGCGGGGGGCGCGTCCGCATGGGCGATCCCGGTGGCCGCCGCCGCCGTGGCAGCCCCGGCCAGCACAGCCCGGCGCGACGGGCCGCTCACATCAGCCCCAGTTGTTTGAAGCTGGCCACACCCTTGCGGCCAACGATCAGATGGTCGTGCACATCGACTCCGAGAGCGCGGGCGGCCTCGACCACCTGACGGGTCATGTCGATGTCAGCACGGCTGGGAGTGGGGTCACCCGAAGGGTGATTGTGGACGATGATCATGGCCTTGGCGGACAGTTCGAGGGCGCGGCGGACGACCTCGCGCGGATAGACGGGGGCATGATCGACCGTGCCCCGGTTCTGGATTTCGTCGAGGATCAGCTGGTTGCGGTTATCCAGATAGAGCACCCGGAATTGCTCGCGCGGCTCATGCTGCAGGCTGAGCCGGACGTAGGACAACAGCGAGGTCCACGACGAGATGACCGGGCGGTTGACGGCCTCCTCACGGGCCACGCGGCGGGCGACCTCGTGCAGGGCAGCGATGTCGAGGGCGGTCTCGGCGCCGATGCCCTTGGTACGCCCCTTGGTGTCCTCGGCCTTGACCGTCATCAGGTCCTCGACCGAGGCGGCCAGCACGGCCGCCAGAGAGCCAAAGCGGGCCAGAAGAGCCTTGGCGATCGGCTTGACGTCGCCCTGGGGCTGGCTGCGAAACAGGAACAGCTCCAGCAGCTCATAGTCGGGCAGATGGTGGATGCCGGCCCCGCGCGCCCGCTCCCTCAGCCGCTCGCGATGACCGGCGTGGTGAGGGGCTTTGGGTTTTTCCGGTGGCTGTTCCAGCATGGCCTTCCCCGACTGCGGGTAAAGGCTAGCCTCAGAATGTCGGGCGGAACAGGCCTGCGGGGCTGGCGGTGAAGATTTCGACGCCGGTCTCGGTTACGCCGACGCTGTGCTCGCACTGGGCCGACAGCGACTTGTCGCGGGTCACCGCCGTCCAGCCGTCGGACAGCACCTTCACCTGGGGCTTGCCCAGATTGACCATGGGCTCGACCGTGAAGAACATGCCGGGCTTGAGCACCGCGCCCTCACCCCGGCGGCCGTAGTGCAGGACATTGGGGCTGTCATGGAACAGGCGGCCGATGCCGTGGCCGCAGAAGTCGCGCACGACGCTCATCCGCTGGTCCTCGACCAGACGCTGGATCGCATAGCCGATGTCGCCAAAGGTATTGCCCGGCTTGATCTGGGCCAGGCCGACCTCGAGCGAGTCATAGGTGACCTCGATCAGGCGACGCGCGCGGGTGTTGATCTCGCCCACCGCATACATCCGGCTGGAATCGCCATGCCAGCCGTCGACGATGACGGTGTGGTCGATATTGACGATGTCGCCGTCCTTCAGAACCTTGTCGCCGGGAATGCCGTGGCAGACGACGTGGTTGATCGAGGTGCAGATGGTCTTCTCATAGCCCTTGTAGCCGAGGCAGGCGGGCACGGCACCGTGGTCGAGGGTGAACTCGCGGATGCGGTCGTCCAGCTCTCCCGTAGTCACGCCGGGCTTGACGTAGTCGCCGATCATGTCGAGCGCTTCGGCGACCAGACGGCCGGCGGCGCGCATGCCCTCGAACCCCTCCTCGTCGTAGAGGCGGATTTCATTGGTGCGGACGAAAACGTCGCCGTCCATATCCTGGGCTTCATACATGCGGGGCGTCCCGGTAAGTCAGTTTCGACGCGATAGTCCGGAAGGAACCGCGTCGTTAGGAGTGAAGGTCACAATGAGGATAGCACGAATGCCCGCCATACCGCGACCGATGCCGGGCCATATCGGCCCTTCAGCCCCTGTGTGCAAGCCGGAGGGCCGGCGATGAGCGAGGCGACATCCCCCACGGCGGCCGTTCTGATCATCGGCGACGAAATCCTGTCGGGCCGGACAAAGGACACCAATCTGAACACCCTGGCCCGGTTTCTGACCGCGCTGGGGATCGATCTGAAGGAGGCGCGCACGGTCGGCGACACGCCCGATCAGATCATCGACGCCGTGCGGACCCTGTCGGCGAACCACGACTATCTGTTCACCACGGGCGGCATCGGGCCGACCCATGATGATATCACCGCCGACTGCGTGGCCGAGGCCATGGGGGTCGGCCTGCCCGAAAATGACGAGGCGATGGCCATCCTGGAGCGGCGTTACGGCGACGAGCTGAACGACGCGCGGCGGCGGATGGCCCGCATTCCCGAGGGCGGCTCGCTGATCGCCAATCCGGTCACGGACGCGCCGGGCTTCCAGATCGGCAATGTCTTCGTCATGGCCGGCGTGCCGAAGATCATGACCGCCATGCTGGACGACGTCGCGCCCCGCCTGCGGGTCGGCGCGATCACCCACGCCCGGACGCTGAAGGTCGAGGGCGTCGGCGAGGGCGATGTCGCAGAGTTGCTGACGGCTGCGGCCGACGCCAACCGGACGCTGAGCTTTGGCAGCTATCCCTTCGGACACGGCACCGTGGGCGAATATGGCACCCAGCTGGTGGTGCGGGGCCGCGATGCCGCGACCCTGTCAGCTGCGGTCGAAGCCCTGAAGGAGGCCGTGGAGGTCACCCTGGCGGACCGGGGCGTGCGGGTGTTCGAGGTCCAGCCCAAGGCATAGCCCCCTTCTCCCCCCCGAAACGACACCACCGCCGTGACCGGGGGCCACGGCGGTGGGTTGAAGTCTATCGACCGTCTGGCCGGGTCCGGTTCGGCCCGGTCTCTCGCGGGGAGAGGCCGGACCGGTCCGGAAGCCGGATCAGAAGTTGATGTCGATGGTCGCGCGCCGGTTCAGCGGCTCACGGACACCGTCAGCGGTCGGACGGGCCAGGTCGGTTTCACCGCGGCCTTCGACGGCCAGGGCGCCACCGGGGACGCCGCGGGCCACGAGGGCATCGGCGACCGTGCGGGCACGGCGGTTCGACAGGCCGACGTTGTAGCTGGCCGAGCCCGAGGTGTCGGCGTGACCGACGACCACGATGCGAGCCGAACGTCCCGACTGGGCGTACTGGGCCGCCTGGGCGATGACCGACTGGGCTTCCGACGACAGCGCCGTGGAATCCCACTCGAAGTACACCACGAACTCGCGGTCAGCCACCGGAGGCGGCGGAGGCGGAGGCGGCGGGGGCGGGGGCGGCGGCGGCGGCGGCGGGGGCGGCGGCGGCGGCGGCGGGGGC